>ERZ808054.1150-NODE-1150-length-16917-cov-4.597565_pt1 | contig 16917 bp, 10 predicted proteins | sample MGYA00380201_ERZ808054 | MGnify/ENA primary metagenome ERZ808054 (study PRJEB31490, sample SAMN06133419) | mouse gut metagenome | isolation source: Z5_2 | host: mice | place: China: Chengdu | collected 2015-05 ... | reverse complement strand
CTGTTCGCCCATTAAAGCGGTACGCGAGCTGGGTTCAGAACGTCGTGAGACAGTTCGGTCCCTATCCGGCGCGGGCGCAGGACATCTGAGAGGGGCTGTCCTTAGTACGAGAGGACCGGGATGGACGGACCGCTGGTGCACCTGTTGGCCACCGAGGCCACGGCAGGGTAGCCAAGTCCGGAAGGGATAAACGCTGAAGGCATCTAAGCGTGAAGCCCCCCTCAAGATGGGATGTCCCAACGAAGGTTGTAAGACCCCTTGGAGACGACGAGGTGGATAGGCCCGGGGTGGAAGCGCAGCAATGCGTGGAGCTGACGGGTACTAATCGGTCGAGGGCTTATCCAGTGGGCTGGAAGGTATAGGCGGAGGTTTTGTTGGAGGTATCCGGTTTTGAGGGTATGTCTTTAGAATAATAGATGTTATTTATAAAGTATGTTTATGAAACCGGGTAGGAAAGATATATTTCTTATCCGGTTATTATTTGCAGCGCGAAGTGCTTGCACCAAATTCAGGTTACATAGTCCGCTATGCGCCCTTCATTTGGAATAAATCTTCCACAAAATTGTGACGCACATCTGCCAAAAAGCAATTTTCAAATATACCTTGGAGGAAAAGATTTTCCTTGCTTAATTTTTTATGGTAGCTTTTTTTACGTATTTATATTATAATTGACTTATGGGTAGCGAATTGTAGAATATAATAAAAAAAATGTATTTTTTTTTATAAATATGTGCTATAATGGTTTTAACGTGCTACGCTGGTGGGTAATTTACTAATAAATGTGTGAGGTGGACAAAAATGGATACGAATATTCTGCTTGAAAATGGTACGAATGAGTTAGAGGTATTGGAATTTTTACTGGAAGGACAGCATTACGGAATTAATGTGGCAAAGATCAGAGAGATTATAACATATCAGAATGTTACTCCGGTACCGAATGCCCATCCGAGTATAGAAGGAATTTTTATGCCGAGGGATACGATGATAACGGCGATTAATTTAAGGAATTGCCTTCAGATGAGGGATTATGAGGAAAAAGAGAAGGCGACTTCTTTATTTATCATAACGAATTTCAATCAGTTGGATATTGCGTTCCATGTGGATACGGTATTGGGGATACATAGGGTTTCCTGGAATCAGATTATTAAACCGGGTTCCACGGTATCCACCAGTGAAGATGGAATTTCCACGGGTATTATTAAAATCGGCGGCGAATTGATTATCATTTTGGATTTCGAGAAGATTGTTACCGATATTAATCCGGAAACGGGATTGAAGATTTCTGAAATTGATGCATTGGGCGACCGGTCACAAAGGGATATCGCCATCCTGATTGCGGAAGATTCCCCGTTGTTAAATAAACTGATTGTGGACTCCCTGAAGCAGGCGGGATATACGAATCTTATCCATACCGAAAACGGACAGCAGGCATATAATGTTATTACGCAGTGTAAGGAGGACGGAACCTTAAAACAGCATGTGCAGTGTGTCATTACGGATATTGAGATGCCGGTGATGGATGGACACCGTCTTACGAAATTGATTAAGGAAGATGAGGAAACAAAGGATATTCCTGTGGTAATCTTCTCATCACTGGTAAATGACGAGATGAAACGGAAAGGTGAGTCGCTGGGGGCGGATGCGCAGCTTTCCAAACCGGAGATTGGTAATTTGGTTCAGATTATAGACGGTTTATTCCAGTAGGAAAGTTCCGATGGAATTATGAAAAAGAATGTGAAAGCCGGGATGATGTCCCGGCTTTTGTCTTGGAAATTCCTGCGATAGCGGTATATGGGCTGCGCGGCGGGCAGGGAAGACGAACGAGGAAGGGAGGGAGAGAAAATATGGAAAACAATATAAATATGAAGGATTTTATGCAAAAGACCGTGCAGGATGCGGACATGGTATTGGTTGGTATCGGGGAGGAATTTGGCATACCGGAAGGGAAAGCGGAGGAAAGCGGGGAATATGCCGTTTTTATGGAACAGACCAATGGAGCAGGGCAGTTCCGGTGGATGGTACCGTTTTTAGGGGAAATCCATAAGGAAAACGGCAGGAGCCGCAGGGTAATGGCAGCTTATCAGGTGTTAGGGAAAATGATTCAAGACAAAAATTATTTTGTGGTTTCCACGCGGACGGATGATTTTATTTATGATGCCGGATTACGGGAAGACCGGATTGTTACTCCCTGCGGCGGGTACCGTTTTTGGCAGTGTGCACAGGGATGCGGGCAGAAGGTCTATGACAGGGAGGAGCATTTGGTGCAGGAAATCAGGAGTTGTTTGGAAGGAAACGGGAATTATGCGGAAGTGGAGCCACCGCTCTGTCCGGTATGCGCAGGACCGATGGCGCCTAATAACATTATGGCACCGGATTATGTGGAGGAAGGTTATCTTGGGGCGTGGGACAGCTACCGGAAATGGCTGCAGGGAACCGTGAACAGGAAACTGTGTGTATTGGAGCTGGGGGTTGGTATGAAGTATCCCGGCATCATCCGTTGGCCTTTTGAAAAGATGGTATTTTTTAACGAAAAATCCGCTTTTTTCCGTGTACACAGTAAATTATACCAGTTGACGGAGGAAATGAAGGACAGGGGATATAAAATAAAGGAAAAACCGGTAGATTTTCTTACAAATGGGTTTGTCTAATGGGCGCATATATGGTAAACTAATAGCGTTGAGAATAATACATAAAAGAATGTGAGGGTGTTTCATGAGTTCAGATGAAGAATACTTAGACGATTTACTGAAATCCATCGCAGAGGATGAAGGAGAGTCCGAACATTTGGATACGGAAAGCGGGGAAACTCCTTCTTTGGATGATTTAGGGCTAGCGATAGAGGATACGGATAATTTGGCAGACGCAATTGAAGGCGGAGCGGATGTGGAATCCGCGGACGGGGTCGCGGAAGATGTACCATTGGATGATTTTGCGCTGGAAGACTTTGGCGAAGAAGAACCGTTTGAGAATTTGGAACCGGAGGAAGCAGAGCCGGAGAGTCCGGTGGAAGAAGCGCCGATGGATGATTTTGCGCTGGAAGACTTTGGTGAAGAAGAACCGTTTGAGAATTTGGAACCGGAGGAAGCAGAGCCGGAGAGTCCGGTGGAAGAAGCGTCGTTGGATGATTTTGCGCTGGAAGACTTTGGTGAAGAAGAACCGCTTGAGAATCTGGAACCGGAGGAAGCAGAGCCGGAGAGTCCGGTAGAAGAAGCGCCGTTGGATGATTTTGCGCTGGAAGATTTTGGCGAGGAAGAACCGCTTGAGAATCTGGAACCGGAGGAAGCAGAGCCGGAGAGTCCGGAGGAAGAAGCGCCGCTGGATGATTTTGCACTGGAAGATTTCGGCGAGGAAGAACCGCTTGAGAATCTGGAACTGGAGGAAATAGAGCCGGAAATACCGGCGGAAGAAGAAGCGGTGGATGATTTCGCCATAGAAGATTTTGATGTGGTGGAACCGGGAGAAGACGAATTGGGCGGCCCGGAAGAAACCGGAACGGAAGATGGGCTGATTTCCGATGATGATGTGGATGCGATGTTTGCGGCGGCGGATGCGGCAGCCATGGAGGAAGAAGCCGCCATTGAAATTAATACCGAGGAAGATATGCTTGCTTTGCTGGACAGCATGTCCAATGAAATAGAGGCGGAAAATGCGGCTGCAGAGCAGGCTGCTGCAGAGCTTGCGGAGGCAGCGGCAGGGGAAGAAGCCGGAGAAGAAAAAGAAGGAAAAGGCAGGAAAAAGAAGAAGCGCTTCGGCGGGAAAAAGAAGGACGGTAAGGAAACGGATGCTGAAAGCGGAGAAGGCGGCGAAGGGGAGGAAACGGAGAAAAAACCGAATTTCTTTACGAAACTGATTGCGTTCCTGACCGAGACGGACGAGGATGAGGAAGAAGAAGCAAAAGAAGGACTGGAACCGTCGGATGAAAACAAGAGTATTTTAGAGGAATTGGAAAAAGAAGATAAGAAAAAGAAGAAAAAGAAAGATAAGGGGAAAAAAGGAAAAGAAGAAGACGGCGACGGCGAGGAAGAAGAAGGAAAGCAGAAGGGGAAGAAGGAAAAGAAAGAGAAGAAGAAAAAAGAGAAGAAAGAAAAAAATGCAGCGGCGGACACACTGGAAACGGAGCCCGCAAGACCTGCGAAAAAGGTATCCAAAAAAAGTGTGGCAGTAATTGCCGGGCTGTGCATAACCCTTTTGGCAATGATTATCGTATTCTGCAGCATTGTACCAGCATTTTTTGATAAAAAGGGTGCACGGGATGCGTATTACCAGTCGGATTATGCCAGGGCATATGAATTGCTGTATGGCAAGAAGCTGGATAACAGCGATACCATTATTTACAACCAGTCCAAGATTATCGTGGAAATGAACCGTAAACTGGAGGCATACCACAATTACCTTGCCATTGGCGAAGGCGTGCGTGCGCTGGACGCGCTGATGATGGGGATACAGAGGTATCCGGATATCATGCTGGATGCGGAAGAATACCATGTGACACAGGAAGTAAATGCCATTTATGAGACGATGTTGAACATACTCAATGACAAATATGGGATTACGGAGCATATGGCACAGGTTATCATCGATTATGATGATGTGACTTATACAAGGAAGCTGGAATCGGTGGTGAACGGTACGCCATTTACGAATCCGTATGCGGAAGACCGGACGTCGACGGATGTCCTTCCCGAAGAAGAGGATTTCTTTGTGGATACGGCGGATACACCGGATAATGTACTGGACGGCATGGAGGAAGACGCCGGAAACCAGGAAAATCAGGAAACACCGCAAGAACAGGATACGCCGGAAAATGAGATAGCTGACGATGGCGTTTCGGATTCGACAGGGGATAATCCGGCGGATACGGACGGAGATACTTCCGTGCTGCAGCCGGAGAATACGCTTGAAATGACGGATACAATGGTATCCCAGGAAGAACCTGCTGCGGAGGAAAATCCGGCGGGGACGGATACCGGTACGGATGGAAATGCTGTTGATTTTTCCGGTGGGTACGGTACGGACTCCAATTCCGGTGGCAACAGCCAGGGGCAGATGATCCAGGGGATACGGCAGCCCTTGGATGTGCAGATACACCAGTAATACGGAATGCCGGGAGGAACATCCGGCGGAAGGGCAATGGAGAACGGCGGTATATGACAGGGATTATTGATTATGATGCAGGCAATATAAAAAGTGTGGAGAAAGCGCTTCACTTTCTTGGGGAGGAAACGTGTCTGACAAGGGACAGGGAGCTGCTCTTAAAAGCGGACCGGGTGATTCTGCCGGGAGTGGGTGCTTTCGGGGACGCGATGAGGAAGATACGGGATTATGGTTTAGAGGATGTCATGGGGGAAGTGGTGGAAACCGGAACCCCATTCCTCGGCATCTGTTTGGGAATGCAGCTTTTGTTTGAACGCAGCGGGGAATCCCCAGGAGTGGACGGACTCGGCATTCTGAAGGGGGAAATCCTGCGGATACCGGAGAGCGGAGGACTTAAGATTCCCCAAATCGGTTGGAATTCCTTAAAATACCCGAAGTCCGGCAGACTGTTTGAAGGGGTGGCGGAAGACTCATACGTGTATTTTGTCCATTCTTATTATGTAAAGGCGGCAGATGCGGATATCGTGACGGCGACTACGGAATATGGGATTCCGATTCATGTTTCCGTGGAAAAGGGAAATGTGTTCGCCTGCCAGTTCCATCCGGAGAAAAGTTCCAAAGTCGGTTTGGCACTGTTAAGGAACTTCCTGAACATACGGAAGGAGGGGGCGTAAATGCATACGAAACGGATTATCCCCTGTTTGGACGTACATAATGCAAGGGTGGTAAAGGGTGTTAATTTCGTGAATTTACAGGATGCCGGCGATCCGGTGGAAATAGCGGCTGCCTATGACAAGGCGGGGGCGGATGAACTGGTATTTTTGGATATCACGGCTTCTTCGGACGGTAGGGATACCGTGGTGGACATGGTAAGGCGTGTGGCAGAAAGGGTGTTTATTCCTTTTACGGTGGGAGGCGGTATCCGCAGCGTGGAGGATTTTAAAGCCATTTTGCGGGAAGGAGCGGATAAGGTTGCGGTAAATTCTTCGGCATTGAACCGTCCTGACCTGATTTCCGAAGCGGCGGAGAAGTTTGGAAGCCAGTGCGTGGTGGTGGCAATCGATGCCAAACGCAGGGCGGACGGTTCGGGCTGGAATGTCTATAAAAACGGAGGAAGGATTGACGTCGGGCTGGATGCGGTGGAATGGGCGGTAAAGGCGGACCGGCTTGGTGCAGGGGAAATCCTTTTAACCAGTATGGACTGCGATGGGACGAAGGCTGGTTATGATATTGAACTGACGAAAAGGATAGCGGAACATGTGTCCATACCGGTGATTGCTTCCGGCGGTGCAGGAAAATGCGGGGATTTTTACGATGCGTTGACAGAGGGAAAGGCGGATGCGGCGCTGGCGGCTTCCCTGTTCCATTATAAGGAACTGGAAATATGCGAAGTAAAGGAATATCTCGCTTCGCGGGGCGTACCGGTAAGAATACAGGACGGAACATAAGATAAGGGGTGTTTTCATGGCTATGATACAGAACGATTGGCTGGATTCCCTGAAACCGGAATTTGCAAAGCCATATTACAGACAGTTGTTTCAGTTTGTACAGGAAGAATACGGGAGAGTTATGGTTTATCCTCCGGCGGACGATATTTTCAATGCATTTCATTTTACCCCGCTGGGTAAGGTGAAGGTGCTTTTGTTAGGACAGGATCCTTACCATAATGAACATCAGGCACACGGGCTGAGTTTTTCGGTACCTCCCGACCAAAAGGAAATACCTCCGTCCTTACAGAATATTTATAAAGAACTGCGCGACGACCTGGGGTGTTTTATTCCGAATAACGGATATTTGAAGAAATGGGCGGATCAGGGGGTACTGCTTTTGAATACGGTGCTTACGGTGAGGGCGCACCAGGCAAATTCCCATCAGGGAAGGGGCTGGGAGCAGTTTACGGATGCTGTCATTGAAGCGGTGAATGCGCAGGACCGTCCCGTCGTATACCTGTTATGGGGCAAACCGGCGCAAAGTAAAATACCGATGCTGACCAATCCCAAACACCTGATTTTGAAAGCGCCGCATCCAAGTCCGCTTTCCGCTTTCCGCGGTTTTTTTGGCTGTAAGCATTTTAGCACCGCCAATGGATTTTTGGAGCAAAACGGGGTGGAGCCGGTGGATTGGCAGATTGAGAATATTTGAGGGGATTTTGCCGGCTGCTTTGGCAAGTGCATGGAAATCAATTTTCATCTTGCATGATAAGCGTTTCCGTGATATAATAAAGTCCACAGACATACGATTTTGTTGTTTCCATGCAAATGGGAACGGAAAGCCCGGGATTATCATCTTTGGGCTTTTCGTTTGCACTTTTGGAGCGGATGGGAGAAATGCCTGTTTTCGGGGGCTTTTTGGGGAGGCGGAAAGAAAATGGAAAAAGTTTTGAAAAAAGTCAAAAAATGTGCTACAATATATTGATAAAAGACTTGAATTAATTTCAAGGTATAGTAAAATAGAATGTGTGTGTGGTGATGGATGAAGGAGCACATATACAGGGAAAGAACCATATATTATAAAGGAGAAATGCGGCATGGCGGAAGGTCATACGGTCGAAGGGCGGCAGTTCCGTACAAAGGCAGATTATGAGGCGGCTTTGCGCGATAAGAAGAAAATCGACGCAATTAAGGCAAAGACGGACCTTAATAATCCGCAGGAGGTGCTGGCGCTGTATGAACAGATGCGTGGGGGAGTGTACCGGTTTGAATCGGCAGTAGGCAATGATTTTGACGACAGGATCTATGAGCTTGCGGAGGAAATTAAGAAGCAGGGGTCTTCTGCGGGAAAAAGCACAACTGCCAAAACCGGGAAGACGGCAAAGAAAAAGGCGGGGAGAAGCAAAAGCGGAAATCAGGAAGGAAAAGCGGAATCCGCCGCACCGGCAAAGCGCGAAGCCGGAAAGAATGGCGGAAGGATATCGCTGGATGATTTCGATGAAGATATGCGCAGGGAGATCGCGGCGCAGCTTAAGGTAAGGGAACGGCGCCGGAAATGGATGGTAGCGCTTTGCAGCATTGGCGCGGTACTTGGTTTCGGTTATTTCTTTCTTTATTATTATATGGCAGAGCGTTCGAACTCAGGTTATGAGGAACTGGCGGGTCTTAAGAACAGTGAAGTCCTGGCGGAGCCGGTAAAGGCGGAGGAGCCGAAAACCATTGTAGTACGGGGGCAGGAGGAGGAAATCGTACTCCCTGATATTTTGGACGACTACAAAACTTTATATAATAAAAACAAAAAGCTAATCGGATGGCTGAAAATTGACGATACAATAATAGATTATCCTGTGATGCAGACATCCAACAATGAATATTACCTGGACCATAATTTTAACCAGGAGAAGGATAATAACGGCAGTATCTTTATGGATACGGACTGTGTGGCCTATCCAAGGAGCCAAAACCTGATCCTGTACGGACACCACATGAAGTCGGGGAAAATGTTCGGGGATTTGGAAAAATATGCATCCGAGTCCTATTACAAAAAGCACAGTATTATCCATTTTGATACCATATATGAGAAAAGCGTTTACCAAATCATGTATGTGTTCCGCACGAAGGTGCTTAAGGAAAATGAAATTGCTTTTAAGTATTACCAGTTTATAGATGCCGGATCGGGGGAGGAATTTAATTCCTACATGAACGAAATGGCACAGATGTCCCTGTATGATACGGGAGTAACAGCCCAGTACGGGGATGAGCTTTTGACATTATCCACCTGTGACCATTCACAGACGGACGGAAGGTTCGTTGTGGTGGCAAAAAGGATTCAGTAACATATGCTTACAATGGAGGAGAGTAGCAATGGCTAAAACAGCTAAGGGCAAGCAAGGCAAAAAGAAAAACCTGAAATTGAGGAGACAGTTGCGCAAGACGTTCGGCTGTCTGTTCATGATTTCAGCGTTGATTGTGACGGCGATTCCCGTGACACCGACGGAAGCGGTCTCACCGACCGGATGGGATACGTCTAAGGACAAATATTTTGTTTCTTCCGACGGTTCTGCGATACCGACGATTCAAACGACATCGACTTTTACTCCGCCGGTTTACCAGGACGAAACGGGAAATTTCTTTTTTGTGTTCGTGGATAACAAAGGAAATGCCGATCCGTCTACTTCGCAGGATAATAAGTTTGCTATTATCGTGGATTATAACAGGGACCAGACTTTGGATAAAGGCATGCTGACGATTCCGGCAAAGGTGGATGCTTATGTCAGGTTCACGGACAGCAGTTCAGTCGGTACATATGCAGCGGCAAATAAACTGGGATATCCTTTATACTATAAGGTTAGGGAAAAGGAGTCGGCACCAACGACGCGGATGGTGGAAGAAGTGGTCGGGGTGGATGAAAACGGAAAACCCATATACGGGCAGACAGAGGTGGAAGTACGTGGGGGGCAGGCAAGGGCTGTAGGTGATTTTGTAGAGTATGCGCCTTGTTTGGCTGCACAAAAGTCTGAGTGGTGTCCGGATGGTGTGGATGTTGATTTATACTATTATAAAGATTCTTCCACAAAGGGTATTCCGCCTGCAGCCGCATTGAAAGATGAAAATTATGTTGATAAAACGACAAAGGGAACATGGCAGCGGGTGGTTGACAATACGGATAACCGGATTGGAGGGGCAACCGTACAGTATATCGGCAAGCAATATGCAGTATATGATAATAAAGGAAATTGGACGTTTCATGATTGTGATGCGAAAAGAAGCGTATTCGGGGGTACCGGTGAAGGTGTATCGGCATCTAATATTATTTCCTTAAATTTTGAATCCGCCAAAGGTGCAAACGGGCAGAACATCGGTTCCCCGTTGACGGGAATCGGTGATTATGCATTTTATAATTGTACGAATATCAGCAGTATCAGCTTAGGAAACGGTTTGGCAACTATGGGAAATTATGCGTTTGCCAACTGCAGGAACCTGACTGATGTGAAGTTGGATTATAACACGCGGTTGGAGATTATCGGGGCGTATGCATTCGCAAACTGCCTGAAACTCCAAAGTTTCCCGGTACCTACCAATGTAAGGGGAATCGGTGATTTCTGTTTCCAGAATTGTTTGGAACTTAAGACAGTGGATTTATCGGGAAAACTTTTTGAGGCGGCGCCGGATACCGGATTGTCGAGCAGTTTGGAGAAAATCGGGTATTATGCATTTTCCGGATGTGCAGCCTTGGAATATTTGGATTTGCCAAGATCCTATAATGGAGCGGAAAAAGTCGACAGTGGCGCGAGTGCACCGGTTTTCCATCTTTCCACGGTGAAAGGATGTACTTCGTTACAGTATATTAAGACCCATAGTGCGGATTTGCGGTTTGTGACGGATGCGGAAGCACCGACGGATAAATTGAATCAAAATATCCAAGATTCCACGGGAAACGGCACTACATATACTGCGGATTTCTATACCGGTGGATATGCGGGTAACGGAAAAGTAGACGGAACGTATACTTTTGATAACTTTAAGGCAGATGTGGGCGATGAGTTTTATTTTGAATCGCCGGCATATAAAAACGGTACCAATAATACGGTTAAGACACCGACGCATAACATTGCAAATGTAAGACATATCTGTTTCCGGTATTATGACGAGCAGGACAGGTATGAGATTGTGGAGTCCGCATATGGGATTGACGATAAGGATGCAGTGACAGAAATCGGTTTGGTATTCGAGATTGACAGCCCGGGTAACCTGATCGGTTATCATGCGGAAAATAAAGATACGGGAGAAGTATTGGGCGTTAAGGTGCCGGAAGTGAATATGCCGACAAAGGTAGGACCGTATAAGATTACGAGTTTAGTGGAAGGCAGTTTCACCGATGACTGTTGGATTGAGAAGGTGACGCTGTCGGACGGTATTAAGAATATCGGGGCAAATACGTTTAAGGGATGCCATAATCTGAAGTATATTATTTTTGACGATGCGGCTGCGGTAGAGACAATTGGGAAGGATGCTTTTGCAACACAGGTAGTCAGTGAACTGCATGATGATAAAACGGCATATCCCCATAACTGTACAACGCCGAAAGCGGATTTCCTGAATGTAGATGTGACGCCGTTTATGAGTTTTACGGGCAAAATTACCAATGACGAGTTGAAAAATACCGTACCTTTTACGTACGCCATGAAAGCGGATTCGAAGGTTAATGCGGGAGAGCAGCAGCTTGCCTACATTACATATTACAGCGGTATGCCTACGAATTTAACCGTGAAGTATAATCCGGATACGCTTATGTCGGAATTGCAGTATTTCCCTACGAAAGCGGATGCGAATAAGGGATTTGAGGTAGATAAGGATGCGGTTGGCGCCTACCGGCCCTTCACGAAGGATGGCAAGGGGAATACAGCTTACCGTTTCCCTTACATTACGGATACGGTTGCGGCAGAAGTGAAAGCAGCATTTAGCGGCGGTACGCTTACGGAAAACCAGACGAACATTAAGAACGGAGTGGAGAATATCGTCGTTCCAAACGGGGTCAATTCCATTCAGACCGGTTTGTTCTCGGGACTGGATAAAGACGGGCTGCTGGCAAAAGATATTACGGTTACCGTTAAGGATGATACGGGTGCAGATGTAACACAGACCGTGAAAAAGGGTGAAAAACCGCCAAAAGACTGGAACAATGTGGATGCGCAGGATATTAAGAGCCTGACGACACAGTCGGTAGCGGAAATCTTACCTTATACCTTTGCGCGGTTGGACGGTATGGAGAAAGCATATATTAACGGCGCGACGAAGATTGGCAATTATGCGTTTGACGATTGTTCCGAACTTGGTCTTGCGGATATCGGTTCGGCGACCACGACATTGGGACTGCGTCCGTTCCGCGGATGTGATAAGCTGGCAAATGTATCCTTCCAGGAAGGTTCTCCTTTTGCATATGCGGACGGAGTGATTTACGGTCTTTCGGAAGACGGCACGAAGAAAGAGAAGATTGTAGAGTGTCTGGAAAGCAGGGGTACCATAGTAACAAATACCTCCAGGGGAGTAGGACCGGATGAATTAGAGGGCATTAAGGAGATTGCGGAAGAAGCATTCATGGATTGTGATGACGTGAATATTGTGGATTTGAGCAAATCTGCCGTTTCGTCCATCCCGGATAAAGCCTTTGCGGAAATGGATAAACTGTTCCAGGTAATTCTGCCGGATACGGCAAGAATTATCCGAAATAAGGCGTTTGTAAATACGCCGACCCTCGGCTATGTGACCATACCGGGGAGTGTGACCAATATTGCCCAGGGGGCGTTTGCCGAGATGGGGGATATTGATGATGACGAGAGTGTGGCGGCTCCTTCGGCAACAAGACGTTTTGAGTTTGTATGTCTGCCCGACAGTGTGGCATCGGATTATGCGAGTCTGTACGAATATATCGGTACGACGACCAACGCGGATTTGCAGATAAAGCATTCCCTGCTGCTGTACGATGCGCTGGATCCGGATGATTTGAAGTTAATCGAGGAAAGGCTGGTTGTCCATGGGACGGAGTTTGAGCTGACCGAAAAAGATGCGCCTGACCATACGGCAGAAGGCTACCGGTTCTCGGAATGGTCTCCGGGACCGAAGATTTACAGTCCCATGACGGGAGATATGGAAGTTAAGGCTTTGTATGTACCGATTGGTGCGCCTGTGTATACGGTACGTTTCTTTGACATTGAAGGGAAAGAAATGGAAGAATACACCCAGCAGGTAGAAGAAGGAAAGGCCGCAAAAGGACCGTCAAGGGATGAAATGGAAGTGGAGGGTAAGGTATTTACCGGATGGGACCGTGACATTTCCAAAATTACTTCCAATTTAGATGTTTATCCGCTCTATACAGACCGGGTAGAAGGTATGTTCTATGTTACATTCTGGACGGATATGGATATGACCCAGATGATCGGAAAGGTACAGGAAGTGGCATCCGGTGAGAGTGCGATAGAGCCTGCCCATCCGAAGAAGGAAGGATTTACGTTCTCCAAGTGGTCTACGGATGCATGGCAGAATGTGACGAAGGATTTGGATGTCTTTGCGGTATACGTGGAAGGCTCCGGTACCACTCCGGGACCGGATGATCCGAATAATCCGGATAATCCGGATGGTCCGAATGGCAGTGTATCCGGTAATGGTAATGGCAATGGAAACAATGGCGGGGGCAGCGGCAACAGCGGTGGTAGCGGAGATGATGGTAATAATGGCAATTCCGCATCCGGCAACAGCGTATCCGGCAACGGCACAAAATATAAGGTAGTAGTGAACGGCGGTTCCGGTTCCGGCGAGTACACGGCGGGTACGATTGTACCGATTAACGCTTATGCGAGGGCGGACGGCACGGTATTTGACAAATGGACCAGTTCCTCAAACGGTGTTGGTTTCGTGAACCAGACGGCTATATCGACAACCTTTACCATGCCGTCCAACAACGTGGAAATTAACGCGAACTTTAAGGTGGGAAGTTCATCCTCCGTCAGCGGTAATTCCAGGAGTGCAAGAAGGAATTCCACTACGTCGGTGGATGTGTCCAAGGGAGGAATTTCCAATACGGATATTGCTTCGGCGAACGTGAACGGTTCTTCCGATAACTTTGTGGTAAAGATTACCGATGATGCGCAGGCTACGGCGGCAGTTATCGCGGCATTGGAAGCAAAATACGGTGATTTGAGCAACATTGCATACTTACCGATGGATATTAGTCTGTATGACGCCACCGGGGCGACGAAGATTACCGATGTATCGGGGATTACCGTTGATATTACCCTGCCCCTGCCGGATGAATTAATCCAGTATGCGGGTAACAATAAGGCAGCGGCTGTGGCAAACGGCAGACTGGAAGACTTGAATACAAGATTTACGACGATTGACGGCATACCTTGCGTCCAGTTTACCGCGACGCACTTCTCACCGTACACGATTTACGTGGACACGGCGAACCTGACGGCGGGAACGATTGATGCGACGCCTAAGACCGGCGACCCGATTCATCCGAAGTGGTTCCTTGCGATGGGGCTTGCATGTATCTCGATTGTGTTGTTCTGCAAGAAGGATAAACAGCCCAAGGTAAAACATGCTTAATCCGTCAGCTTGTGGATGGTTTCCGGGAATATTTCCAAATATGGATCCGGTTCATGAGGAAGAATGCCTTGGGGCATTCTTCCCATGATTGGTTTCAGGCATGAAAGGGAGCGGACGGGGAGGTTTTTATGCGTAAAATACGTAAAAGGTTTAAAATACTGTTGGGGGCTGTGCTGGTTTTTGTTACGGCAGCGGCAGCCAGATTACCCATGTCATATACGGAAGCAGAGTCGGCATCTGCTTCCGATTTTCAGATGAAGGGCGATCTGCTGGTGAAATATACCGGTACGGCGAGCGCCGTGACAATTCCGACTACCGTGAAGAAAATCGGTAAGGAAGCATTTGCCGGACATACGGAACTGGTGAAGGTGGACATACCGGCTTATGTGGAAAGCATTGATTATAATGCGTTCAGCGGCTGTACTTCTTTGGAGACCGTTAAAATTCCGGACACGGTGACATCGATTGGCAACGGTGCATTCAGCGGTTGTACCAGTCTGCGCTCCGTCAGTCTCGGCAAGAAGTTAAACAGTTTGGGTACCGGTGTTTTTGCGGGATGCGATAACCTGACCTCTGCCACGTTAAACAGGAATAATACGGCATTTGCTTATGAAAACGGTGTGATATACAGCAAGGATAAGAAAATCGTTTACTGTATGATTCCTGGTTATGAGGCGGAAGTTTATAAGATGCCTTCCACCGTGACGGAAATCCGTAACAATGCTTTTTGGGGTTGTAAGCGCTTAAGAAGGGTGGAAATCAGTAATAACCTGAAATCCATTCCTGATTATGCCTTTGCTAACTGTTCTTCGCTGGAAAAGGTGATTTTGCCGTATTCCCTGCACAGCATTGGCTTAAAATCCTTCGCCAATTGTGTAAACCTTGGGGAGACACAGGTGCCGGTATCGGTGAACGAGATTCACCGGACAGCATTTGACGGTTGTCCCCGGTTAACGATTGTGGGTGATCCGGGTTCCTATGCGGCGGAGTATGAAGAAAGCCGTGATAAATCCAATGTGGCACAGGCGGAATCCCAGGATATTGACGGCAATGCCGGGGAAAGCGGGGGACTTGCCTTTGCGGAAGGGTTGTTTGGAGGTTCCGCGGGCGGCGCTTCCACGGATTCCGGTAAGGTCATGGGACAGAGCTCTATCGTGGGCGGGAGTGCGTTTGTGTTTATGGATGACAGCCAGTCCAGGGTATTGTCCGGCAATCCGGTACCGGCGGAGCAGGAAGGCAGTGCGGAGGAGATGGCATCCGGAAGCGGATTCCGTAAGTATACCGTGGTAAACGACGAGAAAATAGCTTCGCAGGCTTATTATAATAATGTATCGCTGACAGAGTATGAGATGCCGGACGGGATTAAGGAAATCGGTGATTTTTCCTTTGCGCGGTCGGGTCTTACTTCCATTGAGATACCGTCCAGCGTGACTTCCATCGGGTACGGCGCTTTTTATCATTGCGATAATCTGGCGCAGGTAAAGATACCTTCCACCGTGACGAAGATAGAGCCTTCGGCGTTTGATTCCACGAAGTGGATGGAGGAGCGGCTCAGGGACAGGCAGAATCCTTTTACCGTTGTGGGGGACGGGATTTTAATCGCTTATGCGGGAATGAACACGAATGTGGAGATACCCGAGGGCGTGAAACAGATCGGTGCAGAGGTTTTTCAGGATAATACCCGTATTACTTCCGTGAAGCTGCCGGAGAGTCTGACGGTAATCGGCGAGGATGCTTTTGCCGGATGCAGCGGGTTAACCAGCGTGTCCATGGGAAGCGGTATTCGGGAAATCCGGGACAGGGCGTTTGAGGGATGTCCGGTCAGCACGGTGAAAATACCGGCTTCGGTGCAGGTCATCGGACTAAAGGCGTTTGATATAACGGACGCGGATAAAGAGGACGGGACGCGGGTAGCAGTATTCCTGGGGAAGGACCTGCCGAAAGTGTCGTATGAGAAGACAGCGACCAGGCTTGCCAACGGGGAATTCCGGGACGCAGTCTTAAAGGGTGTGGATATTGCGGTTGTGGACAGTCATGTAACGGCTTCCGATATTGCGGGAAGTGTGCTGAGTTCTGATTTGGGCGGTTTTAAGGGCATGATCTGCAGCGTAGAGCAGGCGGCGCAGGGGGATACGCCGGGGCGGCTGCGGTTGAAATTTTACAGTATGCCGGAAGCGGAAGTGAATTCATGGACGGCGCCGCCGCAGGTTGTGGTGTACGGCAAACCTTATGAGGTATATGTGGCTGAGGAACCGGAGATTCTTTGGGAAAACGGCACCGGAACGGATGTGGCGGGAAGCGGTGACGGTGCGCAGGAAGGCAGTGTCAGGGTGGAACTGCGCAGTTCCACGTTATCTTCTTCTCCTGCGGCAACGGCGGAAATCGCGGGTGATAACGGAAATTATATTTTGCGCATTGCGGACAGTACGGTATCCGGCAGTGACATTACTGCCGTTTACCGGAGGGCATCCGGCGGCAGTTCCGTAAAAAGTATGCAGCTTTATGATATTTCGTTGTATGAGGCGGAGCGCAGAATTCCCATCAGCAGGCTTGGAAAACAGAGTCTGACGGTGACGATTCCGAAACCCATGGGCGTATTGGAGGAGAACCTGAAAGTATTCTGTCTGGATGAGGACGGGCAGTTGGAGCAGGTGGAATCCCGTGTGGTGAAGGTGAACGGACAGGTGTGCGTGCAGTTCCAGGCGGGGCTTTCTTCGGTGTACGGGGTTTATAACTGAATATGGGGTAGTCCTGGAAAGGAACCATTCCCCGCTCCCGGCATAAA
>ERZ808054.1149-NODE-1149-length-17016-cov-2.929512_pt1 | contig 17016 bp, 13 predicted proteins | sample MGYA00380201_ERZ808054 | MGnify/ENA primary metagenome ERZ808054 (study PRJEB31490, sample SAMN06133419) | mouse gut metagenome | isolation source: Z5_2 | host: mice | place: China: Chengdu | collected 2015-05 ... | reverse complement strand
GTCCCCTCTTAGCGCCTTTTTTTGCTGAAGCTTTTTTTCTTGTTGTCGTTTTCTTCGCTGCTGTTTTTTTCTCCGGCTCTTCTTTCACTTCTGCTGTCTTCTTCTCTTCTGTCTTCTCTGGTGAAGCCACTACCTCAGCTGTCTTTGTCACTGTTGTCTCAACAGGATCTTTGACGGTATCGGCTGGTTCGGATTTTTTTGGTGCATTTGTTTTTGCTACTGCCATGTTTGATATCCTCCATAAAGATAAATAAAATAGTAACACAATAATAAAATTGTTATCCTATTAGATAATATTACAACATCTAATAGAATTTTACAATTATAATTTTTCACAAAATTAATATATTTTTAATTTATTTCATTATTCGATTTGTATAAAACCCTTTACATTTTCTATTTTTTCCCGTAAAATATGTATATAAATTTCCATTTGTGCTATAATAAGCATGCGGACAGAAAGGACGATGAATATGAAAAAATTTTTTAAATTTCTTCTTGGAGCAGGTGCTTTAATCGCAACGATAGGAGGCATCATGTATTTCCTGAAAAATGTTCTAATGAAAGATTATCTTGAGGACTATGACGATGATGATTTTGATAATGATCTTTACGATGAGGATGACGCCTCAGAGCAAAGAGATTATGTAACGATACATGTTCCGGAAACGGACTCCGACACAGCAGAAGAGACGCAGGAAGATGATCTATCTGCATTTGATGCTACAGAGGAAGAATCCAACTGATAACAAAATAGCAAGTAAGATGATTAATTACAAAAAACTCCCGACAGTTTTATAAAAACTGCTGGGAATTTTTTGTTTTTATTTCGCTCGACAGTGCCAATTTGAACCCTGTTTCGTTCTGCGCTAGCAACAGAATAGCGAGGAATTTCTGCTATCTGGAAAGGCGCATTGTCATGCTGAACAAATGCTCATCGATATCCTTCGTCATGGCAAGAGCCTCGTCAATATCATAGTGGCAAAAATGTCCATCTCGATAAGCTACTACCCGGTTTGTTTGTCCATCCAGAAGAAGATCTACCGCCAACGCTCCCATAGCGGAAGCATAGACACGATCACGGCAAGTCGGATTACCACCTCGCTGAATATGGCCGATCACCGTGGCACGGGTCTCGATTCCGGTAGCTTTTTCAATCCTTTCCGCCATTCCATAGGAATCCCCGATTCCCTCTGCATTTACAATAATATGATGTTTTTTTCCGATCCTTCTCTTGGCGCGGATCTTCTCAATGATCTTTTTTTCATCGTTGTCATAGCGCTCTGGAATAAGAACGTACTCGGAACCATTGCTGATTCCGCACCAAAGAGCAATGTGTCCTGCTGTTCGTCCCATAACCTCTATAATACTGCATCGCTCATGAGATGCCGATGTATCCCGTACTTTGTCGATGGCTTCCATCGCCGTGTTGCAGGCAGTATCAAACCCGATGGTATATTCCGTACAGGAAATATCCAGGTCGATGGTTCCTGGAACACCAATGGTATTGATGCCATTTTCTGAAAGCTTCTGGGCGCCGCGAAAGGAACCATCTCCTCCAATCACGACGATTCCGTCAATGCCATGTTTGCGACAGATATCTGCTGCCCTTTTTTGTCCTTCCGGCGTGATCATTTCCTTGCAGCGGGATGTATAGAGAATCGTCCCGCCCTTCTGAACAATGTCCGATACGCTCATCGTATCCATATCTATGATATCTTCCTCCAGGAGCCCCGCATAACCACGCTTGATTCCCTTTACCTCTACTCCGCTGGCCAGACCAGACCGAACTACCGCACGTATTGCTGCGTTCATACCCGGTGCGTCTCCGCCGCTTGTTAATACTCCAATTGTTTTCACAGCCTTTTCTGACATATTATCCTCCATTCTTGCACTGCCCCAAATACAACAGCTCTATATTATAATAAGTTTTTATTTTTAAAAAACGATATACATTTTCTATTGTACGACATTTACAGACTTTTTTCAATACTCATTTGTACTACTTTTACATTCTCATGCCCCATATCCTCATAAAGTTTTTCTAGAAGTTCTGGGCACACTTTCGTCATGCGGCTGTTTGGCAACTGCTTCTTTGCCCTCTCCTGGGAAAGATATATGATCACTGTATCCTGCCCATCGTATTGCCCCAGCAAAGCAAACAAGGACTCCTCTATGTTGCGATATGCCTCCCGATTTGTAAACTGGAGCCAAAGCTGTTTGGGAACTTCATCAAAAGGAACGATCTTCTGGCAGATCATCTTCGCCGGCTTGTCCTCCTCCACGGTGATACGACCTTTGACAAATACCTTCCGATCCGTCTCAAGCAGACTCCGATATTTTTCATAATCCTTGGGAAATACAATGATCTCTACAGTCCCCATCAGGTCCTCTAGCGTGATAAATGCCATCAAACTATTGGTCCGTGTGGTCTTTACCACTTTATCCACGATCATCCCGCCGACCACAACCGTCTCATTGTCCTTCACCTTCGGGGCAGTCTCTCCCTCTGCCACGATAAAATCCGCCGTGGTTCGAGTAATATTTTTTTCCATCACCGGAATATAATCCTCCAGTGGGTGGCCACTGATATATACCCCAAGAACCTCTTTTTCAAAACCCAGGATCATCTCTTTATCGTATTCCCCCACCTCCGGCAATTTCGTCTCCAGCTCTTCTTTTTCTTCTTCCCCAGCAAAATCAAACAGAGACATCTGTCCGGTCATGGTCACTTTCTTTTCTTGGCTTATGCCATCCAATATACCAGCATAAGCACACATTTTCTGTTTTCTGGTGCCCTCTAAGCAGTCCAGGGCTCCCGCCTTGATAAAGCTTTCCAATGCCCTCTTATTCACCGCCTTACCGTTCATACGGCTACAGAAATCCTTTAGAGACAGAAAAGCACCTCCAGCCCTTCTCTCCTCTACGATGGCATCGATGATTGGTTTTCCCACACTCTTAATCGCCGCCAACCCATAGCGGATTCCCGTCTCAGAGGGCGTAAACCTTGCCTCCCCCTCGTTGATATCCGGAGGCAAGATCTCGATCCCCATCTGCCGGCAGGTCAGGGTGTACTCGGTAATCTTCCCTGTAAAATCCATAACAGATGTGAGCAGCGCTGCCATAAATTCTCTGGGATAATAATATTTCAGATAGGCCGTCTGATAAGATACCACTGCATATGCTGCCGCATGGGATTTATTAAAGGCGTACTTGGCAAAATCCGTCATATCATCGTAGATTTTCCTCGCCACTTCCTCTGAAATCCCGCGGTGAATACAGCCCTCCACACCTTCCTCTTCATTTCCGTAGATAAAATTATTTTTTTCTTTCTCCATCACCGATGCCTTCTTTTTCGACATGGCACGGCGCACCAGGTCACTCCGGCCATAGCTATAGCCCGCCAGCTCCCTGACGATCTGCATAACCTGCTCCTGATAGACGATACATCCATAGGTAGGAGATAATATGGGCTCCAACTCTGGACAATCATATACAATGTTGTTCTTATCGTTTTTTCCCGCGACATACTTCGGAATAAAATCCATCGGTCCCGGACGGTACAAAGAGATGCCGGCGATAATGTCCTCCAGGGATTCCGGTTTCAGTTCCTTCATAAAGCTCTTCATACCAGCGCTCTCCAGCTGAAACACCCCTTCTGTTTTTCCTGCCGATATCATCTCAAAGACATTGTGGTCATCATAACTGATATCATCCAGGGAGAATTTTCCGTCGATGGCATTCTTGATCACCGTCAGGTTCCTTAACCCCAGAAAATCCATCTTCAAAAGTCCCAATTCTTCCAGAGTGACCATTGTATACTGGGTCGTTATCGTTCCGTCTGCCGCACGGGAAACCGGCACAAAATCATCCACCTCGTTGGGACTGATCACCACGCCGGCGGCGTGGATCGAAGTGTGTCTCGGAAGTCCCTCCAGACGCAGAGACATATCGATCAATTTCTTTACTCCCTCATCTGACTCATACATCTGCTTCAATTCTGGATTCATCTTCAATGCCTTGCTGATGGTGATCCCAAGTTCCATAGGCACCGCTTTTGCCACGCTGTCCACAAAAGCATAGGGCATATCCAACACACGTCCTACATCCCGGATCACCATCCGAGCCGCCATCGTACCAAAGGTAACGATCTGCACCACCCGGTCCTCACCATATTTTTCCGTCACATAATCAATCACTTCCTGACGCCTCTCCACACAAAAATCAATGTCGATATCGGGCATCGTGACACGCTCTGGATTCAAAAAACGCTCAAACAGAAGATTGTACTTGATCGGATCAATGATATCTGTGATCTCTAGACAATAGGCGACGATACTCCCCGCCGCCGATCCCCTTCCCGGTCCCACCGGGATTCCATGATCTTTAGCATATTTGATAAAATCCCATACGATGAGAAAATAATCTACAAATCCCATATTAACAATGGTATCCAGTTCATATTCCAGTCGGGCTCCTAAATCATTCATGTTATACCCGCTGCTGCTATACCGCTTTTCCAGTCCCTCTGCGCACAACTTTCTCAGATATCCTTCCGCCTCATATCCCTCTGGCACATCGAACTTTGGCAGTTTATAATTGCCAAATTCGATCTCCACATGGCAGCGCTGTGCGATCTTATATGTATTTTCTAACGCCTCTTTTGCATAAGGAAACAGCTCTGCCATCTGCTCTGGGGATTTTAGAAAATACTGCCCTCCATCATAGCGCATGCGATTCTCATCACTAACCTTTTTGCCGGTCTGAATACAGAGCAAAATATCATGGGCTTCTACGTCTGTCTCATAAATGTAATGAAGATCATTGGTCGCCACCAAATCGATGCCTGTCTCCTCATGCATTCGGAGAAGCCCCTGATTCACCGTCTGCTGGGGGGAAAGACCATGATCCTGCAGTTCCAGGAAAAAATTTTCTTCTCCAAATATCCCCTGCAATTTTAGCGCCTCTGCCTTTGCCTCCTCATAGAGCCCCTTTACCAATTTGGAAGCCACTGCCCCGGCCAGGCAGGCGCTAAGGGCAATAATTCCCTCATGATATCGGCGCAACACCTCATAATCCACCCTCGGTTTATAATAAAAGCCCTCGGTAAATCCCTTGGATACGATCTTCATCAGATTTTTATAACCGGTATCATTTTCCGCCAGAAGCACAAGATGATTGTAGCGTTCCTCTCCCTGATTATTCTCCCGGTCAAATCTGGAACCCGGCGCCACATATACCTCACAGCCAATAATGGGGCGAATCCCTGCCTCTTTGGCCGCCCGGTAAAAATCAATCACCCCATACATCACTCCGTGATCTGTGATGGCGATGCTGTCCATTCCCAGCTCCTTCGTTCTCGCCACCAGTTCCTTGATCTTACTGGCGCCATCCAGCAGACTATATTCTGTATGAACATGAAGATGCGTAAAATTCATTGTTTCATCCTTTCCTAGTAAAATACACCTTTCCGTACTTCCTGCGGAAAGGTGTATCTTTTTCTTAGTTATTTGCCAAGCAGATACTGCTCAATACTGTACATGGCATCCTTTTCGTCTTCTCCCTCAATCTCTACATCAAGACTCTGCCCCAGGGCAAGCCCCAGTGTCATCATTCCCATAATGCTCTTTGCATTCACAGTTTTGCTATTCTGACGAATACTGACCCTGCTCTGATACTGGCTTGCGATCTGTACTAACTTCGCAATCGGTCTAGCTCCGCTCTCAGCAAGATTTACTTCAACATTTTTTTCTATCATTTTTATCCTCCAAGCTGCCACATGATCCATATGGCTTTATTCATTGAGATCACGGTTTCTGAGATTTTCCGCAATCTCACTCAGTTTGCGCAGACGATGGTTCACACCCGATTTTCCAATCGGGGGAACAAGCATCTCACCAAGTTCTTTCAGCGATACTTCTGCATGTTCCAGTCGAAGGTTTGCGATTTGTGCCAATCCCTTAGGTAGTGTTCCAAACCCGGAAGTATCCTTAATGTATTGTATGTCTTCGATCTGTCTGGTTGCTGCCGAAACGGTTTTTTTGATGTTGGCAGTTTCACAATTTACTTTGCGATTAATGGAATTGCGCATTTCTTTTAATATGCGTACATTTTCAAATTCCATAAGCGCCACATGTGCCTCCATGACATTTAGAAGGTCTACAATACGTGCCCCCTCTTTTAAATATACAATATAGTTTTTCTTTCTCTCTACAATTTTGGCCTCGATGGAGAAACTCAAAAGAAGCCGTACCACCTCGCGTGCCTTGCCCAAGTTGTCTAACGCCATCTCAAGATGATATCCCCTGCCCGGATCTGTAATAGACCCACAGGCTAAAAATAATCCTCGTAGAAAAGCTCTTCTGCAACAATTTCTCTGAACGATCAGCTCATGAACCAACAGCTTTCCTTCCAGCAATTTCAGAGCTTTAAAAAAAGTCAACGCATCCTCTGAATCCAAAAGATAGATCAGATACTGATGACCTCTAACTGACATTTCTATATGAAAATGAAATGCTTTCTTAATTAAGATAGAATATTTTTTCGCAACTGTCAAGTTCTCTGTGACAAATTTCGCAGAAAAGTTTTGTTTTCCGTCAAAATCCGTCCCGGAAACCACCTGACCGCAACAGGAAAACAGCGCCACCAGCTCAGCGATCTGACAATGTCTCGCCCGACTGATATGGACACCAAGCTCTTCTTTTACTTTTCCGGAAAACGACATAAATTCCTCAACCTGTCCTTCTCTATATCTCTATGCTCTTTCTTACATCCATATTCGGATTTTTCAAACTCTTTATAAACGGCATTGGTCAGCGTGACCGATCGGTGTTTTCCACCAGTACAGCCGATGGCGATCACCAACTGATTCTTTCCTTCTATAATATAATTGGGAATGAGAAAATCCAGCATGTCTTTTAACTTCTGCAAAAATTCCTCGGCATTGGGAGATTTCATGACGTAGTCGTATACTTCCTCATCATTTCCGGTCAAAGGCTTTAGTTCATCAATGTAAAATGGATTCGGCAGAAATCTCACATCAAAGACCAAATCGGCATCTGTGGGTATCCCATACTTAAACCCGAAAGAGACAAAGGTAAGATAAAAGTTACAGTATTCCCCTTCATTTACGAAAACCCGCTCCAACTCCTGCTTTAAATCTCGAATCAACAGAGTACTGGTATCAATGATGTAATCCGCACTGCTCTTTAATTCGATCAGAAGCTCCCGTTCTGCCTCAATACCTGAGTCAATTCGTCCTCCCTTTGCCAGCGGGTGAAGACGTCTCGTCTCTTTATAACGTTTTACCAGAACCGCAGTACTTGCCTCAAAGAACAGAATCTCAAACTGATTGCCCCCGCGTCTCAATTCCCGGAGCACGCTGGCGGTCTCTCTCAGAGCCTCTTCTCCCACGCGGATATCTAGACCAAGCGATACCTTTTGAATCTGCTCGCTGGAATCCTCTGTCAGCTGCATAAAGGTAGGAAGCAGGGACACAGGAAGATTGTCCACACAAAAATAGCCGCCATCCTCCAGAATCCGCATTGCTGAAGACCTTCCGGCACCACTCATCCCTGTTACAATGACAAAACGCATGACTTCCTCCTTTCTAACTCACCGGATTATTTTTACTTCCGGTTCCAGCTTTACACCAGAACTTTCTAGTACTTTTCTCTGTACATCACAGATCACAGCGAGAACCTCTTTGGCTGTGGCATGTCCCCGGTTGACCACAAATCCACAGTGTTTTTCCGATACCTGGGCATCCCCGACGCGATACCCTCTCAATCCGGCATCCTCGATCAGTTTTCCCGCAAAATGCCCCTCGGGACGCTTAAATGTACTCCCGGCACTGGCAAACTCTAGAGGCTGTTTCTCCCGCCGTTTTGCGTTCAGTTCTTTCATTCTCTCTCGAATCTCTCCGGGATCCCCCGTCTCAAACTGAAATTCTGCCTCTAAGACCAAATCGCCCCGACTCTGGATCACACTGGTACGATAGCCCAGTTCCAACTGTTCTCGACTCAGTGTGGATTCATTTCCTGCGGAATCCATCACTCTGGCGCTTACAATACAATCCTTGATCTCTCCGCCATAAGCTCCTGCATTCATCACCACAGCGCCGCCCAGCGTCCCCGGAATCCCCCCAGCAAATTCAAACCCTGTCAGGGAGTGCCTCGCCGCCTCACTGGCTATGGCGCTCAATAACGCCCCTGCCTGGGCGCGGATCTCTCCATTCCCGCAACATTCGATCTGATTCATGCCACTGCCGATCTCAATAACAACACCGTCATACCCTTCATCCGGAAATAATATGTTACTACCCCTGCCAATGGTAATAAAAGGAAGTCCTCGCTCTTTGGCAAAACGGATTCCTTCCCTTATTTCCTCTGCATTTTCCGGAATCATATAAAATGAAGCTGACCCTCCGATCCGAAAGGTGGTATGGGCACTCAGCGGTTCCTGTTCAAGTATACGCATACTGATCTTCCCTTCCTGTCTCTATTACAATACCATGCGCACTGCACCATAGATTCCTGCGTCATTTCCCAGCTCCGCAAGATGAAATTCCTTATCCCTCAACGCATAGAGCACATTATCATTATAATACTTTTCCACGTGATTTATGATAATATCTCCAGCTCTGGATACACCACCGCCGATGACAAATGCCTCTGGGTCCACCACATGGGACACGTTGGCCAGCGCTATTCCCAGATATTTGGCAAATTTATCCACGATATAAAGAGCGTAGGAATCTCCCGCCTTCGCCTGGTCAAAGATATCCTTTGCCGTAACCTCCTCCAAGGCTGCCAGCGCTGAATCTTCTTTCATCTCTTTTTTTGCCATCCTTACAATTCCTGTAGCGGAGGAGTACTGCTCCAGGCATCCTCTGCCGCCGCAACCACACTGTTCCGTCTCATGTAGTTCTACCTTCATATGCCCAATCTCTCCGCTAGCTCCTCTGGCTCCGGTAAGAATTCGTCCACCGAGGATCACACCGCCGCCCACTCCCGTTCCAAGAGTTACCATCACGATGCTGTCATAGCCTCTTCCGCCACCTTTCCACATCTCTCCTAGGGCAGCCACATTGGCATCGTTTGCAACCCGTATATTTCCCACTCCAGTCAAATCAAACAACTTGTCTTTTGCATTGAACACCGGCCAGGGAATATTGGGACATTTCAGTACGGTGCCATCCTCTGACACCGGTCCGGGGATCCCCACACCGATCCCCATAATATTGCCATCGTTCCACGCCCGCTTTTCCTCAATGCTGGCCGCCACATCCGGGAGAATGTTTTCCCCCTCATTTTCCACTCGCGTCTTGATCTCCCATTTTTCCAGCAGTTCGCCAGTATGGGAAAACATTCCGAATTTAACCGTTGTCCCACCAATATCCGCCCCGATGTAAAATTTATTCATTGATCCCGCACAACCTTTCTTAATTTTGTCCCAGATTGCTGGTAACACGATTATACATCTCCATCGCCGCATTATAGCCCATTTTCTTCTGACGGAAATTAACCGCAGCCGATTCACAGATGATCGCCACATTTCGTCCTGGGCGAATAGGGATGGAATGGCACACCACCTTATTTCCCAGATACTCGATATATTTTTCTTCCAGTCCCATGCGGTCGTACTCCTGGTTCTTATCCCACTCTTCCAGCTTGATCACCAGGTCAATGGACTGGGTATTTTTCACACTCTCCACACCAAACAATGCCTTGGCATCGATGATGCCAATTCCCCGAAGTTCAATAAAATGCCTCGTTATATTTGGCGCTGTCCCGATCAGCGTCTCATCACTGACCTTCTTAATTTCCACCACATCATCAGATACGAGACGATGTCCCCGGTGGATTAGCTCCAGCGCCACCTCACTTTTTCCGATGCCGCTCTCACCGGTGATCAGCACACCCTCACCATAAATATCTACCAACACGCCGTGGATGCTGATTCGGGGTGCCAGTTCTACCTTTAGCCAGCGGTTCAACTCCGATGAAAAAGAGGAAGTTGTCTTTTTTGTCCTGAGAATCGGTACTCCGTGCTCCTTCGCTAGCTCCAAAAATTCCCCCGGCACCTCCATATTGCGGCAGAACACGATACACGGTACCTTGTAAGACATGATCCTTCCCATCATTTCTGTGCTATAATTCATGCCCTGGTTTTCCATATATGTGTTTTCCACATGCCCGATGATCTGCACCCGGTGATGATCAAAATAATCAAAAAAGCCTGCTAACTGCAGCGCCGGACGGTTGATATCCGACTGGGTGATCTTGATGTCCTCCAGCTCCACTTCCGGAGTGAGACACTCTAGATTCATCTTGTCAATACATTCCTGCAATGCTACGGTATACATAATTCACACCTCTTTCCCCAATGATACTTCTATTATATCTGTAATCGGCGCCTGCGTAAACGGAACAAGAAAACCTAATTCGCCTGTCGAATATTAGTTCGACATCACTTCCTTCCATTTTTGGTTGTATATATCATCCACATCTGGACCAAGGTACTGAAGGGTTTCACAATTTGTAAGGGAAGACAATTCTGGAAAAGCAATGGTACTGTTTCGGTACTCCTCTTCCTCGATCAGTTTTCGTCCTTCACTGTTGGGGATCGAATAAGTAATATAATCAAAATTCTTTTTTGCGATCTCCGGCCGGCAGAGAAAATCTAAAAACTTCTCTGCATTTTCTTTATTTTTTGCTCCTTTGGGAATCACCCAGGCATCAATCCAAAGATTGCTGCCTTCCTTCGGAATGACATATTCCAGATCTGGATTTTCAGACTGACAAGTCAACGCTTCCCCCGAATAGATGACGCCGATGGCCGCCTCATTTCCAATCATTTTATCCCGCACTTCATCCACCACATAGGCCTGGACCACACCAGACTGTTTCTGCTGGATCAGCTTCTGCTTTGCCTCTTCTAGCTCCTTTTCATCGGTGCTGTTCAGGGAATGTCCCAAGTATTTCAGCGTGATTCCAAAAGCATCCCTCACACTTTTCTGCATCAGGATATTATCTTTATATTTTGTATCCCACAGAATGCCCCAGCTGTCCACTGGCTCTTTGACCATTGTTTTATTATATAATATCCCAACGGTTCCCCAAAGATAAGGAACACTGTACTCGTTGGCGCTGTCAAAGCCCTTAGCCGCATCCTTATATATCTGATCCACATATTTGATATTTGGAACATTGTCAAAATTGATCTTCTCCAGCATTCCCTCCGAGATCATCCGCTGGACCATATAATCCGACGGACAGACGAGATCATACTGCGCCGCCCCGTTGGCAATGATCGGATACATCACCTCATTGGTCTCATACTCATCGTAGGTCACTTTGATACCTGTCTCCTCTTCAAACTGAGCCAGGGCTTCCGGATCAAAATATTCTCCATAGTTATAGACATAAAGCTCTCCAGCGGATAGTTCCCCTCCACTTCCTCCGCAGGCAGTGAGGGTGCCAAGAACCAGCGTCATAATACAAAATAATGTTAAAATTCGTTTCATATGAATGTCCTCTCTTTATTCTCGTTTTTCCCGTTTTTTCGATTTATTATAACCAGCATGATAAATACAGCCACAAACATGATCGTTGAAAGCGCATAGATCTCCGGCTTAATTCCTTTTCTGACCTCCGCATAGATTTTCGTGGAAAGTGTATCGACGCCCATACCTTTCGTAAAATGGGTGATAACAAAATCATCCAGAGACATGGTAAAGGATAATAAAAAACCTGTCAGTATTCCCGGTAAAATATCCGGAAAGATCACCTTTATAAAAGCATATCCGCGGGAAGCCCCCAGATCCAGTGCCGCCTCGTAAACACTTTTATTGATCTGCTTTAATTTGGGCAGCACACTGAGCACCACATAGGGCAGATTAAATGTAATATGAGCAAGTAAAACACTGCTAAATCCCATACGATACCGCATTGCAATGAACAGAAGCATCAGAGATATTCCTGTCACGATATCTGCATTCAACATCGGGATATTGGTCACTGTCATAAGGATCATCTTCGGCAGACGTTTCATCCGGTTCATGGCAAAGGATGCCGCTGTCCCAAGGATCGTCGCGATCAATGCCGATAAAAATGCCAGAAGCAGAGTAGTCCACAGCGCTTCCATGATCTCTCTGGAAGAAAAAAGACTCTCATACCACTTTAAACTAAAACCACCCCATCTTCCCCTGAATTTTGATTCATTAAAAGATAACACGATTAATGTGGCTATTGGTCCATATAAAAATACAAATATAAGAAACAAATAAATCTTGCCACTGGCACCCACAAGCCTCTGCACCGGGCTCCGGTAGGTCTTTCTCTTTTTTTCTACCATATCGCAGCCCCCTCCCCGTCTTTATCATACCGAGACATGACTGCCATACTCCCCAGCACAAGAACCATCAATACGATGGAGAGCCCCGCGCCCTGATACCAATTATTTGCCGTCGTAAACTCCTGTTCGATGATGTTTCCGATTAGATTGATCTTAGCGCCACCGAGAAGGTTGGAAATGACAAAGGTAGTCATGGCCGGCACAAATACCATCGTGATACCGCTCACGATACCCGGAAATATCTGAGGTAATGTGATATGCCACAAAATCTGAAACCAGTTTGCTCCCAGATCCTTCGCCGCATCAAAGGTGTCCTGACTAACTTTTACCAGGGAATTATAAATCGGCAGTACCATAAAAGGCAAGTAATTGTATACCATGCCCAAAATGATAGCGCCCTCTGTATTGATCAAGCTCTGCCCTGGAAGCCCCACGGCATGTAAGATCGTATTAATAATTCCAGTCTTTTCCAGAAGAGACTGCCAGGCAATGGTACGAAGCAGAAAATTCATCCACATCGGAAGAATAAAGATAAAAATAATAAATCCACTGCTGTTGAGCCGCAGGCTGCGAATCACCATAGCCAATGGCAGCGACAGCAAAAAACAGATCAATGTACTGATTAGAGACAACTTCACCGAAAGCAAAAGCGCCTTCCAATGCACTGGGGAAGCGATGCTTTTTACATACTCCAGCGTAAAGTTTCCTTCTCTGTCAGAAAAACCATAGTAGCACACGATCAAAAGCGGTACGATTACAAATATCGCCATCCATACAATATAGGGATAGGACAGGCGCTTAACTCCTCTCGATTCTGTCACCAGCAAACGCCTCCTCTGTCTCATTTTCCGGCTTTTTCATGATCTGGATATTGAAAGGATCCACCCACAAACCAGCCTCTTTTCCCACCTCGGCAAGACGGGTACTCTGCACCAGCCAGGTGTATCCCATGGATTCGATCTCCATCTCATAATGCACTCCCTTAAAAACTAACGAAGTAACGATTCCCCGTATCATTGCCTTTTCTGGAGGCACTAAAATAAGATCCTCTGGACGTATTACCACATCCACAGGTTTATTCTCTCCAAACCCCACATCGACGCACTCAAACTCCTTACCCAGTATATTTACCCGTTTATCTCTTACCATAGTCGCCGGAATAATGTTACTCTCTCCGATAAAATCTGCCACGAAGGCATTCTGTGGCTCATTGTAAATATCTTCTGGAGAACCGATCTGTTGGATATATCCCTGGTTCATCACCACAATGGTATCTGACATCGTCAATGCCTCTTCCTGATCATGGGTCACGTATACAAAAGTGATGCCCAGCTCCTCTTTCAGCCGGATCAGTTCATACTGCATATCCTGGCGCAGTTTTAGATCCAGTGCCCCCAACGGCTCGTCCAATAATAGTATCTTCGGTTCATTCACGATCGCCCGGGCAATGGCGATTCGCTGCTGCTGTCCACCACTCAGAGAGTCCGGCATTCGCTTCTCATAGCCCTCCAGATTTACGAGCCGCAGAGCATACTTTATCTTATCTTTGATATAGTCCTTTGACTTCTTTTTTATTTTCAAACCAAATGCGATATTTTCCTCGATATTCATATGAGAAAATAAAGCGTATTTTTGAAATACGGTATTGATGGGACGCTTATTGGCAGGCACCCCTACAATATCATCACCATAGAGCAATACCTCTCCCGCATCCGCATTTTCAAAACCTCCCATGATCCGCAGCGTCGTTGTCTTGCCGCAGCCACTTGGGCCAAGCAGGGTAACAAATTCATTCTCATGAATATCAAGATTCATATTATCTAGAACGATTTGTCCGTCAAATGCTTTGGTAATGCCTTTTAGCTCAATACATTTTTCAGCCATAACAAATCCTCCCGGTATTTTTTTGCAAACACTCGTGAATATCTTAACATAAAGCAAAGGAATATGCTACATTTTTTTTCGCTTTTGACAGCCAAATCCGACACTCTAAGCACTGGCGGCATATCCATAAAAAATAGACCGGTCAGAATACGTTCTTACCGGTCTATCGTTTCGTATTTTATATTATGATTCCTGTACCTCACGGACATAAATGCCGTAAATGGTAACCTCCAACATATTGACATTGTAGGAAGGTCCCTTTAAGAGCAAATTATTAGCAGTTGTCACTCTTGCTTCGCCTTCGGTGTGTCCAAGGGTCAAAACCTTCTGGAGCTCAAATGCCCCTGTGTTAAAGAATACATCAGGATCACCGGCGCCGCCAAATCCAACACTGGATTTCGTATAATAATACTGGTTAGATGCCGTTCCTGTACCATTTGCAAGCCACATGCGCATTCCCTGTGAGCCGCTACCAAGAGTACCTTTTACCACTACCTCCAGTTTCTTTCCATCGCCTTCGATGGTCTGTGGCAATGGTATCGTCACCTGTCCTATATTATTCAGCACTACCCTGCCGTCTTCTTTGACGCCATCTGACATCTGATCCAGAGAAAGAGACTGCCATCCCTCCCCTTCCGGTGGGGCATCCAGATCTGGCTCTGGCTCCGGTTCCGGGGTTTGAACCTCATCCGGATTCAATTCCCATGGATAATACGCTGTCTTCTCATAGAAGATCAGAGATTTGATCGTGATGATAACCGGATTTTCTGGAGAGGCCTCAGCACTGTTAAATATCTTAAATCCCTGAAGAATGTCATTCACAGTGTAATCCCCTGCCGTATTAATTCCACATGTTTTTTCTACCGATGTAGCTTTGATACTTCCCCAGCTGGCTTTCTCTCCTGCCGCGGTATAGAAGGAATGACCCACATTTTCCCCTGTACTCGTATAGGTAAGCACCACAGATTTATAAGGACTATCCTTTTTCAAAGACGCTGGCAGATCAAAGCGAACCCCTGCGTGCTGTGCTGTAAATGTAATGGTCAGTGACCCGTCCTCATTAATCTGGCAGACTGCACCCTGTGAGTCGCTTTCATAGGAGCCCTGGGTATTAAAGTCAAGTTTTACTGCCGAAGATACCGAAGGCTTCACCGGCTCATCCGGAACTTCTTTCGCCGCCTGCATAAAGGCATAATATGAGGGTTTCGCATCATTCATATCCTTGTCGAACATCAGCACGTGTTCATGTTTCCGCCAGGAGATAGCATCATACAGTCCCCACCAGGTCAGGCCTGTGATCTTATTGCCGGACCATTTCTGCAGCGTGATCAGCTGCTTGGTCAGCTCTTTGACATATTCTGCCTGCTTCTGATATGCTGCTGCAAGCTCTTCTTCTGTAGGATCTGGATCTTCATCTTCTTTATTCGGAGTACATCCTACATCCAGCTCCGTGATCTGTACCTGGAATCCCTCCTGGACAAATGCTGCTACTGTGTTAATATAGGTATCCACAGTAGGATTCGCCAACGCCAGATGGCTCTGCATGCCAACGCCGCTGCAGACCTCCCGGTCCTCATTGATAAAGTTTATCATCTCAATGATTTTTTCCGTTGTAAAGTAAGTGTTGAAATCATTATAGAACAGCGGCACCTCATCCTGCAGTCCGAATTCTGCCAAAGCATCGTATGCCATCTCAAATGCTCTCTTTATATAAGTAGGCTTGTTTCCCAGTGCCGGTCTGTCGGTACTGGTGGTGCCTTCAATATTCTCTCTGTTACCAAATACTGCCGCCCAGTTTTTATCCGGGGTATTACTGAAATATTCATTTGCCACGTCCCAGGTATAGACAACGTCTTTATATGCCCCGTTATCCAGTGTATACACATGATGAATCATACTGCTGATGTACATCCGCATACGCTCATACATTACTTCTTCTGAGACGTATTCGGCAGCTTTATCCTGGCTGTAGTTCACCTTAAAGAACCATTCCGGTGACTGGGAATGCCAAACAAGTACATGATAACGTATTTTTAAACCATTTTCCTTTGCAATCTTAAGTACCTTGTCTACGGTATCGTAATTGAACTGGGGAACCGTGGTCTCCTTATAACTTTCCGGAATAACATAGTCACCCGTCTTTTTCTTAGCCTCTTCTGTGCTGATCGGTTTCAGCCAACCAGGCATAAGATAATCCGGTTTCATCTCGTTCTCCAGAGTAAAACTAGAAAAATGTTTTTTCACATACTCCAATGTTTCAGGATCCTGCAACTGTACCAGATTGATACATGTACCTGTTTTTCCAAAGATATTATCATAGGTATCCTTCATGCTGACAATCTCGGTTGGATACTCGCCCGGATCAGAAGGTGCTGGCGTACTTGGAGACGGCTCCGTTCCTGGATTCGCCGTTTTCCCAGGGCTTGAGGACGGCTCTGTTCCTGGATTCGCCGTTTTCCCAGGGCTTGGAGATGGCTCCGTTCCTGGATCCGCCGTTTTCCCAGGGCTTGGAGATGGCTCCGTTCCTGGATCCGCCGTTTTCCCAGGGCTTGAGGACGGCTCCACACCTGGATCCGCTGTTGCACTCGGTGATGGTTTCTCCCCTGGATCGGAGGTTGACGTCGCACTTGGTGAAGGCTTCGCTCCCGGATCCGAAGAGACCTGCGGCTGTGACGGAGTTGTATTCACAGAACCCGTACGTGTAGGAACGGGTTTTTTCTTATTCTTAACAGTCACGCGGCATACCAGTTTCTTCTTGCCGACTTTTGCTGTGAT
>ERZ808054.1147-NODE-1147-length-17057-cov-3.796761_pt1 | contig 17057 bp, 19 predicted proteins | sample MGYA00380201_ERZ808054 | MGnify/ENA primary metagenome ERZ808054 (study PRJEB31490, sample SAMN06133419) | mouse gut metagenome | isolation source: Z5_2 | host: mice | place: China: Chengdu | collected 2015-05 ... | reverse complement strand
AATTGCCTCCATGCCGTTTTTAAGCCCCTGTTCCAAAGAAACGCCTTCATTGCCCAGCGTCTGGGAAAAATTCTGGCTGATCTGCCCAACATAAGATGTCAGCTTCATGAATACTCCTTCTTTTACAACAAATTTTTGATAAAACTCCGCCTGTGGATCGGAGTCGGTCCATACTTTTTCAGTGCTTCCAAATGCGCCTGTGCGCCATAGCCCTTGTTGGAAGCAAATCCATATTCCGGATAAACGGTATCATACTGCGCCATCAGCCGGTCTCTGGTCACTTTCGCAATAATGCTTGCCGCTGCAATGGATATGCTTTTTGCATCTCCTTTAATGATCGGAACCTGCCTGATGGCAACCCGGGGGATCGTCACCGCGTCATTGAGCAAAAGATCCGGTGAAGGGTCCAGCTTGGAAATTGCTTCCCGCATGGCTTCATAGGTAGCCTGCAGAATATTGATCTGGTCGATCCGCTCCGGTGCGACATATCCCAGTCCGGCAGCAACTGCCTTTTCCATGATAATGTCATATAACTCTTCTCTCTTTTTTTCGGTCAATTGCTTGGAATCATTTAGATACAAAATGTCACAATCCTTCGGGAGAATGACTGCCCCTGCCACCACCGGTCCGGCTAACGGTCCTCTCCCCACCTCATCAATCCCGCAGATAAAAGAATATTCACTGTATTTTTTCTCATATTCTTTCATTTTTTCCGTGCGGGCAAGCTCTTTTTCATAATCAGCAAGTATTTTCTGCGCCCTCTTTTTTAATGCTTCCACGCCTGCCCGCTGGTCATCCCGATAGATTTCTAAAAAAGCAGGCAGCTCACTGACTCCGGCTGCCTGAAAAATTTTTTTTATTTCATTGATCTTTTGTTCCATAATTTGTCCCCATGTCTGTCACTGATGCTTGATCATCCCGATCCGGTCAAGAGGCCAGATCCGCATCCATGCTTTGCCAATGAATTCATCCCTGTGTATATTTCCCACTACGGGATCTCTGCTGTCCGAGCTGTTGTTGCGGTTATCCCCCATAACAAAATACTCATCATCACCTAAAGTAATAGGTTCATATGCCCTTCCCGGATCCACGATCACTTCTTTCCCATAATGCTCGTTGACAGCCTCGTCATTGATATAGATCGTGCCATTTTCATCAATATAGACTGTTTCCCCCGGCAACCCGATGATCCGCTTGATGTAATAAGTTTTTTCCGCATAACGGAATGGAAATACGATAATGTCATACCGCTGGGGATCCTTGAAACGATAAGACAGCTTATCCACGATCAGATTATCCCCGTCATTAAGCATAGGTTCCATGGAAGAGCCAATCACCATAGTACGCTGCCCTACATAAGTTACCACCATATATGTCGCCGCCAGCACGATCAAAAAATAAAGACTTGTACTCAATATCTCTTTTAACTTCTTATTCACTTCCACTCCTCCGGATGTTCAAGCGTTATCCTTCCAATCCTGCCGCTCCTGAAATCATCCAGCACCATCCCTGATGCCCGCATAATATCCGGCAGCTCACCCTTTTGGAAACACCTTCTGCTGATGCAGATTTCTTCCAAGGTCTTGTAAGCGTCCTCTTTTCCCTCTGTCTGATAGCGGTCATAAAGCATTTGCGGATACTCCTTTTGCAGAAAGGCGATCACCGCCAGCGCAAGCTCATCTGCATGCAGGATCTCATCCTTGATAGAACCGATCATGGCGAGCCGCTCTCCTACCTTCTGATCCTCAAATTTAGGCCACAAAATTCCGGGGGTATCCAAAAGCTCCAGATTTTTATTCAGCCGGATCCACTGTTTTCCTTTCGTCACACCAGGCTTATTTCCTGTCTTTGCACAGGCTTTGCCTGCAAAAGCATTAATAAAGGTTGACTTGCCCACATTGGGGATCCCTGCCACCATGGCACGCACCGGCCGGTTTATGATACCTCGCTTTTTATCACGTTCAAGCTTCTCTTTGCAGGCGCTTTGCACCAGCGACTGTATTGATTTAATGCCTGCCCCTGTTTTTGAATTGATCTCCCGTACAAAAAAGCCTTTTTCTTTAAAGTAGTCAGTCCATGCAGCATTCCACTTTGCGTCAGCCAGATCAGCCTTATTTAAAAGAATGACCCTCGATTTATTTTTCCCCAGCTGGTCAATTTCCGGATTCTTGCTGCTCATAGGCACTCTTGCATCCACAAGCTCTATGATCAGGTCGATCAATTTGATATTTTCTTCCATCATCCGTTTGGCTTTTGACATATGCCCCGGATACCATTGATAATTCATATACTTCCTTACTCCACAAAACCCATTGTATCTTTTTCACTGCCAAAATGGAACCAGGCTTTTCCGGTGATCGTATCCCGGCTTACCGGACCGATATTGCCGGACCTGCTGTCTTCACTGTTATTCCTGTTATCTCCAAGCACAAAATATTCGTCACTTCCCAGCGTGATCTCATTTTCAGCTATCCCCGGATCGGCGATCTTGTCATAGGCATCATCTTCTTCAAGCAGTTCCCCATCTATATAAACATAACCGTTTATGATCTGGAGACGCTCCCCCGGAAGCCCCACCACACGCTTTAAATAATAATGGGAATTTTGATTGCCGTTTGGCAAAAAGGCAACAATATCGCCCCGTCCCGGCGGAAACAGCTTATAGATGAAGCGGTTGATAAATATTTCCTGTCCATTATATAAAGCCGGTTCCATGGAGACGCCGATCACGCTGATCTTCATCCCCACTAAGAATACAAGGACAAAGGCAAGCAGCACTGCTGCAAAACAATAAAATATGGTCACCAGTATTTCACGCACCATATCCTTACTGATTCTCTTTTTCTTTTCATAAAAAGTTAAACCCTTGCGCCTTGCCATTGATCCGTCCTTTCGCGTCACGATTCATTTTAGCACATTTATGGATATTAGAAAAGGGCAATTGCAGACCAATTGCCCTTGTGCCAACCACACGCTCAAATTATCTGAGGATCTCTTTAACCTTTGCTTTCTTACCTACACGGTCTCTTAAGTAATACAGTTTTGCTCTTCTTACCTTGCCTCTGCGGACTACTTCAACCTTTTCTACATTAGGCGAGTAAACCGGCCATGTCTTCTCAACGCCAACACCATTGGACGTTTTCCTTACTGTGAAAGTCTCTCTGGCGCCTGTTCCCTGCCTCTTAAGGACAATACCTTCAAATACCTGGACTCTTTCACGGTTTCCTTCCTTAATCTTGCCATATACCTTAACGGTATCACCTACACGAAAATCAGCTACCTCTTTTAACTGCTCGTTTTCAATGCTCCTAATAATGTCGTTCATATTCAACCTCCATTTGATTCATCAGATGTTCTTAATACATTCCGTAACAGAGGACCATCACAATTTCGCAACAGTAATAATCTACCACACCTTCTCCTAAAATGCAAGCAAAAAATTACATTTCCATCTGTTTGCGCAATTTTTTCCTTTGCCGCTCTTCTTTTTTCGCTTTGCGGATAAAATAGTCTTGATTTTCCGCCGCCCATTTTTCATACAATTCCGGCCGCAGTTTCCTGGTTCTGTCTAATGACTGCTCAAGCCGCCATTCTTCTACCTTTTTATGGTCACCGGACAGCAAAATCTCCGGCACCTTCTTTTCATGCCAGATCTCCGGTCTGGAATATTGGGGATATTCCAGCAGGTAATTGGAAAAGCTCTCGCTTTCCCCTGAATCCTGATTTCCCAAAACGCCGGGCACCATCCGGGCAATGGCATCGACCATGACCATGGCAGGCAGTTCGCCGCCGGTCAGCACATAGTCTCCGATGGAAACATAATCCGTCACGATTTCCTGAAGCACACGCTCATCGATTCCCTCATAATGTCCACAGAGAAAAATCAGGTCTTCCTCTCCGGCGTATTCCTTTGCCATTTGCTGGCGGAAGGTTGCTCCCTGAGGTGTCACATAAATGACCCGTGTCTTTTTCTCTTCTTCGCTTGTCCTTTCTATTCCCTCGCTTCTTTTTCTTTGGCAGATCTGCTCTTCCACGGCTTTCCATGCATCATAAACAGGCTGTGCCTGCATCAGCATGCCTGCACCGCCCCCATAGGGATAATCATCCACTTTTTTATGCTTGTTTACCGTGTAATCCCGGATATTGACAACTTCAAGGGAAATGGTTCCTGCCGAAATGGCACGCCCTATAATGCTGGTCTCCAGACCGCTTAAGACCATATCCGGAAAAAGAGTTAGTACATGGAAGTTCACCGCTGTTCTCCTTAATCCAAAAGCCCGTCAAGAAGGTGGATCCGCATCTGTCCCTTTTCTATGTCCACCGAAAGAACACACTCTTTGATTGCCGGAAGCAGAAGCTCCCTGCCGTCAGAAAGCTCTATCACATACACATCATTGGCGCCCGTTTCGATCACGTCTTTTAATGTGCCCTTAAGGCTTTCATCATCGGAAGTCACTGCAAGCCCGATCAGATCCGCAATAAAATATTCATCCTTTTTAAGCTTCACCGCCTGGTCCCTGGTAACGTAAAGACTGCTTCCCTTATATTTTTCTACATCATTAATATCATCTATCTCTTCAAACTTTAAAATTACAAACTGCTTAAAAAATTTCACACCTTGAATTTTCAAGTCTCTTTTTTCTTTTCCATTGTCCAGCAATACGCTTTTCAGCTTTTTAAAACGCTGCGGGTCATCTGTTGTCGGGAATACCTTGACTTCCCCCCTGATTCCATGGGTGGATGAGATGATCCCCACTTTAAGCAAATTTTCCATTCTGAATCTCCATTTTGGCTATTAATTATAGAATAAGAATCCTGCAAGCAGGATTCTTATTCTTAAATCTGACTAGACGATTTCTACGTCCACTTTCTGATTTTCTTTGGATGATGCTGCCTTAACCACAGAACGGATTGCTTTAGCGATCCTTCCCTGCTTTCCGATCACCTTTCCCATATCGGATGCAGCAACATGAAGCTCAAGGGTAATGTGTTTCCCTTCTTCCTTCTGGGTAACTGTCACCTCATCCGGATGCTCTACAAGCGCTTTTGCGATTACTTCAACTAATTCCTTCATAATCCACCTCCAAAGGTCTGACCTCGAAGAGGTCTGTCAACAGTTATTATTTTTCAATGCCTGCCTGCTTGAAAATCTTGCTGACAACTTCGGTAGGCTGAGCGCCGTTTGCAAGCCACTTCTTAGCAAGTTCCTCATTTACCTTAAAGGTACTGGGATCTGTGTTGGGATCATAAGTTCCGATTTCTTCGATAAACCTTCCATCTCTGGGATATCTGGAATCTGCAACTACGATTCTATAGAAAGGAGCCTTCTTCTGTCCCATTCTTCTTAATCTGATCTTTACTGCCATCTTTTTCACCTCCATAATCGTTTGCTTATTTTATCTTGAAAAGGATCTCCCAAAAGAATTTCCTGTTTCAACAATGTTACTCAAGTTACTTAAAAAGGGAAACGCATTCCGCCAAAACCGCCTCTTCCGCGCTTGCCGCCCATAAGTCCCGGCATCTGCTTCATCATTTTCTGGGACTGCTCAAACTGCTTCACAAAACGATTGACCACTGCCAAGTCCACGCCTGCGCCCTTGGCAATCCTTCCCTTCCGGCTTAAATTGAGGAGCTTGGGATTTTTGCGTTCCTCGGGCGTCATGCTTAAGATGATCGCCTCTGTCCGTGCCAGCTGCTTTTCATCGATCATGGACTCAATATTTCCCATCTGCTTGCCCATGCCGGGAAGCATGCTGAGGATACTGCCAAGCCCTCCCATATTGCGCATTTGCTTCATGCTTTCCAAATAATCTTCAAAGTCAAACTTGCCCTTTTTCATCCGGGCAGCCATTTCTTTTTCTTTATTTTCATCGATGGAAATGCTCTCCTGCGCCTTTTCGATCAAAGAAAGCACATCCCCCATGCCTAAAATACGGTTTGCCATCCTGTCCGGGTAAAACTGCTCCAGATCGGAAAGCTTTTCTCCCATACCTACATACAGGATCGGCTTGCCGGTAACAGCCTTTACAGAAAGCGCGGCACCGCCTCTGGAATCGCCGTCCATCTTGGAAAGCACTACGCCGTCGATCCCGATACGGTCATTAAAATCACTTGCCACTGTAACCGCATCCTGACCGGTCATGGCATCTACCACCAAAAGAGTCTGATGGACTTCCACCTGGTTTTTGATGTTCATAAGCTCTGTCATCATGTCCTCATCAATATGAAGACGTCCGGCAGTATCCAGAATGACCACATTGTGGCCGTTTTTTCTGGCATGTTCAATGGATGCCTTTGCAATGTCCACAGGATTCTGGTTATCACCCATGGAAAAAACATCCACCTGCTGTTTCTCGCCGTTTAACTGAAGCTGCTTGATCGCCGCAGGACGGTAAACGTCACATGCCACCAAAAGCGGCTTCTTTCCCTTTAATTTCAGTTTCCCGGCAATCTTCGCTGTAGTGGTGGTCTTGCCCGCACCCTGAAGCCCGCACATCATGATGGTGGTGATCGACTTTCCCGGCTGCATCTGGATCTCCGTAGTCTCGGATCCCATCAGGGAAACCATTTCCTCATTAACGATCTTAATGACCATCTGCCCCGGATTCAGACCGTTCATCACATCTGCGCCTACGGCACGCTCTTCCACCGCCTTCACAAACTGCTTGACCACTTTAAAATTAACATCCGCTTCCAGCAATGCCAGCTTCACTTCGCGGAGTGCGGTTTTCACATCCGCCTCGGTAAGCCGCCCTTTGCTGCGCAGGCTCTTAAACACATTTTGAAGTTTATCAGTTAAGCTCTCAAACGCCATAAATCATAATTCCTCTAATATCTGATGAGATAATGCCTTTACTTCCCGCACCAGCTCTTCCCTTGTCAGCTGCGTATTGTCAGCCAGCTTTTCAAGACCGCCGACCCTGCTTTTGATCTTTAAAAACCGTTCTACCAGATGCAGCTTATCCTCATATTCCTGCAGGCTATGGTCACAACGCCGCACCAGATCGTGCACTCCCTGGCGGGAAATCCCATTCTCTTTGGCAATTTCCGCAAGGGAAAGGTCATTGTACACCACGTCCTCATATATCCTTTTCTGATGTTCTGTCAGCAGCTCTCCATAAAAATCATACAAAAGCCCCTGCTCGACAATCTTTTCCATTTACAACCACCTGAGATAGCATACAACATAAAAAGGAGGCTGTCAAGTGTTTTTGCTTGACAGCCTTAATTCTAACCTTCCGATGGCAATTTCCCCAGCAGTTTCTTATACGCCCTGCTAAAAGTTGAGTAATCCTTAAACCCGCATTCCATGCTGGCAACAGCCGCCGTATTTCCCGCAAGGATCATATTTCTTGCGGCAAGTATCCTTTTCTCCAAAATATACTGGTGCATGGAATAGCCGGTTTCTTCTTTAAATTTCCGCATCATATGGTACTTGCTCAAGAAGAAATTATCAGACAGCGCTTCTATTGTCAGATCCTCCGCTAGGTTTTCATTGATGTAATGTATGATCTCCACAATCTTTTTATCGTATCTTGCCATCTTGTGAAAGATTTCCGGGTTGCTGATACAGCAGCGGTTCAGTTCGATCAACAGCTTCAGGAAAAGAATCCGGCAATACATTTCCCCGGCATATAAATCTTCCTCTTTAGCCTTATCAAGAAGCTTCACCGTTTCAAAGAGCATAATGCTTTGGGAATGAGATAAACGGATCACATGACCCTGTTCCCTTAACGCCATCTGAAAACACAGATCAAGCACATCTTTCCCTTCCGAATGCTCCTCCAGATAATCCGGCGAAATATAAAATACATACCTCTCATAATCTGTTCCTGCCGCCACAAAGGGCTTATGGATCTCGCCCCGGTTGACCAGCAGAATATCATGGGGTTCCAGCTTGTAGCTTTTGCCCTCAACATGATATTCCACTTCGCCGGAAATGAACCAGATCAGTTTATGAAAATCGTGGTAATGATACTCGTACTCCTTTGGCGAATTATCTTTCAAATGAAATAACCGGAATTTTTCCAAAAGGTATCCGCTTTTTAAAGCTTCCTGCTGCGCACCCATCTTTCTTCCCCCAGATAAGATCTTTCTTATCTGTATTTTACTTTAAAGATACCTGTGCTGTAAATACCGCATTTTCAGCCTGTAACTCTGCGCTCCTTGGCCTGACGGTAAATTTGCTGGTAAGCCGTATTCAGTTTTTTTCTACCAGCTCTGACTCCGGCAGGTCCATATTGAAAATTCTTTGTTCGCCGCATGGCATTTTTATTTGATTCCATCAGACGCACAAAGCTGTCCGGATCGCCTTTCCGTGCCTTTCTTATCAACCCTTCCTCCATAGTTCTCACTTCCTTTGTCCTTTGATCTTAAGAACTGCAGTTCCTCATCCGCTTATTCCCGCGAGCAACGAGCCAAGTGACTGCTTGCAGGCATTTGGCGACTGCCGCGAGGGTCAAATACCCCGCCCCTTGGGACGTTTCAAGTTTGATGCCCCACTGCTTGCGGCGGGGTCTTTGACTTTGCAATTGCACTCATTAGATAGCTTCGGACACTGTTTTGTTGCAAAAAAAGTGCTGTATGCAGTAAAAATTTTCTTCTCTGCAAAACAGCACCTATATACTAAAAATAATCTTTTCTTTCAAGCTTCAGAATTTTCTGTCTGCTCTGTGATCACATTAAGTTGTTGTTCTGTAACCATTACTGCCCTCCAGCATAATCCTTCATGCAAACATTCATATCAACATCACCTTTGATACCATCTATGCTGCCCTTCGCGCTATACTGCCATACGGTAAACTCATAGGGGAAATAAACCGGCGCGTTATAATATGCAAACCATTTATCATAGTCTTCAAGCTGCTCCAGATCCAGCATCAGCATGAACGTCTTCAAATTACCGTAAATCATCGGAGTATAGCCTGCTTTTTTAACCGTCTCCAAAAAGGCAATTGCCGCTTTGGTGTGTTCTTCCTTCGTCATCTCCGCCGTCCTTGCAGAAGAGGTCTCGGGATCCTCCAGATCCAGCACCACCGGATAGGTCACGTCATAAGGCTCCAGCAGGTCAAGAAGAAACTCCGCTTCCTCCACTGCCTCCTCCTCAGAGGTCGCCTGCGTATAAAAATATACGCCTACATGGATGTCATTCTCCAAAGCACCTTCGATATTGTCCTCAAAATATTCATCTTCCACCAGCTTTCCTTCTGAATAACCGCGGTAAGCCCCCCTGATAAATGCATAGGACACCCCATCCTCTGCAACCTTTTTCCAGTTAATCTGCTCCTGATGTCTGGATACATCTATCCCCTTCAGGGAATGTACCTCATCAGTGTCATCTACATAAACAATTTCATTATTATCCCGCTCCACAAAATTGTCATACACATAATTATGCTGTTTCAAGCTGTCCAGAATAGGGAAAAAGTAAAATTTTGCGTCTGAGTAGACAACCACATCCTCCGGGAAAAATTCCCTTAGCATTTCCGCAGTGGAGTCCCCCCGTTCCATCCTGATTTTCAAGTCGCTTAAGATTTCCTGCTTTTGGCTCTCTTTCGCAAAGGCAGACGACTCCTCTACATAGGCATCCAGATCCGCCTGTGTATAAATATATTCCGCGCTTCGCTCCTCATACTCCTGTATAAGACTGGCAGCCTCCCTGCTTTCCCCCTTCAGCCCATAATTCTGCAAGAGCAAAACAATACAGCCTGTCAACGCTGAAAGCGTAATCAGACAGAAAATAATATTCGTTATCAGGCTGATCTGCTGTTTCCTTCTTTTTCTTCTCGCTGTGTTTGCCATTTTCCTTACCTTTCCATCCGTATACTTATCCTACTGAAACAGTATAATATGATAAACTATCTTTTTCAATTGTCTATATCTTCCTTTTAACATTTTTCTCTCTCCTCAATTCGCTACACGCGTATAGAACACAACGCCCCAAATTTATTTTACTACAAAACATTCAAATTGTCATTTGAATCTGTCTTAAAACGCTCGGAACTCGGTCCTCACCGTCTCCCCTTTTGCCAATTAATGCACTAATTAATACATTTTATCTTGACAAGCAGGACTGCTTTGTGTATCATATCTTTGGAGGCAATACTTTATGAACCCAAACTATAACCAGAATTATACGCGGAAAGAAATCGATACTATCCTTGCAAAGATAAAGTCCTGTGTTGAAAAAAATAGATATACCATCTCCCTGAATGAAAACCGTCAGGAAAACATAGACTTTATGAATGAGTACAATATTCGAAGCGTTAAGCAAAAGTCTATATTAATGCAAATTGAGACAGACGACTTCTGCCATTCGCTTCAGAACACAAAAATCGGATATGAATACGAAGTTCTCTATGTGTTTGTCCCTCAAGTACAGCTCTTCAATGCCGAAGGCGAGGAAGAAACTGTTGATATATATACCAAATTCAATGTAATTGACCTTCCATCAGGAAGCAGAGCTGTCGTTATATCATTTCATAAAAGGAATAAACCCATCAATTACCTGTTTCGATAATGGCAGGCAGAAAGGAGGAGCTGCAAATGAATACGAAGAAAGTGTTTTGTGAAGAGTGCAGAAACGATGTGGATTACGTTGTTACAACCACATCGATGACTAGTTCCATCAGAGAAAAAGAATATTCCTATATCGGGAAGGAAGCCCATTGCGCTGAATGTGGTTCCCATATTTATGTTCCAGAAATCTCAGACGCAAACCTGCGTGCTCTGTACGATGTATATCGGCAAGCTAATGGGATCATTACCCTTGATCAGATCCGGGAAATTCCCATGAAATATGCTATTGGGAAAAGGCCCCTTTCTCTACTCCTTGGATGGGGAGAACAAACCTTCTCCCGGTACTACGACGGCGATATGCCTACAAAACAGTATTCAGACATTCTTGTCCGAATTTACAATGAGCCTTTGTTTTATTCTGAACTGCTCGAATCAAATAAAGGGCAACTGAAATCAACTCTCGCTTATGAAAAAAGCCGCCGTGCTGTTGATGCATTACTCTCTCCTGATGTACCAGCAAACAGCAAAATCAGCCTTGTCATCCAATACTTGCTGAACCAGTGCGAAGATATCACTCCACTCGCCCTGCAGAAGGCTCTCTATTATATTCAGGGCTTTTACTATGCCTTCTATCAGGCATTTCTCTTTACAGAGGACTGTCAGGCATGGGTGCACGGTCCGGTCTACAGGGACATATACTTCCGCTATAAAGATTATCGATTTGATCCCATTGAAAAGGCAGAAGACTTTGACTCGAATGTGTTCTCTTCCGGAGAGAAAGCCATCTATGACAGTGTCATAGATAATTTGTGCTGCTACAGTGGCAAGGTGCTTGAGCGTTTCACCCACAACGAAACTCCGTGGCTTACCGCTCGAGGAGATCTTCCTATCACAGTTCCGTCCGATCGTATAATTGATAAAGAATTCATCGGAAACTATTTCAGCATGGTGAAGGCAAAGTATAACATGCTCAGTCCCGGTGATATCAAGGAATATGCACAGGCTATGTTCTTTCGTAAATAAGCGCACTTAAATCTCTATATCTGTTGTTCATTGAGCATCTGCTACTGCGGATGCTCTTTTTTATGCGCAGGGGCGCGTAAGGAAGTTTGCTGCCAAGGCAGCATGCGCCTCGTGCGGCGAGTAGGGAAAAACTTCCCTACTCGATTTGCTCCCCGGAATAAAAACAAAAAATAAAACCCGAAAAATTTTTTCTTTCACCTGTAAACACATACAAGCCATGCCACATATGATAAAGCATAAATAAAAAATTTTGGAGGCAACATATGAGTGACTTAACAGCTACAGGATGCGGATGCGGAACATCTGTAAATAACAATAACGGGTGTGGATGCAGCTCCATCATCTGGATTATCATTTTACTGTCCTGCTGCGGCGGATGCGGCAACGGCGGCAGCTTCTTCGGCAACAACAGTGACTGCGGATGTGATAGCTGGATCTGGATCCTGTTACTTCTTTTCTGCTGCGGCAACAATGGCAGCTCTTGTGGATGCGGATGCTAATCCCATAACCTTTTCTTTTCACCATGTCTGAAAAGTAGGCTCCATGCGGGCCTACTTTTCTGCATATCACGAAGGCAAAAAACATAAAATATTTCAACCAGCCTAAAAGGAGCAGTTATGGAACCAACTGATCAGAACAAAGTAGCTGCATTTGATACGCTTTTTTCTACAAACCATATTCAAATGCTGAAAGTCATACTGCCCTATATGGATAACCAGACGCAAAAATCCATGGCTGTTTACATTAAATTTCTGGAACTGAATTATACGATTGAATTTTACAAGAAAAATCCCTGCCCGCTATGCGGATGTATGGAAAAAGGGGGGGCTTTTGACATCCAAAAGCTGTGTGCAGAGCTGCTCCCCTATTGTACTGATGAAGAAAGAAAAAAGATCGAGCAGATCCGCAATTTATTGCAAAGTATGGAAATGTATAAGGAAATGTCAAAAACCATGGAAATGATGAAGGATTTCATGCCGGACATGACATCCTCTGCCGAAAGCTCCGGCCAGGCAGATGAAAATGGTTTCGATATGATGGGCATGCTGATGAATATGCTCACACCAGAGCAAAAGCAAATGTTTGAAATGTTTGGAGGTAATATGAATGCAGAATGATTGGATGAAAGAAGAAAGCCTTAAGGACATCGACCCCTACAAGCTTGAATTTTTGCAGGCGCTGCTCTTTGAGAGCAGCAACCTGAAAAGGGATCAGATGATCCCCTTTCTGATGGCTGTCGCCAAGCGCGGCCAGGAAAAACATGTCACCTTTTCCGATGATGAGATCAACAAGATCGTTGCCGTGCTGAAAAAGCATGCCACACCGGATGAAATCTCAAAAATAGAAAAAGTCATGGCCATGCGGTCGCGCAAATGATCCTCTTGCGGTATCATTTCATTACAATGTTCACAATCCTGCCGGGAACGTAGATCTCCTTGATCACGTTTCCGGTAAGCTTATCGGAGATCGCTTCCTTTGCCTTGGTGATCACCGCATCCTTATCCTCGTCTCTGGCAATTGCCAGCGTCGCCTTGGTCTTTCCGTTGATCTGGACTGCAATTTCTATCGTAGCTTCAATGGTCTTAGCTTCCTCATATTCCGGCCATGTGGTCTGATAAATGCGTCCTTCATATCCTGCTGCCTGCCAGATTTCCTCCGTGATATGAGGGGCTACCGGATTCAGCAACGTAAGCAGCGTTTTCAGCTCGCCCCTTGTCACTGCATTCTTCTTGTAAAATTCATTGATCAGCGCCATCATCGCTGCAATTGCCGTATTGTATTTCAGGTTTTCAAAATCATTGCTTACCTTCTTGATGGTCTGGTGCATCCTGATCTCCAGATCCTTGGAGTATCCCTCTCCGTCTGTCAGAATATCCTGCAGCTTCCATACCCTTTCCAGAAATCTTCTGCAGCCCTTCACGCCATCCTCAGACCAGGATGCGCTCAGGTCAAAGGCTCCGATGAACATTTCATAAGTACGCAAGGTATCTGCGCCATAATCCCTGACAATATCATCGGGATTGACCACGTTCCCCCTGGATTTGCTCATCTTCTCCCCATTGGAACCAAGGATCATGCCATGGGAGGTCCGCTTTTTATAAGGCTCCGGACAAGGCACTATCTTTTCATCATACAAAAACCTGTGCCAGAAGCGGGAATAAAGCAGATGCAGCGTGGTATGCTCCATGCCGCCGTTATACCAGTCAACAGGCATCCAGTAATCCAGAGCTTCCTTGCTTGCAAGCTCTTTATCATTTTTCGGGTCAATATATCTTAAGAAATACCAGGAAGAACCTGCCCACTGGGGCATGGTATCTGTTTCCCGCATCGCCGGTCCTCCGCAGCAGGGACAGGTGGTCTTCACCCACTCCTGCATATGGGCAAGCGGCGACTCGCCGTTATCCGTAGGCATATAGCTTTCCACTTCCGGAAGCTCTAAGGGCAGCTCGCTCTCTGGCAGAGCCACATATCCGCACTTTTCACACTTCACGATGGGAATCGGCTCTCCCCAGTAACGCTGTCTGGAAAATACCCAGTCACGAAGCTTAAAGTTGGTTTTCTGGTGTCCGATTCCCTTTTCTGTCAAAAATTCCGTGATCTTTTTCTTTGCCTCCGACACGGAAAGACCGTTTAAGAAATCAGAATTCACCAAAATCCCGGAAGCCACATCTGTATAGACAGCTTCATTTACATCCACATCACTTCCGGCTACCACCTCGATGATCGGCATGTTAAATTTCTTGGCAAAATCCCAGTCTCTCTCATCATGGGCCGGAACTGCCATGATGGCGCCGGTTCCATAGGACATTAATACATAATCGGAAATCCATATCGGTATCTCTTTTCCGTTCACCGGATTGACTGCCGTCAGCCCGGAAAGCATTACGCCGGTTTTATCCTTGGCAAGCTCTGTACGCTCAAAATCAGACTTTCTTGCCGCCATTTCCCTGTAAGCGACCACTTCGTCCCAGTTCTGGATATCAGACTGGTATTTATCGATAAAGGGATGCTCCGGGCTCATGACCATATAAGTAACGCCAAACAAGGTATCCGGTCTGGTGGTGTAGACCGTCAGCTTGTCTTCTTTTCCTTTTAATACAAAATCAACCTCGGCGCCTGTGGATTTCCCGATCCAGTTCTTCTGGGAAACCTTCACCCGCTCTACATAGTCTACGGTTTCCAGCCCTTCAAGAAGCTTGTCTGCATATTCCGTGATTTTTAACATCCACTGGCTCTTTACCTTGCGCACCACTTCCGCGCCGCATCGCTCGCAGACTCCGTTTACCACTTCCTCATTGGCAAGACCCACTTTACAGGAGGTACACCAGTTGATCGGCATCTCAGCCTTATATGCCAGGCCTGCATGGAAAAGCTTTAAAAAGATCCACTGGGTCCATTTATAATATCCGGGATCCGTAGTATTGATCTCCCTGTCCCAGTCAAAAGAATATCCAAGTGCATGGAGCTGGCTTTTAAAACGTTCTACATTATTTTTCGTTACGATCTTGGGATGGATATGGTTTTTGATCGCATAATTTTCTGTAGGAAGTCCAAATGCATCAAATCCCATGGGATAAAGCACGTTATAGCCCTGCATCCTTCTTTTTCTTGCAACAATATCGAGAGCCGTATATGGTCTTGGATGCCCCACATGAAGCCCCTGCCCTGACGGATATGGGAATTCTACCAATGCATAATACTTCGGTTTTGAATAATCCTCAGAGGTTTTGAATGCCTTTTCCTCATCCCAAACCTTCTGCCATTTGTTTTCCACTTCTCTGTGATTGTATGGTACTGCCATCTTTCTAATCCTGCTCCTTTCATCTGCACTTTGCAAATCAGTCATAATTTTACCTATATTCCGGCGAAATGTCAAGGAAGATCATCTCAAGGAGCGTTTTTTATCTCCTTTACTTCATTTACTCCGTAACCTTCCATATATTCCAAAGCCACCTGATCACCTGCCTGGTACTTCACGATTTTGATCAGGTCTGTATCAGACATATCCACATCATAAATATCTTCCTGCCCTTCAATACAGATGTAATAGTGGCTGTTTCCTTCCAGCACTACCGGAGAAATGCTCTCGATCCTGCCCTTTACGCTCTTATAGCTTTCCGCAGCCGAGCTGACGATTCCATTGGTGTTTAAAAGCTCCATATAATTCTTCTCACATTCCTGCACCGTATCGCCGATCGCTACCCACTGGTATTTCTGGACATTGACCATGGCATATTTCTTTACCAGCCCGGCGCCGTCTTTCAATGCCATAAAATACGTAGGCTCATCTGCTATATTAAGGAGCAGCGGGAAGGTTGCCCGATATCCCAGATTCTGCACCTGCCCTTCCGCCGATGACATGGCTGAATCTTCGATGGCTCCTTCTACTTTATAATAGCGGGTTTCCATGGTACGCTGATTCATCAATACAAATCCCACGTTTGACTGATCCCCGCTGACACTGGTAACGCCGGTATACACCCACACATCATCCTCCAGCGCAATATAATTATAGCCGTGGGTGGACTGCAGGCAGTCCCTCTGCCCTAAAAGGGAATTCCAGTACCCATGCTTCAGCAGCCCGGAATAATCATACAAATTGACCAGCAGCTCCGCAGAATATACCTTGTCGACCCACTGGGGAACATCATTTACTGCATAATCTACGCATTCCCCTGTCTGGGCGTTACACAGCACCACTCTCCCGATAGTCTGCCCGCCAAAAAGCCCGATATTGAACTTTTTCACGGGACATACCCAGTAAGGCGTTCCTTCCTCATCAATTTCAAAGAAGATCTGGTCGTCAAAAATATAAGCAGGGTAATGAAACCGCAAATGCCGGTAAATGTTTCTGTTAAAATATTCTCCCTTGGAATACCGGATCCCTTCAGCCAGCTTCACGCATTCCGTGTCCTGAGTCGTCATGTCGATCAGCATATATGCCGGAATACCGCCTCTTTGATTAGTCAGCCACTTAATGGGGCTTGCATAGGTAAGGGGCGTCACACGGACCGGTTTTCCCTGATAGTTGATCTGGGCATAATCCCCGGATACCTCAAACTGGGATACCATATCCACCATGCTTCCCATCTTCCGGTTCCCAAGAAGGGCTGCAGAGTCCTTATCCAGAAGCGGGATCGTCTTATAATCCACCTCCTGGATATCTTCCGTAAACGCCCGCTCTTCTATAGTCAAAAGCTGCTGGTATTTTGCCGCGTTAAAAAACGGCGAGGAGAGCAGGGAACCGACCACAAAGACCAATGCCAATGCCAAAATGATCCCGCCCAGCAATTTAACCCCAAGGCTCGCCTCCTTTAGCCGGAACCGGAACGCAACACCCTCCACAGCGCTCTGGCTGTTCTTTCTTATCTGGCGCCATAGCATAAGAACCAGCAGTACCGCCAGCACAAACAGCATCGCTGCCCATGTTCCCGACGAATGGATATTGATCGCCGGTATGGTCACATAATAATATACCGCCAGGGCAATGATCCCCAGCAACACCAAAATCAAAA
>ERZ808054.1144-NODE-1144-length-17113-cov-13.414358_pt1 | contig 17113 bp, 14 predicted proteins | sample MGYA00380201_ERZ808054 | MGnify/ENA primary metagenome ERZ808054 (study PRJEB31490, sample SAMN06133419) | mouse gut metagenome | isolation source: Z5_2 | host: mice | place: China: Chengdu | collected 2015-05 ... | reverse complement strand
GATACTCATGATAGAAATATAGTCTATTGTCACATATTTATCCTTTACAGTCGAGGTACGCACTATCTACCGTTTACGACAGAACGCCTTTCAGCCCTGAAGTTCAAAGGTTATGAAAATCTCTTCCCGGTTCGGGTCCTCTTTTACTTCCGCGCCGGCTTCCGCACAGGTCATAATGCGGCTTGTCACCAAAATATCGGCAGACTGGGTCGTTCCGTCCTCATATTGGACCGTACAGGTGATTATCGTATTGTCGAGCATACCCTGCATGCCGCGGTTTACTTCTTCCAGACTGTTTCCTTCGCCCCAGATCTGATGCACTATTTCCTCTTTATCCGACAGAACATTGCAGATATTAATCCATGTGTCCTCATCTGACTGTTTCCGATAGTCCAGCGTAAAAGACCTGTAAAAAACCGTTTCGTAATTCTTCAGCGGCAGTCCCGTTTCTTCTTCATAAATGCCGCCGACCTGCCCGACATTTCCTGTATTGATTCCGCCCTGGTAAACCTGGCCGTCAATCACAATGCTTTCTCCTTCCGCCTGGACGATCTGAAACGCTCCCTGGTTAATGCTGTACGTGATCTTTTCAATATTATTTCCAGTACACGACAGCGGCAGGTTGATGCAATAATCCACCTCGTCTTCCGCAGCGCCCATTACCCATGACCCCGCCTGCTCCCCATTAATCTGAGAGCCATTGTCCGGAAGCTGTTCACTCTTGATCAGCGGAACCGGCTGTTCTTTTTCCAGCTCTGCCGCCTGCACCTGTAAGGTGAACATATTGTCGATAGTGGTCAGAAAATTTTCTTCTTTTCCGCCTCCGTCAGGAATGCTTTCCGTTTCCGTACCATTCTTTGCCATATCCGCTGCCGGGCTTCCCCATGTTCCTTTCAGAACGATGATTATGCCTGCTGCCGCCGCACAGGCCGCCATGCCCGACAAAATCCCTGCCATCTGCCTTTTTTTCGCTCTGCTTTGCTTTTTGGGCCGATTGTTTTTTACCGGTCTTCTTTCTTCCTTTTTTGCACTGTATTTTTGTTTTGTACTTTCTTTTTTTACCATAGTTTCCCCTTCCGCTTTGATCATAGAAAAGGCTTCCTCTGCTTTTTTCTGAACAATCTCCGGCACGTCAATATCGTATAAAAAAACATTTTTTCTGCTCATGTGATTCACACCTTCCTTTCAATTCCGTAATAGTACCGGGCGAGTTTCATACGGCCTCTTTGCAGCCTCGTCTGCACCGTACTTCTGGGAATCTTTAATATTTCCGCTATTTCGTTAATGTGATAACCTTCACTATAAAACAAAGTCATTATGATACGATATTTTTCATCCAATGACGCCAACGCATCCATCAATTCCAGTTTATACTCATCATAAACCGCAGGGCCCTCATATTCTTCGAGCCGTTCTTCTTTTCGAATCTCCTTCCTGCGTTTATAGCATTTATGAATCAGGATTCTTGTCATCCAGGTTTTAAAATACTGAGCATATTTCAAGGTGTCAATTTTTTCCCAGCAGACAAGAATCGTATCCTGAATTGCATCCGCCGCGTCTTCATCATTCATAAGAATTGCCAAAGCGACTCTATACATGTCCTTCATATAAAGCTGCATCAGTTCCGTAAAAGCATCCGGTTCTTTCTTTTTTGCCCTCTCGACCAGATTTTCCGTTTCTTTGCTTTGCATGAAGCCTTCCTCCTGTGCACACAGTTGATTTTCATATCTTTCAGAGCGTCCTCTGTATATTAGATCATTTCTGCCTTTCAAAAATCTCATTCCGGTTTATAAAAAAAATATAAAAACTTTCCGCCAAGCAAAAACAGTGAAGCGGCATTCTCACCGCTTCACTGTGGTTTTATCATATCATAGGAACGATAAAATGTCAAGTCTTGTATTCTTTCCCATACGGATTTATACTACAAATCTGTCACTGTTGTCCGCGCTCTGCGCAATACTGTCGAATAATCGGCATATGGGGGTATGTATGATGGAAAATCAGAACTGGCTTACACTTATGAACAGCCGGACATGGCTGAAGGAGGTACGGGATACCAATCAGTACACCGCAAAATACGGGCTGACCCTGTCAGAAGAGGATACGGAAATCCTGCTTGCGGAAAAAAACAACATTCTGAAAACCGAACAAAGAGTCGAGTTCGGACGGGGGATTCTGCCGCAGATCATTTATACGTTCTGCGATTCTGCTTTTATTTCTCAGAACGATTACGTGGAAATGCTGATACGGCTTCAGGAAATATTTTATCTTTATAAAAATGAAATGCAGGATGAAATCAGCGACGATGAGCTGCTTTGCTTTATGAAAGAGCAGTTCGAAACGGTCTGTTTCGGCGACTTGAACTATCTGGAGGGAACCTGTCTGGATATATTTGCACAAGCCGTCAGAGCCGGTTACAGAGGTTTTCAGAAGACACAGGGAAGCCGGGAATTTGACAAATTTGATATTGTCAAAAGGTGGGACCGGGAACTTTATCTGGAAACATTAAGAGAGCTGTGCTGGCGATAAAAATGAGAAAGGATTGGTGATATCCATGAATTATGAATTGGAAATGCTGCTGCCCGTCGTTGCCGAATTAACACAGAAATATGCCGCTTTCGAAAGCACATCGGTCAGCTATGAAAAAGCGCAGTCTCTTATGGGCGCAGTCATTTACTGCCTTAACGAATATCATAATTTCTGCCCGGACGCACCCGCCGCCGGAAAAATCTCCATAACCGAACAGTATCATACAGGGTATGAGCTTGTGCTGGAAAAGGTCAGAAAAACTTTGGATCTTTTCAACCGGTTATCGGTACAATGCGATGATTTCGGGATTCAAAATTTACATGATACTATCCAAACCGGCATTCCTGCCTTTTTTAAATGGTATGATGCCAGGTTTTGTCCGCAGGATACCATAATAACGCTGGACTACCCTCTTTTAATCGATTTATCTTCCTTACAGGGTATCGATGCCGTATACCAATATGTCCTTTTCGCGCAAACAGAACAGGCGTTCCTTTGTGCGCCGGACAGAAACTATATTCTTATGCTTCTGGAAAAATATCAGCCGGATTATCCGCATATGATGGAAAATATATGCGATATTGTCCTGCCCGATATAATCGGCCGTCTGGCCGTCCGAAAGCCTCTCGACCGGTCAGGCTTTCAGCCGGAAGATTATATCCGTTTAAAAGAAATTTTCGGGCAAAAACCCGTTTCAGAAATAGAATCTATAACGGAACGGCTTCTCAAAACCATGGTCGGGCTATATGATAAGAAAGCGCCGGAAATATCCGCATATGTATCCGCCGCCATAAAAAATATTTCCCTGCGCATCGACACGGCCATCCGCTTTGATCATCTGGAAAAATTGTTCCTGCAATGAATCTTTATACCCTCGGTGGACAAGGGGATAACTGCCTGGCCAATTGGCCATTGCCAAACCTTGAAAATACACCGCTTATAAAATATAATAGAATGTATATGTCCGGTTCTTTTATCCCGGATACAACAGACAGGGCGGAGCAGATATGGAACAAAACATCCAGAAAACAAAACAAAAAAACAGGAAGATAAAACACAGCCGGGAAAATGTCCAAATCACTTTCAATATGGCATGGCCTTCCATCGTGGAATCCTTTTTTACGGCATTTGCGGGGCTGGTGGATTCGCTGATGGTCAGCTCCCTCGGTTCCTATGCGGTGGCCGCCGTGGGGCTTACAACGCAGCCGAAATTCATCGGCCTGTCGCTCTTTTTCGCCCTGAATGTGGCTGTTTCGGCATTGATTGCAAGAAGACGCGGTGAGGAAAATCCTGAAGAGGCAAACCGCATTTTAAGTACTGCCATTCTTTTTATCCTTGCGTCCGCGGTGTTACTGAGCATTCTGTTTGTCGCGCTTGCAAATCCTATCATACATTTATGCGGCTCCACCCCGGAAACCCATGACAGCGCAGTAGCATACTTCCGTATCATTATGGGCGGCATGATTTTTAACTGCATTCAGATGGGCATTAACTCCGCCCAGCGGGGAGCCGGCAACACCAAAATCACCATGCGCACCAATGTAACCTCCAATACGGTCAACATTATTTTCAATTTTCTGCTGATTAACGGACACTTTGGTTTTCCGGCTCTCGGCATACATGGAGCGGCGCTGGCAACGGTCCTCGGAACAGTGGTCGCAAGTATTATGAGCGTTCTTTCCATCCTGAAACCCGACGGTTTCATCAGTCTGCCTTATATTATGAAAAATAAAATTTTTCCCGCGGCAGTATGTTTTTACCATCTGGTCAGAGTAGGATACAGCGTTTTCTTTGAGCAGATCCTGATGCGCATCGGCTTTATGATGACCGCAATTATGGCCGCCAAACAGGGAACGGACGCTATGGCCGCCCATCAGGTCGGCATGAATATCATGGGGCTTTCGTTCTCCTTCGGAGACGGTTTACAGGCCGCCGCCGTAGCGCTGATCGGCCGCAGTCTCGGCGCCGGGGACGAAGAACTTGCCAAAGAGTACGGACGCATATGCAGGATGTTCGGCGGCGTTATTTCCGCAGTCCTTGCAGTTCTGTATTTTGTCGGCGCCAAACCACTGATGAGCCTTTTTTTCGCGGAAGAGCATATCGTCGTTATCGGTGTCAGCATTATGCGGGTCATCATTTTTGTCGTCGCTTTCCAGATCAGCCAAGTCGTATATATGGGCTGTCTGCGGGGCGCAGGGGATACTTTCTATACTGCGGTGGCTTCTACGATCAGCGTCACTTTTATCCGCACGATCGGTTCCTTTCTGGGCGGCTATGTCTTCGGATTCGGTATTGTCGGAATCTGGCTGGGTGTCCTGGCCGACCAGATCTCACGCTTCCTGTTTGCTTCAACGCGCTTTAAAAAGGGCAAATGGACACAGATCAAAATTTAGCGCTTTATAATTTCTTCATTTTTTCTTTATGGTTCTGTTATTGATTATTTGTTATAGTTGATGTATAACAATTATATGAAAGGGAACAGAAATAATTTCCCTGATTCTGATTATAATAAGTAGATACTATAAAGAAGGAGTGATTTTTATGTTAAGACCAGCATTATTTGACAATCGTAACTATAAACCCATGTTTTTCGATGATTCATTCGACAAAATGTTCGACAATGCTTTCAGAGATTTCTGGGGAAACAACGAACTGGAGCGCCGCGATGCTTTCAGGACCGACGTGATCGATCAGGGAGACAGCTATCTGCTTCAGGCGGAACTTCCGGGCTTTCAGAAGGAAGATATCAATATCGATCTGAAAAATGACCTTCTGACCATTTCTGCTTCTCACAAAGAAGAGAAGAACGAGGAAGACAAAAATAAATATATCCGCAGGGAAAGATATTACAGCTCTTATTCCAGAAGCTTCCGCGTCAATAACATCGAATCCAATGATATCGACGCCTGCTATAATAACGGTATTCTCGAAGTCAAATTCCCGAAGAAAGAAATCGAGAAAAAAGAGGCCGTGCAGAAAATCGAAGTAAAATAATACCTGATGTATTTGCTGTATTCATCCCCCATTTCGGAGGCGGCTTTTCGTAAGCCGCCTCTGTTTTTCTTTTTCATATTCCTTTATTTTTATTCCCGCATCTTTTCGATTCCTGCCAGTTTGGTATTGACTTTTTCAATTATGCAAGTATAATTGTATACAATAATTCAATGCAAAGGAGCCCTGCCCTTACATAGGGCCATTCGATGTCCGCCTAAGCGGACGGATGGGAGTGAAGACGATGAAAAAAATATTATACAACCAGCACACACACCTGCTTGAAGAAAACCAGTATGTATACGGCTTACAGGATGTTCCGACGCCGGAACTGTTCCGCCAGGTTTTTCCTTATGACATGGTTCCAAAAGTTACTTATAACCACCGGCATGTCCCGATCAATATGCCGGAGGAAATTTATATCTCGGATACTTCCTTCCGCGACGGCCAACAATCCAGAACACCCTATACGGTCGAACAGGTTGTCAATATTTATAAAATGCTGCACCGTCTTTCCGGCCCCAACGGCATCATCCGTCAAAGCGAATTTTTCGTTTATTCGCAGAGAGACCGGGACGCAATCGAAAAATGTATGGAACTCGGATACGAATTTCCTGAAATTACAACATGGATCCGGGCAACAAAGGAAGATTTTGCCCTCGCCAAAAGTATGGGCATTCGGGAAACCGGGATTCTCGTAAGCTGCTCCGATTATCATATTTTTAACAAAATGGGGCTTACGAGAAGTCAGGCCATCGACAAATATCTCCGCGTCATTCAGGAATGTCTGGATGCTGGACTCAGACCCCGTTGTCACTTTGAAGATATTACCAGAGCGGATTTTTATGGTTTTGTCATTCCTTTTGCGATAAAACTGAAGGAACTTTCCGATGAATATCAGATTCCGATCAAGATCAGGGCATGTGACACATTAGGGCTCGGCGTTTCCTACCCCGGTGTTTCTCTCCCCAGAAGCGTTCCGGGCATTATGTACGGTTTATCTCATTACGCGGATATTTCAAGCGATATGATCGAATGGCATGGTCACAATGATTTTTATAAAGGCGTGGCAAATGCCTCAACGGCATGGCTTTACGGCGCTTCGACGGTCAATTGTTCTCTGCTTGGCATCGGAGAACGAACCGGAAATGTTCCGCTGGAAGCAATGGTCTTTGAATATGCTTCTTTCAAGGGCTCTTTTGACGGCATGGATCCGACGGTCATCACCGAAATAGCCGATTACATATCCAAAGAAACGCATTACGATATTCCCCCGATGACACCTTTTGTCGGAGAAAATTTCAACCTGACCAAAGCGGGTATTCATGCCGACGGCCTTTTAAAAGACGAAGAAATTTATAATATCTTTGATACGAAAAAGCTGCTCAATCGTCCTCCGCTCGTTGCCATCAATAACATTTCCGGTGTGGCCGGTATCGCTTACTGGCTGAACCAGTATTACAATAATACGGAAGAAACGATGATTTCCAAAAAAGATCCGCTTGTTCTGTACATTAAAAAGTGGGTCGATGAACAGTATGAAGGCGGAAGGATTACCTATATTACAACTTCCGAGCTGATTTCTTTAGTGGAGCAGTATCATTCCCAAAAATAGCTTTATCTTATATATTGTCATGAGCCGCCGCAATTCTAATGCGGCGGTTTTTCATAAACACACATATTTTTCATATTCTGAACACAAAACTCCCATATTTATCCTCTAAAATAATCTCGACAGCTGTAAATTAAACAGAAAGGAGTGAAATCAACACATGAATTTTCGCCATGAATGGAAACAGGAAATCAATATGTCGGATCTGATCGCATTAAAACCATCTCTTCGTGCTATCATGAAGCCGGACAAACATGCCGCCAACGGAAAATATGAAATCCGAAGTCTCTACTTTGACAACCTGTCGGACAAAGCCCTGCGGGAAAAACTGGACGGTGTCAGTGTCCGCGAAAAATTCCGCATCCGCTACTACAATGGCGATACCTCTTTTATTCATCTGGAAAAAAAATATAAGAGAGGCAGTCTGGGGAACAAAACAAACGCTCTTCTGACGAAAGAAGATGCACAGAACATTGTGACCGGTCATTTCGACTGGATGCGGAAACACAATGAACCGCTTATACGAGAACTGTATATCAAAATAGTAACACAGGGACTGCGCCCCAAAACCATTGTGGACTATACGAGAGAAGCTTATGCATACATGCCCGGAAACGTCAGAATTACTCTCGACTATCAAATCCGAACGGGACTTTTCCATACGGATTTCCTCAATCCCGATTGTCCTATGGTACCCATAAAAGACTCTCCGATTATTCTTGAAGTGAAATGGGATGCCTGGCTGCCGGATGTTATCCGCCGCCTTATTCAATTGGAAAATCGCCGCAGCGCCGCCTTTTCCAAATACGCCGCATGCCGCATGTATGATTAATTAGTGTGAAAAATCAGCTAGATAGCTGATTTTATCACACGGCTATTTGTGCCGGAGCGTCACAAATAATCCCTGATGGCAGACACAAATTTGAGATTTGCGTCGCCCCGTCGCGTAAACGCTCCGGAATGGGGATTAGTATGGAAGACAGGAAAATAATACGCCTGTTTGCCGAAACAAAAAAATGAAACAGGAGAATAAACTTATGACTTTCAACGACATTTTTAAATCAGGCTTTCTTGAAAACATTACCGGAGTCAGCATTTTTGACACCTTCACAGCATTGGCACTTGCCCTCTGTCTCGGTCTGTTTATCTTTTTCGTATATAAAAGAACCTTCTCCGGCGTTATGTATTCTTCCGGTTTTGCCGTTACGCTGGTCGCTCTGACAATGATTACGACACTTGTTATTCTGGCCGTTACATCCAACGTCGTTCTTTCCCTCGGCATGGTCGGCGCTCTCTCCATTGTTCGTTTTCGTACCGCCGTCAAAGAGCCTCTGGATATCACCTTTCTTTTCTGGTCGATAGCCGTCGGCATTGTTCTGGCTGCAGGTCTATTGACTTTGGCCGTTATTGGAAGCCTGTTTATCGGTATTTTCCTTCTCGTCTTCGTCAACCGGAAGACCCATGTGAATCCTTATATTATTGTCCTCGAATGTACGGATCATGAAAGCGAACAAAGAGCCCTTTCTTTTTTGAAAACACAGGTAAAACGTGTTGCCGTAAAAAGCAAAACTGCCAGAAAAGACGCCGTGGAACTGAACCTCGATATCAGAATGAAAGACGATAATACAGACTTTATCAACAAACTTTCTGAAATAAACGGTATCAACAGCGCTATATTGGTCAGCTATAATGGCGACTACATGGGATAGGAGGATGCCATGTCAACAAACAGACAGATAGACAAAATCTGCATTGCTGCCTTTGGACTCGCTCTGTTTATTACCTTTCTTTTTTTTCAGATTAAGAAAACAGATGTACAGGCAGCCAGCGCTCCCATAGGTTATGAAGCAAAAATTTTTGATACTTCAACCGTACATACGATTGATATCATTATGGAAGACTGGGATACTTTTCTGGAAAACTGTACGGATGAAAAATATGTGGACTGCACGGTGATCATTGATGGAGATACATTCAGAAATGTCGCAATCCGGGCAAAAGGCAATACTTCCCTCTCCTCGGTTGCCAGCTACGGAAATAACCGATACAGTTTTAAAATAGAATTTGATCACTATGATAATGCCAATACTTATTATGGACTGGATAAGATTTGCCTGAATAACATTATTCAGGACAATACTTATATGAAAGATTATCTCACTTATCAGCTCATGCTCTCCTATGATGTAAACGCACCTTTGTGCAGTTATACTTATATCACGGTAAATGGTGAAGATTGGGGATTGTATCTTGCGGTCGAAGCCGTTGAAGAAGCTTTCTTACAGCGAAATTACGGCTATGATTACGGAAACCTGTATAAACCGGACAGTGTGACGATGGGCGGCGGACGCGGAAACGGAAAAGGTTTTGATCAGAAAGACTTCGATCTCTCAGAAGATTTTTTGCCCCGGGATATCCCTGACCTTCCCGGAGAATTTCCACAAGTTTCTCCAAACGGACGGTCTCCTCAGGCAGCGGATGATCCCGGTGATAAAATCCCCTCTGATTCTGCCAAAAATCCACCTGTAGAACGAAACGGTGCGGAATTGCGCGACTGGAACGGCATAATGGGCAATGATGATGTATCCCTCATCTATACGGACGATGATTACGACAATTATTCCAACATCTTTGAAAATGCTAAAACAGACATTACAAACAGAGACAAGGACCGGTTAATCGGCTCTCTGAAGCAGCTGAATAATGTCGAAAATCTCGATGAGGTGATTGATATTGACGCTGTTATCCGTTATTTTGTCGTCCATAATTTTGTCCTGAATTTTGACAGTTACACCGGCGCAATGATTCATAATTATTACTTATATGAAAAAGACGGACAGCTCTCTATGCTTCCATGGGATTATAATCTTGCCTTCGGCGGATTCATGTCAGAAACCAACGCCACAGAGCTTATTAATTATCCCATTGATACACCGGTTTCCAACGGTACTATGGACTCCCGACCGATGTTGGCATGGATATTTAAAAACGAAGCATATACAGAACAATATCATCAATATTTTTCCGAATTTATTACCGAATATTTCGACAGCGGCTATTTTGCCAACATGATCGATACTTTATCGGAAATGATTTCTCCTTATGTGGAAAAAGATACGACAAAATTCTGTACATACGAAGAATTTCAAAAGGGAGCAGCTACTTTGAAAGAGTTCTGCCTGTTGCGCGCCCAGAGTATACGAGCTCAGTTAAATGGATCTATTTCCTCTACAAAGGAAGGACAGGAACAGGATAATTCTTCTTTTATTAACGGAAATCACCTTAATATTTCCGATATGGGAAGTATGGAAAATCCATCCTCCTCTTATTTTTCCCAAAGGCGCATCTTTTAACAATGCGCCTTTTCCTCTTAATAAATCAAAATTTTATCCCCGCAGGTCATGGCCTCCCTGATTTTTTCTATATCATAATCCGGCGCAAAGTTTTCCACAGTCCGACATATGTTTTCAATCACAGAATATTCTTCCTCCAGTTCTTCTGATATTTCACCGATTGTCTTCTTTCTTTTCAGCTTTTTGCAGACCATTTTAAGCAATAAAAGTCGTTCTCCTTCTTTTTGACCTGTCTGAAATCCCTCAGCGAGTCCTTCTTTATGTCCTTCGGCATGTCCTTCCTTATGTCCTTCGGCACGTCCTTCTGCATGTCCTTCGGCACGTCCCTCTGCACGTCCCTCTGCACGTCCCTCCTCATGTCCTTCGGCCCAGCCTTCTGCTTTCGCTTTTTCCCTCGCCGCCGGTAAATCAAAACCTTTAAAGTTTTCAAACAATTCACCCATTCTTCTCTCCTTCACCTGTCCGACAAACGCTTCTGCTTCTTCCTCGGAAACCTTAAAATGCCTTAACATAACTTTGATGACTCTTTCCAGAATATCCAATACTTCTTTTGTCGAACGCTCCGACAAATCTCTTAAATAATCCTTTGGCAGATTCAGTTCCCGAAATTCCTCCGCTTCCTGTATCCGGTTTACCAGCATCACAAGAGACAGCTCATCCTTTTTCCCGATTAATTCTTCTACGCTATATGAGTTTAACTGAATCAGCTTATAAAAGAATCCGGGCGTAAATGGTTCGAAGGCTTTATGGAACATAATTCTGTCCTTAAAATTCCCGGGTGCAGTCCAGTTTGCTTTCCCTTCATAATATACGACTGGTAAAATCGGGGGATACTGAAACCCTTTTGTCTTGCTGATTCCCTTATGCTGCCTTTCCATTTCCTTTTCATAGTCTTCCCATATATAGACCATATACCTAAGTAACTGCATACTTATATTGTAATCAACTTTGGTCTTATGTTCAATAAGAGAGATGAAATAAAAAGAGTTTTTTTCGGTTATCTTTACCCGTTTTACCGTATCCGAATTTCTTTCCTCGGTAAACATCGGTATATAACGCTCTGATACATCTTCAATATCCTCGGCACGGACGTTTTTTAAAATCGGCATATTCAAATAATTTCTCAAAAACTGAGAACATAATTCTGCGTTTCCGAATATGAGTTTACTACTACTGTCATGCACTTTACTATTCTGTATCCGTTCCGGTATTTTTTCTTCCTTCACCTGTTCCTGCCGTTTTTTCTGTACATGTTTCTTTTGTCTGCTCATTTTTCCTCTTTTCCGGAACATAGTGACCGGAAATTCCCGACATAAATTTTGACAGAAAAAACACTTTTCCTGAAAATAAGCAAAATTTGACTGCTAGAAATCAGAATCTTCCGATAATTATTTCCATTCTTTTTTGGGTTTTTCATCGTACCAGACGGTACGACTGTTATTCCTGACGGAATATAAGACTCACACAGACTTATGTGCGATAAGATTATTATATAGAAATACATAAAAATATGCAAGCTTTATTATGCCCTTATTCACTGAGTCTCTTATTCACTGAGTGCCTGAAAGTCAGGTTCTGCAGTCAGCAAGAAGACACGCATCCTTGCTGACTGAAAAGAACAGCATACCTATAAAAGATCTATCTCTTCCGCTTCTTTACATATTCCTTTACAGACCAGCGCGCGCAGAGTCTCTCTTTCCACTGTACGGTTTTGACTGTACCTGGCCTCGTTTAACAGCATGCCGTAACCAAAAATTCTGGAATAAATACTCATCACCAGATAATCCCGTTTTTCTTCGGAAAAGGATTCCGGGTCTTTGCACACATCCTGTAATATCTGTTTTACAACGCTTACTATCGGCATTTCTCCAAACAGCCGCTGCTGCTCCACCACTTCCCGGAACCGGCTGCTTGTAACGGAATTACCGGAAATCAGATGAATCAGTCGAAAAACACAGTTTGCATCCGGAACACACCTTTCCATTGTAAGAAGAACATAGTTTATTTTATCGTAAAGATTCTTTTCTTTCCGCGTTCCTTCATAAATTTTCCGACAGAATACTTCTACATTATAGCAAATCGCCCTGCCGATCATTTCTTCTTTATCGGAAAAATATTCATAGGCAGTACCTTTTCCGATGCCTGCTTTTCTGGTAATTTCCGATACCGTAAGGCTGTTTATGTCCGCACCTTCTTCCAAAAGCGCAAATACGGCCTGATAGATTGCTCTGACTTTGGGTAGATTTTCTTTATTCATTTCCTTTTCCATTCTCCAATAACAACAGTCTTTCTGCGTCTTCGCTGCCTTTTCTTCCCTTACGCGTAAAAATATCGTAAACACAGGGAATAACAATGAGTGTCAGCAGCGTTCCATAAATCAGTCCGCCTATTGTGACGACGGACATGGGCTTTGACATATCCGCCCCCATATCGTCGCTGAAAGCCATCGTGCTCAGGGCCAGTATTGTTGTTAAAGCCGTCATCATAACCGGGCGGAGCCTTGTTTTACCGGCAGTAATAATGGCTTCCCTCTTATCCATGCCGTCGTCGCGCAGCTGGTTGATATAATCCACCAGAACGATCCCGTTATTTACAATTATACCCGATAACATAACGAAGCCGATCAGCGCGATAACGCTCACCTCGCTTCCGCTGATCACGAGTCCCATAAAGCCTCCCGTAAAGGCAAGCGGAATGGTAAACATGATAATAAAAGGCGAAAGCAGGGACTGAAACTGTGCTACCATGATCAGATACATGAAAATCAACGCAAGCAGCAGCATCAGGTATACCTGTTCCATCGCATCGGTTATTGTTTCGTTTTCACCGCTCATCGTAAAGCTGTAACCGGCCGGCATTTCATAATTTGACAGCGCCTTCTCCACATCTTCGGCAACAAAACCTATATTATAACCTTCCGCAATGGACGCCGTTACGCCGATATATCTGCTCTGTTCGACCCTGTTGACCGACTTGGGTGCCTGTGTGCTTTCAAATACGGCAATTTCTGAAAGCCTGATCTTTTCTTTTGTACCGTCCTGTTTGTTTCTTTCAATTTCCAGATTTTTGATCAGATCTCTGGTCAATTCCAGATCTTTTGCATTTTTGACATATACATCGTACTCTTCTATCTCTGTTTCCAGCGTCGTCGCGCTTGCGGCATCCGCCAGTTTTGCCTGCATCTGCTGGAAAACCTGTGCAACCGTAAGTCCATATTCAATCGCTTTATCTCTGTCGATCATAATCCGAAGTTCGCCCGTGGATTCCTCCAGCCCGTCGGAAACATCCACTGTTCCTTCCACGCTGTCCACGATCGCAGCAACGTCTTTGGCAATGCTTTGCAGCGTATCCAGCTCACGTCCCTTGATCTGGACGGTAATGCCGCTTCCGCCAAGCGCGCTCATATCCATCGTAGACGTCTCTATGGCCGCCTCGGCATGGGCCTCTTCCAGAATATCCGCTATATTTGCCTGGATATCCTTTGCAATTTCCTGATTATCCCTTTCTTTATCTTCCCGCAGCGCGATATATAACGATGTGGAATTATCCGCAGAGTTTCCTCCCCCCGTCAGCATGCCCATGTTGGAAGTGCTCGCCATGGCGCCGACATCTTCCACCTCGTCCATTTCCATCAGTTTTCCCACCACTTTATCCGTTACTTCTGCCGTTTCGGTAAGCGGCGTATCTTTTGGCAGCGTCAGCGTCATGCTGATCTGGGTACTGTCCATATCCGGCATAAAAGCGGTTCCTTTTGCAAAAGATGCTTTTATACTGACAAGCAGGAGCGCAAACACCAGCAACAGCACAATCGGTTTAAACCGCAAAGACAGAGACAGCGTTTTTTCATATACCCTGATCAGACCTCCGAAGAATCTGCCTTCTTTCTGTTCTTTTGTTTTTGACAACACACCCGCTGCCATAGCAGGCACTACGGTCATCGCAATAAGCAGGCTGGCAAAAAGGGAATAGGCAATCGTAAGTCCCATATCGACAAAAAGCTGTCTCGTAATGCCCTCTGTGAATACGATCGGAAGAAAAACACAGACCGTCGTAAGGGTAGAAGCCACAATCGCTCCGGCCACCTCGCCCGCACCTTTTACGGCCGCTTCTTTCGCCGAACATCCTTCGCTGCGCAGCCTGAAAATATTTTCGATCACGACGATGGAGTTATCCACCAGCATGCCCACGCCAAGCGCAAGACCCGACAGGGAAATAACGTTTAATGTTATGCCGCTGAAATACATGCACACGATCGCCGTAATCAGACTGATCGGTATCGAACAGGCCACCACCGCCGTGGGCCTCCAGTCTTTCAGAAACAATATCAGGATTAAAATTGCAAGAACCGCTCCAAACAGCACATTGTTTATAATGGAATCCATAATAAAATCAATATAGATTCCCTGGTCCATCAGCGTAATCAGAATTAAATCTTCATTTTCCGCTTTTAACTGTTCGAATTTTTCCAGGATTTTATCGGAAACATCCCCCGTAGAATAACCTGTCTGTTTCTGAATCGTTACCATAATGCCGGGCGCGCCGTTTACATTGGCATAGATATCATCGGCGTTATCCGTCATGAATACATCCGCCACATCTTCGAGCGTAATGACATCCACGCCCTCCATTTCCGGATTGAGAAGCGGCATCTTCTTCAATGCTTCGATGTCCTCCGGTTTATCTCCAACCCGGACCAAATAATCGATTCCATCCTCCGTAACATAACCGGCAGGCATGGAAAAGTTCTGCGCCGCCAGCAGCGATTTTACCGTATCTACCGTAAGAATGCCGTTCATATCCGCCTTCTCATAGGCATTTTCCCTGGCCTCTTCCAGATCTTTTTCACCGTCGAGAATCTGCTGCAGCGCGTCGGAAAGCTGTTCGGACGTTTCGTTCAGCTGTTCTTCACCTTCTTTCAGCTGTTCTAAAGCGGAATCGAGCTGTTCCTGACCGGCTTCCAACTGCTCCTCGCCAACTTCAAGTTGTTTTTCACTGGCTTCCAGCTGCGATTCGGCCGTCGAAATCTGAAGTTCTCCGATGCTGATAACGGTCTGGGCATTGGCAAACTCAACGGCTGCCGTTAAATTACCCTGATACAGCTCGACAAGCGCGCTGTCCAGCTTCTCGATATTTTCCTCGATCGTGGGGAGCTGAGCCTCCAGCGCAGCAATCATTGTTTCCTGCATCGTGACCGTTCCGGCCAGTTCTTCTCTCTGTGCCTTCATCGTCTCTATGCCGGCTTCCCCGCCCATTGCCTCAATAGCAGAACTCAGCGTCGCTTTCACCGCTTCAATCTGCACTCTGATATCATCATCGCTCATAATGCTGATATCCACCGACAGCAGCTGAGACAGAATCATTTTCTGTTCGTCGGAAAGGGAACCGCCATCCGCCAACGACAGGCTGTCGATCATATTCAGCGTTGATACCGCGCTTTCATACTGAGCCACTACTTCATCAATCTGGGAAATACCGGACTGCGCCGCTTCTTTAGCCCCCTGAGCCGTCGCAATTTCCATTGTCAGATGTGTCTTTGCCGCCTCCAGATCCGCTTTGGCCGTTATGATTTCTGTCTCGGCTTCCGCCAGCTTTTCGGTCATCTCGCTTTTCTTACTGTCGAGTTCATTCTTTCCCTCTTCCAGTTTCGTCTTATTTTCGGCAATTTCTGCTTTCCCGTCGGCAAGTTTCTGCTTATTCTCTTCCAGTTCCACACGGCTGTCTTCGAGTTCCTGCTGGGAATCCGCAATCTCCTGTCTGCTGTCCGCAAGTTCCGTTCTCGCATCGGCAAGTTCCGCCTGGCCGTCATAGATCTCCTGTTTTCCGTCCGCAAGTTCCTGTTCCGCATCCTTCATCTCTTCGTCGATCGAAGAAAAAATCTGTTCGTTAATGACATCTATTTTTTCCTGTCTGATAATGACATTGACGCTTTCTTCAAACAGTCCGGACGCGCTGGCGGATGCTACGCCTTCGATGCTTTCCAGTTCCGGAATCACCATATTCTGCGTCATCTCACTGACCTGTGCGTCGGTCATTTCCGTATTTCCGACAGCTGCAATCATAATCGGGAGCATATCCGGATTCAGTTTCATGATAATCGGACTTCCGATATCATCGCTCCAATAGCTTTTGATCTGGTCCAGATTTTCCCGAATCTCCAGCGAAACCGCATTCATATCCGCTGACTGCGCAAATTCCAGAATGACCATCGAATAGTTCTCGCTGGAAACCGAACTGATTCCTTCTATGTTACTGACCGTCGCCATAGAAGCCTCGACCGGCTGCGTCACAACCATCTCCACCGTTTCCGGACTGGCTCCCGGATAAGTCGTCATGACGATGACATAGGGCAGGCTGATGCTTGGCAGCAAATCCGTAGACATTCTTGTAAAAGAAACAACACCCAGAACTACCGCCAGAATTACCGCCACCAGAACGGTATAAGGTTTTTTGACACTGAATTTTCCCAACATATGTATGCTCCTTTTTCCGTCCGACCGGTCGGTCGGTTTTGATATATAAAAACCGCCGCTGAAAAGCGACGATCTCTCTTCTTACTGCCGGCGACCGGAATCGAACCGGTACGGGAGGTTAGTCCCGCAGGATTTTAAGTCCTGTGCGTCTGCCAGTT
>ERZ808054.1142-NODE-1142-length-17145-cov-27.954125_pt1 | contig 17145 bp, 20 predicted proteins | sample MGYA00380201_ERZ808054 | MGnify/ENA primary metagenome ERZ808054 (study PRJEB31490, sample SAMN06133419) | mouse gut metagenome | isolation source: Z5_2 | host: mice | place: China: Chengdu | collected 2015-05 ... | reverse complement strand
GGGCCTATGGAGGGCTTCTGGGGCATCCTCAAGCGGGAGCGTTATTATGGAAGGAAATTCACCAGCCGGGAGCAGCTGAGCCGGATGATCCGGGAGTATATTGTCTACTACAATTTCAACCGCCTCCAGCGCCGCCTGGGCATCCATACACCGATGGAGGTCTTCATCCAATACAGAGCAGCCTGAAAATTTTGCATCTTATTTCACTGTCTACTTGACGGGGCGCAGTTCAGCTCGCCCTCAACTTCTCAGCGTCCAGAGAATTCTTCCCCCGGACAGCATGGATGCCAAACCCGGCTGATTGCAACGTGTTCTCCAGGTTGCTGTACCCCAAAGGAGGCCCCGTCTCAAACGGCAAGTTCAGGATGGAGTTCAGCGCCGCAGTCAGCAGCAGCTCCCAGGTTTCATCGGCTGGGTTCGCTTTATTCAACACATCTGTAGAAGAGAGCGGAAGAAACACCTCTGACAGCTTGGACAAAGGGATTTCGATAAGCTGAAGACGGCAGCCATGCTTGGGGCAGAGCGGCATCAGAGGAATTTGGTGTTCCCGGTGCCAATAGGGTTCGCCATATGTCTCAATATCCTCACTACGGCATATCGGGCAGAATTTCAACCCCTGCTTTCTTTCTGGTGTTTGTAGCTGAATGCTTGTCAGGCGGCCGCTCCTGCCAGCCAGGAGATTGCTGAACACCGATTGCTTTTTCTCAGGGGAATAGAAGCGAAGGTAATACGGCATCAGCGTATGTTCCAGAAGCACTTTTTTCAGTGTCATAACCTATTCTGGCAGTTGCCTGGTGATAGCGTAGCAGTCAATGCCAGGGAAGAGCCGTCCATGGATGAGAGGACGCGCACCATAGAGTTCGTGCAGAGTTGTCGCGGCCTTCTGCCGTCCAGATCGGGCATGATACCGACAGAGGATACTGTACCACCACTCGCCGGGGTAGGGAGTTGGGAAAAACATCAGCATGACACCGGCCACTCCTCCAAAAGATGGTTTTCCTTAAGGAAATGCAACAGATTACTACCCGCAGCAAACACCGCCACCAAGTCCAGTGCATCCCTGGATGCCGCTCTGCGCCCTCTCTGATTAGCATAAAGGCGGGGGACTGGCTCGAAGGATTCCTCGGAGGTCTCCGCAGGGACTTTCTCTGGTGATTGGACTGGCGGAGCATCATTGGTTTCAGAATCGCTGACCTCAAAATCAGAGATATATGTCCCGCCGGAGTAAGTTTTGGGGACCTTAATCGCAAGGATATCAATCGCCCTCTGCATCCCCCTTTCGTCGATCCTGGCTTGTCCCATAAGAAGTGCCTGTGCTTGGCACTCTTGGAATATCTTTATAACGTAGGCAGGAATCCCTCCGGAATGGTCAAAGAGTTTGTTTGACAGCTTTTCCGTCAATGAGGCCTGCTGGGGTGTGAATTGGTAGAGCCACAGCTGTTCCAGGGACCTCCTGTATGTCCCGTCCGGTTTCAATGGTAGCAGCCGGATGCCCCGCGTCCTCCGCTTTAGGTGTTCTTGGCTGGTGAATAACTGTTCTGCTATAGGGGTACCCACAAAATAGACGGCGGTGGCTGTGTCGTTGGTCAGCTCCACCAGGAACTTGAGTAGCGGCTTGATTTGCCGATTACGCTGGGCTGTCTCTACTGCATTCTGAATCTCGTCCACCAGCAACAGTCCAACGTGGTGGGTCATACATAGAATCTTGACCTGAGTGGCGACAGCAGAGGCGGCAATGGAGCGGAGAGAGATCAGCTGATGCAGATAATCTGAGCCAATCGCTCTGTCCAGAGCGGATAGCAGATTAAGTGCTAGGGTCTTGACAGAGCAGTCGGACGGACATTCGATCCGCAGGTATAGAACTTGTTTACAAAAGAAGGGCTGTCCCATGTATTCGGTGTGTTCAATAACCTGGGGCATGGTTTCCAAAGCCCGCCGGATGGTGGAGGTCTTGCCAATTCCCGGCACTCCCAGGACAGAGCCGGAAGCAGCTTGCGTAGCATAGGAAATGTTCTCCTTTCCGCAGAATAGAGCGTTGATTTGACGGATTTCCTCCATAGCAGTTCTTGTTGTATAAGTCTCCCGGATGGCTCGGTAAAGCTGATCGTAGACAGCGTACATATAGTCGAGTGGGACAAAAAGGGAGGCCAGCATGGGGAGGCTCTGCCTCCGTTCCTCGGGGGACATCCGAGGGAGATCATGGGGAAGGCCGGGGGTGCTGCGGATAGTAGACAGAAATTCGTCCCGGGGCAGCATCTCCGGCAAGGCCGCAAGGAAGGGATTGTCAGCCGGGGCGTTGTCATAGACAGCACCGCAACAGGATTCATTTGGTGGATATTTCCGCATTTTTGTGTCCTCCTTCCCAGTTTTAGTCCTGATTTGGCGCTTTTATCTCAAAATATGCAAGAGGAGTGACACTGGCAAAGCTGTCCACATAAAAGCAATAGGGCCGGAAACCATCATCGATTTCGATAATCTCACCGGTTTCCACTTGCACCTGCGGCGGGAGGATGTTCTCAAGATACTCTTTCTGTGTTTCTGCGAAGAATTCTTTCGCCGTTATCCCCAGCGGGACCTCCATCCGCAGCGTGTAGTGGTGCGGCGATGGATGGATATGCCCTAATTCATTCCGCAGCATAAACTCCATGAGTTCGCTGTTTTTGTCCACAAATCCATAGATGCGGCAGATCGGAGGGGAGAGCCGCCTGGGACACCATTTGGGGGGCTTGATTCTGGGATCTGACTTGCGAAATCTCCGGGGTTTCTTTTTCTCAAAGCCCGTGCAATAGCGGGTTTCAGAGACAGAGCCACCCACAATCAGTCGGTACTGGCAGTTGAGACAGGATGGTGTTGAAAAGGTGAATTTCTTAGTCATTTGCTGCACCTCCCTTCAGGTCTTCTTTCTTGACAGGTCTTGGAATTATACATTCTCATGTCAGTAACCCTCTTTCCCCGGAGCGATTCTCATTGATGACTTTCCCATCCTGCTTGGGTTTCTCAGAGCCGGCAGCAGAGGCGTCCCGGACAATCTGGCGGATGCTCTGGATGCTCTCCACGCTGGCGGCGACCTCCTGTCTCCTGGCTGTACTACGCTGTTTTCGCTCATGCTGTTTCAGAGCACTGGCCTCCGGTTGAGATAGGCCGCTGTACTGGGACTGGTGAGGGGACAACCAGAAGGGCTTGAACGAGCAGTCATCCAGAAGGACGTGGACACAGCTGAGATCAGAACGGGAGAAAGCTGCGTCGTAGGTCTTGTCCAACGTTAAACCATCCATGTCCGTCGGGACATACAGGAGTCCATTCACCCGTAGTCCCTTCCGGGTCAGTTTTGCTGCCTCGCGGGGAAGTGACATCAGATATAGTTCCTCAACCGAGACATCCAGCAGGGAGACGCCAGAGTCGAGCCACTTCTGGGCCGGAGTTACTGCATCCGCAAGGATGCGTCCGGAGTTGATGTAGAGGACGCAGTGAATCACGATCTTGATAAACTCGTCCAGATTCAAAACACTTTGGCTGCGGTAATCAGTAGACCACCGCTCCTGAGCGTCTGGTTCAATGACACCCTTTCCTCGCAAAAGTGGCTTATACCGCTGCTGGATGAGGTCAAAGGATTTCTCAACCAGACCCTTTCCATCTGGACGGAAGGGAGGAAGCGACTGAATCTCAACACCATATTTTCGGCATAGTTCCTGCATTCGAGGGCCGAAAAATTTAGTTCCCTTATCCGTGATGACTTCATGCGGCAATCCTTGGGAGGGCCATTGGTTTGCGTTGATCTCAATGCCATGCTCCCGGCAGTATTCAACTTTGTCCTGGACGGCGTTGGCAAGGCAGAGCATCACAGCTGACTCATCGCATTCCAATCCGACATAGATTCCCGCAATGAGCTGTGTTGCTGTATCCACCGCCAGATAGATGTACGGACGCCCGATTACCTTGCTGCGGTCATGGCGGGATACCAAGTAAATATCCGCCTGGGTAGCGTCCATTTGATAGCTGCCGGGAATGCTTTTCCAGTCCGATGACGAACCAAAGACCGGGCGCTCGTTGCGCTGATAGTTCGTCAGGCCAGACCGAGCAATCAATTTTCGAGGCTGTTTGTGATAGTTACGGCTATAAAAATAGTTGCGGAAACTTGACCAGGACGGGATATTTTCAACCAGTTTCCCACTCGAATCCGTGTATTTTTGCACCAGCATCATGTCGTATGTGGCCCTCAGCGAGAACCGTTTTGCTGAGAAATAGAGCGTCTTGATGGCCCATTCGTAGGTTTTGTTGACATTAACCTCACGATTTTTTGAAAACGCCACCTGCCCGGTTGCCAGGTATCTGTAGTACAATCTTAGGACCCGGCGGGGGGTGGTATTCTGCTGCTTGGCGATGTCCTTTGCAATAGAAAGCCGCAATCGCCGGTCTGTAATGGCCTCCATGTTTCGATCCAGCAACGGATGAATGAGTGTGAGCCGTTGTTGAGCTGCAGAGGATAAATCCTGCTCCTTTGGCGAAAAATCCTTCGGCGCTGGCACACGATAGAAACTGCTCAATTCCGATGCAGTTACACAGAACGGACGCTCCATCGGATTATCGAAAGAAATCAGCCAGAAAGTATCTGTATTTTCGAGCAGTACACGGTAAATCTCACCGTTTCGAGATAAAAATTTTGATGTCACGACCTCTGCCTTCCATCCATTTTGTAGTCAAAAACATACTTGGAAAACCATAGTATAACTGTAAAAACCATAGCATAACTGCAAGACTGTCTAAAATTTAGATGAAATTTCTTTTAGAAATACCCACTTTAGAAGAAAATCCGAAGAGATTAGCCGCTGGAAGTTGTAAAATTTTCCTATGGAATTCCTAATATATATGTGCAATTGGGGTTTGCGGCGCAGAGCGCCTTTGCCGGCAGGAAAGATTGGCACTCCCTCGTTGATGCACTTCCTTGTCGGCCCCGAAAACGTCTTCTGCGAAAGCTGCTGACGGAAATTTTTCGGTTGAAGCATTCTCTTTATTATTTATGAAGCGAAAACCTCTGCCGAATCCGTCTGTACAGTTTTTTAAAACTGTTCTATTCTTGGACTATTTTTTGGAAAAGACATCAAAATTGCGCCGATTTTGTTTCGGAAAAGTGCCCAACAAGCTGCGCTGCTTCAGCTATCCATCGAACGCAATGGCCCCCTCACAGATAGTGATATTAACTTTCCGGCAAAAGCACGACTTTCCAACTGTTGATGTCCGTAGCAGACCAGTACCTTCGGGAGAACACCAGCTTTTCGATGATGTTCTTCCGCCGCAGACCGTCAGCGGCAACCAACTCGCGGATACCCTTTCGTCCATCTGCAAACTGAATCAGGAAGTCCGATGCCCAGGAAACCTGGAAGTAGGCGCCCCTGATCCCGACAGAGCTTACATGCGCATACAGCTCCTGCGACAAAGGCGGTCCTGCCTCATAGCGTTCGACCTAGGATTGCGCCTCCAGGTACTTGGCATAGTCCCTGGCATGACGGGAATGCAAGCAGACCATTTTGCCGTTCTTCTCGCTATAAAAGTTGATGTTTCGTGTCTTTTGACCAATTTTCTCCATTTGAATGCCTCCTTTATGTAGTCTCACTGCCCGGTAGGATTTTCCCTACTTCTGCAACTCCCTGACATAGCGAGATCAGCCTTTCTGATGCCCGCTGAAACTGAGGAAAAAATTCTGCGGAGGTGTCATAATCCAGGTATAACGTAAAGAAAATTGCGTTCCAGAACATGTCCAATGTCCCTTCGGAAACGTGATGCTCTTCCAACTCACGGATCATCCTGTGCAGCATGGCGGTCAGCTTGCTCCACAACAGAAAGAACTCGTCATGTTCCGGAATCCCGAATCGTGCAAGCCACTCCCTCACCGTGTTGACTCGCATGCGGGAGCCGCAGTCGGTATCAACCAGCATATACTTCACTTCGACCGGGCCGTTCTCCAGTCCGCTTTCCAATGCCTGCGCGTTGACAACTACCCTCCCCAAAGGGAACAGCGCACAGACAGTAGGTTTGCAGTCATGAATGGAGCAGAGACCGTCCTTCAGGAAAGGGCAAACTGCATTCTGTCCGCGAGGGACCATGTGAACGACCGGAATTTTGGATGCGCTACCGATGTAGGTTTCGGCATATTCGTTGATAACTGCTTCCATCGTCATCTGGAATTTATGTGCAATATTGAAAATGTCTCTCGTGTTGAACAGAATCGTGTTCTGATACTTGCAGCACTTGCCGCATTTCCGGCATTTGAACCGAAATTCACTATCCAGGTCCATCAACTGCCGATCGATTTCTTCTGTGCGGCCCTCTTCCGCTAATTTTCGAATATCCATTCAACGTTCCTCCTTTTGGTTTTGTATGCTGATTTGAGCAATTGTTGACCCCCCCTCGCAGTATTTAATCTCAATTTTTGCGATTCCGGTGAATTAAGCTCAATTTTTGACTCTCCAAACCCGCAAAAATTAGGATTAAATCAATATTTAAGATTAAATGCACGCAATTATTCTCAAATTCTGAAGATTGCACGGAATTATTCTTAATTTCTGACGCTCCAGACCTGCAAAATTTGAGGAAAATCAAAAATTGAGATTAAATCCAGAGACAATTAATTCTAAATTTTTGCAGTCCCGAGGAATTATTCTTAAAATTTGATACTCCGGACCCGCAAAAATTAAGAAGAATTCAAAATTTCAGATCAAAAATTGAGAAAAAATTGAATTATCCCGAGCTGCTATGTAAGCGTCTTTTTTAAGACGAACACTTTGTCTGAGCATTTTGTCACTTTGTCTGCCGAAAGATGTCCATTTCCAGCATGATTTCCAACTTCAAAAAACTCAATTTCTGCAACTTTTCCCCCATTTTCTTCTGCTTGTCCGCCCCTGCGGTTTTCCCCTTCAGAGGGCATCTTCGCACACGACATCCCCCATCAAAATCCCCTGCATTTCCCCCATTCATCTTCTCTTTCAGGGGGGATCCTTCGCAACCACATCCCCCCCAGCAATTCTCCCACATTCCCCTCGTTTTCTTTCCCTTTCAGAGTATCCGACAGGCAGAATTTATACCAAAAACCAGACGGTTCCGTTCAAAATTGAAGCCTTTCCGGGGAGAATCATCACCTGCACGGGGCAGGAGAGAGGGGCTTTTCAGGGGGATTTCAGAGTATTTTGGCTCGAAGAATCAGCCTCGCTCGGGGATGTTTGGGGGTAAGACTGGGGAGAATTTTAGTGACTTTGCCGCCGTAGAATCCCCCTGAAAGGGAGAAAATCGGGGGACGTAGGGGTGGAAAAATGGGAACAAAAAAGGGCCCGCAGCGATTTGCTACGAGCCCTTCTCAGGGTGTCATTATTCGAGAGATTTTATGCGCGTCTTAAATCAGACGTTATCAAAACTCCTTACTTCACAAGAGAAGCGATCTCCTCGGCGAAGTTCTCCTGCTTCTTCTCAATGCCCTCGCCCTTCTCAAAGCGGACGGCATCCAGCAGACGCACGGTGACGCCGGCGGCCTTGGCCACGGTGTTCATATACTGCTCCACGGTCACCTCGCCGTCCTTGACGAAGTCCTGCTGCAACAGGCAGTTCTCGGCGTAGAACTTGTTCAGCTTGCCCTCGACGATCTTCTCCTTGACCTGGGCGGGCTTGCTGGCCATCTTGGGATCGTTGTCCATCTGGGCCAGCATGATGCGCTTCTCCTCCTCCAGGACGTCGGGGGTCACCTGGCTCTTGTCCCAGAAACGGGGGTTCAGAGCGGCGATCTGCATGGCCAGATCCTTCCCCATCTCCAGCACCTTCTCGGTGGCCTCGCCGTCCACGGCCAGGTTCACCAGCACGCCGATCTTGCCGCCGGCGTGGATATAGGGAACGCTGACGCCCTCGGGGAAGCGGGTGAAACGGCGGACCTTGATGTTCTCGCCGATGACCAGGACCATCTCCTGCTGCTGCTGCTGGACGGTCAGGTCAGTACCGTCATACTTGCAGTCCATGAGGGCGTCCAGGTTGGCGGGAGCCTGCGCGGCCACGGTGGCGGCCACGCCCTTGACGAAGTCCACGAACTTCTCGTTCTTGCCCACAAAGTCGGTCTCGGCATTGACCTCGACCACCACGCCCACGCCGTTGATTACGCAGGCATACGCCATACCCTCGGCGGCAATGCGGCTGGCCTTCTTGGCGGAAGCGGCCAGACCCTTCTCGCGCAGGAACTCCACCGCCTTGTCAACATCGCCGTCAGAGGCGGCCAGAGCCTTCTTGCAGTCCATCATGCCCACGCCGGTCATTTCCCGCAGGTTTTTTACGTCAGCAGCTGTAAAAGCCATAATGATATTCCTCCATATAAATAGTAAGTGAAAATAGTATTTCCAGTCATTCAGAAAAAATAGGGCGGGACACTCCCGCCCCACAGGGTTTTATAAGAATTCTTAATAAAAGAATGCAATCCTTTTATTGAGCCGCAGATGCAGCGGCGTGCAGTGCCGCGATAAAAACACTTCAAGCTTTTATCAGGAAATAATATGATACGGCTTACTCGGCAGCGGGAGCCTCGGCGGGCTCCTCGTTCTGCTCGCCCTGACGGCCCTCGATCATGGCGTTGGCCATAATGGAGGAGATCAGCTTGATGGCGCGGATGGCATCGTCGTTGCCGGGGATGGGGTAGTCGATCTCATCGGGATCGCAGTTGGTGTCGGCGATGGCCACCACGGGGATGCCCAGCTTGTGGGCCTCGGCGATGGCGTTGCGCTCCTTGCGGGTGTCCACGATGAACAGGGCGCCGGGGAGGCGCTTCATCTCCTTCACGCCGCCCAGGTACTTCTCCAGCTTGGCGATCTCGCCCATATGCTTGATGACTTCCTTCTTGGGCAGCATGTCGAAGGTGCCGTCCTCCTGCATCCGCTTGAGCTGATTCAGGCGGTCCACACGGGTACGCATGGTCTTGAAGTTGGTCATCATGCCGCCCAGCCAGCGGGCGTTGACATAGTACATGTTGCAGCGGGCGGCCTCTTCCTTGATGGCCTCCTGCGCCTGCTTCTTGGTGCCGACGAACAGCAGGGACTCGCCGTTCTCACTGAGCTGGCGGACGAAGCTGTAAGCCTCCTCCAGCTTCTTGACGGTCTTCTGCAGGTCAATGATATAGATGCCGTTGCGCTCCGTGTAGATATAGGGAGCCATCTTGGGGTTCCAGCGGCGGGTCTGGTGGCCGAAGTGGACGCCAGCTTCCAGGAGCTGCTTCATAGATACGACGCTTGCCATGGTTGTTGTTTCCTCCAAAATTTAGTTTTTTGCCCTCCAGGACCATCTACCGTCCAGCTAACTGCCTGCGATCATGCAATGGCAGCACCGGCGGGACGTCCGGTCCTGTGCGGAATCTGGGATATTGTAGCACATCCCCGCTGGGAATGCAAGGGTATTTTTCACAAAAAACCAATATTTTTTCACAAAAAGAGCCACGCGCCGGGAAAAAGCGGCAAAACCGCCTCCCGGCGTGTGGAAAACCCGTCCCGTCAGGACCTCCCGGCCCTGATCCGGCGCAAATCAGCTATGGTATAGAGCACTAGGCTCAGCAGGATGCTGGCGGCGCCCGCCAGGACCAGGACCGCCGAAACGGGCTGGGGAATGGCGTACCAGACGATGTGGGCGAGGATGACGGCGTAGAGGACGCAGGTGGCCAGCTTCCCATGCCACGCGGCGCTGTAGACCGCGCCCGTCCGGCGGATGACCAGCAGGCCCATGACGGCCATGACAGTCTCCTTCATCACCAGCACGCCCAGGAGCCACCAGATCGCCGGGAACCGGGTCAGCAGGCAGATCAGGGCCGCCGTCTGGGTCAGCTTGTCCGCGATAGGGTCCAGCACCTTGCCCAGGTCGCTGACCATATGGAAGCGCCGGGCGATGAAGCCGTCGGCGATATCCGTGGCTCCGGAGAGCAGCAGCACCCAGGCCGCCAGAGGGTAGTCCTGCCTGCCGCAGTACAGCCACACGATCAGGGGGATCAGCAGGATGCGGAACATACTGAGCAGGTTGGGGATAGTGAGGATCTGTTTGTTTTTGGGACTTTCCGGCATGGGAGTCGCCTCCGTTCGGGGTTCACCCGCCGCAGCAATGCGGAGTGGTTTGTTCCATACTATAACCAAATCCAGCCGCGCCGTCAAGGGCGGGGGGCGAAGTTTAAAGAAATACAAAGAAAGTTGCAGTCAATTGGGTGTAAATAAACTGCCGAAATAAGTTGCAGCATTATAGGCATCATTGCACCCTACTATCCCCAGGGGAAACGAGGCCGTCCGCCAATGGGAATCGAGAAAATGCTGCGGATGTACCTGCTCCAGATATGGTTCCATCTGCCGGACCCAGCAACAGAAGATGCATTTTATGACAGCAATGCCATGCGGAAATTCGCTGGTATCAACTTCCTTACAGAGAGCGTGCCGGATGAGACAACACTGCGGGGTATTTGGACGAGTAAATTTTCTATTAATAAACAAAGACCGGGAATGAGTGGCTGTTTGGGATGAAATGCCATATTGGTCTTGTGCATACCATAGCTGTCACAGCGTCGAACGCACATGATATTACACAGGCAGCCAATCTGATTTGCGAGGAGGACGAGGTCGTTTATGGTGATTCCACCTAGTACTCCATCAAGCCAGCAAATAGAAGTAGCGCAAAGAAGGAATAAGAGGTAAACTATCGTAGGGTGATGAAAAGTGAACCACAAATATATAGTGACATTAACAGAAGAAGAACGACAGGAACTGCGTGTACTGGTAGAAGAGGGACAGACGCAAGGATATCGGATCAAACACGCACAAATACTGCTTAAGTTGGACAAAATACCAGAGAACCAGGAGTGGACATACGACAAAATAAAGGAAGCGTATCATGCCACGCCACACACGATTAGTCAGATAGCAAAACAGTTCGTAACAGGCGGTATGGAATCGGCTTTGGGGCGGAAAGAGCAGGTCAACAGGCACAAAAAGATAGATGGACGGGTTGAGGCTCACATAGTAACTATAGCTTGTTCAGAAGCGCCGGAAGGCCGGGAGCGGTGGACTCTGCAGTTGATTGCGGACGAACTGGTGCGCCTTGGGGTCGTAGAGAGTATTTCAGACACAGCGGTGATGGAAACACTAAAAAAACGAACTTAAGCCCTGGCAAAAGAAAGAATGGTGCATCCCGAAACCAGGAGCGGAGTTCGTAGCGCGAATGGAGGATATTTTGGACGTATATCAGCGTCCCTATGATCCTCTGCGTCCAGTGGTCTGCCTGGACGAAACGAACCGGCAGCTGATCGAGAAGCGAAACATCCCGGCAAAGCCCGGAAACCCGGAACGCGAAGACTATGAGTGCCGCCGCTGTGGTGTGGCGGACCTGTTCGTTGCGTTTGAACCGTTGGCCTGCAAGAGGGTCGTGAGGCTGACGGACACCAGAACAGTTGTGGATTTTGCGCATTTCCTGCGTGAACTGGTGGAGGTCCATTACAGTCGCTGCGAAAAGATCCTGCTGGTCATGGATAATTTGAATATCCATTCTATCTCTTCGTGGTATAAAGCTTTTGAGCTGGCCCTAGCCAGGCAGATCGCACAGCGCCTGGAGATCCACTATACTCCCATTCATGCCTCCTGGCTGAATATGGCCGAAATCGAAATCGGCATTCTTTCCAAGCAGTGTCTGTCTCAGTCCCTGTCTTCCTTAGAGCATATGGCCCGTCAGGTCAACGCTTGGACTTTACACAGAAATTCTGTCTGCTCTACCGTCCATTGGAGATTTTCTGCCTCTGACGCCAGATGCAAGCTCAGAAAACTTTATCCCACCATCTTATAATTTCTAACTTGGTGGAGTACTAGAGTCTGTTTGAAAACCGCCAAAGTAACCAGACAAGGATACAGTCAAGACAGACAACAGCCCGGAAATAAAGGGCTTTCTTCTCGTATCTGGTGGCAAAGCGGCGGTTGTTTTTCAGTTTGAGGAAGAGATTTTCAACCAGATGGCGTTCTTTGTATGTGTGCCAGTCAGTTTTTCTGGAATGTTTGGCAATGATACGGCTGGGAATTACCGCAACTCCCCCCGTTCCTCCAACCAACGTACAAACTTATCGCTGTCATAGCCTTTATCTGCCAGTATGAGTTTACCATTCAGATCAAACGGCTCCAACAAAGCCTGTGCCATACCAATATCGTTTCGATTTGGAAGTTTTATTAGCCAGCGAGGCCAGAATGTACGCAAAGGGACAGTCCCACCCTTCCTTTAGGGCATTGACCGTAATGATGTACCGGATGGGACAATCTCGGCTCATGAGGTCCGTTTTCCTCAGCTCGTCCACTTTGGAGGTCTTGACCGCGATTTCCTCCTTTGGAATCCCCATATCCACAAGTATGGCCTTGATCTTATCAAAGGTTTCGCTGTCCTCGTTGACCTTGGGCTGAGCCTGGAACAGGACAATAGGCCGGATGTAAGCCCCACCTGCCTGTTCCTCCGCGAGTGCCTGTTGCTCAATGCTGCCCCGGAGTTGGATGGCATCTTGGATCACGCTTTGGCGGGAGGTGCGATTGTACACCACCACCGGAAGCTTCACCATGTTCTCCTTTTTCAACTCCCGTGCGTCCACATAGGAGAGAATATTGCTGTTCTTCCTGGGGGTGGCGGTGAGGTCCAGTACAAAGGACGGGTTCAGATTGTTCAGCATTTCCACGCTCAAATCTGACCCGGCGTTGTGGCTCTCGTCCACCACGGCAACAGGGGACAAATGCCGCAGCACCTGAATCAAGGCGGTGTCCGGCGTATCGGCCAACAGCACGGAGTCATCCTTGAAATACTGAGCAAATTTCAGTAGATTCCTGTTCTCCTGATAGACCTTCCGCACATTTTTTTCTTGCTGTCGATCCGCAGGGAAGCGTAGCTCAGCACACAGACCGTCAACATCTCTCGGACGGTATCAGGAGAGAACTGCTGGCTGCTCAGGAGCATTTCTCTTGGGTAGAAAGAACCACCAGCTGGTGGGTTCCCCTCGTATGCTTTAGCAAAAAGCTGCGAGCGAAGCGAGTTGACAAGTTACCATGCAGCAGTTACGCAAAAGTCCAAATAGAAGATGATTTGCCCGTTTACGGGCGGCGGGGCACAAGATGCAGGCAAAAGACATTCGATGCGTCTTGAGACGCCCGCCGGTATCAGGCCCTTCTAGGGCCTACTCAAGCCTCCGGCTTAGCCGGAGGTTTTGACTGCCCAGGCTAATCTCCTGATAGACATGGCGGTTGAGGGAGCCAACTGCTGTGAGATGTGTTATATATCGACAAGGGATATTTGTAGCTAAATCATCAAAAAAGCCTAGAGTCTGTTTGAAAACTTAGATATTGTGTGTAAAGTGCTGAGATGGTAAAATAAAGCACATGAAAAGACATGAAATCAGTGAAAAACAATGGAATCGTATCAAGGACAAGTTTCCACCTGAAAAAAGCCTCAAGGAGGCCGGCCTGGAAAAAGCAACCGGGAAATGCTCAACGCAATCCTGTATTGGCTGAACACCGGAATACCATGGAGGGATCTGCCGGAACGGTTCGGGCCATGGCAAAGTGTGTACAGCCGGTTCCGTGCCTGGACAAAAGCTGGAGTATGGGAAGATATCCTCACAGCCCTGATTGAGCAGGATTTGGTGGACGAAACAACGCTGATGCTGGACAGCACCACGATCAAAGTCCACCAGCATGCCAACGGGGTCAAAAAAGGGGATATCACGAGGAAACCGGACGGAGCAGAGGGGGGTAACCACGAAAGTCCATGCGGTAACGGATGGGCTTGGGAATCCATTGCGCTTTTTGCTCTCCAGTGGGAAAAGAAACGGATTAGAATGCTCATTGGCACGCTGTAAATCCTTATGCAGTAAATATGCTTTTGTTCCATTGAATAGGAGGCATCTTTGGTTCTGGAGGTGTCTCTATACAAAGTAAGAGGGTACGCCGGATGCGCTGAAAGGTGCCCGTCCGGTGTGGGACGGGGGAAAAGTCCGAGATGATTTCATCAGAGACTTACCTATCGTCATAGCCCAAGACCATCTATGTAGAATACGGCGGCTGCACCACTATCACCTGGAAGAACACCGCCGTCACAGGGCAAATCCAAGTGACCAAGACCAGCGCCGACTACAACAGCATGAACGGCTGGCCCGCTGGCACCCCCATCCCCGGCACCGTGTTTGAGATTTATCACTACCGCACCGGGAACCTTGTTGACACCATCCGCACCGACAAGAACGGTGTGGCCATGTCCAAGCCCCTGCCCCTGGGCCGCTACAAGGTGGTGGAATCCCAGGCTGCGGACTTCTACGCCCTGGACAAGACCCCCATCGACGTGGAGATCGAACACGCAGGCCAGATCGTCAAAGCGGCCATGACCAACAAGAGCCTTTATACCAACGTGGCAATCCAGAAAACCGGCTATGCTGAGGTCATGCCCGGTCAGAACATCCGCTACACGTTCTCCAACATCGGCAACAACTCCACCACGGCGCTCACCTCTTTTTATTGGAGGGACACCCTGCCCGTGGAGGCGGTGCGGCTGGCGAAGATCACCACCGGCACCTACAATGCCGCTGGCAGCTACAAGATCGTCTACAAGACCAATCTCTCCGGGGCCGACTACCGTGTGCTGGCGGACAGCCTGAACACCCAGCAGAACTATGTGCTGGAGGCGTCCCCCGTGGCCCTGCGGCTGGCATCTAACGAGTATGTTACAGAAGTGATGTTCGTGTTCGGCGTCGTGCCCGCGAACTTCCGGCAGGTGGAAGCCCCCAAGATCGACTGCACTGTTGTGTCCTGGGCCAAGGGCGGAAGCCAGTTTGTGAACCAGGCGGACGTAGGCGGCGTCTACAACGGCCAGTGGATCATGGCTACCACCCGCTGGGTGACGAAGGTCTACGCACCTCCTACGACCCTCCCCCGAACGGGGTATTAAGCACATCCCTGTGGCCCGCACAGCGGGCCACTTACATACCCGTTCGCACATTTGAAACCGCTTCTTTTTTCTTGTACTATGGTGGTGAAGAAAGGAGCTGTTTCAAATGTTCAAACGGGAAAAGAAAGTCTATCTTGAACTGACTGATAAGGAATACCGGCTTGTGCGGAAGTACCTGATGGACTGGCGGAACAAGCTGACCAACCAGGGCCGGGACGCCTCCCCGGTGAATGAGCTTTTGACAAAGCTGATGGCCTGTTGAAGACCAATCTTTTCATGTTCGTGTTTGCTTATAATGGTGTTTTACGAAATCATTCTTTCCATTTGATTTTTTGTATTTCTTGCTTTAACCCTTCAAATTTATATTTATCAACTATAACCTCTGCGATAGAATGGGGCAGTTTAGCAGTTCCTAAGTTTTTCTCCCACTTTAGTTTCTGACAGCAGTAATACTTCCATACTATTCCATTGGTATAAAGAAAGTGTGAAACCTTTTTCATTTGCCCCAATATTTGATCCGTAGGGCCTAACGTACATCCTGCTGCCTTAACTTCGACAAACCCATATACCTCACCAATATCTTCTTTCTTGAATTCAAAATCAGGTGAAAGATTGCAATATCTGAAATACCAGATTCAGTGGATAATCTACTGTCCTGATTCTTCCAAATGCGATTAATATCTACAAGAGAATATTGCTTCATATCAATATTTCCATCCAACAAATTATATACGAGTATCTCAATTCCTGCCTCAATAGGACATTTAATGACGACATCGTTTAACTTTCTTTGGTAGTATAAGTAGTCCATTTTCATTATCCTTTCGATTCCAATTTGTAGCTTTGATTATAGCACGGCTCTTGGTTCCGCTCAAGCTGTTCGTGAAATTGGCTGGAGTTTTTCTTCAGTAATATTTTGCCGAAGATGAGCTGATAGATTCTCTGTTTGCATACACCGCTCTTTGTCCGCTGGACACAGGGCGGCGTAAATTTATGGACAAGGAGGGAAACCGATATGGCCGACAGGATCAACGAGGGCTACGCTATCACCGACTCCATCCAGATCGGGGATACAGAGTATGTGTTCGGTGAACTGGAACATGGCAAAATCCCCCTGTATGTGACCTGGGCCTGCAAGGGCAGGAACAACTACTTTTGGGGGCACTACTTCACCGACCCTCTGGAGGCGAAAAAAGACTTGCTGGGCCGCGCCAATGAGGAATTGGAATATCAGATGGAGCGGAGAGCGAGGGCTGCTGAAAGACAGCCCAAGGAGCCGGATAAGGAGTGTGGGCGGTAATGGATATGACTTTGCGGCCCGCGACCCCAGCGGAGCGGCTTTTTGCCTATGAACAGCGCGCTCAGATCAGCGAACGGTGCGGAAATCCGGGTTATTTATGGGGGGAGTTGGACAACAGCGGCTCTATCTTCCTCAACAGTTGGGTAACCTTTATACGTTCTCAAAACACGCCGGAGTTCAAGGCTGAGTTCAACACGGTGCTTGATATGCTCCGTTTTGACGAGCGGTACGGCCATGTGCTGAAAAACCGTGCCACGATGACCGTCTACTGCCTTGACCACGCAGAGGGGAGTTTCCGCGACAGATTTGAATATGCGTTCCGGGCCGACACCCAGGGCTATTCCTACCTGATCCGCTGTATCCCGACCTGGGATGATAATCACGTTTATATTTACCCTTATCGCTGGGATTTGCTTGACCAGCACATGAAACAGGCTGAAAAGGGTATCCGCTTTATTACCCCGGACGGCAAGGAGAAATTCAGGGTGGCCGATGGCGATATGGTGCGGATCATCACCAGCGAGGGCGCAAGCCTTGACTGCATGACCCGGTATACCGACGATTGCCACGTTGAAACTGACGGCAGCTTTTACCATATCCGGGAGTTTGCAGAATGGATGAAAGAGAAAAGCAGCAAGGTGATCCCCCTGCGTCCGGGTTTGCTGGAAAAGTGCTATGCTGTGCTGCCCAGCGGCGATGAGATCATCACCATCAAGCACGGTGAGGACGGCTATTTTCATACCGGCAAATACGGCCATGACCGTACCCATGCCCAGGCCATCGTGGACGAGTACAATGAACAAATCAATGTGACAAGTGATATGCTCCCTAAAAGGCAGACAGGGAAATAGTAAGAAGGAGAGGGAGGAAAGATGGGAAAACGGATCGAAATG
>ERZ808054.1139-NODE-1139-length-17253-cov-4.554029_pt1 | contig 17253 bp, 14 predicted proteins | sample MGYA00380201_ERZ808054 | MGnify/ENA primary metagenome ERZ808054 (study PRJEB31490, sample SAMN06133419) | mouse gut metagenome | isolation source: Z5_2 | host: mice | place: China: Chengdu | collected 2015-05 ... | reverse complement strand
GCCGTGAAAATATACGCATCACCTTCAATATGGCATGGCCGTCAATCGTAGAATCTTTTTTCGCTGCCTTTGCAGGTCTGGTAGATTCCCTGATGGTGAGCTCCCTTGGAGCTTATGCAGTGGCGGCTGTCGGACTGACCACTCAGCCAAAGTTTATGGGGCTTTCGCTGTTTTTTGCTACAAATGTAGCCATCTCTGCTTTGGTTGCCAGACGGAGAGGGGAGGAAAAGCCTGAGGAAGCCAACCGGATCTTAAGTACATCCATAGTGTTTATCCTGATTGCGGCAGTGATCTTAAGCATTTTCTTTGTATTGATGGCAAATCCCATTATCCGCTTGTGCGGTTCTACGGCGGAAACGCATGACAGTGCGGTGGCTTATTTCCGGATCATTATGGGCGGCATGATCTTCAACTGTACCCAGATGGGAATCAACTCGGCGCAGAGGGGTGCAGGGAATACCAAGATCACCATGCGTACCAATGTGACTTCCAATACGGTCAACATTATTTTCAATTATCTGCTGATCAATGGGCACTTTGGTTTTCCAGCCCTTGGCATACACGGCGCGGCGCTGGCAACGGTTTTGGGAACGGTGGTTGCCTGCATTATGAGTATTCTGTCCATCCTGAAAGCGGACGGATTTATCAGTATACCTTATATCTTGAAAAATAAGGTGCGGCCTGCAGCCAGAAGCTTGCGCAATCTGATCCGTGTGGGATACAGCGTTTTCTTTGAGCAGATCCTGATGAGAATCGGATTTATGATGACAGCGATCATGGCAGCGAAGCAGGGAACAGATGCCATGGCGGCACATCAGGTAGGGATGAATATTATGGGACTGTCCTTTTCCTTCGGGGATGGTCTGCAGGCGGCAGCAGTAGCGCTGATCGGGCGGAGTCTGGGTGCTGGTGATGAAAAGATGGCAAAGGAGTTCGGAAGCATCTGCAGGATGTTTGGCGGTGTAATTTCGGGGTGCCTTGCAGTACTTTATTTCTTTGGTGCAAGACTGCTCATGGGGCTTTTCTTCGAGGAAGCACATATTGTAAGTCTTGGCGTGGGCATTATGCGCGTAATCATTTTCGTGGTTGCCTTTCAGATCAGTCAGGTGGTGTATATGGGGTGCCTGCGTGGTGCAGGAGATACCCTTTATACGGCAGTTGCCTCTACGATCAGCGTTACCTTTATCCGTACTGCAGGTTCCTATTTGGGCGGTTATGTGTTTGGACTTGGCATTGTGGGAATCTGGCTGGGGGTACTGGCAGATCAGGTTTCGCGGTTTATTTTTGCTTCTGTCCGGTTCAAGCAGGGGAAGTGGACGCAGATTAAGATATAGAAATAAAAGCAGTCTTTACATGATAAAAATTGTTTGGTATAATAAGACGCAGGTCGGGCAGAAGGCATTATTAAGTCTGGGTGTCAACGTTGCCGAGCCCGATAAAATTAAAAAATAATTTTCAGGAGGATTTTGCATGTTAACGGTGGATGTAATGGAGAAAATTGCAAACTAAATATTGCAAGGGCTATGCTGCGTACGTATAGGTTCATAGGTTCGTAGTCTGCCCATTTGTCAGCAGCTTTTGCTGGTGACGTTTTTCGCCTTACATTTGCTTAACATTGTGGTATATATTTATCCTTAGATAATTGGATTTTTAGCATGGATAGTTAGGAAAGCATGGCTGTATAGTCATGTTTTTTTCAGCCCATAGTTTTGCTTTGTGCAGCTATGGGCTTTTTTGTGCGCAGGGCGCACAGAGGAATTTGGAGTTTGTGTCTGCGCTGCATCCACAAACTCTGTCTATGCGCATAGGTTCAGCAAAGCTGAACCATAAAAGCAGCGCAGAAATGAGGAAAAAGATGAATACAGTCATTAAAGCAAAAATTTATCAAAAACTTATCGGAGATATAAGAAAAAGGAAGGCTTGACAGGAAGCATTGTAAGTTTGTTCAGGCGTGAGTATGAAGAGAAACAGGCGGTTAAGGAAGTATCCTTTTCTGTTGAGGAAGGGGAGTTTATCGGGCTGATCGGACCGAATGGGGCCGGGAAAACAACGCTGATCAAAATGCTTACAGGGATTATAGCGCCCACAAGCGGCGAGATTGAAGTGATGGGATATTACCCCAACGACATGAAAAATGAATTTAAAAAGAGGTATGCAGTAGTGATGGGGCAGAAGAGCCAGCTTTTCTTTGAACTGACTTTAAATGATACATTGCGGCTGTTTAAAGAAATTTATGAGATCCCGGAAAAGGAGTATGAGGAGAGCCGGAGGTATTTTACAGAGCTGTTCGGTGTGAAGGAGCTGATGGATGTCCAGGTCCGAACCCTTTCTCTGGGGGAGCGGATGAAAATGGAACTGATCGTGGCACTGCTTCACAATCCGCAGATTTTATTTTTGGATGAGCCTACCATTGGTCTGGATATTGTGGCATCGAAACAGATCCGGAATTTCCTGAGGACCATCAATGAGGAAAAGGGAACCACGATCCTTCTTACTTCCCATTACATGGAGGACATCAGGCTGCTTTGCAAGAGAAGCATTGTGGTCCACGAGGGCAGGAAAATTTATGACGGGGATACGAAAGGGCTGTTTGAGGATGAGCAGACCATAGAACAGATTTATCAGAAGGGAGGGGAAGTCCATGGCTAAATATCTGGAAGTGGCAAAGATCCATATGAAAGCGCAGCTTGCATGGCGGGCGGATGTGGTCTTTAATATGCTTTTTACCATAGCGAAGATCTTGTTCGCGTATCTGCTGTGGGGAACGATCTTTCAGGGAAAGAGCGTCATAGGGCAGTTTACCTTCCATGGGATGCTTTCCTATTATATTATCAGTTCTTTTTTATCACAGCTTGAAATGTCGGGCGGGGTAAGCAGCGAGATCCATGACCGGATCCGGCAGGGAAGCTTTTCAAAATTTATGGTCATACCAGTAAATATTGAGGCGTACTTTGTGTTTATGGAAATCGGGGTTGTAGGATTTTATTTTTTCTTTGACCTGATTGCAGCGGTGATGTGGAAATATATTTTTCGCATTCAATTTCAGTTTACTCATGATCCGGAGATTTTGGCGTGTGCAGCAGCTATGATTCTTTTGGGGCTGTTTTTCATGGTACAGCTTAATTACCTTCTGGGGATCATGACCTTGAAATATCAGGGAATCGGAACATTTTTGATGATAAAAAACAACCTGATGGAGCTGGTGACTGGAACTATTGTGCCATTAGCGCTGTTCCCGGATGCCATAGTGGAAGTGATGAAATATCTGCCCTTTTATTATGTGACATATCTGCCATCCATGTTGCTGATCGGGCAATGCAGGCAGGAAGCCGTAAAGGGGCTTGCAATCATCATGGTATGGTGTATCGGGATTCAGGCAGTGATCAGAGTAACATGGAAAAAATATATCAGAAAGTATGACGGGGTAGGGATATGATAAAGAATTTAAAGAAAAACGGAAGAGTTTTGCGGGAACTGGTCCTTCTTCGGTTCCATGGGCTGATGGTGTTCCGGCTGGACTTTTTCGGTCCGTTCTTTGTGGATGGAAGCTTATTTGTGATTCAGCTGATGGCATTTGCGGCAGTATATTCCAATGTGGACCAGATTGGAGGCTGGGGAATAGGAGAGATGATTTTGTATATCGGAACCTTTTCCCTGTTGAATGCAGTAAACATGACAATTTACTTTTTCGGGGTAAATGGAATACCTGGTAAGGTGCGGAGCGGGGAACTGGATCTGTATCTCACCAAGCCGGTAAGCCCTCTGTTCCGGCTTAGCTTCGAAAATATCAGCCCCGGGTCTGTTCCGCTGGTGCTGATGAGCATCTGTATCATTGCCTATGGAGCAGGGCATTTGCGGGGTGCCATAACAGGGAAGGCGATTGCGGCGTACCTGTTTTGGATTGCGGTCATGCAGATTTTGTACTATGAAATGGAAGTGATCATCCGCTCAGTTTCTTTGTACATTGTTTCCACGGCGAGGATGGAACAGCTTGAAGAGGCGGGGATATCCCTGTGCATGAAGCTGCCGGGCATAGCTTTTTATGGGGTATATAAAGTGATATTTTATCTGATATTGCCCTATGGGGTGATGGCGACGCTGCCGGTGCAAAGCCTGATCGGAGAGATGGATTTGCAGCTTGCGTGCTATGGGATTTTTGTTGTGCTCCTGTTTTCACTGTTGACAGGGGTGATTTGGAAAAAAGGATTGCGGCACTATAACAGTGCCAGTTCGTAAGGATGCTGGAAAGTATCTTAAGACAGATAAGAATGGAGAAAAGACATGAATGCAGAGTTTATTTTAGAATTTGACAAGGTCAGGGAAAAGTGGAAGGAATTAGCTTTAACGGAAGGGGCAAAGGATAAAATTGAGCAGAGCGTCTGTTTTATGGAAGAGTCCAGGCTGAGGAAAAAACTAAAGGACACCTCCGATGCAAGGGAACTGATCGAGAAAAACGGAACACCGCCCTTGGCGGCAATTGATGAGGCAAAGGAAATCATAGAATTGGCGGTCAGGGAAAGTTGTCTGACGCCTTACCAGCTGGAGCGCATAGAAAAAGCACTGGTGGCAGTGGAACGGCTGAAAAGCTATTTGGAGCGGGGAAAGCAGTATGAGAATTCACTGGCATATTATGAGATGAACCTGGAGCCGATGGAAGAGCTTCGGGAGGAAATTGCAAGTCAGATCCGGGGAGGAGAGGTGGACGATTATGCTTCCAGGCTGCTGGGGCAGATCCGGCGGGATATTTCAAATTTGGAAGAAAAAATGAAGCAAAAAGCGGAACAGATCATGCGTGCCAATAAGGAGTGTCTGGCAGATCATTTTTCCACTCTCCGAAATGGGAGAATCTGTATTCCGGTAAAAAAAGAATACAAATGGAAGATCCCCGGAAGCACGATTGATAAGTCCTCAACTGGAAACACCCTTTTTGTGGAGCCGGTGAGCATTTCCAATATGTATGAAGAGCTGCAGTTATTGAAGATAGAAGAAGAAAATGAAGTGCACCGGATTTTGTACACTTTGACGGCTATGGTGGCGGAGGGTGCTGCCATTATGCAGGAAAATATGAGGGTCATAGAAAAGCTTGATTTTATCTTTTCCAAGGGAAAGCTGAGCATTGATATGGATGGGACGGAGCCGGAGATCAATGTGGAGAGAAGGCTCCGTTTAAAAAGCGCAAGGCATCCCCTTATGGAAAAAGATATCTGCGTTCCATTGGAATTTGGGATGGAAGAGGGCATTCGGGGTGTGATCATCACAGGACCCAATACTGGAGGAAAAACTGTTTCCATTAAGACGGTGGCGTTAAACTGTCTGATGGCGCAGCACGGACTCCATGTGGCGTGCGAGGAAGCAGATATTTGCATGAACAGCCTGTATTTGTGCGATATCGGTGATGGGCAGAACATTACGGAAAATCTTTCTACCTTTTCCGCCCATATAAAAAATGCATTGGAGATAGTCGGGAAAGTGGACCAGGAAAGCTTTGTTGTGATGGATGAGCTGGGTTCCGGGACAGATCCTGCAGAGGGGATGGGGATTGCAGTTTCCATTTTGGAGCAGCTTCGCAGGAGCGGCTGTCTGTTTTTGGTTACGACTCATTACCCGGAGGTGAAGGAATATGCGGAAAGAACGGAAGGGGTGATCAATGCCCGGATGGAATTTGACCGGGAAACCCTGAAACCTACCTACCGGATGATCATGGGAGAGGCAGGGGAAAGCTGTGCGTTTTTTATTGCGCGGAAGCTGGGTATGCCTGCCGAAATGATCCGGGATGCAATGAAAGCAGCTTATGGGAAAGAAGCAGACGGAGCATTTATGAGGAAGGAGAAAGAGGAAAGCCCGGAAGAAAAATCCATGGTAAAAAGCAGAGAGGAAGTATCCGGGCAGCGATGCCGGGCAAAGACATCTAAGATTGTTAAAAGTAAAATAGCCAGAAGCGGAGAGGACTTGTCTGGAAAATACAGGATTGGAGACAGTGTGATGATTTTCCCGGATAAGAAAATCGGAATCGTATGTGCACCAGTTAATGAAAAGGGAGTGCTCCGGGTACAGCTTCCAGACAAAAAGATCTGGATCAATCACAAGAGAGTGAAACTTCATGTGGCGGCATCAGAGCTTTATCCGGAAGATTATGATTTTTCTATCATCTTTGATACGGTAGAAAACCGAAAAGCCAGACATGAAATGGAGCGGAAATATACGGAACAGACTGTAGAATATGGGAAAGACGAGGCAGGAGGGTATTGAAAAAAACAGCCGGTATAGTATAATGATAGGAACCTGCCTGAAAGATCAGGAACAGGATTCAAGGCTCCACATATAGTTTTATGTGAAAGGGGATTTTGATGAAAACTGTTATTTTGATGGAAGATACCTGTGGGAATCCGCAGTGTGAATATGAGCATGGGCTGAGTGTCTATGCAGAGACCGAAAGGCATAAGATCCTCGCAGATACAGGGGCAAGTGAAAAAACATTGAAGAATGCAAAAAGGCTGGGCGTAGATTTGTCGGAGGTGGATACCGTGGTATTAAGCCATGGACACTATGACCATTCCGGCGGGATTTTTGCTTTTCGTAAGATCAATCAGGATGCGGTGATTTATATGCAGCAGACGGCTTTAGGGGATTATTATCATGGGGATCGTTATATTGGCATAGACAAGAGGATCGCGCAGTTGCCGAATGTAAGGCTTTTGACCGGGGATTTTCAGATCGACGAGGAGCTTTCCGTTTTCACGGAAATTAAGGGGAGACGGTTCTGGCCCCAAAGCAATTTGAGATTGTCCATGTTGAAAGCAGGGCAGCATGTGCAGGATGAATTTATCCATGAACAGTGTCTGGTGATACATGGAGAAAAGAAGCTTCTGATCTCCGGGTGTGCGCACAATGGGATTTTAAACATCCTTGACAGGTATGAGGAAAAGTATGGAGGATGGCCGGATGTTGTGGTCAGTGGTTTCCATATGATGAAGAAAGCGGATTATGATGAGGCGGAGGAAGAGATCATCAGGCAGACGGCAGAAGAACTGAAGAGGAAGAATACCGTGTTTTATACCGGGCACTGTACCGGACAGAAGGCAATTGATATCATGCAGCCCATCATGGGGGAGAAGCTGGTGCAGATCCATTGCGGGATGGAACTGGTAATAAAAGACGGCTTGTCTTTATAGCAAGCCTTGAGGCGGCTGACTATATTTTGGAAGGAGATTGTTTTATGTTTCTAATTGAATATATACGCGATAAATATGGGTTCAGTGAATTTGAGGCGAACGGTTATATTATGGCAGGAAAGGTTCTGGTCAATGAAGAAGTATGCAGCTGGATCAAATACAAAATTCGGAAAGATGACGTGGTAAGAATAAAGCATAAAAAATCAGATTACGTGACGAGATCCGGCCATAAATTAGAGAAAGCGATAAATGTTTTTCAAATAGACGTTATAGGAAAAACTGCCTTAGATATTGGAGCCTCAGAAGGGGGATTTACAGATTGTCTGCTAAAGCATGGTGCAAAGAAGGTATATGCAGTGGATGTCGCGTATGGGATTTTTGATTATAAATTAAGAGAAAATCCAAGGGTAGTAGTTATAGAGAGAAAGAATGCAAGATATTTAACAGACCAAGAAATACCGGAAAGCGTAGATCTGATCACATCAGATGTTTCTTTTATTTCTCTGACAAAGGTTATACCCAATAGTATCAAATTTTTAAAAGAAAATGGATCGGTAGTTATGCTGTATAAACCGCAATTTGAATTGGAAGTTAAAGATTTGGGAAAGAATGGAATACCTGATGATCAGCGTAATGTGATTTTAAAAATAGAAGAATTTATTATGCAAATGCGTGGGGCAGGCTTATACATTAATGATATGGCAAAATCACCGTTGAAGGGAAATTCTGGAAATACAGAGTATTTATTGTGGGGAACCAAGGCAGAAGTGAAAGAAATCGACAGGTCGCAAATAGAAAATTGTGTATTAAACAGTTAAAGTGAAAAAGAAGGGTTTTTTATGAAAGAGAAAAAGCAAAAAGTGAAGATGTGTACCGTTTGTGACAAGCTTCTAAAAGAAGGTTTTTTTGCAGACGAAAAAGAGGCTGGTACCTGGGTAATGATGAAAAGGGTGCTGGTTAATGATCAGCTTGTATGGAGCTTACATGAAAAAGTGCCCCAAGATGGAATTGTGCGCATTAAAGAATATTATAAAAAGCAATATGTTAATAAAGGCGGTTTTAAGTTAGAATCGGCAATAAAAAATTTTAATATACCTGTTGATAATAAAATAGTATTGGACTGCGGCGCCTCAACAGGTGGCTTTACGGATTGCTGGCTTCACCATGGGGCACGGCTGGTATATGCGGTAGATGTAGGATATGGTCAATTGGCAGGGAAATTAGCGATGGATCCTCGAGTAATAAATATGGAAAAGACAAATCTGTCTGATGAAAGTTTGAAAATGCTGGATCCGAAACCTGATGTGATCTCCTTGGATTTATCTTATCTTTCCCTGAAAAATGCTCTGTTAGATTGCAAAGGAATATTAAAGGACAAAGGCTTAATGGTGTGCCTGATAAAACCAATATATGAGGTAGAGTCTTCAGAAATCCGCAGAAATGGGGATATAAATCAAAAGGATCTGTTAAGGAACATACTGTTAAATATATGTAAGTTTTATTTAGACAGTGGGTTAAATATATTAGGAATCATAAATAGTCCAATCAGGGGAAATAACGGAACATTAGAATATTTTATTTCTGTTTATTGGAATCATGATGATTTTCCTAATATTAACAGTTCCTATGAAGATTATGTTGAAATAGCAATAAATAATTCATTCGAGCTTGAAAGTTATAAGAAAATGTGATGCAACATTAGGTTAAAAAGGGGCAGCCGGTTCATACCTGATTTTGCCCCTTTCCATTTAGAAAAAACTACAAGACAGTAACCTGTGAGGCAGCATCATAGGTGTGCGGCTCTTTGGCAGTTGCCTTGTGACCAAAGGCGATAGCAATCTTATATTCATAATTTTCAGGAAAATGCAGAGCCTTTGAAAAATATTCTCTTTTTTCTCCCTTAAGGGCATCATCGATACATCCGAGAATCACGTTTCCCAGACCGAGCGCTTCTGCGGCAAGCGCCATGTTTTCCACGGCAATTCCGGCATCTACGGAACTCCACTTGAAACTGCTCTCGGCACTGAGAATTACGACCGTAGGAGCTTCATAATAAAAGTTTTGAGGTGGGTTTTCAATTTCCCGCAGACGATTCTTCTCATCCTCCAGTTCTTTTAAAATGGGATTGTCGCCATTTAAGACTGTAAAATGGATTTCCTGACGGTTAGTGGCGGTAGGCGCCTGCAGCCCGGACTGGATCAGGATATCCAGCTCTTCTTTCGTTAAAGGCTCCGAAGTATAGCCTCTGGTGGTGCTTCGTTTCTGGATGGCATCAATTATATTGTTCATTATCAGGTTCCTCCTTTAACAAGCGATTTTTACTGATTATTATATAATGGGCGAGCAAAATGGGCAAGTCAAATTCTGTGTTTGTATATGATCACAAGAGCAAACGCCAGTTGCCAATTAGTCCTGCACTGCCAATTGCAGTTCATACAGTTTCTTATAAATTCCATCCATTGCCAGAAGCTCCTGATGGGAGCCGGATTCCTGAATCTGTCCTTTATGCATGACAATGATCTTATCCGCATGTTGGATGGTGGAAAGGCGGTGTGCCACCATGATGGTGGTGCGGTCCCTCATCAGGTTTTCTAAGGCGTGGGTGATCAGGCTTTCAGTTTCCGTGTCAATGTTTGCGGTAGCTTCATCCAGCACCAGAATGACAGGTTTGTAGGCAAGGGTTCTGGCGAAGGAGAGAAGCTGGCGTTGTCCGGCAGAGAGGGTGCTTCCTCGTTCCGTAACAGGGGCGTCATAGCCGCCCGGCAGTTTTTCAATAAAGGTGTCCGCGTGTACGGTCCGGGCAGCCTGCCGGATTTCTTCATCGGTGATGGAAGCATTGCCTAAGGAGATGTTGTTTTTGATATCTCCTGTGAAAAGGAACACGTCCTGCTGTACCTGCCCGATAGCACTGCGCAGCACATCGGTGTCAATATCGCGGATATTCACGCCGTCAATTAAGATTTCCCCTTTTTGAATGTCATAATATCGTCCGATCAGGTTCAGGATGGAGGTTTTGCCTGCGCCGGTTGCACCCACGAAAGCTACCTTTTCACCGGGGCGGATGAGGAAGCTCACATCCTTCAATATGTAGTCATCTTTTTCATAAGCAAACCATACATGCCGGAATTCAATCTGCCCCCGGATCTGCACTGTGACAGGATGGCCCGGATTTGTGATCTGCGGTTTTTCGTCCAGAATAGAAAAGACCTTCTGGGCGGAGGCAAGGGAGGACTGGAGGGTTCCGAACTGTTCTGCCAGCTCCTGAATAGGTTCAAAAAAGCTGCCGATGTAGGTGATAAAGATAAACAGCGTTCCCAAGGACAAAGTTCCCTTTAATACGGAGGAGCTTCCGGCGCCTATCACCAGTATCATGGCAAGGATGGAAACCAGATAGATGGAAGGGCGGAAGATGGCAAAGGTCATAACTTCGCGCCAGTTAGCCTGATAAAGCTCCTTTGACTTCTGGCAAAAGGCATCATATTTTTCTTTTTCCCGGGCAAAAATCTGGATCAGCCGCATGCCGGAAATATGTTCGGACAGAAAGGTGTTGATTTCCGTGATCTTATTTCGGGTAATCTGGTAAGCCTTCCGGGAAAGATAGCGGAACACGAAGGTCAGCACGGTCACTACCGGCAGCAGGGCAAAGGATACCAGAGCCATGGTAACATTGATAGAGAGCATGACTACCGCATAGCCGATGATCTTTACTATATTTTTAAAGAGCTTGACTAATATAGAGGAAAAAAGTTCATTAACTGCTTCTGTGTCGTTGGAAACCCGGGTCACCAGCTTGCCCACCGGGGTGGTGTCAAAAAAGCTTAAGGAAAGGCTGTGGATATGACCGAATACTTCTTTTCTCATTTCAAAAATAATGCTTTGCCCCATTTTTTGGAGCATCCAGGTATCCAGGGCGTTCAGTACAAATCCCAGAAGCAGCATGCAAAGATAAAGGAAGGCAGCGGTAAGGATGCCTGTAAAATCGTAATGGCGCAGAGCTGCCAGTTCTTCTTTTCCCAGAAGGACTGCACCTTCATCCACGTACCTGGCCAGTATTTCAGGAGAGGCTTTCTCCAGCAAGGTGCACGCTTCTGCATTTAAGTCTTCTGCCATGTAATAGCGATCCTGCCAGAGAAAGATCTGGTAAAAATGTTGTGCCGTTTCCGGGTCAAATTTTCGTGTAAGCCACAGTTCTTTATAGGGAACAGCACCGGGAGATTCCTGACCTGTCACAGTATAAGGATGATAGTAGCCGTTGATATAGTTGTCAATGGCATTGCCGATGATAATAGGGCGGTAAAGCTCCACCACGATGATAAAAAGCACTAGCAGGGTTGCAAAAAACATGACTTTTTTGTGAGGCTTTAAATAGGCAAGCAGTCGTTTCATGAGAGGTTACCTCCTATGGCAGCTTCCAATTGCTGCTTTTCAAATATACTTTTGTAAATGCCGTCTAGAGCCATCAGGGAGGCGTGATTGCCAATTTCTTTTGCTTCCCCATCTTCTAAAACCATGATGACATCGGCATTTTGGATGGTGGAAATGCGGTGGGCAATCAGGATAGTGGTTTTGCCCTGACGATTTTCTTTCAGATTCTTCAGGATCTGTTCTTCGGTGTCGGTATCTACAGCAGAGAGGGCATCATCCATGATCAAAATAGGCGCATCCTTGAGTAAAGCGCGGGCGATGGAGCTGCGCTGCTTTTGACCGCCGGACACCTGATACGGAAACTTATCCAAAATATCCGTAATGTTAAGACTTTCCGCCATCTTATGTACTTTGCCGTCAATCTGCTCTGCAGGCACTTTGTTGATGGTAAGAGCCAGCGCAATATTTTCCGAGATCGTCAGTGTATCCAACAAGTTAAAATCCTGAAAAACAAACCCAAGATTTTCCCTTCGGAATCTGGCTAACTCTTTCTCTTTTATTTCTGTCGCATCAACTCCATCCAGATAAATATGCCCCGCGCTGACCGTGTCGATCGTGGAGATACAGTTTAACAGCGTCGTCTTGCCAGATCCCGATGCGCCCATGATGCCGACAAATTCCCCGTTGTTTACCGAAAAACTGATGTCGTCAATCGCTTTTGTAAGATTTCCCTGATTCCCATAATATTTCTGGATATGCTCCAGCCTTAAAACTTCTTTCATAATCGTTCACCTCGACCTTATTGCAACGAAACCGGTTACTGTCTGTACATCTTTATTGTAAGTGAAATTTGCTGCCGTTTGTATCAGGTTTTCTTACAAGATTCTAACAAAAATGTAAGAAGTGCAGGATCCTATCCTACACCCGCTCAATAAAATCGTTGATATGAAAGATAAGCCGAAGGGTCGTGCCGCTGCCTTTAGAATCCGCACAAATCCCAATACCTAATTTGTTACATAGACGTCTGCACAGGTACAGACCAATGCCGGTGGAATTTTGCAGCACTTTTCTGCCGTTTTGACCAGTAAAGCCTTTTTCAAAAATACGCTGCAAATCAGCCGCATCAATTCCGATACCATTATCCTCCACACAAAGGATAACCTGATTGCCCTGACGCTCAATATAGAATTTCAGTACCGGTTTCTCTGTCTGGTATTTCACGGAATTGACAATAATCTGGTTCAGGATAAAGCATAACCACTTCTCGTCAGAGTAGACGGTATCGTCTGTTTCCTGCAGATCAATCCCAACGCCGTTTTGCAGAAGAAGATGCTTATTTTCTGCGATTGACTGATGCACCACGTCAAACAGACGGATTTCCCGCACGGAATAGTCTTTTTCTGTATGCTCACTCCGGGCGTAATATAGCGCCTGTTCTGTATAGCGGTTTACTTTTTCAAGCTGGGCCAATAGCTCCTTTGTCACTTGTGAACGGTTATTTTCACAGAGAAGCTTCATTGCGGTAATCGGCATCTTGATCTCGTGTACCCATTGTTCCACGTATTCCTTATATTCTGTCCGTTCCCTTCTGACTTCGTTTACCTGTTCCAGCATAGATTTCCCCGCCAGTTTTAAGAGCTGGCAGTACACCCTGTCATCGGCCCGTTCCGGCTTTTCCATAACCTCGGAAAGCAGATAGCGTTCCTCTAACTGCGCTGCAAGATCCAGCAGCTTTTCCATCTGCGCTTTCCTGTTGTGATAAGATATCACAAGATAGGCTGTCAAAATGACCATCCAGACAAGCAGAATAAGAAAAATACTGTCAAGGCTGTTCGCGGTCACTCTTAGAAATATAGCCAGCCCAATCATGCAGAGGCAATTGAGGAAGATCACTGGCAATTTTTGTTTCCAGTAAAGTTTTCTGTTCATAGGATATACCCCTGCCGATGCTTTGTTTTGATAAAATCAGTCACCCCAATGGCAGACAGCTTATCACGGATTCGGTTTATATTGACGCTCAAAGCGTTATCATCCACATAGAGCTGGTTGTCCCATAAATACTCCACAAGATCAGCGCGGGTACAGATTATTCCGGCATGTTTGAACAGATAGTACAATATTTTCAGTTCGTTTTTGGTCAAGTCTGTCTGTTTGCCAGCATATTCTATTGTACCGCTTTCTAAATGCAGGGCAACTCCATTGCAGGATAGCGCCTCCTGTTCCGTTGCAGGATATGCCCTTTTTAATAAAGATGCAATTTTTGCCAGCAAAATTGCCGTGTTATATGGCTTTGTAATAAAAGCATCCCCTCCAAGCATGATGCTGTTCAGCTCATCCATGTCTGTACTGCAGCTCGTGACAAAAATGATAGGGGCATTGGAAAAAGCACGTATCTGTGAACATACCGAAAAACCATCGTTTCCCGGCAATTTTATGTCCAGCAGGATTAAGTGCGGCTGAAACGATCTCACCTGCTCCATATCAACCGGGAAATCATTTATAGTTTCAGCCTCATAGCCATTTCCCGCCAATAAGTTTCTCAACTGTGCCTGTATTACAACATCATCTTCGACAATCAGTATTCTATACTTCATTGCGATACCTCTCGATTCATTATACTGTAAATGCCTTACCATATAATATCCGATCTGATCCATATCCTTCACGGATGCTGACTTCCACACCCTTGTCCTTTTGCATGTTCTGCCTTGATTTTTCCCTTTGCGAACTGTTTGATATTGCTTTCCGCACCGGTTAAAGCGCGAGCCCTCTGGCTTGTGACATCTCAAGGCGCTACCGCATTGCAGCCCTATTGCCTGAGTCTACGCTTCACAGCAATCATTACTCATTTACCAACGTGTCATATTTTTTTCAAACTTTGCAGTGTATGCTTGTTTTAATTCGTCAGCGGATATTCCATAACACAGCATAACATCATTGTAATGCATAAGAACATCCGCCATTTCTTCAACAAGGTCTTTTCTTAATCCAGCATCATTCGTTGCCTTTGCACCTCCGTGTTTTTTGACAATATCAATCACTTCGCCAATTTCGCCTACCATCCAAAGCAGACTGTTTTTACCTGTTTCGGGCGAGAGCTTTTCCCATCTATCTTTGTAATTATCCTGAAGCCTTTTTTGCATATCCAACATTTCATTTAAACTAAAATCAGTCATAACTCTTCTCCTTTCAGATTTCGAATAACTCTATAGAACACAAACATTATACCATACCCCTAACGACTAGTACAGTATTATAAAAATAAACAAAACTGGAACGAACCATGCAGCCCACAAATCAAATTTCTGTCTGGATGGAGAAAGATCGTTTCATCAAGGGAATGTTTTATTTTCATAAAATATATTTGACAGTCATAAAATTCTATGTTATATTAAGTTCATCAAATAAATTAGAGGAGAATAATATATGAGAACGTATTGGAAGAAAAACATTGGAATTGTAATTTTGGCATTACTTCTGGGGACTTGTTCCTCTTTATGTTCTACATAGACTCTCGGAATCATGAGTCTATCAGCCAGAATTTTACTTGACCAGTTCAGTCATTCTGACATTGAAAAGCAAATATTATCCAGAGAAGAACAGCTGGAACGAATTTTGAGAAAAGGGCGCAGAATGCTAGACCTTGCGCCGGACATGGTTTATAATGGTATTGCTTATTCAGTTAAGCGGCCTGTTCAGAGGACATCTTTTAATCGTGGAGTCTTTGGCAGAGCCCATGCATCAAGATGCTGACACATCATGATGGCGAACAGGCGGCAGTACCACATCTTAGAGGAACGGTATCTGCCGTCTTCTAATTTATAGTCTACTTTCTCACGTTTGTTACAACGTTCTGCAGAAGTCCTTGCATTATTTACCATTTTCCATTCTTTACTGCTGCGTGGCGGATCATTAAAAAGTCTCGGGTTGTCTTTCATGACAAGGTGTACGGTCCTGCCATATTTTGCGTCAGAACATGGATTATTACAGGTACAGGTTACACTGTCCCCGGCGAAGCTGATCTTTGGACATTTGAACTTTGTCCTTCCTTTTGCGGATTCGGTGCCGTCCCTGCGCATGGCATGGCCTTCCCTGCATACAGGGACACCGTTATCGTTAATGGTAAAATCATTTTTGTATACAGGCGGACGTCCCCTGCCGGCATTCAGGTCAATGAAAGGAACGATCCCATGGTCACGGCAGTATTCATAGTAAGGCATGGCATCATGTGCAGAATCTAAAAGCAGTTTTGTGACATTTGCTTCCGGCAGGGACTGCTTCATGGAGAACCAGTTATAAAGGAAACCGATGGAATCATGCCTGGACGCGGGACCGAGGAAAGGGAAAACAGGGAGGTCGTTTTCCGAATCGGATGCGGTGAGCATATACAGGTCATAGCCGAAATAATAACACTCCCTGTGGGAGTCCCATCCGATATTACAGTCAGGCTGGCTGTAAGCCCTGCCGCATCTGCAGTCGCAGATGCCGTTTTTCAGGCAGCTGCAGGTACGTTTTTTACGTTCCTGTGCGGCGGTATAAACCGGGGTGCCATCCCCGGCAAGGGAAAGATTAAGAAGGTCAAGCAGCCCGTTATTTACAGACTGGTTAAGGAAAAGCACTTTGAAGATCTCATAAAGCCGTTTACAGGGAGCCATGTCCTGAGGCGGATGGAGTTCAAACTGATCAAGTAGATCCTTTACGGTTACTTTCTCGACCGGAGGAGCTTTTTCCCCTTTCTTCTCCGGCTTTTTGGGTTTTTCCTTTGGAGGGTGGACGGGATCGGAAAGGTTGTTTTTGTCAGAGAGCCATAAACGGCTGAGAAAATCGTAAAAAGTACCGACACCCGGGGTATCACCGACAGGAAATCCGGAAAGGATGGCATGGAGGTGGTTCTCCCTAAGGTCTGCAGCCCATTTTGTGTAGGAAGAGATTTTAAACTCTACGGAAAGCAGGATGGAACGGAGCATATCCGAAGGAAGTCTTGGAGGAGGACCAAAGTCAGAATAACGGTCAGCCATCAGTGTGTCGAGATCAGAGAGGTCGAGATTCCAGAATTTCTCCATGGTCTTCCAGGTGGAAGAAGGGAGTGACGAAGCGGCATCTGGATAGTATCTGCGTAGTTGGGTCAGGACATTTTCCTGGTAGGCGGAATGACCGCCGGGATTACAAGGTTTCAATAAAAACGCCCCCAATCAAAAAGTCTGTGCCGGCCGGAGCCGGAACGAATTGCTTTTATAAATAAGGGCGCGAAGCGCCGCATTTTTTAGGCGTTTTGTCAATAGTTTTTTGAAAAGTTTTAGAAAAAAAGTGGGGGGAATCTGTAAAAATGGAGTCTTGGATGCCGCATAGAATAGGGCTTCGAGATTCCGAGAGCATATAATTTAGAATATGGAGGTATGAAGGAAATGAGAAACACTGATTTGTTACAGGAAACATTTAGTCTGTTGGACAAGCGTTATGGTATCAATAGGATAAAGCGTGCGGACGAACTGCCACAGACAAAGGACAGTATTGTATCTACCGGGATAATGGGACTTGATATTGCCCTTGGAGTCGGAGGCATCAAAAAGGGCAGCATCATTGAAATATATGCACCAGAAAGTGCAGGTAAGACAACGCTTGCTTTACAGATGTGCAGGCAGCACCAGAAACAGGGCAAGCCAGTGTTGTACATAGATGCAGAACGTACATTGACACGGGAGACAATTGAAAGCAT
>ERZ808054.1133-NODE-1133-length-17385-cov-4.370291_pt1 | contig 17385 bp, 13 predicted proteins | sample MGYA00380201_ERZ808054 | MGnify/ENA primary metagenome ERZ808054 (study PRJEB31490, sample SAMN06133419) | mouse gut metagenome | isolation source: Z5_2 | host: mice | place: China: Chengdu | collected 2015-05 ... | reverse complement strand
GAGCAAGGCAGCTACGAAAACAGACAAAACAAATTCATCATCTGCGGCGAAAGCTGGCACGTCGGATTATCGTGCAGAATTACAAAAAAAGTATCCGAAGCTGAACATATTAACCGGATATAGCAATGGCACTCCGGGAAGCAGTAATTATCCCGAAAAAACCAATGTTACGATTGCACCGGAATTTTTAGCAAAAATGGAATCTGACCCAAAACTGGCAGCAGAATATGAAAAAAATTTGGCAGACATACCAGCGGCTTGTAAATGGGGCGAATCCATGATACACGCAATGATTTATCTGAATGATACAGATATTCGGACAATTATTGAAGCAGCCAAAGAAGATAATGCAGGCAGGGCAAATACAAAACAACAGGCAGGGGTCGGTGCAAATTTGGACTTAAAGGCATAACTGGAAAAAATTTAAAAATTAGGAGGAACAGGAAAATGACAACTAATGGTATCAATGGAACAAACACGCAAATGAAACAAATGGGAATGAATCAAGCTGGGAACAAATGTTGCCACTGGCAGAATGCTAAAAATCAATGCTGCTATACTTAATTTTTGTAGTTTTTCCATAACTTACCTCATTTCTTTTTTTCCAAAACGTGTTATCGCCACTGTAAGTACCAATGCAAAAATCAAAATTGCATATGGCAAAAACGGAAACAGGTTAAAAGCAGTGTGAATGCCCGCTGCTGTGAAGTCGTGTAGAGAGCAGGAAACCAAATAACCGCTATAACAATAAGGGTAAACAACCCAAAGTGGTGTATTTGCTACTAATACGCCGGGGATAACAAGAAGCAGATTTAAGCCAACAGATAATAATGATTTTTCAAACAGTACCGTAATCGCCCACATTGTCGCCACACTGGGAAGCATGGTAAGAAATAAACCAGCGCACCACTTCAACAAATACATGATTGGCAGTGTTTCCGTAATTCCCGTACCTTTCGCTGCGATCAAGCCTGTAATTACAAAAACAACAAGAAAAACAACCATTTCCATGAATAAATAAAATAGTAGTACACAAAATTTCGCTGCTGAAAGCGCATAGCGGCTGACAGGCATGGCTAACATTTTCAAAATTCCGTTGTTCCCCGTTTCACGTCCCGCAATCATCACACATACAACAATCATGGAAAGCGGAAGCAGATAATAGGCATAAACTAATGCGCTCTGAATGAACATGGCCGCCCATGCGTTTGTATATTCCGGCGAAAAATAATTTTGCAGGTTTGCCACACCGGAAGCCGCGACTAACAGCGGAGCTATGAAAATCAGAGGTATCATTTTACCCCGTTTTACTTTTATAAACTCGATTTTAAGCAGTTCTAAAAAGCTCATATCGTACACCTCCTTATTCGTAGCGTAAATTTTTAGCAGCCCATAATCCGGCAAAAAGGAAAATAGCTGTTTCAACCAGTGAGAAAATAACAACTGTAATATCCGACTGTGCGCTCATTGCAACAGCGGGTTTTAGCATAACCACGAAAGGGTGTATGCAAAGCAAAGTGCTATTCGACGCAGCCAATGCCATTCCACTTAGAAATCCCGCAACACCGATACCAAGCGGCACCCACATATTTTCAAAGCGGGAAGATACAAAAATCATAAAAGATAATACAGGCATTGACGTTATAAATGAATATCCGGCAAAAGATAACAGTGTCTTAAACTCAAATGTGTCCTGTGGTAAATCTGTCAGACCAATTTTTGTAAGTGCAAAATTCTGAAAAACTATTGCAATCAAGAGCATTATAGTTAAAATCAAAAATTTGCAAAAGTACATAATCGGAACGCTCATAGGGAGCATATACATTTTTTTAACGGCACTCCCCTTAAATTCCATATTGTAAATAATACAGGCAGCGACTATGATACCAAACATATTCAGAACCATAATCATGCCATACAACTGCGTAAGCAACACATCCATAGGAGTCAATGGCAGATTCAAAAGAGTGTCTTTTCGCACAATGAAATTGACAAAGGCGTATGCTGCCCCCAAAATGCCAACTGCAAGCATTAACGGAATAACACCTGTGCGTTTCTCTTTTCTAAGCTCGATTGCAAATGTCCTCATAGTTTCGCCCTCTGCTTTCTGTTTGCATTGTCTTTATCAACCATGGACAGGAACATTTCTTCCAAATTAGCCACGCTGATTTTATTATCCGCAGCAAATCCAGACTGTAATGCGTTCTGCCGTAATTCGTCCAAGCTGCCCTCAAACAGTAAGCGACCATGATTGAGTATTCCTATATCGTCTGCCATTAACTCGATTTCAGACAGCATATGCGAAGAAATAAGAACCGTACAATCGTAAAGATTGGGCAGCGATTGAATCAAATTTCGGATTTCATGTATGCCGGACGGGTCAAGTCCATTTGTAGGCTCATCTAAAATCAAAATAGGCGGTCTGCCCAACAAAGCTCCGGCAAGCCCTAACCGTTGTTTCATGCCCAATGAGTATTTTTTGACAAGCCGTCCACCAAATTCAGAAAGTCCGACAAGTTCCAATGCGTCTGCAACAGAACTTTTGGGAAGTCCCAAAATGCGACGGATAATGTCAAGGTTTTCTTTGCCTGTCAGATTTGCATAAAAAGAGGGCGATTCGATAAAGGAACCCACTTCTTTCAAAATAGAAAGGCGGTCATTCGGAAATTGCTTTCCGTCAATTCTGAAACTGCCTTTTGTGGGCGCGGTCAATCCCAAAAGCATTTTCATAGTAGTGGATTTTCCCGCGCCATTCGGGCCAAGAAAGCCGTAAATGCTGCCTTTCCGAATGTTCAATGAAACGTTATTGACAGCGACAAAAGATTTGTATTTTTTTGTCAACTGCTCTGTTGTGATAATGTAATCCATATAAACATCTCCTTTCATTGCTTACATGATACCAATGCAACCTTGTGATAACATTCTCTTTACCTTACATCTACCTTACATTTTCAGAAATCTCAAAAAAATTCACGATTATATGGTATGATATAAATTTGAAAGGAGATTGTACTATGAGCGAAGATTATCTGCTGAATAAAAATATATTGCTTGTTGATGATGAGCAGGAACTTTTAGACATGGTTTTGTCTATTTTGATTGAATATGGATTTCAAAATGTTAAAACCGCAAAAAATGTAAAAGAAGCTATGGAGCAAGCTGAAAAATCCCGCCCCGAATTAGCAATACTTGATGTAATGCTTCCGGACGGGAACGGGTTTGACTTAATGGAACAGCTAAAGAAAAGCGGTAATTACCCTGTTCTTTTTCTTACTGCCCGTGGCGAAGATGATGATAAATTCAAAGGTTTTGGTTTAGGGGCAGATGACTATATCATAAAACCTTTTTTGCCAAAAGAGCTTTTGTTTCGCGTCATGGCAATTTTACGCAGAAGCTACAAAGACGAAAATCCTCTTGTATACTTACATGACAGCCAAATTGATTTTTCGCGCGCTGAGGTCATAAAAAATGATGAACATATCCCATTAACGGCAAAAGAATATGATTTACTGTCTACTTTATATCGTAATGCAGGGCGTATTGTGACGATTGACGCATTGTGTGAAGCAGCATGGGGCAGTAATCCCTTTGGATATGAAAATTCCTTAATGGCGCACATACGCCGCATCAGAGAAAAAATAGAGCAGAATCCCTCCCGGCCCGTTTCGTTGGTTACAGTCAAAGGATTAGGTTATAAGTTAATTGTAAAGGGGAATTAGCATGAAAAGTATTTCAAAACTAATACGCCGCTTTGTTGGAATAATGACGTTAAGTACGGTACTCTTTTCTATTTTAAATATTGCTTTTTTCGGAATAGTCTTTGTAAAAAATACGTCAGCATTTTCACCGTGGGATATGGCGGATCATATAGCAGCCGTATTACAATTAACAGATGACGGCTATTCCATATCTGATGATGTAATGGCTAAACTAAAAGAACAAAATGCCTGGGCTATCCTTATTGACAATGATACGCGACAGGTTGCATGGCAGACAGATAATCTGCCTAACAATATCCCTATGCAATATACCTTATCAGATATAGCGGAACTAACGCGCGGCTATGTAGACGGATATCCTACTTTTACAGGTAAAGCCCAAGACGGATTATTAGTATTAGGCTATCCAAAAGATAGATTTTGGAAGCATACAAGGGCAAGCTGGGACTATAACTTTATTGCAAACTTACCCAAGAACACAATGATTATTTTGGCCATCAATCTTGTCTTAATTTTTCTCATATCTGTTGCTGTTGATTTCAAACTGTTACGTTCCATAAAACCAATAACGAATGGAATACAGGATTTGTCAAGCGGTAGTCCTGTTTGCATGAAAGAGGATGGCGTGCTGTCTGAATTAGCGGGAAAAATCAATAAAACATCTGAAATATTACAAATGCAAGCTGGGCAGCTGCGAAAAAAAGAAACTGCGAGGGCGAACTGGATAGCTGGCGTTTCCCATGATGTCAGAACACCATTGTCAATGATTATGGGTTATGCCGGACAGTTGGAAAATTCAAAAAATCTGTCAGAAACAGAGCGAAAAAAAGCTGCTGCTATTGTAAAGCAAAGCAATCGAATGAAAGACTTGATTAACGACCTCAATCTTGCTTCCAAACTTGAATATGATATGCAGCCGCTAACAATAAGACAGGAAAATGCAATATCTATTGTTCGGCAAGTGGTTGTGGATTTTATGAACATGGATATTGATGACAAATTTCCGATTGAATGGAAAACCGCTCCTGCCTTGTCTGCCTGTTACATTAACGCTGATAAGGATTTGCTGAAACGCGCAATAGCAAACCTTATTCAGAACAGCATAAATCACAATGAAAACGGCTGTATGATTTATGCGTCCGTTGATGGTGATTACAATACTTGTAACATTTGCATTGAGGATAGCGGTATAGGAGCTTCGGACGAACAAATCGACAAGCTAAACAATACACCACATTATATGGTTTGCGATATGAATACTGCCGAACAGCGACACGGTTTAGGGTTGCTTATTGTGAAACAGATTATAAAAGGACATAAAGGGGAAATTTTAATAGACCATAGCGAATATGGCGGTTTTAAAGTGGTACTAACCATACCGAAATAAGCTGAGGAAGCAATCAAGACAGCTCGGAAAGGACGCAGGGAAAGCCGGAAAAAGGTATGCGACTGGGCGACACAAGGCCACACAGTAAATAAGGACATAGCATTGTACAGACCAAAAGGCATACCAATTTCGTCTCCCTCCACAAACAAAAACATTTTTCCGTTTAGCCAGGCTTAAATATATCACTGATGATCCGAAAAGTCGCGCCTGTACTGCAAAGGTTTTTGGCCCGTATGTCTTTTGAAATGCTCAATAAAATTGCTTGTATCGAGGTAGCCGCATCTTTCGGCAATTTCAGAAACGGATTTATCGGTAGAACGCAAAAAATTCTTTGACATATTGATTCTGTAATTGGTAAGGTAGCTGTACGGGGTAACTCCCATTGTCCGTTTAAACCGGCGTATGAAATGATATTTTGAAACGGGAATGTTCCTTATCATATCGTCCACTGTAATCGGATTATAATAATTATTTTCTATATATTCTACAACAATGCTCATATCATCGGTGTCATTATGCCGTATACTGGCATGGTCGTTTTCAAGCGAGGCAAAGCATACAGCGTTAAAAACAGAATGTATGTGTGAGGAAATGCGGATATGAGCGGTAATATTGTTTTGCTTCGTTTCCTCTATAATACAGTTTATCCTCTTGGCAAAATCCTCCGCATTTTCCATGCAGACGACATGAATCAAATGATTGGGGTATGTGATGCGAAATAAAGGCGATATGCCGCTGCCGCCGAAATGTATCCACAGAAATTCCCATGTATCCGATACACTATGATATTCGTGCGGTATATGGCAGTCAATAATTACCGCGAAATCATGCGGGAGCGTAAAACCGCAATCGCCTGACCGGACGGCTCCTGTTCCGGCAATGGTATAAATCAATAAAAAACTATCATGCGTTTCGCGTTGTATCCTGTAATCCTTTTCGGCAGAAAAATGTCCTGCTTCCAATACATAAAACGGCAGTGATTTTGCAAACTCCGTCGGCGTTGCCGTTATCCAGACGGACTGATCTGCTATTTTTTCCTTATATTTTCCCATTTGATACCTCTCCTTTGCGCATCATGCCATACCGGACGGCGGATTTATCTGATGTTCAGCATAACATATACAGGCAGGGGATCCAAGCAATAATTTCATATTTTTCAGCAATAATAGGGAATGATTTTTCATACAAAATAATGCATACTTTTATCATGAAGTCAGGAAACACCGCAGACAGCTATTTTCCCCGCGGTATTCATTTCTTGTGAAAGTAAATTTGAGGAGGGCAAAAGTATGGGTAAAGTTCTTTTAAGGCAGGAAAAAGTAACCATACCTACATATAAGATTTCGGAATATGATAAAAATCCGATGTTTCTTGAAAAAAGGGTATATCAGGGCTCCAGCGGGCGGGTTTACCCACACCCTGTATGCGGGGGCGTGTCAGACAGGAAAACCGACAGGGAATACAACGCCGTGTTCCTTGAAAACGATTATATCCTTATCATGATACTGCCTGAAATCGGCGGTAAGATCCAAAGGCTTTATGACAAAACAAACGGATATGACGCAGTATACTATAACGAAGTGATAAAGCCTGCGCTTGTCGGCCTTGCAGGTCCTTGGGTCAGCGGGGGCATTGAATTTAACTGGCCGCAGCACCACAGACCGTCAACCTTTGATCCGGTAGATTACACGATTGCAGAGCATGAAGACGGTTCGGTTACGGTATGGGTCGGCGAGACGGAAAAGATGTTCCATACAAAGGGCATGGCGGGTTTTACGGTTTATCCCGACAAGGCATATCTTGAGATTAAGGGACAGGTATATAACCCGACTGACAGGCCGCAGACGTTTTTATGGTGGGCAAATCCGGCGGTTGCGGTAAACGACAGCACGCAGTCTGTTTTCCCTCCTGATGTCCATGCGGTCATGGATCATGGCAAACGTGCGGTTTCAAAGTTTCCGATTGCGGACGGCGAATACTACAAGGTTAATTATGCGCCGGGGACGGATATTTCACGCTATAAAAACATCCCCGTTCCAACCTCTTACATGGCATACCACAGCGATTTTGATTTTATCGGCAATTATGATTACGGCAAAGGCGCGGGGCTCCTGCATATTGCAGATCACCACGTTTCACCGGGTAAAAAGCAGTGGACATGGGGCTGCGGTGATTTCGGCAGGGCATGGGACAGAAACCTCACGGATGAAAACGGTCCGTATATTGAACTTATGACAGGAATGTTTACGGATAACCAGCCGGATTTTACCTTCTTAAAACCATATGAGGAAAAGACGTTTGTCCAATATTTTATGCCATATAAGGCGGTAGGTGAAATATCGAATGCATCGACGGACGTTGTAGTGAATATGAAAATCAGCGAAGACAAAGCAGACATTGTACTCTATACGCCGTCGGGAATCCGTGGGGAGATGGAAGTTGCGGCGGATGGGGAAACGGTATATTCGGAAATATTGGACCTAAAAGCAGCCGAAGTGTTTGAAACAAGCATTCGCAAAGATATAGCGGGCAAAACCGTTATATGCACCATAAAAAAGGACGGAAGGGAAATCCTCTCCTGCACACCGGTAAAAGCAGAGGGGGTCATTCCTGCTCCTGCCGAGGAAATTCCCGAACCTGAAAAACTGGAAACAACGGAAAAACTTTTCCTTGCGGCAACGCATCTGGAACAGTACCGTCACGCCACATATTCTCCGGAGCCGTATTATCTGGAGGGCTTAAAGCGGGATGCGACCGATATCCGTCTGAATAACGGCTACGGGAAATACCTGTACAGCAAAGGCAGGTTTGAGGAAAGTGCCGGGTATTTCCATGCCGCGGTCAGATCCTCGACATGGAAAAATCCAAACCCTTATGACTGCGAGCCTTACTATAACCTTGGTCTTGCACTCAAAATGACAGGGGAAACAAAAAAAGCGTTCGACGCCTTTTATAAAGCCGTATGGGACGGGAATATGCAGGACAAAGCATTTTACCAGCTTGCCTGCATAGCGTCAATGGATGGCGAATATGGAAACGCGCTTGATTTTATAGAGAAATCACTTGTGAAGGGGATGCATAATCTAAAAGCGAGGATGCTGAAAACCGCCTTGCTGCGTCTGACCGGCCAGACGGACGAGGCAATCTGTTTCGCAGAGGAAACAACAAAAATCGACGCGCTCGACCACGCCAGCCGTTATGAGCTTTACAGGCTTACAGGAGAGGGGCTTGATGCGTTAAATGTCCTTATGCGCGGCGATAATCATAATTACATTGAACTTGCGCTTGGCTATATTGCGGCAGGGCTTTACAAAGAAGCCGATGATATTCTTGCCCTTGCGCCGTATGGGGACGATCCGATGGCGCATTATTACAGATATGCCTGTACGGGCGACAGTTTGGAACTGGATAAAGCAGAAGGGGCGAGCCCGCTCTATTGTTTTCCAAACCGTATCGAAGATATTGCCGTGCTTGAAAATGCAATAAGGAATGGCGGCGAATACGCAAAATATTATCTTGGCTGTCTGTTCTATGACAAACAGCGCTGGGAGGAGAGTGTGTCCTTGTGGGAAAGCTGCGCGGGCAAAATAAATCTTCCGACGGTGTACAGGAATCTGTCGTTGGCATACTACAATAAAATGAATGACGCGGACAGGGCAAGAGCGGCAATGGAAAAGGCGTTTGAAATGGACAAAACAGATGCGCGGGTATTTTTTGAACTGGACAGTCTTTACAAGACATTGAATGTCTCCCCAAAAGACCGGCTCGACAATATGGACAAAAATGCGGATCTTCTTGAAAAACGTGATGATTTGTACACGGAGTATATTACGCTTTTGAATTTGAACGGCGAATATGAAAATGCGTATCACCGTATTATGAATCACAGATTTCACCCATGGGAAGGCGGCGAGGGAAAGATATCCGCCCAGTACAGGATTTCACTTATGAACATGGCGGATTCCGCAGAGAGAGAAACAGCGGTAAAGTACCTTGAAAGCGCGCTGACCTATCCGGACCATCTTGGAGAGGGCAAACTGACCGGAAATCTCGACAATGACATTTACTATATGCTGGGCAGTCTGTATGAGGATCAGGAAAAGAAAAAGGAAGCGTTCCGATTGGCTGCAAGAGGAGATTTTGTGCTTGCATCGGCCATGTATTATAACGACCAGCCGCCGGAAATGATGTATTATGCGGCACTGGCGGTAAAAGCCCTGGGAGACGAAAAGACGGCGGCGCAGCGCTTTGCCTCTTTTATTGAATATGCGGATGAACATATGAACGATACGATGAAAATCGACTATTTTGCCGTATCGCTCCCCGACTTTTTAATTTTTGATGCCGACCTGAACCGTAAAAACAAAGTGCACTGCTGTTTTATGGCAGCGCTCGGTTATCTCGGCAGGGGCGATAAAAAAGCAGCGGCGGAATATGCGAAGAAAGGTCTTGAGCTTGACCGGTGCCACGCGGGGCTTCATCATATCATGAAAACAGGAGAACAGGATCATGCGGTATCAATTTAAAGAGTATCAAAAGACGGATATCATCAGGAACCATCTTAACATGGGCGGACGGAATCCGTCAGGTGAACGCATTGACGTTACAAATATTTACTTTGAACGCGGCGGCAGACCATGGATCGGGGTGATGGGCGAATATCACTTTGTCCGGGATAACCACAATAACTGGTACCGGGAACTTTGCAAAATGAAGGCGGGAGGGATAACGATAGCCGCCACATATCTGTTTTGGATTTATCACGAGGAAACCGAAGGCGAATTTGATTTTTCGGGAGACAGGGATATCAGAAAATTTGTGCTGGACGCAAAGCGCGCGGGTCTTGACGTGATACTCCGTTTAGGCCCGTGGGGGCACGGGGAATGCCGTAACGGCGGATTTCCTGACTGGCTGATGAAAAAGCCGTATCGGCTGCGCGACAACAATGACGGATATATGGAAAAGGCACGCATATGGTATGAAAAAATATATGAACAGGTAAAGGGGCTGTTCTATCAGGATGGTGGAAATATTATCGGCATTCAGTTTGAAAATGAGCTCGTGGATCATGCGGAGCATTTATTGGCCTTAAAAAAGATTGCGCTTGAGACAGGCTACCGGGCGCCAATATACACCGTTACAGGCTGGAACAGCGCATATGGCGCAAAAATTCCCGTTTCAGAGGTAGTTCCCGTATTCGGCGCATATCCTGAAGCACCCTGGGCGGAAGGCACTGGTGTGCTGCCATTATCGCCGCATTATACGTTCAGTAAGATAAGAAATGACGCGGCAATAGGGAAGGATCTCATAAAAGACGTTGACAAAGACGGCTGGCGGCTCCCATATGAGAAATATCCCTTTGCAACCTGCGAATTGGGCGGAGGAGTGCAGGTGACGCATCACAGGCGTCCAATGATAAACGGCATGGATATTTATGCGCTTTCCCTTGTAAAACTTGGTTCAGGCAATAACCTGATTGGTTATTATATGTACAAAGGCGGCGTCAACAAAATCGGGAAACTATCTCCCCTGAACGAGTCAAAGGCGACAGGTTATCCAAACGACTATACGATCCTGTCATATGATTTCCAGGCTCCTGTCTCAGAATACGGAGAAATACGCGAACCGTACAGACTGCTCAATATGCTTCATATGTTTGTCAATGACTTCGGCAGTATTCTTGCGCCAATGGAAATGGCAGAACCGGAAACGGCGCCTGGGGCGGATGATTTATCCTCTTTGAGATATTGTATGCGTACAGACGGGAGCAGCGGATTTGTATTTGTGAATCATTATCAGCGGCTTGCAAAAACAGCCGACATACATGGAGCGGTGGTCGACACCGGAACGGTAGAGTTTCCGCCGGTTGATATTTGCGGTGATGTGGGTTTTATTTTCCCGTTTCATATGGACTTGTCAGGGAACAGGATGGAATATGCGACGGCGCAGATGCTATGCAGGATAGAGGATGCTTATTTCTTTGCGGCGGTGGACGGAATTGAAGCGGAATATAAATTTGCGGACGGAACGGTATTGCATCCGAAACAGGACAGCGTTATCCGATTTAATCATATACAGATCGTGACGCTTTCCTGGAACCGTGCAAGGTACGCCCGAAAAATTTCCGGTAAACTCTATATCGGCAATGGATGTGACATCTATGAGTACAACGGTGAAATATGCGCGGCGCAGGATGGCAGCTTTGACTATGATATGTGGAACGGCGTGAAATTTGAGCATTATGCGGTACACATGGAATGGAAACAGGCCGATGTGACGCTGGAAGATGTTGAGGAACCATTCATTCCTCCTTATGCCGGAGAGCTTAATCTTGGCGGCGAAAGAAAAAGAACATGGAAAAAGATTACGGTATCAGGAAACATGGGCTTTATCGAAATACACGGGCAATATGACGCGGCACAGCTTTATGCCGACGGCGTGCTTGTTGCGGATCAATTCTATTATGGCAGGCCATGGCGCATCCCCGCCAGACTGATTTACGGCAGGGAATGTTATCTGGTATGTTCTGAAATGAAAGATGATTTTTACAGGGAGTTTAGAAAATGATGAAAGTCTTGGATTTAAGCGGTAATTGGTTATATAGGACGGATTATGACGATTCAGGAAAAGATAAAGGGTATTACAAAGACATTTTTGAACCCGGCTGCTTTATGCTTCCGGGTTCCACGTGTGAAAACGGTATCGGAAAGAAACAGGAATATTATAATGAATTAACAAAAGAATCTGTCCGTGCGCCGAGAGAGAAGTATGAATACATCGCACCGGTCTGGCTGCAGCGTAAAATTGTTGTGCCGGAGGAATTTGAGGGAAAATGTATAAAACTTTTTCTTGAGCGGGTAAATATTGCGTCTGAGTTATGGATTGACGGTGAGAAGGCAGGCAGACAGATCGTTGAATTATCCGTTCCGCATATCTATGATCTCACAGACAAATTAACACCGGGAACGCATATTTTAACGCTTCGGATTGATAACCGGGATCTGCTTAACCTGAATGCCATGGCAAGCGGTTACAGTATTGACACGCAGGGCTATTGGAATGGGATTATAGGCAGAATGGAATTACAGGCGGAAAACATTTTTCATATCGAGTGCATTCAGGTCTATCCCGGTGCAGACGGTATCAATGTTAAAGTCACGGAAACATCGGATGTCCGTTCCCCGTTTGTACATAAGCGCGCAGCCATTGAAATGTGGATTACCTCGCCGGATGGAAAAACGTCAGAGATCAAAAGATTTGATATATCGCTGTACAATTCAAAACAGGTCGACTATATGTGGTATGATATGGAAGACATACAGTACTGGGATGAATTTCATCCGGCACTGTATATTCTTAATGTCCGGTATATCTGCGGAAATGTGCAGGATGAAAAATCCGTTGCTTTCGGAATGAGGACAATAGAAAGCAGAAACCGGCAGATTCTGTTAAACAACAGACAAATTTCTTTAAGGGGAACGACCAACTGCGCTATTTATCCGCTGACAGGCTATCCGCCGATGGATATTGATATCTGGCGGAAGCATTTTAAAACCATACAAAGCTATGGATTCAATCACGTCCGTTTTCATGCGTGGTGTCCGCCGGAAGCTGCCTTCCTCGCAGCCGATGAAGCAGGCCTGTATCTTTCGGTTGAGATGCCGATGTGGTTAAACCGTGATGTATGCGCGATGGAGCTTGGTGAGGATACTATTCACCGCCAGTATTTTATGAATGAAGCGTTAGCCATCTCTAAAACTTATGGCAATCATCCGTCTTTTATTATGTTTTCAAACGGCAATGAAAATATGGGCGATTTTGATCTGCTCAATGATATCACTGTCTGCATAAAATCATATGACAGCCGCAGGCTTTACACGCTTACCACCAATTTTGACCATCCGGTCCTGCCATGCGAGGACTATCTTTGCGCCTATGAAGCCGGCAGCCATAAAGTCAGGATGCAGGATATGCAGGACACGGCAGCCGGGAGTACCTGCCTGGATTATAGCGGTGCGGTAAAGGAATCGCCTGTTCCTGTTATTTCTTTTGAGATTGGTCAATATTGTGTATATCCTGATGTCAGAAATATTGAAAAATATACGGGGAACATATTGCCGGCAAATTTTGATGTCATCAGGAAGGCGATGGAAAAAAAGAATATCATTCACAAACTAGATGACTATGTAAAAGCGTCGGGTGACCTGGCGGTAAAACTATACAAGGAGGAGATAGAAGCCGCATTACGGACGGAAGATTTCGGCGGTTTTGAGATATTGTCGCTCTGTGATTATACAGGGCAAAGCACCGCAACAGTCGGCATACTTGATGTGTTTTTGGACAGCAAGGGTTTCGTCGGACCGGAAAAATTTATGCAATTCTGCAACAGTGTCGTTCCCTTGTTTAAAGCCAAAAGAATCTTTGAAAATACCGAAACACTTGAAGCGGAGCTTGACCTGTACGATTTCGGGCAGCACAAAATTGCCAATCCCGAATATGATGTGAAAATTTATAACGGAGCGGAACTGTTTTTTACCTGTAAAACAACCGATACGAACATCAGCGTGGAATTAAACGGTATAAAAAAATCCTCAATGCTTCATGTTTCTGTCAGTGTGCAGGAATATAAAAACGAATGGCGTATATTTGTATTTGCACCCAGTGAAAACAACAAAGAGGTTCGCTATATCAGAACACAGGATGAATTAAAAAGGATTATGAAAACAGGCGGCAGGGGTGTTGTGACAAGGGACTGTTTTGCAGGGCTCCCGGACGGAAGTTTTATTCCTGTGTTTTGGTCGCCTGTGCATTTTCCGTCACAAAAGCCATGTGGAGCAATCATTGATGCTTTTCATCCGGTATTTGAAAATTTTCCGACAGAAAAGTATCCTGATTATCAGTGGAAAGAACTTTTGGATCATTCAAAAAACGTGGACATATCATTGTTTGGCAGCAATTTTAAACCAATCGTGGAAATTGTTCCGAATTTTATGGATAATACTCCGTCATCTCCGCTGTTTGAAGCAAGAATCGGAAATGCGGATATATTATTCTGCGGATTTGATTTGGATCAGGATGATATTACGGCAAAACAATTAAAAACATCTATTTGTCATTATGTGAATTCAGATTTGTTCAGACCTCAAAATGCGATAAATAAAATTGTCTAAACTAACTATCGTATGGATTTCCATAATGTGAGTGGCCGGGAAGTTATCCTTTTAAATAAGTATCAATATCCTTCCGCAATTGTGAACGTTTTCCGGTTCCGGTAAAAAGTTTTTTTAAAGGCTCAATAACTAAAAGACTGCCATTTACTGTCTCATAAGAAAGCCTGATATGAAAATAATTGATTTGTTCTATTACCGCCATAAAATACAGTAAAATTCCGGCAATTATTCCGGAGAGGGCTTCTTTTTCAAGAAATGCCATAATGATAACCGGTAGATAGGCTGTTAATAAAATTACATTTATCCATCTTAATTTATTGTAAATCCTGCCAATTTCAAAATTACTTAACGCCTTTTTTCTTCTTACCATTCTCAACTTATTGCGCCAATAGAAACTGCCCTCTATTACTATGACAGAAAATACCAACAACGGATAAAACGAAATCCAATTTAATTTGAACGCGTTCTTTCCAAAGTCCATATCGGTAATAAACTTTGCTGCGAAATATATTCCTGCAAACATTAACATACCGTATAGTTCAAAGTCGGCTAAGAATTTCAGTTCTTTTTCAATTGGTCTTTTCTTTAACTGTTTTGCCATATGGTTTTGTCTCCTTTACAACTTTCAATTTGTCTGATACTGAATTGCCGGTTCCTGTTATATGATTTCAAAGCTCGATAGCCTGATTTGATTCCCACTTATAAACTGCACTGTCGGCTGACACACATTGCTTCCGCAAGCTGCTCAGAATCTATCCACCTCGCTTTCTATGGGTAGATTATACCATGAGGCTCCGGGCAAGTGAACCTGCTAATAGTAAAAGAAGTCGAAATATTTTTTTACCATTGGTACGGATAACAGGTTGCTGTGGGTAAGCCGGATTTCAGGGGGTGTCCCCTGTTGTATGAGGGAAACGGCAAAAATAGAACATGCCGACTGTCATGGAAACAGGCACACGGGTAATAGGGATAATACCTTTAGGTGGTAGAAAAAACAGGAAAAAAAGATATGATAGTCCTATCAGATGTCCTTTACGGCTTAGGCCGCAGGGCGCTGGAGGGCTAAGTGATGTGGGTGGCACATTAGCCATAACTGAATAAAGGCTGGCGGCAGCATGTCCATGTTCTGAAAGTATTTGGAGGTTATATGAAAAGATGGTATGTAATATATGTTCGGACGGGCAGGGAAGAAGCCGCAAGACTGTGGTTAGTGAAATATGGGGATTTTCCGGCATCGGAAGTATTGGTGCCCAGAACGGTAAAATATGAATGGAAAAAAGGCAGAAAAAATCTTGTAACTACGGTATTGTTCAGGGGATATGTTTTCATCCATGTGGATTTGTCCGCGCAGGGATACCATGATTATTACCGGATAAAAAAAAATCCATATGCCTATCATTTGCTGGGCGACGGGAACAGTATATACCCGGTGGAGAAAAAAGAGATGGAGCTGCTGTTGCAGTTTATGGATGCGGAGGGGATGATTCCGCTTACAAAGGCATGTTATGACGGAAACGGGATAAAGTTTACCAGCGGTCCGTTATGCGGGAAAGAAGATATGGTAATGAAAGTAAACCGGAGAAAGGAACGGGCATATATAAGGGTAAATATTGCCGGTAAAATTGTAGCGATAGCGGTTGGACTGGAAATCTTGGAGCCGTCCCTGACGGCGGCGGAAAGGCAGGGGGAATGGCAATGAAGGATTACGTCATATTGTTGGACGGGGAAAATAACGTAATAGGACTGGAGGATAAAGTGCGGGCACATGTACAGAAAAGAAGGCACAGCGCTTTTTCCGTATTTTTGTTTAATGACATGGGGCACATGCTTCTGCAGTGCCGTGCGGATGGCAAATACCATTCGGCGGGATTATGGAGCAATACCTGCTGCAGCCATCCCGGTATTAATGAGGAATGCGGGCAGCAGGCGCATGAGAGGTTAAAATATGAAATGGGCGTGGACTGCAGTCTGAAGGAACTGGGGGTTTTTGCCTATGAGGCGGAATTGGATAACGGAATGTATGAGAATGAAATAGATTCCATTTATATAGGTATTTATAACGGAACTCCGGCGCCGAATCCACAGGAAGTAAAGGATTTTAAATATGCTCCTTACGGGGAAATAAAGGAGGACATGGAACGGGAACCGGGGAAATACACGGTTTGGTTCCGGCTGATGATTGATGATGTCTATGGGAAGTATCTACGGCATTTCGGCAGAAAATAAAAGAAAGAAGGAATCCCAGTGTTTGAAATAAAAAACCAGAGACTAAAACAGATGATTTATTCTGATTTTACCAATGAGAAAAAAAGAATGATACGACAGTTGAAAGCGGGTAACGGGAATATGGCGCAAATGGCAGACTGGATGGCAGGCAGTGAGGGCAAGCTCATAAGGCCGGTGTTGTTTTACCTGGTATACCTGCTTTTTTCCGATTGCCTGCAAAGGGGAATGGGAAGGGTTGCGGTAGGAATTGAATGGATTCACAGTGCAAGCCTGATTCATGATGATATTATGGATAACGGCTTGGTCAGGAGGGGAAGGAAATCGTTTGTTTCCGAATATGGTTTGGACGATGCCCTTGTGATGGGTGATTTCCTTATTTTTGCAGCAATGCAGGAATTGAATTCGGTACAGGGGAAAAACGCCGGAGCGGTCCGCAGGCAGATGATATGGAACGGTCTGATGCTGTGCGGCGGACAGAAAGAAGAAAAAAAGCTGCTGGGGAACATTGATGCCGGACAAGACGTTTATTTTCAGGTAATTGAAATGAAAACGGCTTGTTTTTTTGAGGCTGTTTTTAAGGCAGCCGCGTTTACGGCGGACCAGGATATGAAAACAGTGGAAAATCTCGGTGATGCCGGAAAAGAGCTGGGATATGCATTCCAAATCAGGAACGACATAAAGGATATTATGTCGGCGGATGGGGAACATGGTTCTTCCGATATACAAAGGCGTCTTGTTACGCTGCCGGTCATTCTTGCATACCGGAACGGGGGACGGTACGTAAAAGCGGCGTTAAAGGAACATTACGCCTTATGCAAAAGCAGAGGAAGCGGGGAGATAAAACGGATTTTACTGGAGACGGGCGGCGTACAGGAAGCGGAAA
>ERZ808054.1131-NODE-1131-length-17399-cov-29.548724_pt1 | contig 17399 bp, 19 predicted proteins | sample MGYA00380201_ERZ808054 | MGnify/ENA primary metagenome ERZ808054 (study PRJEB31490, sample SAMN06133419) | mouse gut metagenome | isolation source: Z5_2 | host: mice | place: China: Chengdu | collected 2015-05 ... | reverse complement strand
TGGGAAACTATCACGCACGGTGCTAAGCGGGGGAAAAGCCGGAGATTACTTCAAACGCTTACCTATCGCAAAAGCTGTTTGAAAAGCTATCGCCTTACTTTCGGGAAAAGGGCCACTACGTCAAGGCGGTCAACTTTCTGGATATGGCCCACTCGGATGGCTGGAACTGCCTGTACTCCCTGGAGAAGGAGACTCATCTGGTGCAGACGGTGGCAAACACGATTATCAAGAACACCTCCGGCCCAAAAGAGGCGGACGACTTCTGGAGCCGGGCGGAGCTGAATCTGCTCATGGCGCTCATCCATTACGTCTGCAATCTGAAGGACGCCAATGGGGATCTGCTGCCTATCGAGCAGCGGGGCCTTGGTGACGTCTATCAGATCATGGCGAACAAGAGCATTCAGGAGATCAACCGCACTTTGGCCGAGCTGCCGCCGGAACACCCTGCTAAGGGCCACCACGGCCTGTTCCTGAAAGCGAGAGAAAATCTGTGGGGCAACATCGCCATTGGCTTGGGCAACCGCCTGGCCATCTTTCAGAACAAGCTGGTGGATGCCATCACACGCAACCATGACGTTGATCTGCTGATGCCTGGACAAAAACCCTGCGCCTACTTCGTCATCATCTCCGCCCAGGACAGCGCCTACCGGTTCCTCAGCTCGCTCTTCTTCTCCCTGGCGCTCCCCCGTCTCTCCGACTACGCCCGGCTCCATGGCAGGAACGGACGGCTGCCGGTGCTGGTGAACTTTTGTCTGGATGAATACTGCAACATCGGCTATATGGATGGCATCGCGGACGCCCTCAACAGTATCCGTGGCTTCAACATGAGCTGCCAGATCGTAGTGCAGAGCCTTTCCCAGTGGCAGGAAAAATACCCGGGGAAGGAGTGGGAGAACCAACTGGCAACCTTCGACCAAACATTGTATATGGGGTGCAATGACCTCACCTCGGCCAAGTACATCTCAGAAAAGTGCGGCAAGGTGACGATCTCTGTCACCAACAATCAGATGCCCCTCATGCCCCTGTTTTCCCCGGTCTATACCAGCACCCGTCCTTATTCCCAGACTCGCAGCAACACCCAGCGGGACCTCATGCAGCCGGATGAAGTATTGCGCCTGGACCGCCGGAAGTGCATCGCCCTGTTTCAGGGTCACAAGCCCGCCCTGCTCTATAAGCTGGCCCCGGAGGAATTTCCGGACTACGGCAAACTAAAGTCCTGCCGGGTGATCGATTACATTCCGGCCTGGAGACAACAGGAGGAAAAGACACCTCCGCGCTCGGAAGCGCCTGTTCCTGTATCTGTACCCGCACAGCCGTCTCCAGAGCAAACTGCTCCGGAGACAGTGAAAGTCAACCCGGCGGAGGACTTGGAATATCAGGTGGAGACGGCAGAGCGATCCAACAGCTCCAGCCTTGGAATGGTGGAGGTCACGATAGACGGCGTGTGTGGGGAAGATGAAGACAGCCCGCCGGGAAGATGATACTCCCAGCGGGCTGTTTGAAGGATCTTATTCTGATGCCATGCTGGAGCGCAGGATGGAGGCCCAATCACTTTTCCCGTATAGGAACCGAAGAACATACACTATATCCGACGTTTGTGATACGGTATAAAAGGCAAGATAGTTCTTAACCTGGACAAAGCGTATTCCCCATGCAGAAAGCAGCTTATCATCAACTAAAGCGAAACGTTCCGGCATATGCGACAGGCCCGACAGACTTTCCTCCGCTTCAGCGATCAGTTTGTCAGCCGCCTGCGGATTCTTGAGCGAAAACTCAATATGATCCGCCGCGCGGTTCAAATCGCGTTCAGCCGCAGCGGTAATGTGAACATGGTATGACTTCATCTTCCCCGGCGGCTCCTGATGTCCGCCATAGCATCTGCAAGCGGACGTGCTTTCCCCTCCGCCGCATCCTCAAGTCCCTCTTGAATAAGTCCATAAAGTTCGAGACGCCCGGCCAGCGCCTCATAAGCCTCAATACTCATAACCGCCAGATCGCCTTTCCCGTTTTTGGTAATGAAAACAGGTTCCGCATAATCGTGGCAGAAAGTTGATATTTCATTGTACCGATTCCGCAATTCGGCGCTGGAACGAATCTCCGGCATAAAAACTTCCCCCTTTTCAAAGATACTAAAATTATATCTGAATTTCTTTATAATGTCAAGACGGAGGTATTCCCATGAAGGCAGCGGAAATGAAAGAGCGCCCCACCTTTACCCTGATGAAGCAGACGGATGTGCAGAGCATCTACCACATGCAGATGCCCCGCTGGCTGTTCTCCGATCCCCGCTATGCGGATATGAGCCTGGACGCCAAGGTAGCCTATACCTTCCTGCTCAACCGTTTCCAGCTCTCCCGCAGGAACGGCTGGGTCAATGACCACGGCGAGGTGTTTGTTATCTTCCCCCGCAGGGAACTGGCGAGAGAGCTTCGCATAGGAGAGAAGCGGGTTACAGCAGCTTTCCAAAGGCTGGCGGAGTTGAACCTGATCTGGGAGAAACGCTGCGGCAGGGGCGACGCCAACCAGATCTATCTGGCCAGCGTCCAGCCGGAAGACGACCCTGCCTACACATGTGCGCCATTTATATCGGAGGAGCCGGAGCATGACGGTTCAAGAACCGCCGGTATGGCGGGTCTTACATATGGGAACACTGGCTCAGAACCGCAAGAACCGCCACTTCCACCAGTCCAGAACCGCCAAAATGACGGTTCAAGAACCGTCGAATCTGCGGTTGCAGAACCGTCAAACTGGCGGTCAAGTTATAATAATACAAGAAAAAGAGAAAAGAGTTATATTGAAGCCAGTCAGCCCATTCCCCGTGGGCAGGCGGACGATGAAGCGGAACTCATGGGCATCCTGGATGCCTGTGAGCTTTCTTATTTCGAGCCGGAGACGGCCAGGGTGTTTGAAAACGCCATTGAGCGATTATTTTACTCCAACAGCTTCCGTATCGGCGGGGCTGTGCTGCCCCAGAGCCGGGTGCGTTCCCGGCTGCATCTCCTGGATGGGATGATCCTGCGGAACGCGGAGAGCAAGCTTCACGCCAATCTGGACAGGCCCATACGCAACTCCACGGCCTACACCATGGCGACCATTTTCAACTGCATCGCGGAGAGCGAGAGCGACCTGATGGTGGACCCCTACCTAAACAGCCTCCGCTCCCCGCCGGATGGGAGGTGACGCCGGTGTTTTTATCTGTTCAGCAAAAATACATCATGGAGATCCTTCGGAAGCTGGGCTATATCCGGCGAGAACAGCTCCGGACGCTGGTACAGGGGCGGTTTTCAGAACTTGAAATCTCTGAGTGTCGCATGGCGGCCATGCTGCGGCAGCTGCGCTATGCCACGGGTGATGTCCACCTGGATAACAGCGCCGTATGGCTGGGAGAAGCACAGCCTGACTTTCAACGCTTGGAGGCCGTTGACGTGATGCTGGAACTGTCGGAGGGCCGCCCGCAGGACTTTTCCGTCAAATGCCAAAGCCCGGAGCTTCTGCACTTCACCCTGGAGGGCAGCTCCCTCCGGCTGTTCGCCGTGGTCACGATTTCCGACCCGCTGCACACCAGCGTCCAGGCGAAGGACAGTCCCGGGCGGGTCGTGTGGATCTCCGACAGCGGCACAGCGCCGCTGGGACTGACGCTGCCGCCCAAACATTTCTTTGCCGCCCGGCAGCCGGACGGCTCACATCGGTTTTATGGCTCATAGGGCCATGAACATATCAAAAATTTTTCAAGGAGGACTACAGTATGCCAAGAAAGAAAACTACAGAACCCGAGGGTATGGAGCAGGCCACAGGCATGGAGCAGAGCGGATTGACCGGCGAAAATGTGGACGCCGCCGCTGTTCCGGATGAAACCGCTTCCCAGGACGGCTTCCCTGCCGGCACCCCGGCAGAGGGAGCCGCAGATGCAATTCCGGAGAAAACTCCGCCGCCCCCTGCCCTGGAAACAGAAGCTGTTGGCGCGGAACCACTTCCGCCGGATGAAGAAGAATCGCTGTGGAATGTGCCTCCTGCGAAGGAGCAGCTGCCCCCGCGGACGGAGGCCGAACCGGCGACTGCACCTGCCTCGGAGAAAACCGACCGGCAGGCATTTTTCGACCTGAACTTCAATGAACTGGATCGGGATCTGACAACGGAGGAACGCCAGGAATGGAACTCCATCTATGCCTCCTACCGGGGCCGCAGCGCGCTCACGGGCAAGATCATTGGCGTTGACCCGTTATCCATCAGCGTCCGGAACCGGCAGACAGGGGCACTGGACCGGCAGACCATGTACTGCGCCGTGGTGGTCCCCTACCGGGTACGGATCGTGATCCCCGCCTCAGAGATGTGGGAAGACGGCCAGGAGCGGCCGGATTTCGTGCTTCAGAACATGGTGGGGGCCAGCATTGACTTCGTTGTCATCAAGGTAGACAGGGAGAGCGGCTTCGCCGTGGCTTCCCGGCGTATGGCGGCCCGCTCCCAGCGGTACTTCTTTTCCCACCGGCCTGCCCTGCATCGGGAGGGGGCCCGGGCCAGGTGCCGGGTGCTGTCTGTTGGACCCCGGCGGTGCCTGGTGGAGTGCTATGGACATGACATCAATTTGACCCAGCGGGATCTCCGCTACACAGCTATTCCCGACCTGCGCGATGCCTACCATCCTGGCGAGGAGCTGGACTGCATTGTCAAGAGTTACGATGCCGGCAACGCCGCGTTGAGGATCTCGGTAAAGGAGACGGAATCCAATCCTTTCGAGGGCGCGGAACTGCGCCACCCGGTAGGCAGCAGGCGGCAGGCGTCCATTGCCGGGAAATATGGAGGCGGTGTATTCTGCAATCTGCCGGATGGGACAGTCTGCATGTGCAGCTACTCCTATCAGCATGAGGACGCCGACTTTATGGTGGGCGACACCGTGATCCTGGCGGTGCAGCGGTATGATACTGGCAAGCGGCAGATATATGGGAAGATTTTGAGCAAGTGGTGATAAAGCGCCGGTGTCATCCTCGTGATGGCACCGGCATTTTTATGAGGCGGCGAATTGTATGTCCAATCACTTTGAAGAGATTGACAAGGAGGGGCAAACATTATACAATAGAGGAAAATCCGCTGCATTACAGCGTTGATATGGAGGATATCATGGCAAAAGATTGGCTGGACAGTGGCAATATTGATTGGGCTGATTATGATATGGAGGAGGACGAGATCCTGTCCCATATCGTATCCCTGCGGGAAATGACGGAGGCCGGGAAAATGGCTTGGAAGCTGCTCTCTTATTCCCCTCCCTACTTTTTCATCCGCAACCCCTTTGTGGAAGATATGGAGGCCTCCTTATCACAACGCCTGCTGGTTGAAGGCACGACAACGGACGGGCGGACATTTCGCTATCAAGTCATGGAAATGATCCATGTCCCCTCCGGCCTTTGCGATATTGAGATCGAAGAAAAACAGCCTGCTACGGAGTATGAGATTGCCTTGTCTTTCGATAAACAGTATGAATACCTCACATCACAAAAGGATGTCCTGAATGTGTACAAAGGCCATCCTGTTGTCCTCTTTGCTCGGACAGTTGCTGAACAAGTCCGTTCCGAGAACTTCCGGAACCTGGTGAAAGACCCCTCCCGGGCGTTCTCTGCTGAATCCCTTCCCGCCGCGTTGGCGGTGCTCCCCATTGTCCGGAAGGCCCAGAAGCTGTTTACATCCTGCGATGCTATAGCTTTTCACGAGCTTGTCCTGAGTAATGTGATGAGAGAAAACCTTGGAATAAAGGACTGACCGTATATTTTCTAGATGCGCAATAACCCCAGTTCATCTACCTTCTCCCACTTCACATGAAGTACATTCAGCATAACCGTATAATTTCTGCGGCTTCTTTCCGGGAGCGTATAGAGGAGCCCTTCCTCCAGCATGAGCTTCAACTCCGCCTCTACGGCGTCCTCTGGCAGATCATAGTACTCTGAAACTTTGCGGACGGTCGCCTTGAATGTGGGAGCTTTGGTATGGCTCTCCGCATATTGCAGGTTTTTCAGAATTGCGGTGCGGCATTCCTGAAAAGGTTCGTTGGAAAACGGAAGGCGGATGCACCAGTTGGAGATGGCCTCCAGCTGGCTGCTGATCGCGTTATCAATTCCATACAGCCCGACAGTTTTGCCGCAGAAATTCCGAAGGTAAGACGCGACGCTGCAAAAGTCGCTGTCTCCTGTAAATAAGACGATCTGTTCAATTTCCGGGGAGGAAATGACCTTCTGGTAGATATTATCCAGCATGATAAAGTCCGTAAAGCTGGCTTTTGCGTGGGGGCCAATATTGGCCGTCTCCACAACATGGTTTGTAAAGCGGCGGATATGGTTCAATTCGTCTCTTATCCCGCTGCTCTCGGAAAAGTCCCCAAAGAAAATGACGTCCAGCAGCTGGCCCCGGGTACGCAGGTCGTCAAACCACGCCTGAATGTTGGGCCGACGGTCATGGATCTCCTTGATGGCAATATACCAGTGCTCAAAATCTATAAAGGCCACAGTTTTCGGCAGCTGGACGGCGGCCTTTGTCAGGTCGCTGGCCGGTGGCTGTTCCAACGGTGTACCGTCTATTGTAATGCCCAATTCCGACAATGCCGTTTCAATGGCGCAGTAATGTTTTTTGCCCAGGTTTCGCACCCGCATCAAGCGGCACTCCTGCGCCAGCCGGATGATCTCTCCAACTGTTTTGATCCGCGCGTTTTTCAGAATAGCCGCAGTAGAAAAGTCCAATCTCAGATCTTCTGCGGGATAGTTTTCAATATCTCTCTGGGAAGTGACAGGTTCGCTTTGCATGATAAATTTCCTTTCCGCTATAGCGCCGGTGTGTAGTTGCAATTCAATTAAATTACGTTGTGGTTCGTCCTCATTATACAGGATAACCAATAAAATGCAATGTCGAAACCCGTCGGGATTGAGTGACTTTATTATATATCGTATGCCCACTGCCCTAATATATAAAGGAGGGTTCTGCCATGGAAATCAACACTTATCCCTCAACATCTCTCCGCAATATCCTCCCCCGCAAATCAGCAGCCGAGCTTCGGACACTTGCAAACGCTTATTATGTGAAGGGCTATTCCAAAATGAATAAGCACGATCTAGCGGAATCGGTCTGTGCGGAGCTTCAGGTCCCGGAGCGTATGGAGGAACTGCTGTATGTGATAGACGATCCGGTTTGGAGGATGTTTCAACAAGCGGTGGATGCACCCGGCGCAATCAAAATCAGCGGGGATGAACTTCCCGCGTGCAGGGCATTGGAAGCTCTTTGCTATCTGCAATGCGAAAATGACGGCGATGCGCCTTGCATTTTTATCCCAGACGAAATAAAGGAAGTATTCGGCAGCCTTGTCAGCGGGGGATTTCTGGCGCGGAAGGTCCGCTTTGATCTCCTGTTCAGGTATGCCGCAGCGGCAGCGAATCTTTACGGAGTAATCAGTCAGTATGACTTTGTGGATCTGTTCAACCGGCAGAACGCGCAGAAAACCAGTATTGATGAAATTTTCCCAGTTTTGATCCGTTATGTTGCTGTTGAGTCCGGCAGTTTCTGTTTCTGGGACGAATATCTGGTCAATGATGAATTTGAGGAAAACGAATTTCGGGATGTTCCCGATCTCCTGGCGGAGATTGGGAACAAACCCCGCTATATTCCGGATAAGAAGGAATTGCTCCGCTACGCTGACCCGGATTATTTTGAAAAGACGCTGCATACCGCGAAGCTGGAGCGGTTTCTGATTCAATCCTTGGGACAAAGCGCCGGCGCAGCAGAAGAAATCGTTGCGGAAATCCACTTTGCTATTGCGGTGGAAGCCGGTGTGCAGGCAATCTTTGATATTTTGGACGAATACAGTGTGGCGCTGCATGATAAGCAGCTCACTGCGCTCCTGCCGCTCATTACGAATATGACCAATTCCACACGGTTGTGGGCCAACAACGGCCACACGCCGGAAGAAATCTTTCGAGAGTTTTCCTCACGTAAGTCTCCCCAAGAGTTGGCCATAAAGAAGAAAATCGGCAGAAACGATTCTTGTCCGTGTGGAAGCGGGAAAAAATATAAAAGGTGCTGTGGAAGATAGGAAATGCCAGTCTTCCAAGAGCAGGAGACAATATCGTTATGAAAAAGCATCGTCCATCGCTCGCCGATAAGCGGCGGATGCAGCCCGACCGGACATACAAGGATCTGAAGCAAAAGCACAAAGCGAAAATTGCAGATTGGATGTTCCGCGCTGTGTGCGAGTATTATACAGAGCATAGCGAAATGCCGCCCGAAGACGCGGTGGCTGGGATCACAGACAGGATATATGAGAAAATAGTCTCTACCTGCATCTGGGTCCCCTATGAGGAAGTGTACCGCGAATTTCTCTCCAGGCTGCCAGAGTATGAGATCCATATCCAGGAGGGCGTTTTTTCAGACAGCTCCCAGAAAACTTCCCAAAGTATTCCCCCCGCCCCCAAGCCGAAGAAAGCCGGTGGCAAACGCTGTCCAAACTGCGGCAGGAAAATGAAACAGCAGTTTATAGGGCTCAAGCACTGCAAATGTGGCATGAGTTGGCAGAGGGGCGAGGGCTTCTTTGAACGCTCCCCGGATATGGTATTCGCTCTGAAGCGGCAAAAAGTAGGAAAGAAAATCAAACAGCGCCCGGTCGTTCGCCATCGGGATGACTGACGCTGAGAAATCGCCATTTTCTCCCGGTCAGTTGGAAAAACTCCAACTATACACCGTTGCTCCATGATGATAAAATAGGAGCGTATTCTAGGGCGGAGTAAGTTAGGGCGGAGTAAGTTAGGGCGGAGTAAGTTAGGGAGGAATGGCAAAAGGGAGGGGCGAAGTCTGCCCCTTTCGCCGCACCGCAACGGCCTGGAAAGAAAATAATGGACATAGAAGACCGTAGTTGCCTTTTGTAAGGCGATTGCGGTCTTTTTTTGTCCAGAAACGGAAAGGAGACTGCAAATGAAATGCCGCAAAGCAACCTGTTGGAGCTGACCTATTTTGACCCCAAGGCACAAGTCCGTCTGACCACCTATGCGGACACCATTATCACCGAACCCAACGGCAGGGAGGAATCCCTTGCTGCCGTCCGCTTCGGCGGATACCCGGAAATGGTGCGCGCTATGTCGGACGCCATTTACGGCGGCGGGACCGTTGACCTCATTCAGAACGGGAATACCTTTCATCTGAAAAGCAAGCCCAAGTCCTACCAGCGGCATATGTCCCATGACGGCACATATGCCACGGCTACCCTTATCATCAGTGACGAAGCTCTGTCCGCCAATCAACAGGACGATGGAGAAGATGAGCAAGAAAACGCCTCCAAGCAGCCGGAACCGCCCAAGCCCCGCAAATGCTACATCTTTTGCCCGGCCGGGGATCGGGACAGCCTGTTCGCGGAGGTAGACCGAAAGACCGCCGCGCCCCTGCTCCCGGAGTTTCAGGACTACGTGCTGGATGAGCTGACCGCCCGGAAGATACTGCGCCGGATGAAAGTGTTTGCGCTCCACGAAAAGCTGGACGCCTGGCTGCTGGAGCTGCTGCCGGATGACAGGAACGTAGTGGACGTGCTGGAGCAGGGCCTGAAAGAGGGGAAGATCATGATCCCCGGCGCTGTCGCGGACAAGCCGGACGGATTCCGGGATGTGACTGGCGTCACGTCTTATCTCAACACATTCGGCGTTGATGTGGCGGAGCGCATCCGGAATCAATTCATCCCCCTGTTCGACCCGGCCGCTGAGCCGCTGTCGGAGGAGATACTGACCATCAACGACTACATCCAGCAGCAGGCGGGCTACTCCCTCTACGACGTCCAGCTGGCTGTAGCGGAGACTGTCAAGCGGCAGCTGGATCGCCGTAACGCCGCCTTCATCGTGGCGGAGTGCGGCACCGGCAAAACCAAGATCGGCTCCACAGCTCTGGGCGCGCTGCATGGCCTTATGGCCGCGCAGCGCCGGAGAGGAGCCCCAAAGACATTCAACCTTGTCATGTGCCCCTCCCATGTGACCCGGAAGTGGGTCAGGGAGATCGGGGAAACCCTGCCGGACACCTACGGCATGGTGGTCAAAAGCATCGCGGACTTTGACCGGCTCTATGCCATGTATGAGGCGGGAGACAAGAGCGTTTTCGCAGTATTCAGCAAGGAGCGGGCCAGGGACGGCTACATGCGCTATCCCGCCGTCCATGTGGGGCGGCGTCATGGTCACTGGTATCTCGCCTGCCCGGACTGCGGAAAGCCTGTTATGCGGGAGTGCAGCGATGACGGCAGCAGATATTTTGAACACGCGGACCCGTTCTTTTTTCAGCGGGAACACAGGCAAAACCGTGTCTGCCGGGAGTGCGGAAGCATGTTATGGGCTCCTGTGGTTCCGGGCAGGAATATCCCCTGGACGAAGATCACCGATTTCGGATGGATATGCAAAGAGTGGGCATCCGTGTATCTGATCCGAACCAAAAACACCGCAGTACAAAACAAGCTGCGGCAGGTCGCCGGCGATCCGCAGGGTGCATTCCCGGTTACGGGAGCCGTCCGCCGGTTCCCGCTGAGTACTTACATCAAGAAAAAGTACCGGGGCCGGATCGATGGTTTCCTGTGTGATGAACTCCATGAGTACAACAACAAGAGCGGCCAGGGCGACGCCATGGCGGAGCTGTTCAGCGTATCAAAGCAGTTTGTCGGCATGACCGCTACGCTCATCAACGGCTACAGCTCCGGTATCTTCCATCTGCTCTACCGGGTGGTTCCCGGCCTGATGAACAAGGACGGCAAAAGCTACCGCAGGCCCGGCGACTTTGACGCAGAGTACGGTGTGGTGGAGGAAACCTATGAAACCATAGACGCGGAGTACAACTCCAACCGCCGGGTAAGCCGGAGGAAAACGCAGAGCAGGCAGCTGCCCGGCGTATCGCCGCTGGTATTTTCCCGGTTCCTGCTGGAGTACACCGCGTTCCTGTCTCTTTCCGATATGGGGAAGGACCTCCCGGACTATGAGGAGATCCCCGTCCCATTGGAGATGCCGGAGGAGGTCTACGCCGGGTATAAACACGCCGAGGACACGCTGCGCCGGTTTATGAAGAGTGACCGGAAGGCGGCGCGGAAGCTGCTGTCGGCCTACATGAACCTTCTGACAGTCTACCCGGACCAGCCCTATGGCCAGCCGGAGATCGTCCATCCCATAAACGGGTCTGTGGTTGTGATGCCAAAGAGCATCGGCGATTTCAACAGCATTCTGCCCAAGGAGGAAAAGACGCTGGAAATCGTCCGGGCGAAGATTGCCGCCGGGGAACGTGTGCTCATCTACACTAGCTGGACGCGGACGGACTCACAGAGGAAGCTCCAGGGCCTTTTGAACCAGGAGGGCATCCATACGGACATTCTGGCTCCCACCATCTCCCCGGAGAAACGGGAAGCGTGGGTGGAGCAGCGGGTCAATTCCGGGCTGCAGGTACTCATTACGAACCCCAAGTGCGTGGAAACCGGATTGGACCTCAATACTTTCACCACCCTGATCTTCTACAGTATGGGCTACAACCTGTTCACACTCCGGCAGGCGTCCCGCCGCTCCTGGCGCATCAACCAGACCGCGCCACGGGTGGAGGTCTACATGCTCTACTATGCTGACACCATGCAGGCCAAGGCCATGAAGCTGATGGCGTCCAAGTTGGCAGTGGCAGGACTCATTGAGGGTTCTTTCTCCGAGGAGGGGCTGGCTGCCATGAGCGATGTACGGGATATGACCTCCCAGATGGCCAAGGAGCTGGCCCAGGGGATCAAGGACAACGTGGAGGATATTGCCGCCGCGTTCAAGAAGATGGCGGTCATCAACCCTGACCGTGAGCGCCGCCAGCAGATAACCCTGCCGGCAGCGGAGTGGAAGACTGCGGAGGAACCGGAGATCGTTACGATCCGCACATCGGATCAGCAGCGGAAACGAGTCCTTTATGACGGCCTGTTGGAGATGTCTGAGAAGAAGCGGAAGAAACCAAGGCAGGAGCTGGAAGACCAGCTTTCCATATTTGGCGACGCCGCGTAAAGAAAGAAGGAGGAATTTTATTATGCGGGTAACGATCAACCGTATCGAGCTGCTCAGCGCCGCCAAACGCGCGGCCGCTATCGCGCCCAGCAGTTCTCCTATCAAGGAGATAGCCTGTGTGCTTTTGGAGACGGACAGCGGTTCCGGGAAATTGACGGTCACATCCACCAATCTGGAGACGTCCCTGGAGCAGAAGCTCCGCTGCGTCTCCCAAGAGGAGGATGCCCTGGCGGTCAACGCGAAGCTGCTGTCCACCATGCTGGAGAAGCTGCCCGGTGAGACAGTGGAACTGCGCCGGAACGGACACGATCCGGTTTTCCATCTGAGCGGCGGGGACGCGGAGTACAATGTCTCTATTTTCGAGCGGGGCAGCTATCCCAAGCCGGAAATACCATTCCCAGAGGATACTGTAAAGGTCAGCGGGATCCCCACCCTGGCGCGGCGCACCGTATTCGCCGCCAGCACAGACGGGAACACCGGCCGGCCATTGCTGAAGTGCGTGAACCTGACGTTTACCGAGGACGGCCTCCGGGCTGCCGGGAGCAACGGAACCTGCATCGTTACCGCCAGCGGCGACAGCAAGAGCGCCGGAAACGCCAGCCTGCTGCTGCCGGCCAAGTCCCTGGACAAGCTGGCCCGGATGTGCGGCGATGAAGATGCGTTCCGCGTGGGTACTACGGGAAAAACCGTGGCGTTCCTGCGGGAGGATTTCATCTACAGCGCCCGGCTTATGGAAGGGGAATATATCGACACGGATCGTCTGACCGCTTCTGTCCAGCCCCAGTTCCAGGTGCTGACGGATATTCCGGAGTTACGCAAGGGCCTGGAATCCGCCATTTCCTTTGATCCGGACGGCAAAGTGGGACTGCTTTTTGACGGACAGCGGCTGACCTTCCAGTGCCGGAGCAAGCTGGGCAGTTCCAGTACTTCCACCAGCGTGATCCCACTCAAAGGGAGCATACAGGGGGAACATTGGTTTCTGACCTCGAACCTGGAAGCCTGCTTCCGCGCCCTGACCGGGAGTGTGAAGCTGGGCGTAGCCGCCGGAGGGATGCTGGTTCTGGAAACAGAGGACGCATTGTATCTACAGACTGCTACAAGGGCTCCAGTGATCCAGGCGGAAGAAAAAAAGAAAGCGCCCGCCAAAAAGGCGGCGTAGAAGAAAGGGTGATTGTATTTGAGAGTCCCAAGTATCTGCCGCTACTGTGGCGGTGTGATCCGGCGTGTTCCCGGGCAGCAGGTCTACGGCGAGGCGGCGGCGAGGCGTCTGAAGCTGAAGAACGAGTGGTTTTACCAGTGCCAGAACTGCAACGCCCGTGTGGGCTGCCACCGGGGAACAACGCGCCCTCTGGGCAATGTGGCCAACGAAGTGCTGCGGCTCAAGCGGATGGAGACACACCAGGTGTTCGACGCCTTCTGGAAAGGCAGGCGTATGAGTCGGACGGCAGCCTACAAGTGGTTGTCAATGAAAATGGGGCTGCCGGAGGAAATGACTCATATCGGCGGTTTCGAGATGGATCAATGCCAGCAGGTCATTGACATCTGCCGCCAGATGGAAACGGCGGCGAATGGAAAGGAGGCCGCATGAAGTACACATTGCGGCAACCCGCCTGCACAGGCTGTCCCCACGATCTGTATTTTGGCGAGGCCATCCCCAAGAAGCAGTTTGGCGTCATGATGCACTGCGGCGAGCATTTCTGCACTGGCGGCAAAAAGGCGCGGCGGTTCAAGCGCAGCGATCCGAAGATCGCCGTCCCCCAGTGGTGCCCAAAACGGAAAAGTCCCTGTGAACTGCGGGTCTATGCCCTGAAGAGCATTCAGGACTGGCACTTGCACCGTCTCCTGCCGCCCGATCCCGATGATCCGATCTGCATATCGGAACGCCGGTATGCGCTGGCATCCAGCAGCGAAATTGAACTGACGCCCCAGGAATTTTGGAAACGGTGTCAGAACGAGCCTTGGACAGACCTGCTGGATGTTGACACTCCGCTCTACTCGGTTGTGGAGATCGACGACGGCCTTGCGCCGGCTTTTTTCTACAGGACGATGGTCGGGCTCAGTGTCGCACCGCATTTCAATACCGAAAAGGCCAGGACAAATCGAATGGAGGAATCTGTTTGAGGGAAGTCGAAAAACACTGCGACAACTGCCGGTACTCCTACATGGAGCCGGAAAGAGACAACGCCCGGATCATTCTGCGCCAGAAGTGCAGGAATCCGGATTACAATTCATCGAAAAACCTCCATGACAGCATCATGGAGGACTGGGGCCGGGACTTCTGCCGTTTCTGGGCCCCCAAAAGAGAAAGGACAGCATCATGAAAAATTGTTATTCCATCGCGGAGCGCAACCGCATCGTGGAGGAGAACCTTCACCGCATCAACAAGACCATATGCAGGAACTGGGCCCTGATAAAGGCCGCCCATCTGGACCGTGACGATGTTTACCAGCAGCTGGCCATCCGGCTCATCCGGGCCGTAGAAACCTTCGACCCGGCCAAGGGCAAGCTGGCCCAGCATATCAACGCTCAGCTCCAGTACGAGCTGCTCAACTGCAAGGACAGCCGAAGCCGGTACGGCTTCACCGGCGCGCCCCGTGATCTGCGGGGGGCGGTGATCTCCCTGGAAACCTGCGGCGATCTCATGGCGGCGTAAGGACGGGAGGATGTATATGTTGCGTGATGAAATGCTGGCGGTGATCGCCGATGTCAACACCCAGGTAGCCGAGCGGGATGAATTGGTGGAGTGCATCGCCATTGCCCTGCTGACCCAAAAGAATCTCTTCATTCTGGGTGCGCCCGGCCAGGCCAAGAGCTACGCCATCAACGCCTTCCGCAGCCGGATCACCGGCGCGAGGCAGTTTGAGCGCCTGCTCTCCAAGCAGACTGATGAGGAACAGCTTTTCGGACGTATTGATCTGGCCAGCCTGCTCCCCGGCAGCGTTGCCCAAGCGGTGCTGGACAGCGATCCGCAGTACCGCCAGATGCACAGCAGCTTGAAAAACCGGCTTGCCAGCGGACAGGATGCCGGGGATCTTCCTGAACAGATGGAGCGCCGCCGTAAGGCACTGGCAGAACTCCATGGCAGCGAACCCCAGGTCAACACCGCCGGTAAAATACCAGAGTCGGAGATCTGTTTTCTGGATGAGATATTCAAGTGCAACGACGGGGTACTCAACTCCCTGCTCACCGCACTGAACGAGCGGAAGTACACCAATGAGGGGCGTACATATCCCATCCCCACGATCTCCTTCTTTGCGGCGTCCAATGAGATCCCCAACTTCAGCGACCCGCAGGAGAAGATCCTGGAGGCCCTGTATGACCGCCTGGATCTGAAGCTGGTGACGGAGAATATCTCTGACCGGGACAAACGCATGACCGTCTTGCGGGACAAGCAGGCTGGACGGAATGGACAGATCGTATCTTCCATCACCTTGGAGCAGCTGCTGGATATGCAGCGGGAGGTAAAGGCAATTCTCATCCCGGATGCCGTCAATGAACTGGCGGACGATATTCTCTGTGAGCTGCGGAAGAGCGGCGTCACTGTGTCGGACCGGAAGTATCTCAACTACTATCCCATTGCCCAGGCGAAGGCGTGGCTCTCCGGCCATACCTCGGTGCAGGCGGTCGATCTGCTGGCGCTGAAGAACTACCTTTGGCAGAAGCCGGAGGAGCGGGCTGTGGTGGAGGCCACACTCACCCGTATGTGCGTCAACCCCATGCAGGACAAGGTGAACAGCATCCGTGGCATGGCTGCGGAAGCCTATGAGGATTTCGAGTCAGCAAGAAATGATGCCAGTAGAGCCAACGCCGCCAGCAAAGCTCTCATCAAGCTGCGGGGCGAACTGGTGCGGCTCTTTGGTATGCGGCAGGAACTTGTTGATTCGGCGCAGTCCGACAGTGAAAAAGCTCTGACGGATGAACTTCTGATCGATATGGAGCAGATCAGCCGGAAAGCGCACGAGGCGATAGGGTTTACCTATACGCCCCTGGAGCAGCTGGCCGCGCTGCAATAAACAGAATTTTGAAGGAGGATACGCAATATGTTGAACCACATCGTCATCATGGGCCGGATGGTCCGTGACCCGGAGCTACGCAGCACCCAGAGCGGCACCAGCGTGTGCAGCTTCACCCTGGCCTGCGACCGGGATTTCAAGTCCAAGGACGGCGGGGAGAAGGAAACGGACTTTATCGACTGCGTGGCCTGGCGCTCCACGGCGGAGTTTGTCAGCAAGTATTTCACCAAGGGCCGTATGGCGGTGGCCTCCGGACGGCTCCAGCTGCGGGATTGGAAAGACCGTGACGGCAATAAACGCCGCAGCGCGGAGATCGTGACGGATAACGTCTATTTTGGCGATTCCAAGAAGGAGCAGGAGCCTCCGGAGGCAATCCACGGCGCTTCCGACGGCTTCCCCGGCGGAGATCTGCCGAATGGATTTGATCCGTTTGCCGGAGGCGGGGACAACGGAGAGCTACCGTTCTGATGGAGCGATTGCGGGAGAGGATTAATCTCTCCTTCGCATCACAAAAAACCTGTTGCCGGGTTGATATTTGGTTCAATACTTGGTAAAATGAATAAAGAGCTATATTCTCAGGAAAGGCGGTCAGGAGATATGATGTATCCGTATCTTACTCTGGCAGACGAAACAGAGATCGTACATTCCCATGTGATGAATGTGGATGGCGTCCAGACGGTAGAGGTTCATTTTGAACGACCGTCAGAAGAACGAGGATTTGACTCCGCCAGATGTGTGCTGCCCTCTTATCAATGGAAGTTTAATGATGGCTTTTCTGTGCAGGAAATTGACTTCTTCAACGAATTTTTGCATCACAACGCCCATTTGCTCTACCGTTATGCGGCGCAGGGAGGGATCCATTGTGCCTAGCTTGTTCCGGATCGGAGGATACTTGGTGTTCTTCTGGTCAAATGAAAATGGCGAACCGATCCACGTTCACATTGCACAAGGAAAGCCGGGACCTAACACAACAAAAATCTGGCTGACCCGTTCGGGGCAATGCATCGTTGCAAATAATGACAGCCGAATCCCGCAAAGTGATCTGAACGAACTACTGGATGTTATCTCAGCGCAATTTTGCCTGATTTGCAGGAAATGGCAGGAGCATTTCTGCGTGGAAGATATCCAATTCTTTTGCTGAATATTGTTCTATTATTATTATCAGAAGCGGAACCGGTGGTTCTGCTTCTGATTTGTTTTTTGGAGGGATCACTATGAAGCAGACATATCGTTCTATCTCCGATATACTTAATTCTCCGTGGGCCGCGCTCCAACCAGCCCCCGCGAATACTCCCACAGACCGCGTTCTACGCTCTACCAAGTTAGAGGATAGCATCTATGCCGACCTACGCAGCGGGGACAATGTTCTGACGTA
>ERZ808054.1130-NODE-1130-length-17428-cov-4.561524_pt1 | contig 17428 bp, 12 predicted proteins | sample MGYA00380201_ERZ808054 | MGnify/ENA primary metagenome ERZ808054 (study PRJEB31490, sample SAMN06133419) | mouse gut metagenome | isolation source: Z5_2 | host: mice | place: China: Chengdu | collected 2015-05 ... | reverse complement strand
GCATACTCCAACGCATCGTAAAGATTGTTCTTCACAGCCATGGCATAATGAATCTCCGCCTGTTCTCCGCTCCATAAAGGACATACTCCATTTTCCCGTCCGTCATCGCGGCATACAGCTTCTGCACATCACGGAATTTCTGGACAGGAACCACTGCCCCATCCGCGCCATATGGCAGGGCAATCTTAGTGGCATCACGCTCTGTGAGCTGTTCCGGCTGGATCACCTGCCGCCCACCGTAAATATAGTAATTGAAAATGTCGGCAAACACGCCCACATCTTTTACATAGTCCTTTGTAACCGTATCTGCTCTCAACAGCAGCCACCGCCTTTCTGCATAATTATATGGCAGATATCTAAAATATTTTAACATGAGATCTCTGATTTTTCAAGAAGGCGATACAGTAATTGTGTTCCAGAAGAAACAGTATCGGTTATGAAGAAATGACGGAATATCTGCCTGTTTTCATTGATAGAGCATTGTGTTATAATCATGGGGAATGGAGGTGCCATGATGCAGGAACTTTTGGTAGGTGAGATCATCAAACAGAGAAGGATCGAGCAGGGACTGACACAGGAAGAACTGTGCGAGGGGATCTGCGATCCTGTCACGATCTCGAGGATCGAGAATGTGAAACAGCCGCCGTCGAGGTCTACGGCAGATGCGCTTCTGCAGAGACTCGGCATTTCGGACAGCAGATATTACTTCACTTTTTGCGGGGACATTGGGGACGACAGTGTGGAGGACATCGAAAGCGTACATCAGGTCGAAAGACTGCTGGCGTCAGTCGAACGCTCCTGCGGCGCGGGCGCGGAAGCAACAGCTGCCGGGAAGGAGAGACTCCTCAAAACATTCGCGGAACTGGAGTCGCTGACATGCCGGAAAGATCCCCTGGAAAAGCAGCGGGTACTGATAGCCAAAGTGCGCGTGCTGGAGAACCTGAACAGTGCTGTCACAGAGCGGATCCAATTGCTGGAGGAGGCGATCCTGCTGACAGTGCCGAAATTTCAAGAGCAGCATCTTGCCGCGGGCGTCTACGGATATGATGAGATGGACATGATCAGAAGACTGGGGCTTGCCTATGCCGATGCCGGACAGACAAAGCGGGCAGTGCAGCTCCTGTCCCAACTGTATGATCATGTAACTGCCCGCGCCGGGAACATCAACCGGCCGGGAAGGGTGATCTCCCCCATTGCGCACAGTTACGGCACGGCACTGATGCGGGACCAAAAGCCGCAGCAGGCGCTTGCGATAGCGGAGTACGGCGTACAGAACTGCATATTTGGGTATGACGGCGAGCTCGTCAGCCTGCTTGAGCTGGAGGCGGAATGTCTGATGGCACTGGAAATGCCTGACCAGGGAAAGGAAAAGGCGCTGCAGGCATCCACCCTGCGCAGGCTGACCGAAAAGTTTTCCGGGCAGTCTATCCAGGAAGAACAGGAGGACATCAATCAATCGATATTACATGAACTACCCTGCGCTGAAAGCAAAAATATGCATCTGGGAAAGGTCATAAAGCATGTGCGGGAGCGCCGGGGATTCAGCCAGAAACAGCTCTGCCAGGGATTGTGTACGGTTGCGACATTATCCCGGTTTGAGAGCGGTGAGCAAAGCCCGTCATGGGACTGTGTCCATGCGATGTTAGAGCGGTTAGGAATGGCTCAGGACGAATATACCGCCATTCTGACTGCCGATGAGCTCCATTTGGATAAAATGAAGAAGGAGATCATGAAATTAGGTGTTATGCTTGAAGGTGAAAAAGCAGAGCATAAGAAAGATGGTTTAAATACATTACAAAAAATGTTAGACGATATGGAGTCAAGGATCAAAAAAACAGATATCATCAACAGGCAGTTTATCATGAGACAGCGGGCACTGATTGCCTATGAGACACATACATGCGATCTGGACGAACGGCTGAACCTGCTGACAGCGGCATTGCATATGACTCTTCCAAACCTGTCTTTTGAGGATATGCATCAGATGCTTTATACCGAGGAAGAATTTTCACTGCTGATCAACATTGCCAGAACATACCACAAACTTGGTCAAGTCAGGCAATCCTTCTACATTTATGAGCAGTTGTACAGGGTTTTTAAAAAAAACTACTATCACCATGACTTGATGATTTTTTTTGCACAGAGTTATGCGATTGCTTTAAGCAATGAAAAAGCGGATGAGGATGTGATCCGTGTGGCGGATGATGGCATTGCGATAGCGATTGAAAAAAAACAGTATGAGGTTTTACCAATCCTGCTTCATGTACAGGCAGAATGTTTTTACCTGCTGGGGCAAACAGACAAATGCAGGGAGTATTATGCATATATTGCTCCTTTGTACAGACTCTTCGGCGATTATCGGAATCTTGAAATTTTATCGATCGACGCCGAAGAGCGGTTTGATATAAAATTTTAATGTCGCGAATGTCCATTCTTATCTTCTGGCAATGAATATGCCTCTGTTTTTATGTCCTGATCATGCCTGTCATGATCAGACGGCTCGTTGACGTCTGCATAAACAATGGCGCTGTATTCTGACGCGCACGGCGCAGGAACCGTATTCTGAATGCTTTGTCCGGAAACATTATATTCCGGCATGACCGGCAGCGTACAAAAGAGAATCAGTGACAACATCAGGGTATCAATATATTTCTTCATGGTTGTTTATCCTTTCATGGTTCATCAGACACCAAGATCGTATACTTTTGTGAATTGTTTCTTCCGCTCGTCAGTCAGATGATGGCTGATCAACAGCAGGGTCAGGTCAGGGTTGGCAAGCAGGTGTTCCTCCACGATATCAGCATTGACCTGATCCAATGCGCTGGTCCCCTCATCGATCAGCAGGATCTGGCATCCGTGGATCAGCGCTCTCGCGATGGCGACGCGCTGCTTCTGTCCGCCGGAGAGGGCACTGCCATTCTCGCCGACTACAGTGTCCAGTCCATCACTCATATGTTCCAGATCCGCTAAGAGGGCGCTGTTTCTCACTGCCTCATCGAGCTGGGCATCCGTGAAATCATCCCCCAGGGTGATGTTATCCCGGATCGTGGTATTGAAGAGATACACGTCCTGCTCGATATAGCTGATCTGCCGCTGCGTCTGCTCCACACTCAGTTCCTTTGCATCTTTGCCGCCGAACAGGATCGTTCCGCTGTAATCCGTGAGCCAGCCGAGGAGAAGTTTGAGAAGCGTCGACTTACCGCAGCCGGACGGACCGGTCAGGGCATACTTTCCGCCTTTTTGAACTTCCAGAGACACATTGTTCAGAACCTGCTTCTCACCGTAACGAAACGAAATGTTTTCCACCGTAACAGGCAGAATGGGTATGAAGGCATGATCAGCCTGCTGATAGCTGTGCACTGTGATCTTGTCGAAATAGGGTTTCGATGCTGTGATCGAGAGCTTGCTCGTGGCAATATTTCCAAGGGCACTGCTCAGCCTGCCGATGATATTGCCAGTACCAAGCAATGCGCCAGGGAAAACAGCGCCCTTGAAGATCAACATCGCCAGCCACACAGATGTCAGATACTGACATACGATATTTATACTCTCGACAATAACACTTGTAAATCCTGTTGTGGAATTCAACCTGAACTTTGGTTTTTCAATACCATCGCTTCCCTCGCTGATCCCGCTTATAAAGCGCTCCTTTTTTCCGAACAGGCTCAACACGTCAAATCCTTCGGATACATCCTTGATGCGGCTGAGTCCTTCTGCCTGCTCGACTGTACAGGCGGATCCGACCGATGCCATTTTTTTGTCAAACAACCTGGGAGCCGCAATCATCAGCAATGCATTGATCGCAGCAGCAATGAGAAAGGTCCAGTGTACTGTGCTCAATGCGATGATGCTTAAAACGATACCGCTTACTAATTCTATACATTGATAGAACGGAATCCATGCCAGATGTTCAATCCGCTCAATATCGTTCGAAAACTGGGAGATCAGTTCCCCCGTATCCGACTTGTGGAAATCCTCATACTTTTTTGCTGCCATTGTGGCAGCAATATCCCGCCGAACCGCATTATTCATAAATCGGATTGCCTTGGATTGAACATGATACCCAATCCCTGTAAACAGGAAGTTGAGAAGCCAGCAGCATAACTCAACCAAAGTAATCCCTAAAAATCTGCCCCAATTCAAATCGATGATGCTCTGCGCCGACCGCATGGTCAGCAGATTGACGCTGATCTGCAGCGCTACGCATACAATGGTCAGAATGATCACTATAAGATTATTTTTCCATTCTTTGCGGATATAATAAAACATATGGTCTCCTTATTTCATAAACAATAATAAACGTGCAGTTTTTACCTCAGAAACGTCTGTGGTATGAAATCGTCACACACACTGCAGTCTATGCCATCGATGATTCGATTTTTACTGCATTTCATATTCAGGCAGGATGTCACCTGAGTACACTTTGCGCATGTTTCCCTGTATCCGTGGAATCCCCAGCGTTTTTGCTGATCCTGGTCTATGATGACGCCCAGCTTCGGATCGACATACCCGATCTTATTCATGGGGTGATCAAGCGCTATTGTACATTTTTCGATTTTTCCGTCCGCACGAAAAATCATGGCGTTTGGGTAATTTGCGTAACACACATTTGAGAACGGTTCTTTCACGTTATTGTCGCATTGTAATCCTATTTTACCCAAATATTCTACATGACGTTGTACCAGACCATCTTTTTCACTGTCCGGACAAATATCCAGCCTTTTCACACTGTCTCCGCCCCAGTCTCCAACGGGTTTTACGAAGACCGAAAACCTTTTGTCCGCACCGATCACTTCTGCCAGATGATCGTACCATTCATAGTCTTCATCACCGGACAGGATGTTGTGTCGTAAAGTTACATGAAAATCCACATCTTTTGGAAGTCTCGTTATGGATGCGATATTCTTCATGATGACCTCCAGCGTTCCCCTGCCGGATACATGCGGTCTGGTTTGGTCATGATTCCTGCCGTCTATGGTGATCTGATACCGTGTAACACCTGCCGTATATAACTCGCGAAACAATTTCTCATTCAGCAGGTATCCGTTTGTCGTCATGCTGGATTGATAGTGAAACCCATGTTTTTCGCGCAGTTCCCTGATGGCTGAGCTGGCTTCTATGACATTATCGGCACACAGGGTAGGTTCCCCGCCAAACCAGCTTAAGATTACATTTTCAAATCTGGTGCACTGATCGGATATATACGCCAATATCTGCTCAAAAAGATGCCTTGTCATGGTCGTTGGCAAGTGATCTTCATAGCAGTAAGGACAGCGGAAATTGCATCCTTCCGTCGGCATCAGAGTCACACGAAATGTCTTATCAAGTACACTGCGGTATTCATCGAGACAGTCCTTTATGTCCGATTCGTTAACGAGAAGTTTTTGTTCGTGCAATACTTTTGTCATAGGGGTGTTCAAAACATCACAACCCTTTTGGGCAACCTGATAAAATTCCTCTTTTATATCAGGGTCAGAAATTTCAATTTCGCTTTGATAAATCTCCGACCGCACGGTAATAGCGCCGTCTATTTCCTGATATGTGGTAAATCCTGGTAACATATACATAGGCAAATTCTCCTGATCTTTCTGGGTGGAGTGGCGTCCTGACAGAATATATAATCAGGACGCCACATTTGGTTTTTCTAACCCAGTGCAATATCGTATTATTTAGCATCTACCGTTATTATTGCAAACCCTGTTGTCTAAAAACGAATGCACCAATACGTCTGCTTTCTTTGCTTCTTTTACTACTCTCATAATGTTCTTCCTTTCTTCTTTACCTTTTGTTATGCAAGGTTTGTCGTGAAGACTTCCTCGCTGTTACGCTTTACATTATTGCACAGAATCTTAGCGGACGCTATGGCACGACAGGAAAAGTCCGATTTACATAGCACGACAAGTGCGCCTTTTTCTACAGGCGTGCAAAAATACCTATGTTCTACAGCAGTCTTGTAGTTTCAATTCACACCTGCACCAGTTTTTATTCGCTTATGGGTTATTGCGTTATAAATTATAACAGATTTTGCATACAGATTGATGAAGGGCACCTATTGGGCGCATGATTCCCACTACCTTGGCATGGGTGTGAAAAGTAACGTCCTGTACATTTTAAAATACGCATGACATTTCACACAAACAGGTATATAGTATATACTATATAAACATATAAACGATAGGCGGGGTAATTTGATATGGAAAATCGGAGATATGACGGAAATACTGCAAACAGAAGAACAAAGAATGCGGCAGACAGGAAATGGCTGGCGGCTGTGTTCGTCGTGGCAGTGCTCCTGACCGCATGCCAAAATACGGAAACAAAGACTGCTGCGCCTGCAACAGTGCCAGAGGAACAGCAGTCCAATTCTGAGATCGGAACCGAAATGCCGCATGATAAAATGACCTATGATGATAACGCAACCGACAATCGATCACGCGATGAAAAAATATATGCCTACGAAGTAAGAACATGCGCGGACGGCAGCGCTTACGCAGTGATCACAGGATTTTGCGAGGACTATGAGGAATATTTTGATCCTGGGTGGGAGATCGTCTTTCCAGAGACGCTTGGCGGCGCTGTTGTGACGGAGATTGCACCAGATGCCTTTCGGGATATCCCTCTGGGGGATCACAGCCGGCGCCTGCGCCTGCAGTTCCCAACGGACATTGTATCGATCGGTGCGCACTGCTTCGAGAACTGCGGGATCTCAGCCGTGACTTTTGAAAGACAGGAACTGTCCGGATCCGATCCTGCTGTCCCGCTCACCATCCATGAGCGCGCATTTGCAGACAATCCGGAATTGTGGGGGATCTATTTCAGTGACAGAACGGTCAGCCTGGAAGATGAGGTCTTTGCAGGCTGCGCGGAGACAGGCTATCTCTGCTATATGGTTTTCAGGGACATGCCCTCCGAAATGGCGGCTCCGCTCAAAGCATACGCCGCACAGACCAGCTGGGATGCGGTGGAGATCCCAGCCTATGACAGCAATACAGCACTTGTGGACTATCCTGAAACTCCGATCGTGCTAAAGCCGGAAACAGGCAGTTTTTTCTATGGGGAGCATACGCGTGACGACGATCTCTGGTTTGAGTGCAGCGATGATGCACCGGACTACGGCTTTCCGGAATGGCATATACCCTGCGGTGAATTCTGTGCGATGCAGTCATGGAAATACGAGATCGAGGCCTCCTCGACGCTCCCCTCCGCGGATGGGCGATATACCGCAGCGCATCTAGACTACTGGTCAGGCAGGGAACACGCGTGGGCGGAAGGCGCTCCCGGCAACGGGATCGGCGAGCGCATACGCATCACAACAAACTGTGGATACAATAATGCGCAGACGCTTGACACCAAAGGGACTGCCCTCTTTCTCGACGGCGATATCGAACCGGACATCTATGACGGGTACATGCACTACACCCAGATCTGCATCGTCAACGGATATGCCAAAAATCAACAGACATGGGAGGAAAACGGTCGTGTAATTTGACGCCATCAAATCGCCAAACAGAGTAGATATCCATTTTGAATTTACGATCGAGGACGTCTATGAGGGAACAACGTATGAGGACACTTGCCTGACGGGGCTTGTGATCGATTTTATGGGACGGAAAGGGCATTGAGCGGCGATGACACCCTATTAAGTCCGGCACAGCATCAAATATTGCTTGCACAGCGATCCTACATTCTATATACTAGAGCGTGTACCCAAAAGGAAAGCATTTGACAACGAACAAAAAGGATTGAACACAATGAGTATTTTGAATGTAGAAAACCTCTCCCACGGTTTCGGCGACAGGACGATCTTTGCAAATGTGTCCTTCCGCCTTTTAAAAGGAGAGCATATCGGACTGGTGGGCGCCAACGGTGAGGGCAAGTCCACTTTTATGAACATCATCACCGGAAAACTGATGCCGGATGAAGGCAGGATCGAGTGGGCAAAAAATGTGCGCGTGGGCTATCTCGACCAGCACACTGCCCTCGCAAAGGGAATGTCTGTGAGGGACGTGCTCACCACCGCCTTTGACTTCCTGTATGAGATGGAACGCCGCATGAACGAGATCTGTGACAAGATGGGGGAAGCTTCCGAGACGGAGCTCGAGGCTTACATGGAGGAGCTCGGTACGATACAGGAGCTTCTCGACCAGCACGACTTTTATATGATCGATGCCAAGATCGAGGAAGTCGCAAGGGCACTCGGCATCCTGGAAGTCGGACTTGACACCGATGTCACCGACCTAAGCGGCGGACAGCGCACGAAGATCCTGCTCGGCAAGCTCCTGCTCGAAAAGCCGGATATCCTGCTGCTCGACGAGCCGACGAACTATCTCGATGCCAACCACATCGAATGGCTCAAGCGCTATCTCCAGGAGTATGAGAACGCGTTTATCCTGATCTCGCATGACATCCCGTTCCTGAACAGCGTCATCAATATCATCTACCACATGGACAATGCGCAGCTGACGCGCTATGTCGGCGACTATGACCAGTTCCAGGAAGTCTATGCCATGAAAAAGGCGCAGCTCGAGGCAGCCTACAACAAGCAGCAGAGAGAGATCGCGGATCTAAAGGATTTCGTCGCCAGGAACAAGGCGCGCGTAGCAACGCGAAACATGGCGATGTCGCGGCAGAAGAAACTCGACAAGATGGACGTGATCGAACTTGCGGCAGAGAAACCCAAGCCCGAATTCCGTTTTAAGGAAGCGCGGACAAGCGGACGATATATCTTCACGACCAAAAGCCTCGTCATCGGCTACGACGATGCGCTGTCAAAACCGCTCGACATCGCGATGGAGCGCGGGCAGAAGATCGTCCTCACCGGCGCAAACGGCATCGGCAAGACGACGCTGCTAAAAAGCATCTTAGGATTGATCCGCCCTTTAAACGGCGGCGTGGAGCTGGGTGATTACCTGGAGATCGGATATTTTGAGCAGGAGATGGACCAGTCCGTCGCCACGACCTGCATCGAGGAGCTCTGGAACGAATTTCCCTCGATGACACAGTACGAGGTGCGCTCCGCCCTCGCCAAATGCGGTCTGACGACCAAGCACATCGAGAGCAAAGTGAAAGTCCTAAGCGGCGGCGAGCAGGCGAAAGTCCGGCTGTGCAAGCTCATCAACAAGCAGACCAATATCCTGCTGCTCGACGAGCCGACGAACCACCTCGATACCGACGCAAAATCAGAATTGAAGCGCGCCCTGACGGATTACGGCGGCAGCATCCTGATGGTCTGCCACGAGCCCGAGTTTTATGACGGACTCGCGACAGATGTATGGGACTGCTCACAGTGGAGCACGCGGATATAAAAATATTTTCTATGGTCCATGGTCAGCGCGCAGTCAGCCAGATCACCGCCGCCGATATCATGATCTGTATGATCGCGAACTTAAACACCGTCTGCGCGTTGGACCAGCCCATGTTCTTGCGCACATGGTCATGAAGCGGCGTGCGCACCTTCGTGAGGATCCTGATATGCAGGAACCGGAGCAGCGATACCTTGAAAAGTCCGATACCGCCATCCACCATCAGCACGAACGCCACGAGCAGATACAGAAACGGACACCCCGCCTTCATGATGGAGATGGCAATGAACAATCCCATCGCACGCGAACCGGCATCGCCCATCAGCAGCAGGCTCGGTGTCGCGTTGAACCACAGATAGCCGAGGATGCACGCGATGAACAACAATATCGTGTATGAAAATCCCTGATCCGTCCCCAGCCGGTTCATGATCATATAGATCGTAAACAGCGTGATGCTCGTGAGCGTCCCCGACAGCCCATCCACACCGTCCGCACAGTTTGTAACATTGATAGACCCCCACACAAGGATCACCGCAAGCGCGCCGTACAGCAGCGGGGGGAGCGTCAATACCTGCCCTGTCAGCGCGATCGTCACATCGCTCCCGTTAAAGTTCACGATCGTCACTGCCGTCATGACTGCGATCACGAGATCGAGAAGACCTTTGCGCAGTTCTCCCCAGGAAACCTTCGCGCAATCGTCGAGATAGCCTGTCATCATGGCGGCAACCGTCAGGATCAGATAGATCGTTATCTCCCTGTCCATACTTCCGAAGATGAGCACCGACAGCACGAACACAAGGATAAAGACAAAGCCCGCGCCGCGCGGCTTTCCCGCTGAGAGCCCGCCGTCATGCGCAAACTCCCGCCCGTGATCCCTCGGAAGTTTATTCATTCCGACCGCCAGCAAAAGGCTCGTCATGAGATATGCAAAAGCTACACCCAAAAAACCTAAAAATGCATACTGTGATACGTCCAGAATATTGTTTATCATGTTCTCATATCTCCTTTTCCGCATTCATGACAGCTCCCAAGATGATCCGTCAGGCAGTACGTCGTTTTTTCTTTGCAGATCCATACTGCCCCGCACAGTTCCTAACCCACCATCTCAAACTGACTGTTATATAATTTCGAATAAAATCCGTTTTCCTTCTTTAACAGGGTTTCATGATCCCCCTGCTCGATGATGTTGCCGTCCTTCATCACGAGGATGATGTCTGCCTCGCGGATCGTCGAAAGCCTGTGCGCCACGATAAAGCTTGTTCTTCCCTTCATCATCGTGTTGAACGCCTGCGAGATCTTGATCTCCGTGCGCGTGTCGATCGAGGATGTCGCCTCGTCAAGGATCAGCATCGGCGGCAGGCAGAGCATCACGCGCGTGATGCACAACAGCTGCTTCTGCCCCTGTGACAGACTGCCGCCGTCCTCCGTGATCACCGTGTCATATCCCATCGGCAGACGTTTGATAAAGCTGTGCGCGTGCGCAGCCTTCGCAGCCGCGACGACTTCCTCGTCCGTCGCATCCGGCTTGCCCATCACGATGTTATCGCGGATCGTACCCGCGTGAAGCCACGTCTCCTGCAACACCATGCCGAAGCTGCCGCGCAGGCTCCTGCGCGTCATGTCCCTCACGTCCACGCCGTCGATCCGTATACTCCCGCTATTAACATCATAGAACCGCATCAGCAAATTTATGACAGTTGTTTTTCCGCATCCGGTCGGTCCTACGATCGCGACGCGCTGACCGGACTTCACCTCGAGATTGAAATCCTGTATCAGCTTCTGCTCGGGATTGTAGGAGAAGTTTACATTCTGCATCGTGACATTTCCCTCAGGCTGTGTCAGGACTGCCGCGCCCTGCGCATCCGGAATCTGCGGCTCCTCCTCGATAAATTCAAACACCCTGCCCGCACACGCAAGCGCTGTCTGGAGCTCCGTCACCACGCCGGAAATCTCATTAAAAGGCTTCGTGTACTGGTTCGCGTAGCTCAGAAAGCTGGTGAGCTGACCGACACTGATGCGCCCCCTGATGGCAAGGAAGGCACCGAGGATCCCAACGCCCGCGTAGACCAGGCTGTTGACAAAGCGCGTGCAGGGATTGGTCAGCGAGGAGAAGAAGATCGCCTTCACGCTCGCCTTTTCAAGCCTTCCATTGATCTCCTCGAACTGCTCCATCACCTGCGGCTCGTGGTTAAACGCCTTGACAACCTTCTCATTTCCGATCATCTCGTCGATCAAAGCCGTCTGCTCGCCGCGCGTCTCCGACTGCAGCTTTGACATGTTAAACGTCCTCTTCGCGATAAATCCTGCGATAAAAAATGACAGGGGTGTCAGTATCACGACGACAACCGTGGTGGACACGTTGATGGAAAACATAAAGATCAGCGTGCCGATGATCGTGACGATCCCTGTAAAAAGCTGTGTGAATCCGAGCAGCAGACCGTCCGAAAACTGATCCACATCCGCTATGATGCGGCTCACAATGTCACCGTGGGAGTGCCCGTCGATATATTTGAGCGGGAGGATCTGCAGCTTTTTGAACGCCTCGTCGCGCACATCGCGCACCACCTGGTATGCGATCTTGTTGTTGCAGGTATTCATAAGCCACTGCACCGCCGCCGTGATGACAATGATGACTGCCATCTTCTTTAGTATTGCCCAGATTCCGTCAAAATCTACCGCACCGGGACCAAGAATGCAGTCCACCGCCTGTCCTGTCAGAATCGGTATATATAAGGTAAGCACTACCGAAACCGCCGCGAGCACAATGGAAAAGAGCAGAAAAAATTTGTATTTTCCAATGTGGTCGAGCACTTTCTTCATAATATCTTTGTTTGATCTGTGATCTGTTATTTTCTTTTTATCTTTCATGATTGGAGCCTCCAAAAACACTACGCATCTACTGGAACAACATTAATTTGCCGCCTTCGCCTTCTTGTCCGGAAATTGCGAGTAATAGATTTCCTGATAGATCTCATTCTCCGCGAGCAGCTCTTCATGCGTGCCGATGCCCGCCACCGCGCCGTCATCCAGCACGACGATCTTATCCGCATACTGGATCGATGACGCCCGCTGCGACACGATGATGACAGTCATGTCATTTTCCATGCCCTTGATCGCGGCGCGCAGCTTCGCGTCCGTCGCAAAATCGAGCGCTGACGCGCTGTCGTCGAGTATCAGGATCTGCGGCTTTCTCACGATCGCGCGCGCGATGGTAAGACGCTGTTTCTGACCGCCGGAGAGGTTCTTGCCGCCCTGCGCGATCATGAAGTCCAGCCTGCCTTCCTTCGTGTCGACAAACTCTTTTGCCTGCGAGATGCGCAGTGCGTCCTCAATGTCCGCGCTGGATGCGTCCTCGTTCCCCCACAGGAGATTCTCCCGGATCGTCCCCTTGAACAGCACCGCCCTCTGGGGAACGACACCGATCGTATCGCGGAGCGTCTCTATGTCGTAATCCCGGATATCCCTGCCGTTGATGCGCACTGTTCCTTTTGTCGCATCGTAAAAGCGCGGGATCAGATTCACGACAGAGGTCTTGCCCGAGCCAGTGCCGCCGATGATGCCGACTGTCTCGCCTTTTTTCACTGCAAAATCAATATCCGTCAGGGATTCATCACCGCCTCCGCTGTAGGTGAGGCATACATGGTCAAACACGATCGCCAGATCTTCATCCGATCCGTTTATGACACTGATGTCATGTTTCTCGATCGAGCCGTTTGCCATGCTCGATGTGACAGCAAAGATGCCCTCGACGCGCTTCGCACAGGCGAGCGCCTTCGTGAGCTGTATGATGAGATTTGCCAGCTTGACAAGCTCCACCAGGATCTGCGACATGTAGTTCACCAGCGCGACCACCGCGCCCTGTGTGATCACGCCGTTGTCCACGCGGATCGCCCCCGTCCACAGGAGCACGACAAGCGCGATATTGATGATGATATACGTCACCGGGTTCATCGCCGCGGAGATCTTCCCCACGAAAACCTGCGTGTTGAGCAGCAGCTCATTCTCCCGCTCGAAGTCGGCAGTCTCTGCCTCCTCGTTGCAGAAAGCCCTGATCACGCGCGCGCCTGCAAGGTTCTCGCGCGTCCTGCCAAGGATCTTGTCCAATGCCGCCTGCACTTTCTTGTAGAGCGGTATGCTTGCGATCATGATGCCGAACACGACAATGGAGAGCAGCGGGATCGCCACCACGAAGATGAGCGCGGCTTTCACGTCCACGGTAAATGCCATGATCATCGCTCCGAACACGATGAACGGCGAGCGCAGCAACAGGCGCAGCGTGAGATTGACGCCGTTCTGCAGCTGGTTCACATCGCTGGTCATACGCGTGATCAGCGTGCTGGTGCCGATCGTGTCAAGTTCCGTGTAGGACAGCCCCTGGATGTGCGCAAACAGCGCCGTGCGCAGTTTCGTGGCAAACCCGACAGCCGCCTTCGCGCTGAAATACTGCGCCGTCACTGCGCTGATGAGCCCCACCGCCGCAAGAAGCACGAGTACCAGCCCCATTTTGATGATCTGGGCGGTGTCATTGTGCGCGATGCCGCGGTCGATGATGGATGCCATGACAAGCGGCACCATCAGTTCGAAGGAAGCCTCGAGCATCTTGAACAGCGGCGCCAGAATGCTTTCCTTCCTGTAGTCTTTTATGTACTTTAACAAGCTTTTCATAAAAGTTTCCCCTTTCACTTATTATTGGTAGCTTAAACTTATCAATGACCTCTTATATCCAGATCATGAAAAACAGAGTCGCTGTCACCCCATGAGTATACGATATAATAATCGTCCCCCTCCACCTCTGTTTTAAAAGACAGCCCTCCTGCGTATTCCACCAACTTTATCTCAGCACTGGTCTGATGCTCGACCACACATTCCCATTCGTGTTCTGCAAAGCAGGAATAATGTGCCTTTAACGCTGCCAGAGAAAGGTCGCTCCTGATCAGAATGGCTCCCAGATACTGCATTCCATTGCCGCATCCGATCAGTTTACCCGCCCTGTACACAGACTCAATGTATTCAGTATTTTCCGGAAGCGGCAGCTCTGCAAGCTCTTTTGCCGTATTCCCCGCCACACGGTCGTTTGCAAAAGGCGTCACGATCAATAAAACAAGCAGGCTCATCACCAGAAACAATACAGCGGCGCCAAACACTTTCAGAACTGTAATACATATTTTCTTCATAGCCGCACCTCCAGAGCGTGTCTGCGCATATTCCATCTTGCAGTTCCCAAGCTGTCATGATAATATTTTATCATAAAGAAAGGGGCTGGACAACCCATGAATCTTGATTTCAATTCGACACAATCCACGCGCTATCTACAGGTTTATGACTATTACAAGGATCTGATCGCCGCCGGGCGGCTGATGCCGGGGACAAAGATGCCCTCGATCCGGCGCTGTGCCGTCCAGCTGGGTCTGAGCCGCACGACGATCGAGACTGCCTATTTGTGCCTTGCCGCCGACGGCTATATCATCTCCCGCCCGCAGAGCGGGTACTATGTCACGGACAGGGCAGTGACCGCCCCCAAGACCGCGGACCGCAAATCCACCGCAGCTCCCGAGAAAAAGGTCCTGTACAATTTCACCTCCAACAACGTGGACGCGGACAGTTTTGACTTCAACCTGTGGCGGCGCTACATCAAGAGCACGCTGCGCCAGGATGCGCGCATGCTGACCTACGGCGAGCCGCAGGGCGAGTACGAGCTGCGCGAAGTGATCTGCCGCTACGTGATGAGCAAGCGAAACGCCGTCTGCCGCCCGGAAAACATCGTGATCGGCGCAGGCTCGCAGGCGCTTCTGAACATCCTGTGCCCTCTGATCAGGGATCGCGGAAACGTGTGCTTTCGCGACACGCGCTTTGCACAGGGTATGGTCATCTTTGAGGATTATGGGTTTGATGTGGAGAAAGAGCGCGAAAACGCAAGCGTGCTCTACATGACGCCGTCCCACATGACCTCGCTTGGCGACGTCATGAGCGTGGAGAAACGGCTCGCGCTCCTAAAAGAATGTGCGGCGCACGACCGGCTGATCATAGAGGATGATTACGACAATGAATTCCGGTATTTCAGCAAGCCGATCCCCTGCCTGCAGGGACTTGCAGGCGGCGAGAATGTGGTCTACCTGAGCACCTTCTCAAAGCTCCTTCTGCCGTCCATACGCCTGAGTTTCATGATCCTGCCCGACTCGCTCCTGCCCCTGTATGAGCAGAAAAAAGCGCTCTACAACCAGACCGCGTCCAAATCCGAACAGCTTGCCCTGTGCCAGTTTTTGCGCGACGGCCATCTCGACAGCCAGATCCGCAAGCTCAAGCGCCTGTATGCCGGCAAAGCAAAAACACTGTCCACCCTGTTAGAGGAAACTTTTGGCACGCGCGCACAGGTCTATATGGGCGAGTCTGTCTTTCTGGTGCATCTGAAAATAAAATGTTCGCTGAGCAGCGACGAGCTGTGCGACAGGGCTGCAGAAGACGGGATCCTGGTGTTCCCTATCCACAAGACCGGGAAAAAAAGCGAAGGTTATGCACATATCGCCCTCTCCTGCTGCGAGGTTCCTGTGGAAAAGTTTCCGGATGCGGTAGACCGTCTTCATAGAGTGATGTCAGACAGCCTGTAACCTGGCTTTTTCCTCCGCTGTCTGGCAGTTCAAATTTTTTGTAACAGTTCAGCCTTCGGGTTTCTGTTACAGGCATCAAGCCATGCAAAAACCGCTTCGCGGTTGGCTGATGCCTCTCAACCACGATACTTTCTCACGGACTTTGCAGCGTAGTGCGAAGTCCTGGGCTGAACTGTTACAAAAATTTTCAATAAAATTTCAAAAAACACTTGATTTTTTCCATTAATCAAGTATAATAGATACGTAGCTGTTTGAAATATATCATTACATATCATTTCGTTGCGTGGCTCAGTTTGGTAGAGCGCTGCGTTCGGGACGTCAAGGTGCAAGTAAAAATTTCATATTTTCGGCGTGTGGCTCAGCTTGGTAGAGCGCTACGTTCGGGACGTAGAAGTCGCAGGTTCAAATCCTGTCACGCCGATTTTTCCTTGAAAATACGGGCTTTTTTGAAAGTCCGTATTTTTTTGCTGTCATTTTTTTACTGAAGATTAAGACGTGGGGAAGATTTTTTGACTGTAAAAAAGGGAGTGTGCCACGGATTGAAAAAGGGTGCGTTCCAACAAAGTTCCAACAAAATTTAAGATAATGTATGCCAGAGGGTTTTAAAAAGGGGTCTGGGGGTGGTCTGGGGAAAATACTATATGAAATATTTGGACGTGGTTTAAGGGGGAAATAGAGAGGATGGAGAGGGTTCCAACAGTTGGGTGAGGATTGGGGCCTCTATGTGAGTGAAAAAGAGCCAGTTTCAAATGTTTCAAATGTTTCAACTTTTTTTGATATAAAGAAATGTCTGTATTGAAATGGATACAGGCATTTTTATTTTTTAAAGTGTACTTTTAATTCTGCTCTAAAAAGAAAAGGGGATAAATGAAATATGTTTCAAGAAGTGTTTCAAAAGTAGGGTATACGCTCTACTGGAACAGTTTCCATGTGCGAAAATTGTATGATTGTTTCGCATGGGTAGGGTATAGCTTTTTGTGACACTTTCTGGAATGATGAAAATTTTTGATATCTCACATCTTAATGTCTAGTTGAGAAAGGAGCAGACACTATGAAAATCGGATATGTCAGAGTGAGTACAAAAGAACAGAATACGGCAAGGCAGGAGGAACTTATGAAGTTACTGGGAGTTGACCGGGTGTACATTGATAAAATGAGCGGTAAGGATATGGAAAGACCTTTCTTACAAGAAATGATGAATTTTGTGCGTGAGGGTGATTCTGTAGTTGTGGAAAGTATCTCACGTTTCGCAAGGAATACAAAAGATTTATTAGAACTGACAGAGCAGTTAAACAGTAAGCATGTGCAGTTTATCAGCCAAAAAGAAAACATTGATACAAACACTCCGGCTGGAAAGTTCATGCTTACGATATTTGGAGCGGTAGCAGAGTTGGAAAGAGAGTACATAAGGCAACGGCAGAGAGAAGGCATAGAGATAGCGAAGCAACAGAAAAAATACAAAGGCAGACCAGCAAAACAATTAGATACATTTGATGAAATTTATCAACAATGGAAGTCTGG
>ERZ808054.1129-NODE-1129-length-17441-cov-4.912175_pt1 | contig 17441 bp, 18 predicted proteins | sample MGYA00380201_ERZ808054 | MGnify/ENA primary metagenome ERZ808054 (study PRJEB31490, sample SAMN06133419) | mouse gut metagenome | isolation source: Z5_2 | host: mice | place: China: Chengdu | collected 2015-05 ... | reverse complement strand
GGGATTCGAACCCACGCGCCCTTGCGGACAAACGGTTTTCAAGACCGCCTCGTTATGACCACTTCGATACCTCTCCATGTTATTTGCTCTTCGTTAGCGCAATGATTATTCTAGCAAATCGTTTTGCAGGTGTCAACACTTTTTTTAAAAAATTTTTCAACCGCTGCATTTACCTTTTCAGCTTGTCAAACAACTCCCGCGCACACGTCTTAAAAATGTTTCCGCAATCTGGATGTCCTCCGGTGTGGTAATTTTAATATTCTCATAGGAGCCCTGCACCATCCTTACCTTACATCTGGCAAATTGCTCCACCACCATCGCATCATCCGTTATCTGGATTTTCTTTTCCGACAGTTCCTGCTCCCGTGCCAGTAACTGTTCATAAGAGCTTCTGATCAGCCGATAATCGAATACCTGGGGGGTCTGTACCATCCAGACCCGCCTCCGGTCCGGCGTCGCTTCTATATTATTGTTATCATCAGCAAGCTTAATGGTATCCTTTACCGGCATTCCTGCAACGCAGGCTTTACTCACCTGTACTTCTTTCCATAAACGGTCCAGCATATCCTGCGTGACCATAGGTCTTGCCCCGTCATGGATAAAGACAAAATCACAGTTTTCTGTTATTCTTAATCCGGCAGCTACGGAATGATACCGTTCCCTGCCGCCTTCCACAATATGCCTTACTTTATGGAAACCATATTGCTCAACGATCTCTTTCCGGCAATAATCTGTATCTCCTGTGGAAACCACCAGAATGATCTCATCAACAAAGCTTTTCTGGAAAGTCTCCAGCGCATAAAAAATCACCGGCTTACCCAAAAGCTGCATATATTGCTTTTTCGTGCTGCTTTCCATCCGTTTTCCGCTTCCTGCTGCCAGTACAACGGCTGCCGTTCTTTTTCCTTCTTCCATATTTATCCCTCTGCATACCGCAAGCTGTGCTTGCGGTACTGCCACCAATAAATAGTTTGGAAATTTACTTCCAAACTTATCCCCCGCACACTGGCACTGCAAGCCCGCACACTTTATATAAACAGCTTGTCTGTAGATTTATATGCGCTCCCCCAGCTTCAGATTCGGCACTGCATTCAGGTCAAAGCCATGCCTTACGCCTTTCAGATATTCATAATATGCTGCAGTTCCGATCATGGCTGCGTTGTCCGTACAATAAATCGGCGAAGGATGATAAAAAGAAATTTCTCTTTCCTTACAAGCCTTTTCAAATGCCGCACGAAGCCCTGAATTGGATGCCACTCCGCCTGCAATGGCAAATTTCTGATATCCGTACCGCAAAACCGCATCCATAGAGTGCTCTACCAGAACATCAATGACTGCTTTTTGAAAAGATGCAGCCACATCCGCCGTGGCAATCTCCTCCCCTTTCATCTGGCAGGAATTCAGGTAATTGAGCACTGCCGATTTCAATCCGCTGAAACTGAAATCATATTCCGCATCCGCCACCTTCGCCCTGGGGAAATGGATTGCATCGGGATTTCCTTCTTTGGATACACGGTCGATCTTCGGTCCGCCCGGATATCCTAAGCCAATCGCACGGGCCACCTTGTCAAAGGCTTCCCCGGCAGCATCGTCCCTGGTCCTTCCGATGATCTCATAACTTCCGTAATCCTTAACTACCACCAGATGGGAATGTCCGCCGGATACCACCAGACAGACAAAGGGCGGCTCCAGATCCTTGTTTTCTATAAAATTAGCGCTGATATGCCCTTCAATATGGTGCACGCCCACCAGAGGAATCCCCGTTGCAAAGCTGATCGCCTTTGCTGCAGACACCCCCACCAGCAAAGCTCCCACCAGACCGGGACCATAGGTCACTGCAATTGCCGTCATGTCCGAAAGCTCCGCCCCTGCATCTGAAAGCGCCTGTTCAATGACCTGGTTGATCTTTTCTATGTGTTTCCGGGAAGCAATTTCCGGCACCACCCCGCCATATTCCGTATGTAATGCAATCTGGGAATAGATCACATTGGAAAGCACTTCTCTTCCGTTTTTCACCACCGAAGCCGCCGTCTCATCACAGGAGCTTTCAATGGCCAATATATATATATCGTTTTCCATCACCATATCATATCCTTTATCCTGCTTTCCTATGCATCCTCTTCCGCTTTCCAGCCGTAGATCTTCCAATGCCCCTGATCATCCTTTCGCAGCAGATAGACCACATTGGTTACTTCCAATTGTGTACCATTCCTTAAATTCAGTCCAAAATACAGCCGTGCCCAGCTATACCCATCCTCCGAAAAAAATTCCACATCTGTGCTGGAGGGAAGGCTATAGCTTGATACCACCGTCTTTTCCTCTTTCCAGTTGCCAATATCCCATTTCAGGTCATCCAGGTATTGCTGAGGCGTCTGGTTCAAAGCCAATTCATCATCATAAAGCTCCAAAGCCTTATTGGCCAGACCTTCAAATTCTTCCTCCGTATATTCCTCGCTGTAAAGGCATTGGATGATCTGCCCATAATATTTCAAAACCTCACGAGGGGAAGGGGGATAATTTTTCTCCAGATTTCGCAGCAGCACCTCCTGTACTGCGCTGACCTTCACATCTTCATTTGGATCCTCATTCTGCTTTTTAAAAGACAGATAATAAAAATATCCGAGGACCAGAGCGATCAGGATCAGTCCGATCACAAATCCTTTCATTCCTGCTGTACTACCCTTACTCTTCATCTGCATTCTCCTCCACTTGCCATACTATTTATCCGGATCTTACTCCTCATCCTCAAACAAAAGCTCTGCCGTCTTCCCATCCTTGCAAACCTCGGTATCTTTAAAGATCTTCCTTGCCTCGGCAAGATATTCCTCAGGCCGGTTCAGGGAGGGACTGTAATGTGTCAGCCACAGCTTCGAAACTCCTGCGCGCCTTGCCAGATCGGCCGCTTCATAAAAGGTCATATGCTTATTTTCCTTTGCCTTCGCCTTTTTGTCCAGCTCCCCATACATTCCCTCACAGATAAACAGGTCCGAACCGGCTGCATGGCTGACAATGCTTTCAGTAGGTCTGGTATCTGTGCAGTAGGTTACTTTCAGCCCCCTCCTTTGCGGACCCAATACCATTTCCGGCACAAGTGTCATTTCCCCTGTTTCTATGGTTTCCCCCCGCTGCAGGCGGTTCCAGTATCTCTTTTCTATTCCCAAAGCGACAGCCCTGTCTACCTGAAATTTACCAATCCGGTCAATGCAAATGCTATAGCCATAGCAAGGAACATTGTGGTTTACCTTAAATGCCTCGATCCGAAATCCGTCAAAATGAATGATATGCTCAGCTTCCGCCAGCTCCAGACAGTCGATCACAAACGGCAGCTCCGGCGCTATGATGCGCAAAGATGCCACCACCCTGGCAAGCCCCTTTGGTCCCACCAAAAGCAGCGGCTCTGTCCGTTCTGCGTTCCCCATTGTGAGGAGCATCCCCGGCAGTCCGCTGATATGGTCTGCATGAAAGTGGGTGAAACAGATGACATCAATGGGTTTGGGGCTCCACCCCTTTTCCTTCATGGCAATCTGTGTTCCTTCCCCACAATCGATCAAAATACTTTGTCCGTTATATCTGGCCATCATGGATGTGAGCCATCGATAAGGGAGCGGCATCATCCCGCCGGTTCCAAGCAAGCAAATATCCAGCATATTTTTCCTCATTTCTGCGCTGCTTTATCGCGCATTACAAGTTTGTGTATGCAACGCAGACACAAACTTGGGAGTGAAAGATTTGAAAAATCTTTCACTCTTCCTCCAATATTAGCGCTTTCCATCCCGCATCCATGAATATGAGTAAATGCTTAAAGCAGTTCTGTCACTTCCTCCTCTTCTACCGGAATAGCAAAGCACTTTATCAGTTTATCATAACATTCTTCACACAAATCAAAAGATTGTTTTTTTCCGTCTTTATTGCTGAAATATCCAAATTGAACATTTCCACAAAAACATCCTTCTTTGATCACACCGTTTTCTACAAGCAATTCTTTTTTGCATTGATTACAGATCACGCTTTTCAGCTTTTGCCCGCTTTCATCCACATATATTTTCATAATCTTATCCTCCTTTTATGATGCTGGCATTTCATCTTCCCCTGTAAGATGTTTTAGCGCCTGACTCTATTATACATAAAAGAAGAATAAGAAACAGTGGTAATTCTTCCATGCTCTGCCTATCTTTTCCACATGATCAGGGCATCCTCTTTAGGCCGCTCATAAAATCCCGGTCTGACCCCCTCCCCCCGAAAGCCAAAGCTTTCATATAAACGGATCGCCGGGAAATTACTGCACCTTACCTCTAAAGTGCAGGCAACGATCCCTCTCTCCGCTGCCTCTGCCAGCGCATGTTCAAGCATTTTGCGCCCGATCCCCTTTTGCCTGTAAGCTGCTTTCACTACCACGTTGGTGATCTCGCCTTCTCCGCAGATATCCCTGACTCCGCAGCAGCCTGCAATTTCTCCTGCAAGCTCCGCCACATAATAATGGGCGTAATCCGCTTCTGTCATTTCCAGAAAATCCGCTGCCGACCAGGGCATCGAAAAGGTTTCCGCCTCAATGGCGCTTGCCGCTGCCACATCATCTGCTTCCATCTTTCTGATAATCACTTCCATGCTCTTTTTCGTTCTTCTCCCTCTCCGCCTGTGACAGCCTCAGGTATTCCGGTGCATGTTTCCCCGCTTCCACCACTTTTCCTTCTTTTATGTATCTGAACGCAAGCATCCCAAAGGCTGCTGCCCTCTGGCGGTTCATATGCGCCGGTGCAAAGCTGTAAGGTACCGTCAAAAGCTGTCCGATCATGTCCTCATAGACCGGGACTCCGTCTCCAAGCAATATCACTTCCCTGTTCAGCTCATTTAATTTTTCCGCAATTTCCCTGACAGATACCGCACACTGGGGCAATAAGCTGTAAAGCTGATAGGCTGCCGGTCTTTCTTCTATTTTAACATATTCATAGATTCCTGTGTAAACCTGATTTCTTCTGGCATCCATCATCGGACAGACTAACTTATCCGTGCCGTACAGATTGCATGCCAAACCATCCAAAGTAGGGATCTCTACCAACGGCTTTTTCATGGCAAGCCCTAATCCCTTTGCTGTGGCGGAACCAATCCGAAGCCCGGTAAATGATCCCGGTCCCTTCGCCAGGGCAATGGCGTCTACCGTGCCAAGATCCAGATCCACCATTTTCTTAAGCTCATCCAGCATGGGAAGCAGTGTCTGGGAATGGGTCTTTTTATACTGGACATTATATTCCCCCACAAGGATATCATCCTCCACGATGGCAACCGATGCCACCAGCCCCGAACTGTCAATCGCAATTATCTTCATATCCCACTTCCTCAAGCACAATCTTCCTGTAATCAAAACCCTTTTCCAGATCCTTGGAAATAGTGACCCGGATATAACGAGGCGGAAGAATATCTTCAATTAAATTTGCCCATTCAATCAGGCTGATTCCTTCCCCATAGATATATTCCTCATAGCCGATCTCGTCCATCTCGCTGCTGTCGCCGATCCGGTATACATCAAAATGATAAAAAGGGCAGCGCCCTTCTTCATACACCTGCAAAATAGTAAAAGTAGGGCTGTTTACCTGCTCGGTAATGCCCAGCCCTGCTGCCAGCCCCTGGGTAAACACAGTCTTCCCTACCCCCAGATCTCCGATCAGGGTAAAGACCGTCCCTTCTTTTGCTGTTTCTCCCAGCTTTCTTCCAATCTGAAAAGTATCTTCCGGCTGAAAGCTTTCAAAACTCATATTTTCCATGCCTTACCTGTTCCTTCAATAATATGTATCCGCCTTTCAGCCGCGGATCTTCACTTTTTGGGGCGGCATATGGGTGGAGATCATCCTGATCACTGCTGCCGCATTATCCTGCAGATCCTTTTTGGGAAAAATGGAAGCATTCACCCGCGAAGTATACACGATCAGGCTCTTCGGCGTGGAAACTGCCTTAAATAAGTCCTCCCATTTCTGGCTCTGCACCTCCCCGTTTTGGGACACCTCTATCCCTTCCTCAGTCATTTTATAATGAAGAGGGGTCTTAAATGCCGGATTTGCCAGAAACTGCTGTCTGGATTTAATAAACAAGGTCCACGGCAGATAAACAAGGATCACTCCCCCTGCGATCAGGCAAAGCACCCCTGCCCCCATGAAAAAAGCCGTCACAAGCAAAGCCCCTGTCACTGCCCCGATCAGACCTGACGGACTGGTATATGTATGGAACAGCATATAATCATATAAAGCCGCCGGTGTAATTTTGACATCAAATTCCACTTCCATCATAATCCTCCATGCAATATTTATTATACTAAAATTCAGCCAAAGTGCAACAGCAAACATCAGATATTCTATTCGTGGCGTAAAGCTTCTATCGGGCTGAGCTTCGCCGCCTTCCTTGCCGGATAGATTCCGAAAAAAATACCCACGCCACAGGAAAACAGAGAGGCAAAGATAATGGTGCCAACGCTGACCTGCGGGGTCAATCCGGCGATCGCGCCCACACCGTATCCGCCAACTATCCCCAGCACGATCCCAATTAAGCCCCCCAGCAGAGTGATGATACCGGCTTCCGCAAGGAACTGCAAAAGTACCGATGCGGTCCTGGCGCCAAGGGCTTTCCTGATCCCGATCTCCCTGGTCCTCTCCGTAACGGATACCAGCATAATGTTCATAACACCGATTCCGCCTACCAGCAGGGAAATAGCAGCCACAAAAGAAATGAAGACGGTGATAAAGCTTAATATGGTGTCAAACTGTGCAGACACATCCGTAAAGCTTTGCATCATGATCTGGTTTTCCCCCCGCACATTATGACGGCTTTCCAAAAGCGACAAGGTCTTGGCTGCCACCTCGGTACAATACTCTGATGACTCTGCAATTACGTAAAACTGTTCAATTTCATCGATCCAATAGCCTAATTTGTTCGCCATAAAGGTAAGAGGAACTTCCGCCTGAATGGTCGTGATGCCTCCGCTTCCCATGGAAATGATGGAAGAAGCATTATCCTGCCGGACCCCGATGATCCGAAGCTCCTGAGTGATTCCCCAGAAAGTGGCATCAAAGGTCATCCCCACTACATCGGTGGTTCCAAACAGCGCCACCGCATTGCTTTCCGTAATAATACATACATTGTTTCCGCCGTCATAGTCATTTTGCGTAAAATACTTTCCCTTAATGATCGGATCTGAGGAAATATACTGCAGTCCCACAGTTCCTCCTGTCATGGAAATATCGTAATCCCCTTTAGGTCCTTCCGCGGTCCCCCAAGTACCGTAGGATGGCGTAACCCCCTTAATATGGGCAATCTGCGCCTGGATTGCGTCAAAATCCGCCTGATTAAAAGATACTGTAGTATCCTTTCTGGTACTGTCCACATAAAAAGCGATCTGTCCTCCCGCTAAGCCTTCCAGTTCTGAATTCACCTGCCCCCGTAAGCCATTGCCAATAGATATGACCATGATAACGGAGGAAATGCCGATGATAATGCCCAGCATGGTCAAAATGGAACGGCCTTTATTGCTTTTGATATTCATTAACGCTATTTTAATATATTCCCAAATCTGTGCCATATTCAGCCTCCGTTCCGTTACTGCCGGGGCATTGCCATAACAGTCATGCCTTCCTGGAGATTCGCCGCCACCTCTGTAACCACCTGCTCCCCTTCCGAAAGCCCTTCCGTTATCTGAATGTACAGATCAGAAGAAATTCCTGTCACCACAGGCTTTTTCACAAGGATATTGTTTTCCACCACATAAACAAACTCCCCTTCCATATCCACATTGACAGCGCTTACCGGAACAAGCACGGCATTTTCTTCTTTGGCTGTGCTGATGACCACCTTCGCTTCCACGCCCAGGATCAGATTACTGTCCGGATTCATGATCCTTATTTCCGTTCCGACTACCGCAGCCCCGCTGTTGTTCAGCTCCGCCATTTTATTGATCTTGGAAACCTCGCCCCGGTACTCCTTACTTCCAATGGTCACTTTCGCGCTTTGTCCTACATCGATTTTGTCCAGATCATACTTGGTGACAGAAATCTGCACCATAACATCCTCTGTGCTTTCCAGCTTAAGGAGCTGGGCGCCTGCCGCCACACTGCCGCCTTCCACTGCGTTGATTTCCGTAACAACACCGTCAAATTCTGCTGTAATTCCGTTTTCTACAGATGCAAGGCTGTCTAAGGTATCCGTCGCTTCAATCTCTTTGGTCTGATTATTTGCTTCCAATTCTTCCTTTGCCCCGGCAGTCATTTTGCCGGCTTCCGCAGAACTTTTCTGTGATTTCATCTCGGACTGGTAGGACTTGTATTCCGAAAGCATATCCTGATGAAGCTCCAGCTCTTCCTGCCATTTCCGGATCTCTTCGTTATTTTGCTGTTCGTATGTGTTTAGCTGGACCTGCTTTTGCAATTCCAGATAAATATCCTCATCGGACTCAGAAAATCCTTCTTTAGCCTGCTTTTCCTGCCAATCCAGCAAGGTGATCTGGAGCAGGGTTCCCTGATAGGCAAGATCGCTTTTTTTCTTTTCAATGTTTGCTTCCAAAACCTTAATGCGGGCTTCCACATCTGCGATCTGCTGGTCCAGCACTTCCAGATTTACATTTGCCTCATTTAAATCCCCCAGCTTTTCGTTATTACTCTGCACAGAGTTCCTATAGCTGCCCTGTGCAGACTGGGCGGAAAGCTGTGCCAGCTCCTTTTGTTTCGCCAGATCCTGCGCATCGTAAGAAATCAAAAGATCCCCGGCTTTTACCGCGTCTCCTCTCTGCACGGCAACATCGCCAATCTTCACATTCACATCGGAAAAATACGTTTTCGTCTCCAATGTGGTAACGGTACCGCTGGTATTGATGGTCTCCTCGATCTCCCCTGTCCATGCGCTGGCAGTGGATACGATTGCCTGTGCACCTTCACCGGCAGTTACCCTCATCACCACAAAGGCAATGGCCAGTACAATGGCAATACCGGCAAAAATGATTCTTTTACGCTTTTTCTTTGCCGCCCTGTCCAGCGGCTTCTTTTCCCTTTTTTCTTTCTTCTTTTCCAACTTTTCCTCGCTCATAATCCTCACTCCTCCATATCATAGTCGTTTCCTTTATCTTCCACAATCTTTCCATCCATGATCCTGATGATCCGTCTCGCTCTCGCCGCAATGTCATTATCATGAGTGATCAATATGACTGTTCTCCCTTCCGCATGCAGCCCTTTCAGTATTTCCATGATTTCTTTCGTGGAACCGGAATCCAGATTTCCGGTAGGTTCATCCGCAAGGATCACCGGGGGCGCCTGTGCAATCGCCCGGGCAATTGCCACTCTCTGCTGCTGTCCGCCCGACATTTCAGACGGCTTATGCTCCATCCGCGCTTTTAAGCCTACCTTTTCCAGTGCAACCTTTGCCAGCTGGATCCGTTCCTTCCTTGACACTCCCCGATAGATCAGCGGCAGCTCCACATTTTCAAGGGCAGTAAGCCCCGCGATCAGGTTAAAGCCCTGAAAGATAAAACCGATTTCCCTGTTTCTGATATCCGACAGTTCATCGTCTGTCAGATTGGATACATCCTGTCCATTCAATATGTAGGTTCCGCTTGTCGGGATATCAAGGCACCCCAGCATATTCATTAAGGTAGATTTTCCTGAGCCAGACTGGCCGATGATTGCCACAAACTCATTTTTCTCAATTTTCAAATTCACATGATCCAGCGCCCGGACCTCATTTTCGCCAGGATTATAGATTTTGCACATATCCTGAATTTCAATCAGTTCGCCCATACTGCCTCATTTCCGCTGCCTGCACAGCTTATTTTCTTGTACGATTGTATTATATAACTAATACAATAATTGTCAATACCCTATTTCATCTTTGGGAGTTTTGGCATTTGACACTTATATAATATAACGGATTGTATACAGAAATTATTTCAATAATCTATAAAGAATTCTTAAATTTTTCTAAAAGCGAACTATAGATATGTCCTCCACGCCTTCTTCAGGCACTCAATGCCTTCCTGCAATTCCCTCTTTTCCATAGCGCCATATCCCATAAGAACGGTATTCCGGAAGGGTGTTTCCGCCTTCTTTCCCTGCATACACGCCTGTGACATACCGTAAAGCCTGATCTCTTCTTTTTCTGCCGCCTTAAGCAGTTCCTCCTCAGGCACACCCTGCTTGCTGGTAAGCAAAAGATGAAGTCCTGCATTTTCGCCCGAGATCTTAAAACCCTTTTCAAAAGGAACTAAAAGTCCCAGCAGATAATCATGTTTCTCCCGGTAAATCTTACGCATTTTGTTTAAATACCGTTCAAAATACCCATCCTTGATAAATTCATTTAAAATACGCTGATCGATCCGGGACACTGTGGACGCATAGCAGCCACAGTTTTCCCTGTAGGAATCCAACAGGCTTTCCGGCAGGACCATATACCCCACACGAATTGCCGGGGCAATGGACTTGGAAAAGGTTCCCATATAGATCACACGTCCTGACTGGTCCGATGCCTGCAGGCTGGGAATCGGTTTTCCTTTGTAGCGGAACTCGCTGTCATAATCATCCTCTATCAGATAACGGTCTTCTCCCTCCTGCGCCCACCGGAGCAGCTCCGTCCGTCTCCTTATGGGCATAACAATACCTGTAGGATATTGATGGGAGGGCATCACATAAGCCAGCCGCGCCTTGGTCTGACGCAGTTTTTCTGCACACATGCCGCTTTTGTCTACCGGAACGGCAAGGATTTCATAGGCAAAGGACCGGAATATTTTATAAGCCCGCTCATAAGTAGGCTCCTCCATGGCAATAGGCACATGCCTTCCCAAAATCTTTTCCAGCAACATAAACAAATAATCCGTTCCAGCCCCCACAACGATCTGCTCCGGTACGCAGTTCACCCCTCTTGAAGAATGAAGATACCTTCCAATGGTTTCTCTCAGCGAAAAATCCCCCTGGGCATCACCCCTTGCAAACATTTCGCTGTTGGCATCCACTAGAATATTTCGCGTGATCTTTTTCCATGTAGCATAGGGGAAATCCTTAAGGCTGACTGCATGAGGTGAAAAATCAAACCGCATATCCGGAAAAGTCATCTCTTTACCGGAAAGCTTCTTTTCCCTTTGCACTGGCGGCGCTGCCAGTTCCAAAAGCTCCTCCATAGGGCTGACAAAATAACCTCTCTGTGCCCTTGCTTCCAGATAACCTTCCGCTGCCAGCTGTCCGTAAGCAACATCCACCGTACTTCTTGCCACCTGCAAATGTGCTGCCAAAGAACGAGTTGAGGGAAGCCTCTCTCCGCTAAGAAGCTTCCCCCCTCTGATCTCATCCCTGATATACTCATATATCTGCTGATAAAGACATTTATTTGTATCCTCTGTCAATTGAATGGTCAAATCTGTCATTACGCATTCTTTTCCTTCATCTTTGCAAGAATCATCTCCTTCACATCCCTGGCCCTGTCCTTCATACGGCTGTTAACCCCGGGCGAAGCAATAATCGACGAAATGATTCTTGAAGCTGTATCCAGCTGGTCAAACTCCATGGAAAGCACAGCGCACAGATAGTCTACTGTCGATTCGTCCATGCCGCACATCGGATAACCTTCCGCCTGTCTGGCTGCCAGAAAACCATCCAGCGCATTTTTCAGGAACTCCCTTTCCTGTTCCTTTAACTCTGCAGGCTTTGGCGAATCCTCTGCCTCCCCGGAATCCTTAAGATTTTCCTGCCAGCTGCGAAGAAGCCACCCTGCTTTCAGGCATATGTATGCTTTTTCACTTGCCTTTGCCTTCTTTACAACAGCATTGGCAAGGCACAATTTATAACGATACAATGCCTCCTCATGAGTATAAGTTTCCTGATCCTGCATATTTGCCTGAAAACTCTGGCAAATATTATCTTTTATTTCCTTGATCTGCGTTGACAGCACTGTGGGAAAATACCTTGCAAGCGCTGAATACCCGCATTGCGGGCAGACCACCGGATCATATTTCAAAGGCTCAATGTTTTCATAAACCGGGCGAAGATCCAGATCTGAACGGATCAGCCTTGCCTTGCCCGCCCTCAGGGTTCTTGCTTTAATTTTCGAACTGCAAACAGGGCATTCATAGCTTTTGTCAAATAAAAAATCCGTTTCCTTTATCACTGGTGCCGCTTTGGCCGCTTCCTGCACTGCCTTTTCCTTTGCAGGTTCCTCAAATATTTTAATTTTTTCCAAATTTTTCAGTCCGCTAAGTCCTAAGCCATCCAATAGTCCCATACTCTTTTACCCTCCATATACATACATTTGTTATAGGAAGCGGCTTTAGCCGTTTCCTATATTTGCCATACACATCACATCCATAACTATATTATGACTTAGGCAATACATAAGAACTCTTCAGAGACACGATCCTGTTAAAAACAAGCGCCCCTTCTCTGGAATCCTTTGCGTCTACACAAAAATATCCCTGTCTGACAAACTGGAAGCTGTCATAAGCTTTGGCATCCCTAAGCGCCGGTTCCAGATAACATTCCTTAAGCACTATGAGAGAATCAGGATTCAGGTTCAGGCTGCCGTCCTCATTATATACCCCTTTTTCTTCATCAATGATATTTTCGTAAAGCCGCACTTCCGCTTTCACCGCTTCTCTGGCAGGAACCCAGTGAATGGTTCCCTTCACCTTCCGTCCAGTAAACCCGGTGCCGCATTTCGTCTCCGGATCATAGGTGCAATGAACTTCTATGACTTTTCCGTTTTCATCCTTTACACAGCCGGTACAAGTGACAAAATAAGCATTCATCAGACGCACTTCATTCCCCGGAAACAGCCGGAAATACTTTCTGGGCGGTTCTTCCATAAAGTCTTCTCTGTCAATATACAATTCCCTGCCAAAAGGCACCTGCCTGCAGCCCATCTCCTCATTCTCAAGGTTATTGGCCACCTGCAGCAATTCGCTTTGATCTTCCGGATAGTTGTCAATGATCAGCTTTACCGGATCTAACGCTGCCATCATGCGTGGACGCTTTAACTTCAAATCTTCCCTGATACAGTATTCCAGCATTGCATAATCTGCAGAAGAATTACTTTTGGATACGCCGCACAAATCCACAAACATTTTGACAGACTCCGGCGTAAAGCCTCTCCTGCGAAGGGCTGCTATGGAAACCAGCCTTGGGTCATCCCAGCCGTCCACAATTCCCTCTTCCACCAGTTTCTTGATATATCTCTTTCCCGTGACCACATTGGTCAAATACATCTTGGCAAACTCAATCTGCTTAGGCGGATGGGGATATTCCAATTCTCTCACCACCCAGTCATACAGCGGTCTGTGATCCTCAAATTCAAGCGTACAGATAGAATGGGTAATCCCCTCGATCGCATCCTCAATAGGGTGGGCGAAATCATACATCGGGTAGATGCACCACTGATCGCCGGTATTATGATGGCTCATATGGGCTACACGGTAAATGATAGGATCGCGCATGTTGATATTAGGGGACGACATGTCAATTTTGGCACGGAGAGTCTTTTCCCCATCTGCAAATTCCCCGTTTTTCATCTTTTCAAAAAGCGCCAGATTTTCTTCTATGCTTCTGTCTCTGTTCGGGTCGTTCTTTCCCGGCTCCTTGAGAGTTCCCCTGTATTCCCGCATCTCATCCGCTGAAAGATCGGATACATAAGCCTTTCCTTTCTTGATCAGCTTTACTGCGCCTTCATACATCTCTTCAAAATAGTTTGATGCAAAAAAAAGCCTGTCTTCCCAGTCCGCCCCCAGCCATTTGATATCCGCTAAAATAGACTCCACAAACTCCGTCTTTTCTTTCGTGGGGTTCGTATCGTCAAACCGCATATTAAACTTGCCATTGTATTGCTTTGCAAGACCGTAATTTAAAAGAATGCTCTTTGCATGTCCAATATGAAGATATCCGTTGGGCTCCGGCGGAAATCTGGTATGCACTGTATCATATACGCCCTCTGCCAGATCCTTATCTATGATCTGCTCAATGAAATTTCTGGAAACAACAACCTTTTCCTCTTCAACGTTTTCTCTGTTTAATTCTGATTCACTCATTTCTTTTAACCTCTACTAGCTCATTTTTCTAATGAGAATGCTTTGCAGGATCTTGACAGAATCCTTGATAAATTTAGTTTCCTCCAGCTTCCAGACATGCTCCTTAGCTATATGGCCTAAACACACATACCGTTCAACCGCACCGTTTATCGTAACAGGAACCACGACAACGGCAGTCAGCCCTAACTGCTCTAATACTTTTCTTTCCGCTTCCCCTAGCATAACCTTCGTCATTGCCGAAGGCATGGATTTTGCAGACAAGATCAAGGTCTTTCTGGTTTGGAAAAAGGAAGCATACTCCGGGTCATATTTCTGTTCCGGACTCCAGACAAGCCCTGCCCGCAGCCAGCGGGAAAGCACTTCGATCGACTGTCCTTCCTTTGGCATCCGGTATATCACCCCCACGCTCATCTGAAGGTAATTGCCCACGGTCTGGAGAAGCTTTCCCATGATCCTTTCCATAGAAAGCTTACTGTCCAAAAGCTGCGTCACCTCCAAAAGAGCCTCCGCACGCTTTACTCTTTCTTCCATTTCCAGCTCGCTCGCCCGGCTTTTTTGGATCTTTATTTCCGCCTCCGTCTCCGCTTCCTTATAGCGTATAAGCGAACAGGTAATATCATGCAGCGCGTCAATTGCTGCTGCAAACTGTTTTTCACCCACTGTATTATGGAATCCCTGCAGCGGTTCTTTTTCATAATCCTCTGCATCCGTCACATCAGAAAGCACACCACAAACAAGCCAACCAAGCACCGGCTTTCCTCCTGCTTTGGCGGATATGACCGCCAAACGCAGATTGGGATAAGCTGTTGCCTCAATCGCCTGCTCCTCCAGTGTGCTCTCGGATACTCTCTGCAACATGCCTTGAAACTGTTCTCTGTCTATAATTTCCCTTAATTGGTCCTTATCCTCCGCATTCCCTCCAAATTCCGTAAGCGGCGTGCCTTTTCCATCCACACAGCACACGAAAATATGGGCTATATCACAAAAATGCCTTTGCCATCTTTCCAGCTCCCCGACCTCTATAAGGTTTCTCCCGCCGGTTTCTGCACTTTGCTCCAATACGGTATTTTCCAGATTTCCCACTTAGGCTGCTTCCTTTCAACTATTCGTCCACACTGTAATTAGGCGCTTCCTTGGTAATATGGATATCATGAGGATGGCTTTCTTTTAGTGATGCGGCGGAAATCTTAACAAACCTTCCGTTTTCCTTTAATTCTTCGATCGTTCTGGTTCCACAATAACCCATTCCTGATCTCAATCCGCCCATCAGCTGGAATACGGTATCCTCCACGGTTCCTTTATAAGCTACACGCCCTTCCACGCCTTCCGGCACAAGCTTCTTTGCATTTTCCTGGAAATAACGGTCCTTGCTTCCGTTTTCCATAGCCGAAATAGAACCCATGCCTCTATATACCTTATATTTACGTCCCTGATATAATTCATAGGTTCCAGGACTTTCGTCACATCCTGCAAACATACTTCCCATCATGCAGACATTGCCACCGGCTGCAATCGCTTTGGTCATATCCCCCGAATACTTAATACCGCCATCTGCAATGATCGGTATCCCGAATTCTTTCGCTACTGAATAAGAATCCATGATTGCCGTGATCTGGGGAACGCCAATCCCTGCCACCACACGGGTGGTACAGATGGAACCGGGACCAATTCCCACCTTCACCGCATCAGCCCCTGCCTTGATCAGGTCTCTTGTTCCTTCACCTGTGGCAACATTTCCTGCAACCACCTGCAGATCCGGGAATTTTTCCTTGATCATGGAAAGGCAGCGCAGCACATTTTCAGAATGTCCATGGGCACTGTCTAAAACAACCACATCTACCTTGGCATCTACCAGAGCTCCTACTCTGTCAAGTACATTAGCAGTGATCCCCACGCCTGCTCCGCAAAGCAGCCTTCCCTGGGAATCCTTAGCCGAAAGCGGATACTTGATCGTCTTTTCAATATCCTTTATTGTGATCAGACCAGCCAGATTATAGTCATCATCTACAATAGGAAGTTTTTCTTTTCTTGCCTTCGCAAGGATTTTCTTAGCTTCCTCCAGGGTAATTCCTTCTTTTGCAGTGATTAGACCTTCGGAAGTCATTGACTCTTTGATCTTTTTAGAAAAATCCGTTTCAAACTTCAGATCACGGTTAGTGATGATCCCTACCAGCTTGCGCCCCTGGGTGATCGGCACACCTGAGATACGGAACTTCGCCATCAGGGCATCTGCGTCCGCCAATGTGTGGTCAGGCGTTAACGAAAACGGATCCGTAATAACACCATTTTCAGACCGTTTTACCTTGTCAACCTCCTCGGCCTGGGCTTCAATGGACATATTCTTATGAATAATGCCAATTCCTCCCTGCCTTGCCATGGCAATTGCCATCCTGTGTTCGGTAACCGTGTCCATTCCCGCACTCATCATGGGAATATTCAGCCTGATCCTTTTAGTCAGCCAAGTCGTCAGATCCACTTCATTCGGAACGATCTGCGAATAAGAAGGGACAAGCAGTACGTCATCAAAGGTAATTCCTTCACCAATTATCTGGCCCATTTCTCTTCCTCCTATGATTTATCTTTCAATTGATTAGTTGCCTATGTCAATCCGTAAATACCTTTCTGGGAGCCGCAAATGCAATTGCCTTGACCATCTCCAGATTGGGTTCAATGATTACTTTTTGCTTTCCGTCATAAAAGAAGACATATCTGTGATCAGGCTGTTTCTCCTCGCCTGAACTATAATCCACACACTTGTCCTGCCTGTTCTTGTAATTATCCAAATGCCAGGACTTGATCGGTGCCAGAATCTCCATCTTTCCGATATCATATACTGCTACTCTCTTACGCCTGCTCTTCGCCATGACCTTGTCTACTGTCAGTTCCTTGTCCACATACAGGTACTCGTATTCAAGGTTTGCGTGAAGATTAATAAAGTAGGTTCCCACGCCAAAAGCGATACCGACCAGCATTGCAGGGATGAACACCATTCCTGCCAAAACCAAAAATACCGTCAGTATGATGAATACAAACTTGATCACCACCATGTACGCAGGGGTTTTCTTTTTGACCATCCATTCTACATATGTTTCGTTCATATTAGACCTCCATCCGAAATGTATATTACTATATGATAGTATATTTTAGAGAAAGTTTCAAGCTAATCATGCAGAGACAACGAAAGTTAATTGTAGCAGTTTATTTTTTATCATTTTTTTATGCTTTTTTAACAGATATTCCCTTTCTCTTCATTGACACTTCGTTTCAAACTCGTTATGATATAATGAGTGTTAGCAAGGAGCGCTGAAAGCGCGGGTTTGCGAGTTTTATGATAAAATGCATAGCAAAGAGAGGGATCAAGCTGATTATGGGTAAGAAGAATAAAGAGCCAAGACCCTACCGGGGTGTG
>ERZ808054.1128-NODE-1128-length-17442-cov-5.761301_pt1 | contig 17442 bp, 13 predicted proteins | sample MGYA00380201_ERZ808054 | MGnify/ENA primary metagenome ERZ808054 (study PRJEB31490, sample SAMN06133419) | mouse gut metagenome | isolation source: Z5_2 | host: mice | place: China: Chengdu | collected 2015-05 ... | reverse complement strand
CACCGCAAATGCGGTGGTTTTTCTGTGCGCGGGTACAGAGGATATCTACCAGCGGAAACTTGTGGGCATGATCCGTCCCACTACCCTGCAAGCAGTGAGAGGATCCCCTGACTTGACTGGTTCGCCTGCGAGAGCATTGCCTGCCCGGACTGCAGCAGGATATTGCGGTTGGAGTAAAGCACCATCTCTCGAGCCATATCCGTATCACGGATCCGGCTCTCGGAGGCTGTCGTGTTCTCCACAACGTTATCCAGGTTCTTGACCGTGTGCTCAAGACGGTTCTGGTATGCGCCAAGCCTGCTCCGCTCTGCGCTGACCTTGTCCTTCGCGTTGCTGAACGCCTTGATCGCCTGATCCGCTCCGCTGACCTGAACCATGAGCCGCCTGTATTTACCCTTCGAAGTCCTCACTACCTGCTTCTCATAGATATAGCCGCCTCTGACATCGATATTGTCGATGCCGAGCGCATGGCTTGATATGGTTGCCATCTTCAATACCATCTGGTTTCCCGTGTCCGCACCAACCTGCAGTGCGACCTGCAGCGGCTCCTCGTGGGATCCAGGTATGCGCACTTCCTTCTCATACATGACGCCGGCGGCAAACAATCCCCAATCCATCTTTGTATTGTAAGGTGTCCCGGGACGCTCATCGTACACCCAAAGTTTGTTGGGGTTGGTGGGATCTTTCTCCAACCGAGTAAAATGATCTGCCGGATGCCCTGGAACTCCATTGCTGTCCTTTGTGAGATCCAGGATCGCATCGATCAGATCCGAAGCCGAATGGATGTCATCAATCCCCAGTTTGAAGACATAGGAATTGCCCGACTGGACAGGAGGCTGTGCGCCTGTGCCTGCAGTGAATTCCACACAGTAGAACTTATCGCATGTACAGCATGTCGTACTGAATCCCTTGCCGTACAGATCCTGCTTTGTGTCAGCCGAATAATCCTTGAAGTCCATGCTGGCAGCATAACTTCCCTTGTAGGTCTCGGAAAGCACCGTCTTGCCGTCTACCTCATTCTCCATGTCGATCGCCGGGCAGTCTACCCAGTCCGGCAGGCTTCCGACCGGAAGCAGCGTCCGCACCACCCGGTCCGGCGCATACACGCCGATCCCCTTGAGCACCTGGATCTCATTGAACTTCGTGCGCTCCTTGATCGCATCGATCTCCGTGATGATCTGGTCGATCTCGTCCTGGATCTTCTGTCTGTCCGACGCGCTGTTCGTGCCGTTTGACGCCTGGACGGACAACTCCACGCACCGGTCGATCATATCATGCACTTCCGTCAAGGCACCATCTGCAATCTGTATCATGGAAATGCCATCCTCAGAATTTGCCGATGCCTGTGTCAGCCCTCGGATCTGCTTGCGCATCTTTTCCGATATGCTCAAGCCCGCGGCATCATCCGCCGCCCTGTTTACTTTGTACCCGCTTGAGAGCTTCTCCGCAGATTTTCCCAGAATCCCTTCCGTCATGCCTAACTGGCGGTCCGCGTTCATCGCTCTGATATTATGTTGTATCCTCATGACCATCATCCTCCTTGACATCCTGGTCGTATATAACCCAAGCCGGATAACGGTATTTTCCTTGTGAGTTATATTAGTTGCGCAAGGTTTAGATAATACTAGACCTTATCTTATCTATCGGCACATTTTATAAAATTCTTAAGATATGTGTGCAAAATTTGTAAAAAAGATATGCAAAACATCATACTCCCTTTTCGGAAAGTTGTTCCTACTGCTCATTTTCCAATACCTTTATATAGAAATAATAGTGTGCTGTCCCACCATAACCATTCTTTTCAGCGTCCCATTCGGCAACGACCTCATAAATATATCCGCCTGGCTTCAACTCTATTACATAGCCGTCAATAGCGATAGTTTCACTGTCTGCATCATGGTTGTTCCATTGCTTCTCATTCCAGCACTGAATATTTAAAATTGAATCGGGGTTCTCTGCGAACTCCAAAGCAGCTGTCGTCTCTGAGGTTTCAAATTTTGGAATCCAATTTTCGCAATCCAGCGGGTGCGGACTATCAGTTTGTGTCACGGTAGAAGTTCCATCGCTGTTTCTTTTCTGCCACACATAAGTCCCCAACAGCGTATCGAAAGCAGTTTCATCGCTTATGACAGTTAATCCGGGCGGATCTTCCAATACGATACTGGCATTTTCATCCTTTAACAGTCTGTTTGCATATGCATTGAGTGCCTGACACGGTTCATATTTCGTCCTATACCCCACACCATTGATCACAAAGAATGGGTTATATGCCATGACTTCTGTCTGTGTTCCGTCCGACAGCACCAGCGTAAAGACCACGCCCTGTCCGCTATACTCTGTATAGGAATTGTCTTCCCTGTAGAGCACCACCTCATTCAAATATCCTGTTAATTCCTCGATGTCCACAATTTGAACGGTGGTGTCCGGCGGCGTCACCCGCACTGTGGCTGACACGATTTCCGCCGGTTCCATATCTTGAAATGGTTTTTTGCCTGCAGCAGTACGATAAACAATCATGATCATACCTATAAGTACTATGCATGCCAATATAACGATCAGCGCCTTCTTTTTCATAACGATCCTCCTCGTATCTTCATAATCTATATAGATGCTCAACAAAAACTTTCGTTATTGGGAGTCGATCGCGAAGTTCGTCGGCAGCGGACTTTCGCCACAAATCACGGACATGCCTGTCATATTTAAAAAAGGACTGCTGAAATATCAGCAGTCCTTTTTTTATGGTAGAAACTAACGTTCCCTTCCTGTGGAATCGGTGATTACTGCAGTAAGCTGAGTACACCCTGGTTCGCCTGGTTCGACTGTGCCAGCATAGACTGACCAGCCTGCTGGAGGATGTTCGCATTCGAGTATTTCACCATCTCAGTTGCCATGTCTGTGTCACGGATCTGGCTCTCTGCAGCTGTTGTGTTCTCAACAACGTTATCCAGGTTATTAATGGTATGCTCTAATCTGTTCTGGATCGCACCGATCATTGACCGCTGCTTGGAAACATGTGCGATTGCCTCCGCGATCGAATCGATCGCGTAAGTAGCATATGCTCCTGTTGAATCCTTAACATTCAGACCATTGATGCCTAGTCCCCTGGTATCGAGCGCATCGATCGTCACACCGATCTTGTTTGTCATATCTGCGTCAGCACCTACGTGAAGGTTGAAGTTGAGCGCTTCCTGGACGTCGTATTTGCCCTTGTCAAATGTGAAAATTGCTTTCGTAGGGTCAGCTGGATCATCCATTACAACATCAGCGACATCAGCGTTTCCACCTGTCTTTGCTCCGATGCTGTTGGCAAGTGTCAATTCCTGACGAATCATCGAGTATGCTTTTGCTGCTGTTATGACAGATGCATCCACATCATCAACTTCATCTGGTTTTTTATCTCCATTTACACTTACTTCATCTTTCATTACATGATATGTTTTACCTTTATACAGTACCGAACTCTGCTCGACAATTTTACCTTGAAGTTTATCCTTGGTCAAAATATTTTTGTCTGCGTTTTCCTCAGCAGCATTGTCCGTCAATGTATACTGTACACCATCAATTGTAATCAACTCGCCTGAAGCCATGGAGTCAACAATCGCCTTTGCCGCATCAACACCATCAGTGCCAACAAGACCGATCTGATACTGCTTACCACCAATTGAAATGCTGTCACCAAACTGTAAAGCATTCATTGTGAATGTCGCAGTTGTCGCGCCATCCTGAAGCTGTCCGTCGATTCCTGCATCTTTCGCTTCCAGATACTTCTCAACCCTGTTCGCATCACCCTTCAAGAGGTAGATCTCGTTGAACTTGGTCGTCTCTGCTACTCTATCAATCTCAGTAAGGAGCTGGTCAACTTCGTCCTGGATCGTCTGACGGTCTGACAAAGCGTTCGTTCCGTTCGCTGCCTTCACTGCAAGCTCATTCATTCTCTGTAACATATCATGCACTTCTGTTAAAGCACCTTCTGCTGTCTGCACTGCACTGATGCCGTCCTCAGCGTTGGTGGAAGCCTGTGTGAGACCTCTCATCTGCTTTCTCATCTTCTCTGAGATCGCAAGCCCTGCCGCATCGTCTGCCGCACGGTTGATCTTGTAACCAGAAGAAAGCTTCTCTGAAGACTTTGACAAAACACCTGTTGTGATTCCTAACATTCTGTTTGCGTTCATTGCTCTAAGATTGTGCTGTACTACCATATAATTACCTCCTTGTAATTGCCGCATGCGACTCCCCCGCATACGGATGTCGGCGACTCCCTTCGCCCCATTTGTTACACAAAATTTTTACTATATTAAATTTTCATATTCCCCGGAAAATGCTTTAAATTCCATTTCGGCATCAACTTAAAGTTTTACCGGATTACATTGAATGGTCCCATTTCTGTTTCCATTCACTTATTATATCGGACAATATCCAATATACTTTATAGTTGTCTGAATATTTTTTTTATTTTTTTAATTGCATATATTTTCAATACAATTAAAGGGCTGCCGGAAGCTATCCTGCGCAGGCTGCGCCTGCCATTTTTCTGCTGCTCCCAAACACGATCTTTTGATCAACCCAGCAGCGACAAAATACCCTGGTTTGCCTGGTTTGCCTGCGCGAGCATGGACTGCCCTGCCTGCAGGAGAACACTGTTGTTGGAATATGTCACCATCTCCTCCGCCATATCGGTATCTCGGATGTTGGACTCCGCCTGCGTCGTATTCTCGACAACATTGTCAAGATTCTTGATCGTATGTTCCAGACGGTTCTGCATCGCACCGATCAGGGAACGCTGCGTGGACACCTTCTTGAGCGCATCTGCGACAACATCTATCATATCTGTCGCCAGATCACCTGTATCATCCACGATCCCGATCCAGTTCGAGTGGATCTTGTTCACGCCAAGCCCCGACGACGAGAGGTTCTCGATCTCGACGGTGATCTTGTTGGGCTCATCGGAATCCGCTCCCGCATGCAGGTTGAACGTCAGATCCTTTGGCACCTCCACACTGCTCTCCCGGATATAGCTCTCGATCAGGGACATGCCTGTCGCAACATCGATATCGCCGACCTTGATCTCACTCAGCGGATCCGCCTGGGCAGACGTGAACAGCCCTCCCTCATAGCTTCCGTCGCCGTCCACATTAAAGTACTTGTACAGCGCCATCGCAGACACTTTCTTGCCGTCGGCATCGTAGAGCTGTGCGTGGGAGCGGTCCTGCTCGATCGTCACGCCATCCAGAAACTGGAACGGCTCAATCCTGCCGTCATTGTCAAAATCATAGTTCAGTTCGTCCCTCACCCTGGTTCCCATCAGCGTATCTACCAACAGATACCCGTCAGCGATCCCGTTGTCCGCATTGAGGTAATCATTCATCTTTTCGCCTTTGGCGATGTGGATGACCGCCTTGGTATCCTGATCATACAGATACAGATCCCTCGCCGCATTGATCTGTCGCTTCGCAGTGGCATCATAGATCAGGTCGATATCTGTCTGGTTTGTGCCAAGCGTCGTATTCGCCGCGGCTACCTGTTTATTGACCTGGATTCCCATAAATCCGCGATAGTCGGCATTCACTCCGGTTTTTCCCGGGTTGAGAAACGGCGTGATATCATTGCCGTTCTGCACTTTCCTGGCACTGACCGGCGTGCCGGAAGCCGCGTTGTCTATCGCATCGTCCACAAAGTAGATCGTATTGTGCCCGATATAGTTCTGTTTTGTCGTGGGTTCCCCGTGGATATCCGCATTCGGATTCGGCGTATCTACCGTCTTGTAATCAACGATCCAGCTCTTGTACGTCCCCTTGTTCTCCTCATCTCCTTTTAATAAGTAGATCTCGTTGAATTTGGTCGTCTCGGAAACCCTGTCGATCTCCGTCACCAGCTCATCCAGCTCGTCCTGTATATATCTGCGGTCCGTCTCGGAATTTGTGCCGTTCGCCGCCTGCACCGCCAGCTCGTTCATGCGCTGCAGCATATCCTGAACCTCGGCGAGCGCCCCCTCCGCCGTCTGTACACACGAGATCCCATCCTCGGAGTTGGAAGATGCCTGCCCGAGCCCCCTGATCTGTTTCCTCATTTTCTCGGAGATCGCAAGTCCTGCTGCATTGTCTGCCGCACGGTTGATCTTGTAGCCGCTCGAAAGTTTCTCTGTCGAGCTCGCTGACTGCTTTGTGTTGATCCCCAGCATCCTGTTGGCATTCATCGCCTTTAAGTTGTGTTGCACTACCATATCCATACCCTCCTTGTGTAAGATAGACTCCGGGAGTCCATCAAAAATATTTTCCCCTCGCAAACCGGATCATGTCCGCTGCACAATGGCTGCAAACATGAGTTATCTTTCGTATTCTTTTTTCATGCTACTTTTTTTTCCAAAAACTGTCAATATATTTTTTGAAATTGTTTGTATTTTTCGTACAATTTTAAAAATTTTCTGTAAATTTCTTTATTTTCCCCAAACTTGTGCCGATATTATCTGTAAAACATTATACTATATCAAATTTTTCAACAAATCCGAAGGAGGAACACACCATGGTGATACAGCATAATGCATCGGCAGCAAACTCGAGCAGACAGTTGGGGATCATCTCGGGTCTGCAGGCGTCGAGCACGGAAAAGCTGTCTTCCGGATACAAGATCAACCGCAGCGCCGACAACGCGGCGGGCTTGTCCATATCTGAGAAAATGCGGAAACAGATCCGCGGCCTTGACAGGGGCGCCCTGAATATAGAAGACGGCATCAGCTATGCACAGGTGGCGGACGGTGCCCTGAACGAAGTCCACGACATGCTGCAGCGCATCAACGAGCTGGCAGTGCAGGCGGCAAACGGCACAAACTCTCCCACGGACAGGCAGCATATCAACGACGAGGTGCAGGCACTGAAAACAGAAATGGAGCGCGTTTTTCAGACTACCGCTTTCAATGAGAAGAAGATCTGGGAAGAGACGGTCACGATCGACAAAAATGTGGTCGGGCAGGTCAAAGTACAGTCAACTACCATCGCCACACCCGGCTCACAGAAGATACCTATCACAAATGACACCTTCGGACTGCTCCCTTCGGGCGCGCCGCTCCAGAGCAACGGTTCCTTAGCCCATTCCTTTTCCAACGGCTCCGGCGCCTATACGATCCATGCCGGCAAAGACGGCGTAAACCTGTCCTGGTCGGCATTTAACGGCACTTCCTACAGGACAAAAACGATCACCTGGAATGAGCTGCGGGATAACGGTTTCAAATTTGACGTCGGTGATTATTTTGAAAACAAGGACAGCGCCGGAAATGCGATCACGGATCCCGCAAAACAGCTGGTCGACGCTAACGGCGACGCTAAATTTGATTTCTCCGTGGCACTGAACGTGACGGCAGGCGCGACAAACGAACAGATCGCCGCGGCGATCGACAGCACGACCATGTACCAGTATCTAGGTTCATCCGCCACATTCCAGGATGATGGCAATACCCTTTCCGGCTCCGGACTCCGGTTCGAATCCCAGTCGTTTGTCTATGCGGCGGCATATGCCGATTCCGTGCTCGCCAAGGACAAGGGCGTCAGCGGCTATGATTTCGAAAATCCTTCCGACTCGTTTATCGAGCCTGTCAAAAACGCCTCCGGCGGCAATCTCACAAAGATACCGAACAAAGGCGCCAATCTGACTACCGCCAGAAATTCCACCGACGGATGGGAATTTGCATTTCAGGCTGCAGGGCTTGGCAAACTGACCGCAAAGCCATCACAGTGCTCCTACTATTCGAATGACACCGATGTCACCCTCACGCCGCGTGTCACCTCCATGTCAGCGACCGAGGCGGACATTGTCCGATCCGGGCGGGATGCGAACGATGAAAATGTATTCTGGAAACTCAATCATTCCACTTCCCCCTGGCCGAATCCCACGGAAAAACATTGGTATATCTCAAGGAATGATATCGACAGCGGAACCGGCACGCTGGGGGATGTCATGGCTACCCTGACCGGGAGCAAAGGGCTTTTGTCCAAATCGATCCAGAACGGATCACCGACGGGAAACAGCGGGGCTACAGATGCCGGCGGGCGTGTGTACCTCACTTTTGACATTACCGCGGACACCCCCTACACTTACGGCAAGGACACCGCCGGCAATGATCTGACTTCCGACAAAGTCGGCACATTCACACTCTCTTTTGACGTCACGCCAACGGACACGGAACAATCGATCCTGGACAAGTTCAACGCCGCTTTCAATGACAAAACACTCTTTGACCTTGATTTCACAAGCAATAACATGGCGAGCGGCACCGTGCAAAGCTCAGGCTATCACACTTCGACCATGCTCAAAAACGACTATTTACCGGAAGACAGGCTCGTCGACATCGACCTCAGCATACACAGCGGCGACGAGACGACCGACAAGATCTCTCTGAATTATGAATGTCTGCGCCTCAAGACCATCGGTCTGGCGGACACCAATGTCCTGACCCAGAACAGCGCGCTTGACGCGATCGACGAGATTGCCGGTGCACTTGAGATCATAAGCGCACAGCGCTCCATGTTCGGCTCCTACCAGAACCGCATGGAACGCGCCTACAATATCGACAACAATTCATCCGAAAATGCACAGCATGCTGAATCCAAGATCCGCGATACCGATATGGCTGTGGAAATGGTCAATTACTCCAAACTGCATATCCTGGGACAGGCGGGGCAATCCATGCTGGCGCAGTCAAACCAAAGGAATCAGGGTATCATGAATCTGCTGAACTGATGCGCTTTTGCGCACACAAAAGAAAACTGCCGTGCAGCACACACGGCAGTTTTCTATATATGTGAAATGGTAAGTACCAATTTCAAGCATATTAACGCAAATTTAATATTATGATCTTTAATCTATTGTTCGGGACCGGATCCACCGTGTCACGCGGGTGTTGGGAGTACCTGTGGTAGCAGGTGCACCTTTGTGAAAATGAATCCAGCATATATGTTATACCAAAAACGTATACGTCTTTGAGTTTTGTCCGAAACTATCAGTCTGTCTGTTATCACAACCGATCTGACCATTCCTCCTGTCCTGAATGATCGTTTTGTCAATTCTGAAATTTTTCTTAAGGCGCGGGCAGCCTAGTGCTGCCCATGCCTTATCCGGGTTTTATACGCCCATTTTTATTATGTTTCTGATTAACCTAAGAGGCTGAGTACGCCCTGGTTAGCCTGGTTGCCCTGTGCGAGCATGGACTGACCAGCCTGTGAGAGGATGTTCGCATTGGAGTACTTCACCATCTCTGTCGCCATATCTGTATCACGGATCTGGCTCTCTGCTGCTGTCGTGTTCTCCACTACGTTATCCAGGTTGTTGATCGTGTGCTCTAATCTGTTCTGTACCGCACCGAGTAATGAGCGCTGTGCAGATACGTGTGCCACTGCGTCTGCGATCGCATCGATTGCATATGTTGCAGATGCACCTGTGCTGTCCTTTACGTTCAGTCCCTGGATGCCAAGTCCTGCTGTGTCGAGAGCGTCGATCTGAACGGAGATCTTGTTGGTCATGTCTGCGTCTGCACCTACGTGGAGCGCGAATGTGAGACCTTCTTTTCTGTCTACGGTACCCTTTGTAATGTGATATTCAATCTTACCATCCGCATTTGCTGTCGGAGTACCTGCATCTACAGTAGCTGATGTTTTTGTTGCACCAATGCTGCTGGCAAGCTTCAACTCCTGATTGATCATTTCATACGCCTTATCTGCCGTCACAACCTGCGGTTTCTTTGCATCGATTGCAGAACCCGTTCCATTTTCTGCACCTGCATCATCCACCATGGCTGTCAATGTCTTGCCTTTATATATAGCTGTACTGCCTACTGCCACTTTCTTTTTGATCTCATCAATCGTGAGCATGTTTTTATCTGCGTTTTCTTCTGCTGCAGTTCCAACTACGGTATACTGTGTACCGTCAACCGTAACCAGCTCACCAGCTGTCGCAACACCGATGGAAGACTGCACATCAGCTGCCGTGCTGCCGATAGTATACTCTGTTCCACCAATCTTGATGGTATCACCAAGTTTTAACTCTTTCATCGTGAAAGTAGCCTTGGTTGTGTTCTGTGTCAGTGTGCCGTCGATACCTGCGTCATGTGCATCAACTGTAACCGTCTTTGTATCCTTGTCACCCTTCAACATATACATCTCATTGAACTTGGTCGTCTCTGATACGCGGTCGATCTCTGTAAGCAGCTGATCTACTTCGTCCTGGATCGTCTGACGATCGGAGAGTGCGTTTGTGCCGTTTGATGCCTTTACTGCCAGCTCGTTCATTCTCTGCAGCATGTCATGAACTTCTGTCAGAGCGCCTTCTGCTGTCTGCACTGCGCTGATACCGTCCTCTGCATTCAATGATGCCTGTGACAATCCGCGGATCTGCTTTCTCATCTTTTCAGAGATAGAAAGTCCTGCTGCATCATCGGCTGCGCGGTTTACCTTGTAACCAGAAGAAAGCTTCTCAGCTGACTTGGAAAGAGTTCCCTGTGTTATGCCTAACATTCTGTTTGCGTTCATTGCTCTAAGATTGTGCTGTACTACCATATAAATACCTCCTTGTGTTTACATGATATAGGATTTGCCAAAGCAATCAGCGTCTCCTATACCAAAGCCAACTTTGTTGGCAGAGCCACCTTCGTTGGCTCGGACAATTCCTTTTGCCCGGGCGAGTTCCATCGCCACTGTTACTTTGTTTCCTTTTTGCTAAGGCTCAGCCCTAGCCTGCTTGCTGTCTGCCATTTCACCTTCAGACAGCTGCAATCCTGTACTTACCAATATTTAATTGTAATTGTAAGCCCTAAGGCTTTACTCTATATTTATGGAAATACTTACGTTCACTGCCGGCATTTCCAAAAATATCATTTTTTCTGTATCAGACACATTCCTGTCAAATCACTCTGTGCTGATACCACTTTCGTGCGTCAAAATGTATGATAGTTTTCTAATCTGTTTTCAATATCTGTTATTCGTTTTCTTTTACTTGGAAAATCAAATGACCTGCTGTATCATTGACTGTGCTGCAGTCTGATCACAGCTTTCTGCTGATCTGGGCAGTCCGCCCCGCATGATGTCTGACAATTGTCATAGGACACCTGCCTAAGATTATACTATACTACCACCATAAATACCTCCTTGTGTTTATCTGGTAAAAGATTTGTGAAAGCAACTGGCAGATCTTTCATCGAACGAATCCTTTCGTCCTAAGCGATCCTTCACGCCATCATCACTTTGCTTTTTTGTTGTGTTGTAAGCTTTTTGTTTGCTTACACTTTATATATCGGTGCATCTTCAAAATACTTTAGCTTTATTTTGAAATTTTTTTAATTTTCTATACATTTCGAATTATCGCAAATTTTAAAACAATTATGTAAACCCCATTTCCTCTTGCTCCTGTTCTAAATTCATTGTAAAACAGCCTTTTTTCAGCAAAAATGCAGGTTTTACAGTGCAAATTTTATGTTAATATGCTTTTATCAGTAAATTCTGCTACATCCTTTATCCTTGACGATTTTATCAGATTTGTGAACGTGATCCCTTGCTGACCACGTCCAATGCTATCAGTCATGACTTCTATAACTAAGATATATGAAGCGCCGGATCCGGTACGTGTTATATGCTACTATCGTCGACACCGGATCATGACAACCTAATGTCTGACAAATGAAACCGTAAAATGACCATCTCCCTATAGTCCTATAAATACCATGTTCTTTTCTGTGGTGTTCTGGACTATAACTATCCTTCCTATGATCCTACTTATCAGAACAAATGATCATCTTTATCTTGACATTCACACGCATGTTTGGTATTATCAATACAAGAACACATATTCCTGGTTCAAATTATTCTATAGTAAAATGACGGGCATTGTGTTACTATACTGATAAGAGGAGTTTTAATGGGAGCAAAAGACATTACAGAGAAGATACTCGCGGATTTCAATGATGTGTTTGCAGACATCATCAACGGTGTGCTATTTGACGGAAAACAGGTCGTTTCTGAACATGCACTTGAAAACGTCAAGGACAGAAGCCAGTACAAATTCAACAATAAAATCCACGAACAGGAGCGGGATCTAGCCAAACGCTGGATTCCTTATAAAATATGTTTTGCTCTGTACGGACTGGAACATGAAACCGGCGCTGAGCCTGAGGATCTGTAGAAAATAACTGATACAGATTGCGCAGGATATTTTTTCGAGGATGTATGTCAAAAAACGTAGTCGTAGCGGGCTACGGCGAGGCTTTTTGACATGCATAATCGGAAAAATAGACAAGTCAAGATGTGTCAGTTTTTTCTATACAGATCCTCAAATGCCAATGCGGATCATCGGATATGACGGGGCAGCCTACCGCGGGCAGCTCACCAAAAGAGAACGGGAAAGACCAAATTTCCCCGTCATCACGATCGTGCTGTACTTCGGCACGAAACACTGGGATCAGCCAAGGACTTTATACGAGTGCATGAATATCCAGGAAAATCTGAAACCATTTGTGAGCGACTATAAGATCAATGTTGTGGAAGTCGCATTTCTGGATGACAAACTCGACAACTTCCACAGCGATTTCCGCATCATCGCCGAGTACTTTGTCAACAAACGCAGAAATATAGAATATACTCCAAGTGCACAGGAAATACAGCATGTCGATGAATTTTTGAAATTGCTGCAGGCTCTTACCGGCGACGACCGATATTTCGATGTTCTGAATCTTTTGCAGAAGGAAGCCAAAAAGGAGGGTGTCAATATGTGTGAGATCTTAGACAAAGTAGAAAACAGAGGGATTGCTATTGGTGAAATACGTGGACGCGAAAAAATGGCAGATGAGATCAATCAGCTTAATGCGATCTTGTTGAAACAAAACCGAATGGACGATCTGAGACGCACGCTGGCAGATCAGAACTACCAGCGGCAGCTCATGACGGAATTCGGGATCGGGACTCCGGATAGAGCAAACTAATATTGCACCTGACATATACCAGAACAAATGATCATCTATATCTTGACTATGAACTGTGTGCCTTTATGTAAAATATATTCAATGAAAGAATACCCTCACAGGATCACGTTGATCATTCCATCCTCCGACATGACCACCGCGAGGCAGACGTGCTTGGGGTGGCTCACTTTGTAACCTGTGATGTAGTTCTTGATGGAATTGTAACGCGCACCCCTGCCGTAGTCACCCTCAACAACCATCTGCCCGTCGACGATGACGCCGATCGCGTAGCAGTCGCCGTTCAGGTCGGCAAAGACCGCGCCATCTATCGCGGTGATCCCCTGCAGTACCTCCTCCTGCGCCTCCGCGAGCGAAAACGGCTCTACCTTGAATCCCCGCCTGTAGCGGGAAAGTCTGTTGTCGATCTCCGCCACGATGCCCCGCTTCTCCATGATGACGATCGATGTGCCATGCCTGCACACACTGGCAACGCGCCTGACGATCTGCTGCAGCTTGTCCATCTTGTCCGGTATCTCAAAGTCCCTTCCAAAACTGACCATCTTGCCAAGATCCGCATATTTATCTACATCCGGCTGCATCGCCGGAATGATATAATTGCCCTCGCGGTAGGTCAAAATGTTTTCCCCAGCCTTATGTATGCTCCACACCAACGCTCCCTCGAAGACCACGCAGAGACCTGCTGTCTGCTCTACCGCACTGCCGCGCATCACGCTTCCTTCGATCACGCGCTCCGGCAGTTTCACCCACAGCCCTGCGTCCGCACCTGACACTTCCATCAGTTTGCGGACGGGGCGCATACTTTCTGTATTGAACCTGATCAGGTCGGAGGTTCGCTCACAGCGAAAGTACACTGTCCCTGGTATATCCGTCGGAATCTGTCTCTCGCTGAAAAATATCCGTGTCCTGACTGCCCGTCCCTCGTAGGGCATCGCTGAGATCTGGATAAAATTGATCTGGTCTGGCAGCTTATTGGCACTGATGACTGCCTGCACATAGTTGTCGAACAGCCATTTCCGCTCCAGAATCCTGCCGAAAAAAAGATTTTCGTCCGAACGCTTCCCCAACTCGTCAAGAAGTGCCAGATCGTAAACTTTTGGCACCAGTTCTTCCAGTATGATCCTTGCAAGGATCGTGTTGGCTTCGCACGCCGTCCCCCACGCCATAACCCAGTACAGCTTTCTGCTGCTCGCGTCAGCGCCATCCCTGTGATCAGCAGTCTCGGCAGATTTCGCACAGCAGTACCGCAGCCCGTTTGTACCCGCAAGCCCCTGCGCGATCGTCTCGTCCACGTCCTCCACGACAGGAAAATGTATTTGTCCGCCGCATGCGGCCAGATCCTTTTTCTCCTGAAATTCCTGAAACAAAAACAGAAACATCTGATAATCAGGACTGCAGTGCATGAAATGCTTCCGCATCAACTGGCGTACGGCATTGCTCAGACAGCTGGATTCTGGCAGCTGTTCGAATATTTTATCCTTGAGCCTGAATGGTTTCATGATGATCCTTTCTACATTTATACGTTATCTATAAGCTTCATAGGTTTCTGCGGCGGTCTGGTATTTCTAAAGATCCTGACTGCACGTTGTCTCCAATGCAGGTCTGTTGATACCAGTATACACGATTCTGGTACTTAAGGCAAACCGGCAGGGAAAATTTTTTCCCTGCCTTCATGACCTATGCATTGCTGGGCGCACCGTCAAAAAGACCACCGCGGATGCGGTGGTCCCTGATATTGATTCTATGTCAAAATCTACTGCTATGATTAGCCTAACAGACCAAGTACGCCCTGGTTGGACTGATTGCCCTGTGCGAGCATGGACTGTCCTGCCTGTGAAAGGATATTTGCATTGGAGTACTTCACCATCTCTGTAGCCATATCTGTATCGCGGATCTGGCTCTCTGCTGCTGTCGTGTTCTCCACTACGTTATCCAGGTTGTTGATCGTGTGCTCTAATCTGTTCTGAACTGCACCGAGCAGTGAGCGCTGAGAAGATACATGAGCCACTGCGTCTGCAATCGCATCGATCGCATATGTTGCAGATGCGCCTGAGCTATCCTTCACGTTCAATCCGTTGATGCCGAGTCCCTTTGTGTCAAGAGCATCGATCTGAACAGAGATCTTGTTGGTCATGTCTGCGTCTGCGCCTACATGAAGGGCAAATGTCAAGCCTTCTTTTCTGTCCACTGTACCCTTTGTGATCTCGAACTGCACTTTATCAACATTATTTACCTTAACCGGCTGTCCAGCAGTAACTGTAGCAGAAGTTTTCGTAGCACCGACGCTGCTCGCCAATCCGAGTTCCTGCTGGATCAGATCATAAGCCTTCTTTGCTGATATTACCTGTGGTTTCTGCGCATCAACCGCTGAAACAGTCTGCGTATCACCATTAAAAGCCGTCGTAGCATTCGTCTTCATAGCTACTAAGGTGTCACCTTTATAGATCACTGTACTTCCGTCAGCAATCTTCTTTTCCAAAGCTGCTGCATCCAATTCATTCTTGTCTGCATTGCTTGCGCCGTCTGCTGCCTTGGTATATGTCACACCATCGATCGTGACAACTTCGCCCACTGCTGCCTTTGCAACAGAAGCCTGCACGTTCTTTGTCGTATCACCGATCGTATACTCTGTACCACCAATCTTAACTGTATCACCAAGGCTCAGCTTATCCATTGTAAAAGTAGCCTTTGTCGTGTTCTGTGTCAGTGTTCCCTCGATACCTGCATCATGTGCATCTACTGTGACAGTTTTTGTATCCTTGCCACCCTTCAACAGATAAGTCTCGTTGAACTTGGTCGTCTCAGATACACGGTCGATCTCTGTGAGGAGCTGGTCTACCTCGTCCTGGATCGTCTGGCGGTCAGAGAGTGCGTTTGTGCCGTTGGAAGCCTTCACTGCCAGCTCGTTCATTCTCTGTAACATGTCATGAACTTCTGTCAGAGCGCCTTCTGCTGTCTGCACTGCGCTGATACCATCTTCTGCGTTCAGAGATGCCTGTGACAGACCCCTGATCTGCTTTCTCATCTTCTCGGAGATTGAAAGCCCTGCTGCATCATCTGCCGCACGGTTTACCTTGTAACCGGAAGAAAGCTTCTCTGCTGACTTGGAAAGTGTTCCCTGTGTGATGCCTAACATTCTGTTCGCATTCATTGCTCTAAGATTGTGCTGTACTACCATATAATTACCTCCTTGTGTTTACATGATACAGAATCTGCCAAAGTAACTGGCATCTCCTATACCAGAGCCAATTTTGCTGGCTCGGACAATTCCTTTTGTCCGGGCGAATCCTTTCGCCATCGTTACTTTGTTTCCTTGCTACAGCTACCCTGACTGTCCCCTCCACAGACCACTGATCATCTGCAAGGTTTTTGCCCTGTACAAAATTTCATCGAGGTTCCATGGCGGGACAATCTCATGGGCGGCTGTATATGCACTTTACTATATTTGATTGTTTTTGCAAGTCATGAACCTGTAACTATCCAGCCCTTGATCTTCCTAAGCTGAACTGTCACATCGACTTACGTTATATTCATCAGAAATATTGAAGCAAATCGATCCTAAAATCTTTCTAATTCAACTTTCCGAAAAATATCATGTTATCTGCCTGGAATCTGCCAAGCTGATTTCCACCAAGACCTATGAAGAGGCGGGATTTATTGAACTGAAACCAGAACGCGGCTATTCGATTGTGGCGGAATGGGATAAGGAACATCTGGATGCGTATGGATTTTATGGGACTGGAGACTATTCACTGATTACAGAATAACAAAAAGCGGGTACCGTTTGCATGGCGTCAGAGGGCTGCCTGGAAATGACTGCACAATCTCGTAGTTTTGCAGTCGCTTCCAGGCGGCTCTCTGTTTTCATGGGAAGGAGAATCCAAATCTTCTTGTCTTTTTTAAATAATTGGCTAACACAGACAAGAATTTATGCTATAATGTCTTAAATGGCGGCGGCGGTTTCCCGCCGCGCCCCAACGAAAGGAGCAAAATATGAACTATTCGGAAAGCATTGCGCACAGCATTGAAGCCTATTTAAAGGAGAATGACTGGACATTTGATTTTGATGTGATTCACGGAACCATTTCCGTTGAAGCAGAGTTAAGCTGTCGCCTGGCAAGTGCGATTGTCGTATATCAGGTATCAGAGGGCGGCTTTTTGTGCTATACAGGGCTGGCTGTGGAGGCGGACTCCTCCGTGCGGGCGCAGGTCGGGGAATACCTGCACAGGGCTAACTATGGTCTGCCAAACGGTAACTTTGAGTTCAGCTACGACGACGGCTCGATCCACTACAAAACCGTTTTCGACTGTCCAGACGGCGTGCCTTCCCAAAAGCAGCTGGAAGACAGCATGGCCATCGGACTGACCGTTATCGACCACTACGGAGACGGCCTGTATGAAATTTTAAACAGCCAGGAATCACTGGCGAAAAAACTCATTAGAGAGCTAGATGGAATGGAGTGAGCACATGTCGGAATTTCGCACGGTAC
>ERZ808054.1127-NODE-1127-length-17446-cov-12.387472_pt1 | contig 17446 bp, 17 predicted proteins | sample MGYA00380201_ERZ808054 | MGnify/ENA primary metagenome ERZ808054 (study PRJEB31490, sample SAMN06133419) | mouse gut metagenome | isolation source: Z5_2 | host: mice | place: China: Chengdu | collected 2015-05 ... | reverse complement strand
GAAAAAGTTAGAAAAAACGAGTAAAACTAAGAATCGGATAGAATCCTTTCGTTTTAGGTGTCTATGCTGGCGGGGACAGGTCAAACAGCTAAAGGAAGAAAATGCTTTAGAATAGCTAGGAAGAATGAATAACATAAGGGCGTGTGCGAGGGAGATTGTAAACGAGGAAATCATTTATACATAATAGGTTGGCGGCTGAAATGCCGCCTTTCTAAATTTCCAACAGATAAATTTGTACTTATATATTGACATGGAGCGTACACCATAGTTTATTTTTATTTGAGGAGGTGTCCATATGAACTATACAACAAATGAGGTAGCGCAAAAACTAGGGATTACGAAAGACACATTATTTTATTATGAGAGGGAAGGTCTGTTACCCCAAATTGAACGGGATGAAATGAATAGACGGATTTATTCCGAATCGGATATTGAATGGATATTTTTAATCCGTTGTTTACGGGATACAGATATGCCGATGTGCAAAATAAAACAATATATATCTCTACTTAAACATGGTGGGGAAAACTCCATACCAGAGCGAAAAAATATTTTAGTTGAGCATGAAGCTTTTATTATAGGGAAGATAAAGGCATACCAAGATTTATTATTGCTGATAAAAAAGAAGATTGAATTTTATGACGAAGTTTTAAATGATAAAAATACTGAATCTCAAAAGTGTATGGATTATCTCATGGAATGGGAACATTTCAAAGAACTTCTCGGAGGGATTGCATATGAAAAATAATAAAATAGCTTTGATAACAGGCTGTACAAGCGGAATAGGAAAGGCTCTGTCTGTCAAATTTGCACAGCAAGGTTACAACTTGATTTTGGTAGCAAAAAATAAGGATAAATTGAAAGAATTATCAAATCATCTGTCGCAGACTTTCCGCATAAAATCAGTTTTCATTGTTTATGGACTAGAAAAGCCAGAAGCCGCTGAATATGTATTCCGTAGAGTACAGGAATTGGATTTGAAAATTGATGTGCTTGTTAATAATGCGGGTTTTAATGAGTTTGGAAGTTTTATTAAAACAAGCAGGGAAAAAGAGCATGATATGATGTACTTACATATGTTTTTTGTAACAGATATGATGAAATTATTCCTGCCCTCAATGGTAGATAACAAGCAGGGAAAGATTTTAAATATTGGTTCAACAGGCTCTTACATATCATGTCCCTATGATGCTGTTTATGCGGCAACGAAATCATATATTTTATCTGTGTCAAAAGGAATTAGTTCAGAACTCAAAGGCACTGGCGTAACAATCACAACTCTATGCCCAGGTTCTACAAAAACAGAATTTGCCGCTAAAGCAGGCATGGAAGATACTTTATTATTTAAATTGTTTGTTATGTCGCCAGAACGGGTTGCTGATATAGCTTATAAAGCTGTTATGAAAAGAAAAACGATAGTCGTGGCAGGAATTTACAATAAGATACTCGTTATGTCATCTTACATCCTACCAAATAGATTCGTTGATTATATTAGTAAGATGATGTTAGGAAAACAACGTCAAGTAGGTTAAATGAAAGACAACATTCAGCAGAAAATTCACTCTTGCATATTAATGGTGGCATAATTGCCTACTTCCCGTGGTGGCTTTCCATAAGAAAACATATATAATGTTATTTTATAGGTGATATATATGAATTTAGAAGAAAAATTGCAAATGCTAAGGAAGAAGAATGGTTATTCCCAAGAGCAGCTGGCAGATAAGATTGGGATCGCAAGGCAGACTGTAAGCAAATGGGAAAACGGACAGGCAATTCCAGAATTGAATGGCTTGATATTATTAAGCGAATTATATGGCGTAACCATTGACAGAATAGCGAAAGACGATGATGAGTGCAACATTTTATTATGTAAGCGTCAGGACATTGACCTCAATAAAGTTGTTTCCTTTTTGGTTTCGGCAAAAAAGAATACTTATCCAGTCAATGAAAATAAAGTGCCATCTTCCAGAATGAAGTCCAGTGATTTTTGTTATGCAGAAAATGAGTATAAATATTATGATACATATTTAGGCGGCGAAAAATTTACCGGTGAAGAAGCGGTATGGCACTGTGATAACCCTATTTGGTGCATGAATTATTCTGGTCGGGTTATAGGGAGTAATTTCAACAACGGATTTTTGAAAGAAGTTTTATTGCAGGTTACGGAAAAATTTCCTTATCGGGGACCTCAAATGTATTCAAAAGGCGATTATCATTATCATTGTAAAGTAGATGGTGAATTTGTTTGGTTTCAAGGATATGAGGATATCTTTTATTTGGATGAAAAAATTTATGAATGTTATTTTCATGGAGGCGTGATTCAGTAGATGGATATGATAGAACAAAAAATAAATACAAAGGACTATTTAACGAAATCAAATTTACCAGCAAGTGATTATGTGATAAATCCTTATGTCGGCTGTACTCATGCTTGTAAATACTGCTATGCAAGATTTATGAAAAGATTTACAGGGCATAAGGAAGAATGGGGGAAATTTATAGACATTAAACAGTGTGAAAAACCTATTAATCTAAAGAGATTAGAGGGAAAATCTGTTTTTATGTCGTCTGTAACAGATTGTTATAATTCTTACGAGGAAAAATACGGCATCACAAGAAAGATATTAGAACAGCTTGTGAATGCAGACTGTCAAATTACAATTTCAACAAAATCAATGCTTATTTTACGGGATATAGAATTATTGAAAAGGATATCCAATCTCAAAGTGGCATTTTCAATCAATACTTTGGACGACGTGTTCAGGGCGGATATGGATAAAGGCAGTCCCATTAAAGACAGGCTTCATGCAATAGAAAAATTACATAATGTGGGTATCCATACGGTTTTATTTATGTCTCCTATTTTTCCGTATATCACAAAATGGAAAGACATCATTGACAGTACGAAAGAGAATGTATGTGAATATTGGTTTGAAAATCTGAATCTTAGAGGAGAATATAAAAGCAGCATCCTCTCTTATATCAATACACACTATCCTGACTTAAAAGAAAAATATGAAACAATTTATTTAAAGAAAGATAGTACATATTGGAATACGTTGACTGATTTGCTCAACACATATTGTGATGAACTGGGATTAAATTATGTCAATTACTTTTACCATGAAAAACTTGTTAAGGAGAAATTAAGCAATAGATAAATAACCATTTTTCGTTTCAACTATGGCTGTAATCACATCACTGTTTTGAAATGCACTACGATATGCTTCATTAAACCCATAATTGCAACGGTATTCTCCAATCAATTCGTCCCCGCCTGCTGTCCGGGCCAGAATTGAATTGGAATCAGATATCTCCAGTTGTTCCTTTTTATTCATCAATGTGCACAACAGTTTTGCAATCACAGCGTCTGCACATTCTGTATCATTTTCTTCGCTGTCTGCACTATATAAACCTAACACATTACGTGCGAACTCAATAACCATATGCTGAAAACCGGCACACGTACCCAGTGCAGGCACCCCATTCTTCCATTATGAGGCAATGGCTTTCTTCATTTTGATTATAGTCACCTATAATAGCTATTTTTTTCACTTCCTGCCTCCAAAAATCATCACTTCTCTCCGATTTATCGGTATGTACCGGGGGGGATTATACCGTAGCCAATTACGAAAAGCAATCTTCGTTCTATGCTTATCTTTTCGTAAGGTAAATGGCTTTATTTTTCATATCAACTTCAAACGCCGTTTCCGATATACGGATAAATTCGGTTCCTGCGGGGGCAGTAATATATTTATAAACATCCCTGTCCAGATCATGACACACTTTGCCGAGCGGCATCAATACAATGTTTTTCACATCCGAATTATATTGTTCGTCTTCATTTCCTGCAAAAAATGCCCATCCGCTGTCTGCCGGATTGTTTGGCTCACTTCTGTACATAAAGCCGACTTTCCAGCCTTCCTCTACAATTCTTCTGGAAACAAGTGCGCCCTGATTCATGAGTATGCGCATTTTTTTAACTTCATCATAGTTGCTTTTATGATTCAAAAAAGTATTCCTCATTTCATCGCTGACAGGACTGTCGGTGCAGAGGCTTTCAATATTTGCATTCCATTTGCCGCTGTCCTCTGCCTGATGTCTCAATAGCACAGCCAGGTCCAGCAGCTGTTCCTCTCCGCACTCGATACGGGTACGCACCTCTTTGCACATATTCTTTCCGGCGTTGTCAAAAACAATCACCTGCACCGTTCCATCCCGATAAAGCAGAAGCTTCACAGCGCCCATTTTGGCCTCATCATCATAAAACATCATAAAAGGCGGCAGCTTATCATTGACATACCATTCAAATTCGGTTCCATCCTTACCGTTCATAAAATAGACCGCCCCGTTTTCTTCCAAATCGCCGGATTTTACCTGCGGCAAATACTGTTCCTTGTTCTGTTCCATAATCATTTTAATTTCATTTAAAATTTCATTCATGATAAATCCCTCCGTTGTCCTAACCGCAGGCCGGTCAATCCGAAAAACTTCGTTTTCCCCATTCTACCACAGTTTCGAGAGCGTGGAAATAGCGAGTTTTCCGGGCCGATTTCCTGCCTTTCGGATATACTTATCTGGTATCAGCCAATATTGACAATATTATTCAGGCATGATATCCTCAAATGGCAATTTTTCCAAAGAAAGATCTGTTCTGTACAGGAGGACAATGTACTATGTATCTGGAAACCCAACGGCTGCTGGTCCGCAGTCTCCAGCCATCCGATGAAAAATCTTTTATTGAAATGGCGTCCGACGGCAGTCTCACCGAAATTTTCGGAGACTGCAGCGAATGTGATAAATGGATGAATGATTTTATCAAAGAAGCCATGCAGCTTGATCTGGAAAACAATCCCTGCAGAGAATATCTGGCCTATGCGGTCGAGGAAAAAATTAGCAAAGAGGTTGTCGGTTCCGTGGGCACTTCTTTTTATGAAGACTTTCAAAAAACAGGAGTCACCTATTTTATCGGCGCAAAATTTCGGGGCAGAGGATATGCCGCGGAAGCCCTGCACGCGCTTTCGGAATATTTTCTTGCAGACGGCCGGGTTGATCTTTTGATGGCCACGGCCAGAACGGATAATACCGCTTCCTGCAAAACGCTGGAAAAGGCCGGGTTCCGCCTCACCGACACCCGGCCCTATCAGGATTTATATGACGAGCAGGAATCGCTGTCCCATTTTTATGAAAAATCGCCGCTCGGCAGCGGCGATTACAAGAATGCTTCGCATTCTCCCCTGAAATGGTTTCTGCTACGGCAATTTCCTATTATATGAAAAAATCGCCGCCTCACGGCGACGATTATGAGAATGCTCCGCATTCTCTCCTGTAATGATTTTTGTATCTGCTCTTTTGCTCCGGCCTTTCATAACTCCGGGATGCGCAGGAAAAGGATTTTCAATGTCTGATAAAACGCATCCGCTGGCCGGAATCTGAAGATCGGGCAACAGGTATACTCCGCGTTTCCTTCCGCAACGCATTTCCAACCTGTCCTAGCAGCTCCCGCTTGCAAAGGGAGCAAAAACTGCCTTCGTAAATACTCTGGCCGCATTTTTCACAAACACGCTCCGCACATATTCTTTCTGCCAGTTCCAGCCGGTCTTCCTGAAGCCATTCTTTGATTTGTGATACGGGTACTTCACATTCTCTGGAAATCTGGGCGATACTTATGCCGTCCTTTTCTTTTTCTGCAATGTATTCTTTCACTTCCTGGAATTTTTCCTCCAGCATGTTTTTGCAGTCAGAACAAAGTTCAATACCCGTCAGGTAATGGAACAACCTGCGACATTTTTTACAAGTTTTAACTTCCATATCAGGTACATACTCCTTCTCTCCCCTGTGTTACAGCTTATCACACAAAACACATTTATACAATATTTATCTGCTTTAAAAGCTGTAACAGCAGGCCGGAGGACTGATTCGCCCGGCTCAGTATACTGCTTCCCGCCTCCTGAATCATCCTGTATCCTGAAAAATCCCTCATTTCCTTATATGATGTCCGCATCCTGCCGCCGAGACTCCGCGAATGCCGTATTTTCCTCTCTGTCCGAAGGGCGCCGCAAGCCTGTCAGGAAATCCTTCCGTATAACTTTGTCATCCGTCTGATGCGGTGCGCCAGTTCTTCGTCAAAGGCGCCTGGCAGCATCCGCCACTTCCAGTTCGTTCCGAGCGTGGACGGCACATTGATTCTCGCCTCCGCGCCAAGTCCAAGATAGTCCTGCATCGGAATGATACAGGTATCGGAAACACTGGCCATCGCCGCGCGGATAAATTCCCACTGGATTTCCCTGTCGGAGCGTATATTCATATACCGTCTGGCAAACTCTCCGTCATGTTCGTCCAGCGCTTCTATCCAGCCAAGCACGGTATCGTTATCGTGCGTCCCCGTATAAACGACGCTGTTGGCCGTATAATTGTGCGGCAGATAATCGCTTTCTTCTCTGGAATCAAAAGCAAACTGCAGAATTTTCATACCGGGATAGCCGGTCTTTTTTACAAGTTCCAATACGGAATCCGTCAGGAAACCAAGATCTTCCGCGATGACCGCCTTTTTCCCCAGCTTCGATTTCATCGTCTGGAAAATATCATAACCCGGCCCTTTTTCCCAGTGGCCAAATTCCGCTGTTTCGTCGCCGTATGGAATCGAATAATACTCGTCAAACCCTCTGAAATGGTCGATTCTGACCACGTCATACAGCGTAAAGCAGTAAGCGATTCGTTTCATCCACCATTCATAATCGGTATCTTTATGATAATCCCAGCGATACAATGGGTTTCCCCAAAGCTGGCCTGTCGCGGAAAAAGAATCCGGCGGGCAGCCCGCAACCGCAAGCGGCGTCAGATCGTCATCCAGTTGGAAAAGTTCCGGATTCGCCCAGGTATCCGCGCTGTCAAAGGCAACGTAAATCGGAATATCCCCGATGATCTGAATCCCTTTTCTATTGGCATAAGCCTTCAATGCAAACCACTGTTTCGCAAACAAAAACTGCTGAAACTGATAAAACGCAATTTCTTCCTTATATCGTTCCCGGTAAGCGTCCATCGCTTCTTTTTTACGAAGCTTGATATCCTCGTCCCATTCGATAAAGCTCACGCCGTCGAAGGAATTTTTAACGGCCATATAAAGGGCATAATCATCCAGCCAGTAGCTGTTCTCGCGGACAAATTCCAAAAATTCCTCATCCTGTCCGATGCGGCTGTTTTCGAAAGCGGTTCTCAGCACCTTAAAACGGGAAAAATAAATTTTCTCATAATCGATATATTCTTCGTTATCGCCAAAATCATACCGGTCGCAGTCTTCTTCGGTCAGCATCCCCTCTTCGACCAGCGTTTCCAGATCGATATAGTACGGATTTCCGGCAAAAGTGGAAAACGACTGGTAGGGCGAATCGCCGTAACCGGTCGGCCCCAGCGGCAGTATCTGCCAGTAACGCTGGCCCGCCTGCGCCAGCATATCGATAAATTCATACGCCTGCCTGGAAAAGGTCCCGATTCCGTATTTGGACGGAATACTGGAAACTGGTAATAATACACCGCTTTTTCTCATGATTGATTTTCCCCTCTGCTCTTTCTGCCCGCCTCCGCGAACGAAAATTTCCGAATATTTTTTATTATTCTACTATGTTCTTCGGAAAGTATCAAGATCAAAAACGATGTAAAATACATTTTTCACAAGCCCGAAATGCCGCCCGGACGCCGCAGGCCGACTGCATGGTTCTCTGGCGGAGGCCCTGGAAAAACGCCGGTACTTAGTAAAAAAACTGTTTTGCAGTTTTTGAACATCCGCTCGGAATAGATGAAGATGTGATAATTTGCCGATTTTTGTTAAACTTACAGAAACGGTATTATCTCCCGCACCGACTCAAAGATCAGGTGCGGCGTCACATCGGAGGCCGGCACATCCGCAAGGTTCGCTTCTCCGCTCAGAACGAGAACGCTCTTTAAACCGTTCTTTATTCCGGCCGCAATATCCGTATACAGGCGGTCGCCCACCATTGCGGTCTGTTCCTTTGATACGCCGGCCCGTTCGGTCAGATAGTCGATGATGTCCCGATGCGGTTTTCCGATAATGCGGTCCGGCCAGCGGAAAGCCGACGCATGGATAAATGCCTGTATCGCTCCGGCGTCGGGAATGAATCCCGTTTCGGTCGGGCAGTTATAGTCCGGATGGGTCGCCAGATAAGGCAGACCCGCCCGGACAAAATCGCATACCCTGCACATTTTCCGGTAATCCAGCGAAGTATCGAAAGCCGTGACGACCACATCAGGCGTTTCTTCTTCCAAAACGATGCCCGCCTGCGTAAATTCCTCCCGCAGCAGCGCGTTGCCGAGCAGAAAAACCTTCTTCCCGGCAAAATTTTTCTTCAAACAGAAGATCGTCGCCTGTCCCGATGTGATGATTTTTTCCGGCCCGGCCTCCCATCCCATCCGGCGCAGTTTTTCCACATATGCCTCCGCATTTTTGGAAGAATTGTTCGTCAGAAATACATAAGTGCGGCCCGATTCCTCAATTTTTTCAAGGAACTCCCTTGCGCCGTCTATCCACTTTTCGCCAAGATAAATCGTGCCGTCCATATCCAGCGCGAAACAGCGGATTTTTTCCAGAATATGTTCTTTGTCCTGATTGGTTTCAGGAATTTTTTTCGATGCTGAACTCATATAACACTCCGATTCTTTTTTCGTTCTTTTTTGGTGCGGCTGCATTCCTTACCAGCCGAATACTTCCGCCGCCTGGCTGCCCTCTTTTACAAAAGCGGCAAACTTCTCAAGCGGAACCTGACAGGTAAGCCAGTTCTGTCCGTCGTATACGATTCCGGTATTCACATCCTGCCAGCGTCCCTTCGGCAGATATACCCGGCGTTCCCGCTGTCCCTGTTCCGTAACCGGCGCAAACAGGATATCTTCTCCGAACAGATACTGGTCTTCCAGCGTATAACACACTTCGTCGTCATAAAAATCAAAAAACATCGGCCGCATAAGCGGTTTTCCTTCTTTGGAAGCGATTTCCATGTAATGACATATGTAAGGCCTGAGCTTTTCCCTCAGCAAAATCAGCTCTTTCAGAATGTCGTAATTTTCTTCGCCGAAACTCCAGATCTCATTATCGCCGCCGCTTGGCTCGATAATGCCGGGATGGTTCTGCACCTGGTCCTTTGTCCTGAGTCTGGAGCCGTGCAGCCGCATCACCGGACAGAAAAGGCCGAACTGCATCCAGCGCACGATCAGCTCTTTGAAATAATCGCTTTCGATATCTCCGGAATGGAATCCGCCGATATCGCTGTTCCACCAGGGAATGCCGCTCATGGACATGGAAAGCCCTGTTTTAACGCTCATGCGGAGCGCTTCAAAGGTCGAAGGAACGTCTCCGCTCCATACAAGCGCGCCGAACTTCTGGATACCGGGATACGCCGCTCTCGTCAGCAGAATGATTTCGTCTTCGCCTTCTTTTTTCAGGCCGTCATAAAACAGCTTGCTGTAATAATAAGGGTAAAGCATGGCAGTCTGCGCGCCGTTTCCCGCATACAGCTTCAGATTGGAATACTGCTGCGGATGCACTTCCGGCTCCGCCTCGTCCAGCCAGAAATTTTTGATGCCCTTATCGTAATAATTCTTTTTTACCTTATCCCAGACAAACGGCCCGGTCTCCGGATGCGTTACGTCGATAAACGTCTGTTGACCATAGAAGTCAAAAGTGCCGTACTGTCCGTTTTCTGTGCGGACCAGCAGATTCCGCTCGTTCATCTCTTCCCAGTTCTCGCTCTTCGGGTTAATCGTCGGCCAGATCGACACCACCGGCCGGATGCCCATCTCTTTCAGCTCCCTGCACATTCCTTCCGGGTCAGGCCAGTACCGCGGATCGAATTTCCACTCTCCCTGCTCCGTCCAGTGGAAAAAGTCGATTACGATCACCGAAAGCGGAATCCCTCTTTCCAGGTGTTCCCTCGCCACTTTGAGCACTTCGTCCTGGCTTTCATACCGCAGCTTGCTCTGCCAGAAACCCGCCGCCCATTCCGGGAAAGCAGGCGCATATCCGGTCAGGTCGCAGTATTTTCGCAGAACTTCCGCCGGCGTCTCTCCCGCATAAACAAGGTAATCCGCCTGATATGTGCTGTCCGCCACCCACATCGTATGGTTTCTCGTCGTCTCACAGCGTCCCGGCGCCGGATTGTTCCAGAAAAATCCGTAGCCAAGAGAAGAATAAACAACCGGCACCGCCGATTTCGTATTGTAATGCAAAAGATTGCAGGTGCTTCCTTTTCTGTCAAATATATCTTCCTGTTCCTGTCCGAGTCCGTAAAAATGTTCTCCCGGATTGGCATCAAAAATGATTTTGGTCTGGTAATGATCGCCCTCCGTGTGCTGTGTCCGGGTTACATAATCCCCCTCGAATTTTGTGTGCAGAATCTGCTTTCCGTCGCGGTAATAAGTAATGATTCCCCCGCACCAGATGTTGCCCGCTTCCACCGTCACCGCCATTCTGCCGTTCGTAAGCGTCGCCTTTCCTTCTTCTTCCGCGATGACACAGTCCGCCTGCTCTCCGGCGGGCAGCAGCGTCCAGTTTTCTTCCGAAAGTTTTCCGTTCCGCGTGGAGCGGCAGCGGATGCAGTCTTTTCCGTAAGCCTCCACAACGGTCAGCTCATCCCTTCTCGTAAATTGAATCCGGTCTTTTTCCACAACAATTCTTCCCATAGCCATTTCTCCTTCTGCAAATCCGTGCAAGTCTTTTTCCGTATCGTCTTCCCGTCCGGCCGCTCCGGCGGGCGCCCGGGACCGGATATTTTCCTATGCTTAGAGTACCACAGGAAGGCCGGCATTGACAACAGAAATGACGGCCGTTTTCCGAAAATTCCGCAAAGGCATCCGGCCTTGCGGAATCGGAAGCGGATATGTTAAAATAACATTATCGCAATGGCCGGAAAATGCCGGCTCTTCGGATGAAAACAGGAGGCTGCTCATTATGAAAGAAAAATTATACACCATTCCGCTCAACGACGCCATGAACGCCGGCGACGAATGCCCTTTCTGCTTTATTGAAAGAAACGTGGAACAGGATTTGCTGGACTTCACGCTCGGTTCCGGCTCTTCCTATATGGAAAGCGATGTCCGGGAGGCCACCGACAAGGCCGGATTCTGCCGGGCGCATTTCAAGAAAATGTTCGATTACGGCAACACGCTTGGAAATGCCTGGATCCTGAAAACCCACTACGTTCAGATGAACCGTGAAATGAAAGCCCAGTTCGGAAGCTATAAACCGGGCAAAACGTCTCTCATGGATAAGCTGAAAAAACAGACCGAACGCACCAATCCGATCGGCCTCTGGGTCGCGGAAAAGGAGAAATCCTGCTACATATGCAATCGTTTCCGCGATACTTATGAGCGCTATATGGACACCTTTTTTGTAATGTATAAGAAAGACGAAGAATTTCGGGAAAAAGTCAGAAACAGCAAAGGCTTCTGCCTGCACCACTTCGGCGATTTGTGCGAAGCGGCGGAAAGCCGTTTAAACGACAGGGAAAAAGCGGCATTTTTCGAAATGTGTTTTCCATTAATGGAAACAAATATGGAAAGGCTCGCCGAAGACGTTTCCTGGCTGGTGGAAAAATTCGACTACCGCAACAAAGACGCCGACTGGAAAAATTCCAAAGACGCCATCCAGCGCGGTATGCAGAAATTAAAAGGCGGCTATCCCGCGGACGCCCCCTATAAAATGAATAAATAAGCATTTACATTAAAACCGCCGCCCGCCTGGCGGCGGGCGGCATTCTCATTCCGCAGTCATATCATAGCTTCGCAGTACCGGTGTGTTCCCTCTCATCTCATACGCGTTGCTGCATGCGTAACGGCCCTCTCTGTCTCTGATCTGCACGCGGATATATCCTTCCGTTCCGTTCAGCGAAAAGCTTCCGCCGGAAATGGTCTGTCCCGGTACGGCCGCTTCCCTGTAACAATTACGGCCCTGCGTCATAACAAAGATTTTATCGACGGGACTCGTTTCCACTTTCAGCACGCCGTCTTCCACGGATAATCCATGAATTTCCGGTCCCATGGAGCTATAGAAATTTCCGTTAAGCAGCGCTTCCGTCACCGCCCCGTAAGTCAGTTCCGGCACTTTCACCATCGTAAAGCCGCCAAAAGAATCGGACAGGGGGTCTTCAAAAGGAAACGCATTATGGTTATCGTCCGCCGCCACGCAAAACAGCCTGTTTCCCAGCCGCAGCATTTCATCATAGCTCTGGGGATGAAAACCGTACATCCCGTCCAGATCACAGCCGTAATTATAAATTTCCATCCCCCAGAACCCCCTCAGGCCCTTATAGTCCTCATAATTCTGAAGCGACCAGTAAGGATGGTTATAGCAGGCAAAAAAACCGTACGCTTTCATTTTCCGGATATAATCATTGATGTAATCCATATCATAGTACTTTCTTTCAGGAAGCGGACTGCGCTGCTTCTCCTCCTGATATTTTTCCGGCATGGCATCGTACAGATTAATATGATATGTTTTCACCCTGGAAAAATCTCCCGGCACCTTAAAATGTTCATTGATATCCACTTCCATTGCCGCCAGCGCAACAAATTCCCGGTCGCACAGTTCCTTGTGCCATCCGTATTTTCTGTGGTCCGTATACGCCACGATCCGGTATCCCCGTTTCTGATACTCCGCCTTCACTTCTTCATGTGTCAGACGCCCGTCGGAATCAACGGTATGACAATGAAGATTCGCCTTGTAAAAATGCCCCGCTTCCGGAAGCAGATTAATTTTCTCTGACATATTCCCTCTCATTCCGCCGCATCATAAAGCCGGCCTCATCATACATTCCCATCAACTTTCAGTTCTTCTTTTGTTTCCAGCAGATTCTGACGGCACGCACGCCATTTTCCGGCCGCCGCGCCGCACAGCACCACGGATGCCGCCGCCATACATGCCCATACCAAAATTGTGCTCTTCCATCCGGCCGTTTCCGCCAGCCATCCGATTCCGTATGTGGACAGGGCGCCGCCCGCATAAACCGCGGAATTTAACAGGCCGGAAACGGAAGACGTCCTGCCGACCGCTCCGAACCAGGAAGGCAGCGTAACGATCAACAGCGTATTGACCGCCATCATGGTTGTCGTAGACAGCGCCAGCATGCCGAATGACACCGCCATTCCGGTTCCCGATATTCCCCACAGAACTGCCAGAGCCGCGGTACAGACCACGAAAAAGACGCCCGACGCCTTTACCTCATCCATTCCTTTGCCGCTCCCCGCTTTCGACGCAAAAAAGACCCCGGACAGATTACACAGCGGAATGATAATCGTTCCCGCAATCGCAAGCACCGCACTGACGCCGTATGTTTCGCGTATATAAACCGGAACCCAGACCGTAACGCCGTCTTTCAACGCTCCCTGCATAAACAGAACCACCAAAAGACAGGCAAACAGCTTTACCGTATCCGGTTCTTTCCGCCCCTTCGTCTTCTGCTCCCGGAAACGTTTTTCCGCAGGACGAAGCGGTTCCTTTTCCACCCCGCGCATGCCGCAGAGCCAGACAAAAGAGACTGCCAGAAGGTATACGCCCGCCATCAGGAATACCTGACGCCAGCCGGCATACATCAGCATTACCGCCGTAATCCCATAGGCCGCCATCGTCCCGGCCGGAACGGAACTGTTTAACGCGGCGCACACTTTCTGCCTGTTTTCATCCTGACAGTTCTCGGAAACCAGCCTGAGCATGGGCGACCAGATCATCGACTGTACGAGACCGTTGACGCACCAGACCGCCGTCATAAACCCGATACCGTTTCCCGCCGCCATCAGCAGATTACAAAGGCCGGAAAAGAACAGACCGGAAAAAACCATCTTCTTCACCGATATCCGGTCTCCGAGAAAACCGTTGACGAACTGTCCGGCTCCGTATGCGAAAAAGAAACCCGTTCCGATAATTCCGGCCTGCCCCTTATCAAATCCTTCCGAAACAATGATCTCCGTCAGCGCCGCCGAATAATTCAGCCGTCCGAGATAAGTGGAAAAATACGCCCACCAGCACAGCAGAAACAGGCGCCTGGCCTGTTTCCCGCTCATCCTTTTACCGCTGAGGAATTAACACCCTCAACGAAATATTTCTGTGAAAAGAAGAACAATACCAATACCGGAATAAGAACTACGGTAGCCGCCGCCATCTGAAGCGCCGGGTCTGTAACCGTTCCTTCCGTAAACAGCTTAATACCTACCGACAACATCTGTTTTTCCAGACTGGAGATGAAAATATACGGTCCCATATAGTCATTCCATGACCATACAAACGTAAATAAGATCATCGTTACGATAGACGGTTTTGCCAGCGGAAGAATGATTCTGGAATATATGATAAAATGCCCGCATCCGTCAATCTTGGCCGCCTCGCTTATGGAATCCGGTATGCCGATAAAAGCCTGACGCATCATAAACACAAAATAAATATCAAATGTCGCAGGCAGAGCCAGAGACCACATCGTATCCAGAATGTGCAGCTGCTTAAAAATGATATACCGCGGGATCAGCATAATATCGCCCGGTATCATCAGGGTTGTCAGAAGTACGAGAAAGATAGCGTCTCTTCCTTTAAAATTGATTTTGGAAAACGCATAAGCGGTAATAGACACTACAAAAACTTTCAGACCGATCGTGACAGCCGTCATTACAATCGTGTTCATATACCATTTTCCAAAATCATAATAGGGATCCCCGAACAAATCCTTGAAGTTGGAAAATGTAATCGTATCGGGAATCAGCTGCAAAGGCTTGGAAAGCACATCTCCCGAAACTTTAAAGGATGAGGACAGCATGAACAGGAACGGATAAACGCAGACAATACCGATTATGATAAGAATTGCCGTCCATACCCATGACATTATATTATTTTTTTGTTTTGTATTCATATCAATAAACCCCCTTGTCCTTAATAATTCACCCATTTCTTCTGCCCGCGCCACTGAATCAGCGTAATCACCAGCACAATCAGGAACATAACCAATGCCTGCGCGCTTGCGTAACCGGTCTGGTAATTACTGAACGCCGTACGGATAATATTGATGGACATAACCGTCGTCGCCTGTCCCGGTCCGCCTCCCGTCAATGCCTGAATCGTGGTGAAGTTCTGCAGGGACGTAATGATGGAACTGATCAGCAGGAAAAAGGTAGTCGGCGATACGGACGGAATAATGATATGCCGGATCCGCTCCCATTTTGTCGCTCCGTCAATCTGCGCCGCCTCCAACAGATCTGAGGATACGTTCTGGAGCGCCGCCAGATAGGTGATGAAATTCAGACCGATACCTTTCCATACCGCAATGCAGACTACCGTGGGAAGCGCCGTATTCAGCCCGTACAGCAGATAAGGCGGTTCCTCCATCCCCATTTTCAGCAGCAGGTTGACCACCGGCCCGCCGGGTCCAAGCAGCAGTTTAAATACAACGGCAACCGCAACCATATTGGATACATAAGGCAGGAAAAACATGGAACGAACCATTTTCGTCAGATGGATTCCTTTATTTACCATATAGGCAATAAAGAAACCGCATACCATAATCAGCGGTACATACATCAGCGTATACATCCCCGTGCGTCCCAGAGCCTTCATCGTATCTGTGTCCTGAAACATACGGATAAAGTTGCTCAGCCCGATAAATTCCACTTCTTCCAATTTGCTGATGTAACGCGCATTGGTGAATCCAAGCACCATGGCGATGAAAAAAGGAAGACCCTGGAAAATCAGGAACCCCAGAAGATAGGGCAGAACAAATGCGTAACCCGTAAAGTTCTCTTTTTTTTGCGCCGTAGAAACGGAAACCCTCATTTTTTTTCCGGTATTGTTTTTCATATGAACCCTCTCCTTCTTACCCTCATATGCCTGTTTTTGGGCATAAACAAGGAACAGTCCCTCCAAGTCTCCCTTTCGGGAACTGTCCCTGTCAAACAAACCTTATTTACTTGTCTTCTTCAATCGCTTTGTTAGCACGCTCCTGAATCTTTGATACGGTGGTATCGATATCCTGTGCGTCCTGTCCGTAAAGCTGTCCTTCTTCAATAACTGCCTGCGAAATCGCTGCATCTCCATAACCGATGATTTTTTCGGAAAGCGCCGTGCGTCCGCCGTCGAACCATGCCGTCTTAAAGTCATCTACGGAAAGCGCGTCAAATTCAAACGGTTTTGCAAGAGATTCCTCTATGTAGCTGTTGATCTCCTCTTCGCTCAGGTCTACTCTTGCCGGTACACGTCCCATACCAAGCGTATACTGATTTTCTGCCATACATGCCGCAGCTGCAAAAGCCGCTTCCTTATTCTTGCTCGTAACCGGAACCGCATAACATCCGGGTACCGTCAGCGTGGATTTGTCGCATCCTTCCGGATAAGGCATCGGAAGCAGTCCGACTTTCCAGTCTCTGGGATACTTGTCAAACTGATTCAGAACAGAAGTTACCCATCCGCCGCACATGAACATTCCGTACTGTCCGGTACTTACGAAAGCATTCCACGGTATATTGGCTGCCTTGAACTCCAGAATGGACGGCTGAATCTTCTCCGTATTGCCGAGTCCGTAGAAGAACTCAAGGCTTTCCTTAAATAACGGATCGTCAAAGTTCGCGGTACCGTCCGCTTTGTACGGCTCCCATCCCTTCTGAAGCGCATACATATAGTTGTAGCAGTCATAGTCAAGCATCAGGGAACCGTAAATTCCTTTTTCGGGATTGTTCAGTTTCTGTGCCGTCTCAATATATTTCTCCCAGGTCCATCCTTCCGCTTCCGGATAAGGAACGCCCGCGTCATCAAAAATCTGCTTGTTATACAGCGTAATCCAGATATCCGAGAATGCCGGCAGTCCGTAAACATCTCCGTCAAATTCCGGCACATAATCGCCGTAGGTTCCCTTGATATCGTATCCCGCATTTGCCGCAAGCGCATTCATAGGCTCCAAAACGCCCGCATTGTAGAATGTTTTCAGACCCGGCTTGGTATTGTAAATCAGGTCAATTTCATCGCCTGCCATCAAACTTACCAGCGTCTTATCCACTTCACCCGCTTTGGCGCTCGGTATTACATAAAACTCGATTTCAATACCGGTCTGCTCTTTTACGAGTTCAATCAGTTTCAGGTTTTCTTCTCCCGTGCTGGCCGTCTGTGTCGTCGCGTATTTCAGCGTTACGCCTTCAAACGGTTTGTCTGAAGCGCTGGCTTCAGCAGATTCCTGCTCCGTAGAAGCTTCGCTGCTCTCCGCAGGCTCTTCTGCTTTTACTTCCTCTTCCGCTTTTGCAGGGGCTTCCGTATTTTCCGTCGTCTGCGCAGTACTGCTTTCCGTATCCTTTGCCGCGCCACAGCCTGCCAGAGATATAGCGTGCCAGTTATAGGTACATCAAACAAAATACGGGCAGGAACACACTGGAAAAGGGATTGCGGGATGCAGTCCTTTTTTGATATGGGAAAAGG
>ERZ808054.1126-NODE-1126-length-17452-cov-4.669468_pt1 | contig 17452 bp, 17 predicted proteins | sample MGYA00380201_ERZ808054 | MGnify/ENA primary metagenome ERZ808054 (study PRJEB31490, sample SAMN06133419) | mouse gut metagenome | isolation source: Z5_2 | host: mice | place: China: Chengdu | collected 2015-05 ... | reverse complement strand
CGAATCGGGAGAGTACACGATCAAGGCGATGTTTGTCAATATGTACGGGATCAGGAGTGAGATCGAGACACAGCGCTATTACATTAATCTGTCCGCACCCGATGCGCCTGTGGTCAGACCGGAGAGCGGGACATACGCAGAGCCGGCATTGATCGAGGTACACCGCGATTACGGAACAAAAGTTTACTACACGACAGACGGCTCTGTACCGAATAAAAGCAGTCTTCGGTATACGGATCCGATCGAGATGCCGTACGGCATCAGCAATTTTTCATTTATTGCGATCGATGAGGACGGACTTGGCAGCGGGGTGGTGAACCGCACTTACCATCTGGAGATACAGGCTAATTTTGACACAGAGCTTGCGCTGCAGGTTTTGAGGAACAATCTGTGGGCGAGCGGAAAATTGTCGAGTGTGGAAGGAAATGTGCCGAATAAGCCTGGTATGAACCAATACAAGGTGAGAACACTGTTTAAGAGGGAAGAGACCATTTACTATATCGTCTATGAGGAATACGTGGATATTTCGGGCGAGAGCCACGATACCAGTGACATTTATGCGATCGACGCGAACACGGCAGACCTGTATCGGGCGTACAAAGTCGACGAGGGAAAGTATGATCTTGAGCCTTTTGAGGAACCGTGATAAAAACGGGCAGCAAAAGGTTGCTGTTTGCGCCTTCAATGTTTACAATGCTGCCGAAATATGTTGGGGCGTAAACAGTAACCTTTACAGCGGCAGCAGGGATATTGAGTTGTCGAAAAAAGTTGAAATTGTGTAGTATTTCGTATACAATGATAGAGATGTGCGAATCGGAAAACGAAGAAATCTATATAAAACAGGAAAGGTATGGTGAAACAGCTGATGTACAAAATTTTGGAGGCTAAAGAACTCACTACGAACATTTACTCTATGGTAGTGGAAGCGCCGCGCGTGGCAAAGAATTGCCAGCCGGGGCAGTTTGTGATCGTGAGAATGGACAAAGATGGGGAGAGAATACCACTCACGATTTGTGATTATGATAGAGAAAAGGGAACGGTAACGATTGTTTTTCAGACCGTAGGAGCTGAGACGACCAGGATGGCGGTATTGAAAACAGGGGATTCTTTCCATGATTTTGTGGGACCGTTAGGCTGTGCCTCCGAGATGGTCGGCGAGGATAAGGAGACGCTTGCGCAGAAGAAGATCCTCTTTGTGGCGGGCGGTGTCGGCACCGCTCCTGTCTATCCGCAGGTAAAGTGGTTACATATGAACGGCATCGAGGCGGATGTCATCGTTGGTGCCAAAAATCAGGATCTGCTGATCCTCGAGAAGGAGATGGAGGCTGTAGCCGGAAATCTCTATATAACGACAGATGATGGTTCCTATGGACGCAAGGGTATGGTGACACAGACGATACAGGAACTTGTCGACGAGGGGAAAAAGTATGATCTGTGTATCGCGATCGGTCCTATGATCATGATGAAGTTTGTCTGCAAACTCACAAAGGAGCTGGGGATTCCCACGATCGTCAGCCTGAATCCGATCATGGTGGACGGCACAGGCATGTGCGGTGCATGCCGCGTCACAGTCGGTGACAAGGTAAAGTTTGCGTGTGTTGATGGTCCGGAGTTTGACGGGCATCTTGTGAATTTCGATGAAGCGATGAAGCGTCAGCAGATCTACAAGACTGCTGAGGGAAGAGCGATGTTGAAACTGCAGGAAGGCGATACGCATCATGGCGGATGCGGTCACTGTGAAAATAATTAGCGGATTTTCGAAAGGTGCATAGACAGTGATCTACACAGATAAGCGGATTGGAGGCAAAATATGGATGTATTAACGAAAGTACCTGTACGTGAGCAGGAGGCAGCTGCCAGGGCTAAGAATTTTGATGAAGTCTGCCTTGGATATGATAAAGAAGAAGCGATGGAAGAGGCGGTGCGCTGCATCAACTGTAAGAATGCGCAGTGCATCAAAGGGTGTCCTGTGGCGATCGACATTCCTGCGTTTGTCGAGCAGGTAAAGCTTGGCAATATCGAGGAGGCTTATCAGATCATCAGCCGTTCCTCAGCGCTCCCGGCAGTATGCGGGCGTGTGTGTCCGCAGGAGAGCCAGTGCGAGGGCAAGTGCATCAGGGGCATCAAGGGGGATCCGGTCTCGATCGGCAAGCTGGAGCGTTTCGTTGCAGACTGGGCGAGAGAGAACGGCATCAAGCCGGAGCCTGCAAAGGAGAAAAATGGCAGGAAAGTCGCAGTGATCGGTTCTGGTCCTGCGGGTCTTACCTGTGCCGGGGATCTTGCGAAGCTTGGATATGATGTCACGATCTTCGAGGCGCTCCATGAGGCGGGAGGTGTACTGGTGTACGGCATACCGGAGTTCAGGCTTCCGAAGGAGGATGTCGTGGCAAAGGAGATCGCAAATGTAGAGTCCCTGGGGGTCAAGATAGAGAAAAATGTGATCATCGGCAAATCCATCACGATCGACGAGCTGATCGAGGAAGAGGGATTTGAGGCAGTGTTTATCGGTTCTGGTGCGGGACTTCCCAAATTTATGGGCATTCCGGGTGAGAATGCGAATGGCGTGTTCTCTGCCAATGAGTATCTGACCCGGAGCAATCTCATGAAAGCGTTTGACGAGGACTCCAATACACCGATCATGCGCGGAAAGAAAGTCGCGGTCGTAGGCGGAGGCAATGTTGCCATGGATGCGGCAAGGACAGCGCTCCGTCTGGGCGCAGAGGTGCATATAGTGTACAGGAGAAGTGAGGAGGAGCTTCCGGCGAGAGTGGAGGAAGTACATCACGCGAAGGAGGAGGGCATCATCTTTGACCTGCTCACAAACCCGACGGAGATCCTCGAGGATGAGAATAACTGGGTGCGCGGAATGAAGTGTATCAGGATGGAACTCGGCGAGCCTGACGCGTCAGGACGGCGCAGACCGGTTGAGGTTCCGGGCAGTGAGTTTGAGATGGAGCTTGACACGGTGATCATGTCACTGGGCACTTCACCGAATCCGTTGATCTCCTCTACGACGGAGGGATTGGAGACCAACAAATGGAAATGTATTGTCGCTGACGAGGAGTTTGGCAGAACCTCCAAGGAGGGGGTGTTTGCCGGCGGCGACGCGGTGACGGGCGCGGCGACAGTGATCCTTGCGATGGGCGCAGGCAAAGCGGCTGCAAAGGGGATCCATGAGTATTTAGCAAATAAATAGACAGTGTGAGTGCTCTCGGAGAATTTTCGAGGGCACTTATACAATATTCAGATTGGTGCGGCGGATAACGAAAACAGCAGGGCGCGTTGCGCCGCAGACAAAATTCAAAGGTATAGGAGATTTGACGTATGTCAGACAGGAACGATGATGTAAAAGTATATCAGGACAAAAAAACAAAGGCAGAGGATTACAAAAGTTCTGCCTATACGCTTTTGTTGGTGGGTGTGATCGGGTTGGCTGCACTTGTTATGATGTGGGCAGGGGTGCTGCCGTTTCGCTTTGCCGGTGTTGGCAGATATATTACCTATGGGGGGATGGGCGTTCTGTTTGTCGCATTTATCGTGATGGGGATTTTGTCGTTTGGGTCTTCAAAAAGATATGCCGGGGAAGCGGCAGACGAGGAAGTGCTGACAGACCGGATCAAGGCGTGGGCGAAAGAACAGATCACGGCGGATTCTATCAAAAAAAGTGTCTGGTTCGAGGCGGGTACGCCGGACGAGATGAAGTATTTTCAGTATTTCGAAGCGATCAAAACGGCTGTCACACAGGAGTTTGGCAATGTGGACGCTTCCTATCTCGATGCGTTGTGTGAGGAGCTGTATGCCGATATATTTGAGGAAAAATAGAGCATGTATGGGAATATGATCATGAAAGCGTGGGACAAGTGAATATAACATTTGTGACAGTAGGAAAAATCAAAGAAAAATATTTTCGGGATGCGGTTGCGGAGTATCAGAAAAGACTCTCGAAATATTGTAAGCTGGATGTGATAGAGGTGGCAGATGAAAAGACACCTGACAGGGCATCGGAGACATTGGAGGATCAGATCAAACAGAAAGAGGCGGAGCGCATATTAAAAAACATCAAAGATCATGCACATTGTATCGCACTTACGATAGACGGCAAAAAGCGGGATTCTATGGATCTGGCAGCGCACATTGAGCGGCTTGGACTCAATGGAAAGAGCAATCTGGTGTTTGTGATCGGTGGTTCGCTCGGACTGCATGACAGCGTCATCGAGCGGGCGGACGAGAAACTCAGCTTTTCGGATATGACTTTTCCCCACCAGCTGATGCGGGTTATCCTGATCGAGCAGATCTATCGGTGTTATCGGATCATTAATGGGGAGCCGTATCACAAGTGAGGGCGAAATTTTATTGAAACTCAGGAAATGCATCAAAGGTAAGATTAAGGAATAACAATGCCGGGAGACAGGTTCTCGGCTTATTGTAATTTGCCAGAAGGCTGTGTATAATAGAAATAGATAATAGGGATTTTGAAAAATACTCATTTTCCAGTAGTGGTTTATGGAAAGAAAGCAGGTAGATAAATGGGAAACATGGAAACAAAGCAGGTAAAATGGGAAGAATTAAGCATATCCAATGATTTCCTGTTTGGCAAGGTCATGCAGGATCCCAAGCTGTGCAAAGAGTTATTGCAGAGGATTCTCCCGGATTTGAACATTGAACGCATTGAATATCCAGAATTACAGAAAAGTATCAACATGGATATGGATGCCCGCAGTGTGAGGCTGGATGTGTATGTAAAAGATGAAAAAGAAGTTGTTTACGATATAGAAATGCAGGTAAGCCATACAAAGGAACTTCCTAAGAGAAGCCGGTATTATCAGAGTATGATAGACCTGCAGCTTATTGATAAAGGGCAGCTTTATGACGAGTTAAAGCGAAGCTATGTTATATTTATCTGTCCATTTGATCTATATGGGAAAGGACGGCATATTTATACCTTTGAAAATATCTGTAAAGAAGACGGCAGCATTTCTATGGGTGATGAGGCGGTAAAGATATTTCTCAACGCAAAAGGAACTCTGGATGATGTGAGTGATGAATTAAAGGCGTTCCTTGATTATGTGGCAGGGAAGAAGCCGAAGGATGCTTATGTGGAGAGGCTGGAAGAAGCGGTAAAAGAGGCCAAGAAGAATAGAGAATGGAGGCATGAGTATATGACGTTGTTGATGAGAGACCAGGAGAATGTGAAAATTGGCGAAGAAAAAATGCTTTTGTTAATAGAAAGGCTGATAGAAGATAAGCGTTTTGATGATATTGCCAGAATAAAGGCGGATAATGGTTATCGTCAGAAACTTTATTTGGAGTATCATATCATTTAAAAGCAGGGCATCAATGGTACTGTTTGTGTTGAAAAGTGCCTTTTGGCATTTTATGAGTTCATTGGTTCGAAGGAAGAAGACTCTTATGCATATATATATATTTACCGGCGAGATGGCAGAGGAGTTTGGAGATACTATGTTTCAAGGTGCATTATGGTATGCGAATGGACAAGATAGTATGTGAAAAGTTTGGCTTGACAGAAGAAACGGCAGAAACATATTTAAAAGAAATACGTTAAATATTTTTGGCAGTACTTCTATGGTTGATGAGACAGTAAAGAGATTTCTCAATGCAAACTGCTTGAGCAGTAAAATTTTCGCTGCTCAAGCAGTTACATCTTCTGATTTCAGAGAGTACTCCATCCGGTGAAACACACAGTGTTTAGATTGATGAAGAAAAGGAAAAATATTATGCCAGTAATAAAAGATTTGGAATGGACGTTTGACACAGTTGCATCTGCATATGAAAAATTTCGTCCCAGGTATCCGGATGATCTTTATAAAATGCTTTTTGAGTATATTGTGCTTGATGGATCATCTCAAGCTGTTGAGGTGGGGATCGGGGGAGGACAGGCGACATTGCCGATTCTAAAAACAGGATGCAGCCTGACCGCGGTGGAATATGGAGAGAACTTCTCAAAATTGTGTGCGAAAAAATTTGAGGAATATAAAAATTTTTCAGTTATAAATGAAAAATTTGAAAATACTTCTTTGCCTGAGTCTCAATATGACTTAGTCTATTCTGCGTCTGCGTTCCACTGGGTGCCGGAAGATATCGGCTATTCAAAAGTATACGCTATGTTGAAACCTGGCGGAGCTTTTGCAAGATTTGCCAATCATCCATATCGGGATAAGGGCAATCCGATCCTTTCATCGGAAATCGATACGCTATATTCCAGGTATTATTATGCCTACTATGGCAAAGATATGAAAGCTGAAACGGAATATAGTGAAGAACAAGCCATCCAGAGAGCTCAAATTGCGGAAAAATATGGTTTTACAGATATTAGGCATGGAATGTTTTATCGGACAAGAACATTTTCGGCGAAGGAGTATACAGCGTTATTGGGGACATATTTAGACCACATTGCAATTGAAGAAAAGATAAGGACAGCGTTTTTTGCACAAATAGAGGAGACGATCAATCGATATGGCGGAACGTTTACCATATATGATACCATTGACCTGCAGCTTGCAAGAAAGCCGTAAAGCAATCTTGTCTTAGAGAAAAAGAAGCCGATGGTGCTATATGTAAAAGCAAAGAACTTAAAAACACTCCTGCCTGAAAAGACTTTTGCATTGCGCTGAGATGGAGGAACTTATGGGGACTTGCGGAAAACAGATACTAATGTGTGGATAGGTTAAGAGAAAATCAGAATGAAAAGGGTATAGGACAAAGTTATGTTTCAAGCAGTAGTGTTTGATATCGGACAAACATTGGTCGATTACAAAAAACCGATGAACTGGTCGGAACTTTATAGACCGGCATTTGAACAGATTGCGGAAAAATTTCATTATCATTTTTCGGAGGTTCATTATCAAAATGCCGGAGATGTGCTTACAAGATATAACACGCGGATCAACCCGAGGGACCGTGAGGTGTCCTCTGCGCAGATTTTTACGGAAATATTGCGGGGAATGGATATAAACCTGGAAGATATGGAGCAGGTGAAGGAAAGCTTTTACACGTATTTCAGGCAGGATTGCTCATTGTTCCCCGATGTCGAACCGACCTTAAAAGGACTTACTGGGAAAGGAATAAAGCTGGCGACCTTATCCGATGTGGCATACGGTATGGATAATATTTACGCTCTTGCGGATATAGCGTCTGTGATCAGGTACATAGAGTACCCCTTTACGTCAAACGACACCGGATATAGGAAATCATGCACTAAAAGTTTGGAAATACTGTCTGAAAAAATGCAGATAAATATATCGGATATTGTGTTTGCAGGTGATGAAGAAAAAGATATGGTCTGTGCAAAAAATGCCGGTGCGTACGGGGTTCTTATCAATAGGGATGAAGCATTGAAAAATTACGGACAGGCTCGGACGATACATACTTTAACAGAGCTGCTTTTGTTATTTGACGCGAAGTGAGCAGAGCTAACAAGAGAAACAGCGAGAGCGTGAAAGAGACGGTTAAAAGAGGAGGTTAAAACGATATGGATGATTTAGAACGCATTGCGGCTGTCAAAGCATACAAAGTGATCGAGAAAATAGCAGACGGCTGTTCCGGGGATGAGAAATATAAACTCCAAAAAGACGGAAAATATTTTTTGCTTCGGCTGGGTGACAAGACGAAATCATCTGAAAAGAAGAAAGAGTACGACCAGCTTGCCATATATGCCGATCGCGATATGAATATCCAGAAACCTATTGTATTTGGCACTGCCGCTGACAAATTCTATTCTATTGTATCATGGGTTGACGGTATGCCCATTATGGATATTATAAAGAAAAATACTTCAAAAGATTACTATGATTTGGGGAAGAAAGTCGGCAGGGAGCTGAATAAACTGCATTCATTAGCGCCGACTGGCTTGAAGGCAGACTGGCAGGATATCATTGAACGGAGGGCGGCAAGATTTTTAGAAAAATATCATCGTATTGGTATAGAATTTGATGGCAGCAAAAATGCAGAACAGTATATCAGGCAGAATTTCTGTTTGATGTCAGACCGGCCACGGACGATCCTGCACGGAGATTTTCATTGGAATAATTGTGTCGTGGACACATCAGGCAATGTTGGAATCATTGATTTTTCCGGGAACAATATAGGTGATCCATGGTATGAGTTTGGAGGATTACTGTGGGCATTGGAGTATAGTGACAGCTTTGCAAACGGACAAATTGATGGGTATTTTGATGTTGTGCCGGAAGCGTTCTGGAAAATCTTTAAATTTTATGTGGCACTGTATGCGTTCGAACATTTGACATATAGCAGTGACACTCCGGAGGACATTAAAAGTCATATTTTTAATGCAGAAAGGATGATAAATATTTTTGGAAAGAACTTTGAACAGGATATACCGCTTTTTAGAAAACAGGAGCTATAAATATTTCGAGAGCGCAATTGTTGTCCATAAAAAGTCAGGAAATCAAGGGAGGTATCGGGAGAAAAAATGAAAATTCAACTTAGTGACAATTTGATCCAACATTATCTGCAGAATGTATATTTTATAACCGGACACAGCTATGCTGGAAAGTCCACAATGGTCAGGATGCTGGCTGAGCGGTACGACATGATCCATTGTGGTGAAAATTACCATGACGTATTTCCACGGAATAAGCTGTCGCGGTGGAAACAGCCTGGGCTGTGCTATTTTGACACGATGAGCGGCTGGGAGGAGTGGCTCAATATGACTCCGGAAGAGCATTGGAACTGGATGAATGAGGTTTCTATGGAATGTGTGGAGGTCGAGATCCTCGAGCTGATCAAGCTGGCAGCATCTGGAAAGAAGGTCATCGTAGATACCAACATTCCGCCGGAGGTGCTGCGGCAGATCTCATCGTATGACCATGTTGCCATCATGCTCTGTGATCCGCCGGATATCTGCGCTACACGTTTTTTTGACCGGGAGGATCCGGACAAGAAATTTATGATGGAACAGATCCGGCGCTGTCCGGACCCGGAAGCTGCTTTGCGAAACTTTAATTCGTGGGCATTGTATCATCCGCCGTTGGAGACGGACTGGGCGCATACAGGATTTTTCACGTATACCCGCTCAGATTTTGAAAATGACACCCGGGAAGAGGTGCTGTTGATCCTGGCAGAGCATTTTGGGCTGAGAAAAGAAAACGATGATTACGTATAAGGATCTGAGAAGGCATGCGAAAGCTCTTTTTGAATTTTGCGAGTACCCTGCCGTGGAGTACAAAGTAAAATATTCTATATTGGATGTTCCTTATGAGGACAGGGAGCTGTCGCTGCTGCGGAAAGCCTTTTTGGAAAGTGATATTGTGGAGGAGATGGCGCAGACGCAGGACATCTATGGCGGATGGGGAAAATTTCAATCAAAAGATTATTCTGTGAAAGCGAAAATCCCCACTTCTGGAGTAGGGATTGAGCGCTGTCTGTATATCGGGCTGACGGTGGAGGATCGGGATATTTTGTTTTTGGCGGAGGAATATCTGAAGGATCTGCTCCTGGGGACAAGCCGTGAGATCGTCCGGGGCAAAAACGAGCGGGCGAATCCATGGTGGCGGGCGAAAGTCTGTAATGCGCTGGAGGCTGTTACGCCCTATTCTGCGTTGTGTGATGAGACCTGGCGTCAATGGCTGTTCATAGCAGGCAGGGCTTATGAAGATGGAGAGTACTCCTATGAGAGGGACAAAGCCGCACAGCATGAAGTGTTTGCCACCAGGGAGAGCAGGCTGGTGCCCATGCAGAGTGAGCTGCTGTTAAAGAGACGGGCGGAAATATCGGATGCTCTGGAAGATGCCATGCTGCGGCATTTGGGGGGACTTGCCAGTGAAAACGGATATTTCTGGGATAAAACGCCGGGCAGCCTTCCTGAAAATTTTGTGTTTAACAAGACGAGAAGATGGTTTAAGACATTCAATTACATCAATCAGTTCAGAGGTTCCAGTCGATATCTGGAACATGCGGTGGACTGGATCATGGAAAATGTTCGGGAAGACGGTGTATGGGACTGGGGGACTCAGGTCAAAGATCCCTGGGGGTATTTTGGTTATTTTTCCTGCAACAGAAATTACAAACATAATCGGGTGGTCGACTGCACGGTTGAGATACTGGATTTCTTGAAACATTATATTGACAATAATGGGGCGCAGCGTGCGGATCTATCCAATGAAGAAGGAGCAGAATGATGGAGCAGAAGAAAAAGAGGATTGAATTTCGTTTTGGAAAGTTTGGGAAACTGGCACCGCTCATGGTGGCGGCGGCTATGATCTTGTGGGCGGCATTCAGCCAGTCCAATGTGAACGGATATGTGCTGGCATTCTTTGCGGCGCTGGTGACAGGGGTACTTTTTGCAAAGGATGAGAAGGCATACGGGGAAGCACTGGTGTACGGTTTGAGCAAGCCTATGTTTGGCGTGATCGTGATGGCGGTGATACTCGCGGCGATCTCGGGAAAGCTGATCTCAGCCAGCGGGGTGGTGCAGACGATCGCGGTCTATGTGGTGGCGGCAGGCTTTACCGGAAAACTGTTCGTGGCAGCGTCCTTTCTCATCACCTGTCTGCTGGCGTTTGCCACAGGAACCTCCGTGGGGACTTATTTTGTGGTGATCCCGATCTTGTTCCCGGTGGGGGTGATGGCGGGGGCAGCGCCGGAGTTTATGATCGGTGCCATCGTGTCGGGAGCGGCGTTCGGCGATAATCTGGGACCGATATCGGACACGACGATCGCTTCCTCAGCGACGCAGCATGCGGATCTGGGAACTGTGGTTAAGACCAGGATGCGTTACAGCCTGCCGGCAGCAGCCGGGGCTCTGGTGTTGTTCCTGCTGTTTTCTAAAACGACGGATGACGGGGCGATCACTTCGGCGGCGGCAGGCACGGCAAAACCGATCAGTCTGGTCATGCTGGTGGTGCCGGCGGTGATCATCGTCCTCTGCATGATGCGGATGCATCTGATCACTGCGCTGTCCTGGGGGATCCTGGCGGGATGCGCCGTCGGATTGCTTTTTGGCATCTATACGGTGGAGGGATTGATCTCTTTTCCCGGCGGATTTTCCGTGTCAGGGGCGATCATAGAGGCGATCTCGGGGACAGCGGGCACGGTTGTCATGCTGATCGCAGTGTTTGCGCTGCTCGGGGTGGTGGAGCGCAGCGGTGTCTTTGAGGATGTGGGTGTGTTTCTGGAACGGTTCGCCAGGAGTGAGCGCAGTACGGAGATTGCCATTGTGCTCGCGGCGGGTATACTGAGCATGGTGACGGGGGTCATTTCCGTGGCGATCGTGGCGCTTGGCGATCTGGTAAACGAGATTGGGGAAAAAGCGGGCGTCGACAAGTATCGCCGCGCAAATCTGCTGGACTGCACGGGCTGTGTGTTCTGTTTTCTGGCGCCATGGACAGTGCACTGTGTGATTCCGGCACAGCAGTCCGCCCAGTTTGGGGAGGGCTTTGCGGTAGCGCCGGCATCGATTCCTTTTGTGAACTTTTATTCTATTTGTATGATGGTGATGCTTGCGGTGGCAGTGATCACTGGTTATGGCAGAAAACGATAGCGCAGGGGGGGCGTACGATTTTTTGCAGGGAGAGTTTGAATCTCGAATATATAAAGGAGCAGTATGATACATAAAATAGATTGGAAGGATAGAAAGAATGTGATATCCTGTTATCTTCCGGAGGTTTCCACGCCGGATAAAAATGCCGTGGCGGAACTGTATCAGATGACAGCGTTGGAGGAGACGCTGGAGCGGCTGGCAGCGACAGGCTATTTTCAAGGAAAGGAGCCACGGATCGAGAGGATCATCTTGACACCGGATTTTCACAAGGGTGCGGGGATTCCGATCGGAACGGTGATGATGACAAAGGGGTTCGTGGTCCCGCAGGCGATGGGAAATGATATCAATTGTGGTATGCGGTTTTATACGACGGATCTGTCAGAAGATATGATCCGGCAAAAACTCCCCGAACTGACTGCAAAGATCCGTCATATCTTTTTTGAGGGCGGCAGGCAGATCCCGATGACGGGAAGACAGCGGGAGGCGTTGTTCCGCTACGGTCTTGAGGGACTGCTGGAAACACATCGGGACGGCAGGCAAACTGGTCTGTGGAAACATTATGATGACAAAGTGCAGGAAAGGTGGCTGAACCGCACCGTGTTCCGGGGCAGTCTGCAGAGTGATGGCACAGAAGGACTGGAGGATTTTATCGGCAGCTACGACCAGCTGACTTATGATGACCAAATCGGGACGATCGGCGGCGGGAATCATTTTCTGGAAGTACAGCGGGTTGCTGAGATCTACGACGGTCAGACTGCGAATGCATGGCATCTGAAAAAAGGTGCTGTGGCGGTGATGCTGCATACGGGGTCTCTGACGATCGGGCATCACAGTGGTCTGCTGAACCGCAGGATCTGCCAGGACATTTACCCCGCAGGATTGACGCATCCGGAGAATAAGATCTATCCGATACCGGAATCGTGCGCTGCGCTGAGTGCGTGGAACCGTTTCTGGGCTACATCTGGCAATGCTGCGAATTTCGGGTTTGCCAACCGCCTGTTTCTCGGGTTTATGATTCAGGAGGTTTTTGCGCAGGTGTTGGGTGGATGCGATATGGAGCTGCTCTATGATGCACCGCACAATTATATCTGGAGAAAACAGGTTGACGGTGAAGATTATTTTATCCATCGAAAGGGAGCCTGCTGTGCAGGCGGTTGTGGGGAGATGGAGGGGACGGAATTTGCCTATTATGGGGAGCCTGTGATGATTCCCGGTTCCATGGGCAGCTCGAGTTACCTGCTCCGTGGGCTGGGGAGCGCAGATGCACTCTGGAGTGCGAGCCACGGTGCCGGGCGGAAGAAATCACGCGGGGATGCGATGAAGGGAAATGACGAGGCGTTTCGTCAATTTATGGAAAAGTTCCATGTCGTCACACCGATCGATCCGGATCGAAATGATTTGAAGGGCAGAGCGGATATCCTCAAAAAATGGGAGGAGGCGATCCGGGCGGAAGCGCCGTATGCCTATAAGGATATTGATGAAGTCATTGCAGTGCACACAGCGCATGATATGGCAGCGCCAGTGGCGCGGCTGGAACCGGTTCTTACGGTGAAAAGTTGAAGAGAGTATGGAGGAAACAAAAGTATTGAATATATCGGCAGAGAACAAAAAACATTGGCTGAATCATTTGTATTATCATGCGATGATCGGAAGCAGTATATTGCTGCTGACGGGCTGTGAGGGCGGTGCCGGGGCAGATTTGACAGCGGAGACCGAGATAGAAAGCACTTTACCGTCGGAGAGTCAGAGCGCCACAGAGGAGGTGGCGTCATCGGATGAGATCGAGACGGCGGGCGAGGCGGAGTCCCAGCCTGTCCCAGAAGTGCCGCAGCTGTCCGGGACGGGGGAAGGGCTCCGTGATTTCGTGCCGGAGGGCTGGGTGCTTCTCGACAGCGTGGAGCTGGACTATAATGAAGACGGAGTGACGGATCATGTGGGAGTACTCGAAACCGGGGAAGGTCTTCCAAGGATCCTGTTTGCCATTGCCAGTGACGGGACAGACGGATATCGTCTGGATTTCCAGAATACCAACCTGATACCGACAAGCAGTGAGGGCGGTGCTTACGGCGATCCGTATCAGCCATTGACTGCGGAAGGGACGTCCTTCACCACCTGTTCGTACGGCGGCAGCGCATGGAGATGGACGGATCGATATACATACACGTATCGCGGGGGAGAATGGTGGCTGACAGCTTTGGAGGAGACGTATGGGTATCTGGACTACACGACATCGTATCGTGCGGATGACTGGAGCAGCGGTGTGAGTGTCAGAAAGGAGAGAAGCGTAGGCGAATGGGAAAAATTCAATGAAAATACGGATCAGAGAGAATACGATGTGACATACGAGATGAAGCTGGATGAGCCGTTGACACTGGAGCAGGCGGGCTGGCGCAGCGTGGCTGCATCGAACCGGGTGACGGACTGGGAAGTGGCAGACATGACATTTGGACCGGAGGTGGTGCTTTCCGAGGAACTGGTCGTGCTGCCGGATGAAGCATATATTTATTACAGTGATGAGGACTGTGCACTCTACACGTTTTCGGACGAGGATAAAGCGTTTTATTATCTTGCCATGTACAGCCGGAAGGACAAGGTTTTATCGATCCTGGCGAAGGAAGACGCTGAGATTGACGTCTACAATATAGCGCATTATAAGGGAAAGATCTATTATGCTGTTGATATACAGGGGGATGTCACCTGCAGCACGGTGCAGGACGGAGAGGAACAGAGCGCGAGGCAGCAGGAAAACACAGGCGTCAGGCTCTGCAGGATCGGATCGGACGGCTTGGGTAAGGAGACTTTATACGAATACCGCTATCCGAAAGCGGGGCAGGAAGTCCTGGAAGGCACAATCCCGTACATAGATCTGCAGTATGAGATCAGCGGGGATGAGATCGTCGTGAAAATGTCCGGCGAAGGTGATTTTTTGGTATTTTACCGCATGAATACAGATGGCAGCGGTATCAGGGAGATCGGAAGAATGCCAAAGGAAGTATAGTTCCTGAGCGATTGAGAGAAGATGCTAAAAGGATATGAAGAAAAGGAGGCGAATGTCATGAGAATGTACGATCTGATCATGAAAAAGCGCAACGGAGGCGCGCTGACCGGCGAGGAGATCCGTTTTATGGTGCAGGGCTACACGAGAGGCGAGATCCCTGATTACCAGATGTCAGCGATGATGATGGCAATTTATTTCAGGGGAATGGATGCGGACGAGACACTGGCGCTGACAATGGAGATGGCGCACAGCGGAGATATGCTGGATCTGAGCGATATCCACGGCGTGAAGGTCGACAAGCACTCCACGGGCGGCGTGGGCGACAAGACCTCGCTGGCGCTGACACCGATGGTTGCCGCGGCGGGGGTCACGGTGGCAAAGATGAGCGGGAGAGGTCTGGGACACACGGGCGGCACGATCGACAAGTTGGAGAGTTTTTCCGGCTTCTCCACAGCGATCACGGAACAGCAGTTCAAGGAGAATGTCAACCGCATCGGGATCGCGATCATGGGGCAGACGGCGGATCTGGCACCGGCGGACAAGAAACTGTACGCGCTGCGGGACGTGACTGCCACGGTCGACAATATGTCCCTGATCGCGTCCTCCATCATGAGCAAGAAGCTTGCGGCGGGCGCGGATGCGATCGTGCTCGATGTCAAGACCGGGAGCGGGGCTTTTATGAAGACGCAGGAGGATTCCTTCGCGCTCGCGCGTGAGATGGTCAGGATCGGAAACGGCGCGGGCAGAAAGACGATCGCTGTGGTCTCCGATATGGATCAGCCGCTTGGCTGTGCAGTCGGCAATGCGCTGGAGGTGCGGGAGGCGGTCGACACCTTGAGAGGCTGTGGACCAGAAGATTTTGTCGAGCTGTGTCTGACACTTGGTTCGTATATGCTTGTGGCAGGCGGAAAGGTGGCGACGGAGGAGGAAGCGGAGCAAATCCTGAGGGAGGTCATCGAAAACGGCAGCGCGCTGGACAAACTTGCAGAATTTATAGCGGCGCAGGGCGGGGACAGAGAACTGGTGTATCACCCGGAAAAGCTTCCGCAGGCATCGATCACGCAGGAGATCGAGTCCCCGGCGGACGGCTATATCCAGCGGATCGTGTGCGACGAGATCGGGATCTGCTCGCTGATATTGGGCGGCGGGCGCGAGACAAAGGAGAGTGCGATCGACTTGTCCGTCGGGCTTGTGCTGCACAAAAAAGTCGGAGACGCGGTCAAGAAGGGGGAATCCCTCGCCACGATCCACGCCAATGACCAGGCGAAGCTTGATATGGCAAAGGAAAGATTTCTGCAGGCGTACACGATAGCCAGTGATCCGGTGGAAAAAAAGCCGCTCATCAAGGGAATAGTAATCGAATAAAAGACATAGAATGAAGTATAGAAAACCTATACTTCATTTTTGGGTGCTGATATGAACAGACATGATATTTTTAAACAGGATATGATGAGCGCAGGGGAGCGTTTTGCAGATGCATTTTCGCTGCCGAAGGATGTGGTGGTGAATGCCACGTTGTTCCATATGGTGGGGGCATCGGAGCTTTTTGTCGAGAACTTTAAGGGGATCATATCCTACACCTGCCATAGCATATTGATCAAGGGCAGCAATATGAAATACTGTGTCTGTGGGGATTGTCTCACGATAGAGTACTATTCGAATGAGGACATGAAGATATCAGGGCAGATCATGGAGGTCAAGGTGATAAGGAACTGACAGCAGTTCCTGGGAAGTTTGAGGTGGAGCTCTTGCAGAATGGATGGATACGCTTTGTCAGAGGGTTTCTGGTCATCAAGGTTGATGGGGATTACATGGAACGCTTTTTCAATATGTGCAGGATGCATGATATTGATCTGTGGGGGATCCGGAGGGAAAAGGAGCAGGAGAAGGATATCTGCATGTGCGAGGCGTACGCCGCCGATTTTTTCAAGATGCCTCCTCTGCTGAAGAAGACAGGCACGAAGGTGCACGTGGTCAAAAAGAAAGGACTGCCTTTTTATTTTCCTTTTATCAAGAAAAGGATTATTTTTTTTGCGGGGGTGTTTTTGTGTCTGGCGCTGCTCAACTATGTGACGGACTACGTGTGGGCGATCGAGTATGTCGGCAATCTCCAGGTGAGCGACGACGAGCTGTCGGATTTTCTGGAGCGGGAGTCGATCCATTACGGGATGAAGAAGAGCAGTATCAACTGTGAGGAAAAGGAAAAAAAGCTCAGGGAGACTTTTCAGAATGTGACCTGGACGTCTATCTACTTCGAGGGCACAAAACTCTATGTGGAGATCAAGGAGAACGAGAAGTCAGAGCCTGTGCATGCCGAGACGCGGGGGACCAACATCGTTGCAAACGAGGCGGGGACGATCACTTCGATCGTGACGAGGAACGGCGTGCCCAAAGTGAAAGCGGGCGACTGGGTTGAGAAAGGGCAGGTGCTTGTGGCGGGCGGCGTTCCGGTGTATGATGAGGGGAAGAACATTATCAATTTCCAGATCTATGATGCGGATGCCGACATCTATATCCGGACGCCGCTCGAGTACAAGTGCGAGATCAACAGCGGCTACCCTGTCATGATCTACACAGGCGATCACGTTGAGATGGGGTTTGCGGAGATCGGCGGTTATCACATTGACGGGATGCCCCTGCTGGATTTTTTCGAGCAGGATATCCTGAAAAAGAAAAACGACAATCTGTATGAGACAGCGATCGAAAAACACCAGGTAGTACTGCTCGACAACATCTATCTGCCGGTATATTACGGGAAAATTGACAGAAAAGAATACTATATCAAGTACTTTGACTACACAGAAGAGGAGATGAAAACAAAGCTGTCTGAAAGTTTCGAAAAATTTATTTCAGGATTACAGGAAAAAGGGGTACAAATTGTTGAAAAAGATGTTAAAATGGAAAAGAGCAGTAAAGGGATGGAATTATATGGAAGC
>ERZ808054.1125-NODE-1125-length-17461-cov-4.796537_pt1 | contig 17461 bp, 8 predicted proteins | sample MGYA00380201_ERZ808054 | MGnify/ENA primary metagenome ERZ808054 (study PRJEB31490, sample SAMN06133419) | mouse gut metagenome | isolation source: Z5_2 | host: mice | place: China: Chengdu | collected 2015-05 ... | reverse complement strand
TGCGGATAACTTCCTCCACCTCTGTCAGCTCGATGCGGAATCCCCTGATCTTGACCTGTCCGTCGCGCCGTCCGATAAACTGTATGTTCCCATCCGGCAGAAAACGCACGATATCTCCTGTATGGTACATCCTGCGGTAATCGTCATGCGCGCAGAACGGATTCTCGGAATACACCTCCGCCGTCTTCTCCGGGCGGTTCAGATAGCCCCTGGACACCTGTGTACCTGCAATGCACAGCTCGCCCGGCACGCCCGCCGGAACACGCCTGCCAAAAGCATCGAGCACATAGAGCCTGATATTGGAGATCGCCTTCCCGATCGGCACATCCTCCTCAAGCACTGCCACTTCATAGACCGTGGCATTCACGGTGCACTCTGTAGGTCCATAGATATTGTAATAAACCGTGCTGCCCTCAGGCGCAAACGGTGTGAGTGCCTCACCGCCCATGATCAGATGCTTCAATGTACGGCTGCGCATTGCGGTCGCAAATGCCCTGCCGATCTGTGTCGTCATGAACAAGTGCGTGACGTTCTGCGATTCCATATACCGGTTGAGCTCGTCCAGATCCAGACGCAGCGCCTCCTCGATGATGCAGGATGAGGCGCCTGTCGTCAGCGCCGGGTACAGATCCATCATATGTGCGTCAAAACCGTAGCTTGCGTACGCCGCGACACAGCTCTCCGGCTGCAGGTCATAATATGTTCGATACCAGTGGCAGAATGCCACGATATTTCTATGCTCGAGCATGCAGCCCTTCGGCAGTCCGGTAGACCCTGACGTGTACAGCAGTATAAACAGATCCTTCGGTTCCGGCGGCTGCGGCAGCTGTGACACCTGCGGCAGATCCTGAATATCCTTTGTCAGAAGGACATAGCCGCGATAATCCGGCACAAGCGGCAAAAGAGTTTCATCCGCGATCAACAACTGCGCTTCCGCGTCCGCGAGCATGAACGCCAGACGCTCCCTGGGGTAAGTCGGATCGAGCGGCTGATAGGCAGCCCCCGCCTTCAGGACGCCCAGCGAGGCGATCGCCATATACTCACAGCGCGGGATCAGCACGGACACCGCCTGTTCCCTGCCGATACCAAAACCAGCGATGTATGCGGCAAGACGGTCTGTCAGGTCATCCAGCAGCGCGTAGGTGTATGTATGATCCTTATAGATCACTGCCCTGTTCTCCGGTGTCCGCTTTACCTGCTCCCGGAACAGATCGACCACCGTCTTCGACTTGTCATACCGAAGCTCCTCCCCGTGAAAACTCTCGAGCAGGCGCAGGTCAGATTCTGACACCAGTGTCATTTCTCTCAGCGTGGCGCAGGTCAGCATTCCGCCCAGCACCTGCACAAACATTCTCTGCAGCCCGCGCGCGGTCTCCGCACGGTATAGATCCGTGCGGTAATCCAGCGTGATCTCATAGCCGCCCTGTCCCTTCATCACCATGACCGAGACATCTGCCTGCACATCCCTTAGCGGGATCGGGCACGCCGGGTACTGTTTGCTGTCGATCGACAGCCCGCTCAGCATCTCCCCCTGGTAGACAAACAGAATGTCCGAGGCGATCCCGTACTCCCGCGCAAGCTCCCCAAATGAAATGCAGTCGTGCTCCATCGTCTCATAAAAATGCTGCTGGAATTTCTGCAGGTAGGCACATACCGCGGAAGTCTCGTCCCACGACTGCGCCATCGGAAGCGTCCTGACAAACATGCCGACAGAATTGGCAAGCTCAGCCGCGTGCCGCCCGTTGTTCACCGTGCAGAACAGGCTTCTGTTCTCCCCCGTATATTTGCCCAACGCATAGGCAAACGCGCCGAGAAACAGCGTGTTCTCGGAAATCCCGTTCTGGCGCACAAACTGCTCGACCGCAAGGACAGGCACCGTCTCTCCCAGCGATACCCGAACAGAGGCACACGCGGTGCTGACAGTCTTTGGTCTGTGATCCTTGATCAGACTGTCCCCGGCTTCCACGTCCGCCAGTTTCTTTTGAAAATATTCCTGCGCCGCCCGGTATTGCGGCGTCGTTTTCAGGGACGTCTCTCTGAGCGCCATGTCCAGCAGGGAACATGTCTCCGGTCTGAGCTCCCGATCCTTCCCCGCAAATAACAGTGAGATCTCTTCCAGAAACACTTTCACGGACGTTCCGTCAAAGATCAGATGATGCACGTCAAACAGGAAATAGTTTCTGTTCTGCTGCCTGTATACTGCCATGCGGTAGAGCGGCTCCTCCCCGATGCGGAACGGACGCACAAACGCTGTTTTCGTCTCCTCAATGTCATCTGTCTCACGTATCTCCACAGACGCCGCAGCATATTCCGGACACACGCGCATGACAGGAATCCCCTCCCGCTGCACGATCGTGACGCCAAACGCGGCATGCCTGGAAAGCACTGTCTCCACCGTCTCGCAGAACCGGTTCAGATCCATATCACTCGGCAGTCCACAGCACATCGGAATGTTGTACATCGTTGTGTCCGGCTCATTTGCACACTCCAGATAGACTCCCATCTGGGAATCTGTGAGCGGGTACTCTGTCTTTGTCTCTATATCTATCTCTGTTCTCTGTTCCTGTGTCTCCTGCAGAACCGCCTGCGACTGCGCATCCTGCTGCATCAGCACCGAGATCTGCTCCGGTGTCCTGCCCCTGAGCACCAGCTGGGGCGTCAGTGCGGCATCCGCCAGACATTCCGCCAGTTTCAGGACATTGATGGAATCGCCGCCCAGCCGGAAAAAGTCGTCGTCGATCCCCACTGTCCCACAGTCCAAAACGCGCTCAAAGGCATCGCAGATCCTGCGCTGCGTCTCGTTCTCCGGCGCCCTGTACTCCGCTTTGTACTCCGAGACACCCGGCGCCTGCAGCGCAGTCCTGTCCAGTTTTCCGTTCACATTTTTCGGAAGCTTGTCGAGTCTCTTGAGGAAACGAGGGATCATATAATCCGGCAGTGACTTTTTCAGCAGTGCGCGGATATCCTCCTGAACGACTTCCGCACCTGCCACATAATACCCGCACAGGTAATTCTGCCCGTTCTCATCTTCAAAAGCCTTCACCACGGCATTTTTCACTCCCGGCACCGCCGCAAGGCACATCTCGATCTCTCCTGTTTCCACACGCTGTCCGTTGATCTTTACCATCCAGTCCCGGCGGTTTACATACACATAATTTCCATCCGGCAGTCTTCTCCCCAAATCCCCGGTGTGCAGCAGGATCCTTCCATCCTCCTGGATCTGGAATGTCCGGGCGCTCTGCTCTTCCATGTTCAGGTAGCACTCACCCAGATTGCCAAGAGCACAGATCTCCCCTATCTCGCCGTCCGGAACTTCCTCTCCCTGCTCATCCAGCAGGCGTATCTCCACTCCCTGCACAGGCTTTCCGATGGGCGTATTTTCCATAGGTTCCTCCACCCGAAAGGCTGATATCAGAAGCCCTGCCTCGCTGCAGCCATAAAGATTATACAGCACATAGCCGTCTCCGCTCAACATAGATACCCGCTCGCTTCCGGTCATGACCAGTTTCAACGCCTTCCCCTTGTTCTTAAAATAGCGCAGCATCTGGGGACTGATGAAGCCGCAGATGATGTCCTTTTCTGCATAGTACTCCTCCAGCAGGCGCACATCCCTGCGGACCTCCTCAGAAAGCATGTGGACACAGCCGCCGCAGCACAACACCGCATGATACTCCATCAGCGTCACCACAAACGACAGCGGGGCAGCAGCCGCAAGACAGGTCTGCTCATCATAACCAAGTGTCTGCACAATGCACATAATACCGTCAAACAGCCCCTCATGGTTGTGCGCAATACCCTTGGGCAGACCGGTTGAACCCGACGTGTAGACGATCAGAGCCCTATTTTTATTGTATTTACTGTATCCGCCTTCCTCAAGATCCCATTCGCAGCCTGCCGCTTCCCCGAGCGCTTCCATCCACGCAACGTCAATACAGCACACCGCATCACAATCCTTTCGGATATAGTCCACCCTGTCCTGCGGGTACTCCGGGATCAGCGGCACATATGCCGCACCTGCCATCATAATGCCGATCTCCGCCGCCACATACTCCATCCGCCTGTCCATACAGACCAGAACCGACCTCCCGTCGATTCCGCTTACCGCACCGGACTTGGCCTGCGCGCAGAGCTTTGCCGCAACCCTTCGGCTCAGTTCGCCGAGCTCACGATAGGTGGTGCACCTCGCCCCATCCATATCCACGATCGCTGTCCTGTCCGGATACTGACTCACAATATCCTGAAACTTGTCCAAAAAATTTGTGGGAAAATCCATCTGTCATGCCCTCCTTTATATGATTCATAAATCATTGATCATATTTTTCCATTTTTTATGATAGCATATCCCGTGATCCATTTGATCGTTCGAGTACCATTCGCACTTTTTTGGGTATCGATTGCAAGGAACTGTTCCCAAAAGAAAAACGTCCATTGGTATCTGCCAATAAACGTTTCAAAAAATAGCATTATTGCCGCTCACAGCTTTCCTAACTCGTCCAGAAATGCTGGTCTGTTTCTGTACTGCTTCCGCCACTGCTCCGACATCTCTTCTACCACTTTCCTGCCGCCTTGCAGCTGCTGTATGCTGCGAAGCCTCGCCACTGCCTCCCTATACCGCTTCCGGTCTGTGGCACCGGAAGCCAGGCGATCCACTTCCTCCCTGTATTTTTGCAAAATCTGCTCAGGATATTTTTCCTTCAAAATATCTGCGTATTGACTCAGGATGCTCAAACCTGAACTTTTCAACACGCACTCGAGCAGTCTGTCATACAGCTTTTCCTCTTTGTAGAATTCTGTCAACCTTACATTATTCGATGATAGTTCTGTGAATATGCGCTCTCTCTGCTCCCGCCATTCCTCCTCAGAATACTGTCCTCTCAGCTCCCTGTAAATCTCAAGATCCCCGATTTTGTGCTCGAGCAGCAACGCCCAGAGCTGCTCCACATATGCCTTCTGGTTGCCCTGCTGCAGATAAATCTCTTTTTTCTGTTCACTGTACCTGGCGATCAGCTGTCTGGACGTTCTGTCCAGCGAAATGCTCTCCTCGAGTGTTTTCAGTGCCGCATCATAATTCTGATCCCGAATGCACCTGTCAATATAGTACTTCCGCACTGAGGTATTTTTCCAGTGCTTTCTACAAAAATCCTCTATTTTGTCTCTGCCGCAATCCTGCTCCTCAAGCAGACTCAGATACCATGCAGACCATTTTCCGACATAGTGATCCCTGCTCCATTCTGAGTCCTTTTTCTCTGAACTTTGGATCATTTTCTCAGCAAATTCCATTTTCTGCGCCGTGTAAGTTTCGCCGGTAAATTCCTCCATGATGATTCGCTCTATGTACTCTTCCATATAGTCAACGACAGAACCGTCCATGTGTGTCGTAAACCATTGGAACATCTCCTGTTTCCCGCCCGCATCAACCTGCCCTAGAATCTCTGCCCAGAGATCATAGATGCCTTCTGCCATACTCCCCGTATGTCCGTCGGAATCGTCCATATCCACAGTGCCAAGCAGTACAAAAATGTAATTTATCAGCTCAAACGCACTCATGTATTGTCCATCGCCAATCATGCGCTCTGCATCATGATATAAGACCTCTCCCAGATCGGACACAAAACCGTAGGCTGCCTGATAACTGATAAAGCGATCCCGCCCCAGATAGCGTCGAGCGATCATGTCCACCTGGCGCTTATAGCACTTTATATCCTCTCTCCCCGCCGGTTTTTTAACCATTCTGTGAAAGCGGATCAACAGCTTTTCATCCTCCTCCAATATCGAGGCAAGACAGGAACGTACCACGGATAGATCCGCCTCATCGACGAGCTTACGGACAGCCTCCGACTTTCTCCTGCGGCTCTCGTCAGTTCTGGGTCTGATAAACAGATCTTTGTCCGCATCATCACTGATCTTTGGCGCTTCCCCAGAGGCACAGCGATCCGACCACACATACAGAACCGCCGCCATATGTTTACACCGCCTGCCGTCCGCCGCATAAGGGCAGGAACAACGCATGCCGCCGATTTTGCCATCGTTCAGTGTGATCTCCACCTCATAGCTCTGCGTGCCGACCACATCCGCCCTGATGCTGTCGCTGAAAATGTCCATATCCTCCACTGCCCCATCGCAATAATAATCATAACCTTTGACCAGTATTTTTGTATCAAATTGTTTCTTCCACTCCACTTTCTTTTCCTCTTTTTCCAGTTTTTTCATATTTTCCATGTTTTCCCATGCGGCGCAAGACCACTCCTCCTACAAAGCAGGATATCACGATATATGGCTATTATCAACCTTTTTGCATCCCTTTTTCCCGTTGGGATCATCTATTGAAAAAAGATTTCAGGATATGATATAATCTCACTATCCGCTAACACGAGCAGAAAACTGTTATCGGTACAGTGCTGCATTTATCTCGAAGTTATAGGTCCTGGATCTTGTGTCAGGACAGGGAGGAAGGAGGGATCGTATGCATCTTGCCGCAGAAATGGGCAGTCAAGCCCGGCTCCATGCAAAGCCAGTGACAGGTGACATCTGCATGGAGTGATCACAGTCACCTGATCCGTTTCATTGGCTTTGCAACTTGATCATTTTAATCAAGGAGGAAGACCAAATGAAATATGTGAACGCCGCAGGGCTTCTTCCCCGCGAATTGGTTCAGGAACTGCAGGAATACATACAGGGCGGTTATATATATGTTCCGGCAATTCATGAACAGCGCAAATGCTGGGGAGAATCATCGGGCTACCGCGAGGAACTGATCCAGAGAAACCGCAGGATCGTTGAGGCATACAGGAATGGCATCTCCATGGAGGAACTTGCCGACAGATATCACCTCTCTATCTATGCGATCCGCAAAATAATATATCAGAAATGACCGTGAGAGGCTGCAGAAATGCAGCCTCTTATTATTCGCAGTCCCGCGCAAAACACAGTCAGCAAATGAAAATGGCACGTCTTTATTTGACAGGTGCATTTCTGTTAAAATCCATGTAGGATATATCTTGAAATACAAAAGATAAGGAGATTTTGATCATGAATGATTTACAGACACATGTAACCAACTACCTTGACTACTGCCAGAATCAAAAGAGGCTGGATGCAAAAACACTGCGGGCGTACAGAATTGATCTGTCCCAGTTTTGCAGTCATATCCAGCCAGCTGATATTTTGGAAATTTCTCCAAAACTGCTGGAAGATTTCATTACAGGGCTTCACCAGAAATACAAGCCCAGGACAGTAAAAAGAAAAATTGCTTCCTTAAAAGCCCTTTTTCATTACTTCGAATACAGGGATCTGATCGAACGAAGTCCTTTTAGTAAAATACAAGTGAAATTTCGTGAACCTGTGCTCCTGCCTAAAACGATCCCGCTCCATACGATCGAAACATTTTTGTCCATTATCTACAAACAACTGTCAGATGCCAAAACAGATTATAAGAAACGCAATGCCTTGAGAGATGCCGCCGTGATAGAACTGCTATTTGCTACTGGAATGCGGATTTCTGAGCTCTGTTCCCTGGATATAAAAAGTGTAAATCTGTATGACCGAACGATATTAATCTATGGAAAAGGTTCTAAAGAACGGAAGGTGCAGATTGGAAATGATGATGTTGTCAGTATTCTGGAGCGGTATAAAACAGATTTCCAGACGGAAATACAAAGCTGCGGACACTTTTTTGCAAACCAGAATGGTAAAGAGCTGTCGGATCAGGCTGTCCGCAGAATGATCAACCGGTACACGTCGCTCGCGGCGATCGACTTACATATCACTCCACATATGTTCCGCCATACCTTTGCCACAAGCCTGTTGGAGGCTGATGTCGATATCCGGTATATTCAGGAAATATTGGGACATAGTTCGATCAATATTACAGAAATTTATACGCATGTTGCAATGTCCAAGCAGAGAGACATCCTTACTACAAAACATCCGAGGAAAGATTTTCAGATATAAATTCAAAAGGCATCAATTTTTGAATGGAGTAATCCATTTGGATTGGTGCCTTTATAACTGTTAGATGATTGATAATCGTGTATTATCCATACTATTGAGATTAGCACTTTATCGGGTGTATACAAGCTGTTTTTTATAACAATATAAAATTACGAAAGGTATTGTTCAGTTTGGAAGATATAAACAAATTTTTTAAAGAATCCGAAAATTTATTTACGATATATGTAGTTGAGCAGCTTTTTGCAGTAGAACGAGGCGCTGAATATTTCCAGTCATATAGGGGAAAGCCCAATTATATAGATACAAATACAAATATAAAAAAGCGAATTGGTAATGTACTAAAAAAAATAAACAAATACGTTCCTGACACCACAGAACTAATAAAAAAATGTTTTGGCATCGAGTCATGGTTAAATATGCTTGATGTTATTACTATTTTAAGTAAATTATTTTGTGTAAATGAACATCAAGCAGCAGGACCAGATGTTATAGATCCCATTATTATACAGGAGGGCAAAATATCTTCCAAGTATATTAATCAAATAATTTCATTGCATAAATCTAGTATTTTAAGACCAACTATTATTATATTGCTGAAAGATAATAATTTTGAAAGAGCTAAAGAAGTATTATCAGGATGTCCGCATAATACTCTTGTAAAAATGATAAGGAACAATGGAAAGACTGAACTTTATAAAGTTATCAATTGCGGAGCGGAAAATCCTGATGACTTCTTAGATGCTTTCGCCCGACAATGTTTCAGCACTTGTTCAAATACCAAACGTAACATTCTATGTAATAGGGATTGGGCTGAAAATTCGTTTCTCAAATTGTATAGTCCACAAATTTTGCAATTGCGAACAAACCTATTGTTTCGTGATAAGACACTTGCTGAGGCAGATATAAATAATTTAATTATAGAACTTGAAACATTGGATTGTAATGAAATGGAATGTGATCCCAGATTACGGAGTTCGTTTATATGTATTCTGAAACTCTTTCGGGTATTTTGTAATGATGGTGGTGTGCAGGATATTAATGATGCATTTAAACTTGCACAAGATTTAGATAATGACATTTTGTTAGCACATGTGTATCGAAACGCTTATTTCTTGGAAAATATGTCTTTTTCAGAAAAGATAGAATTAATGGATAAAGCATATGGCATATTTTCTGAGAATGGATTAATGGATCATGCTATATATAGTAAAAACAATAAGTTAGTTAGGCAATTTGATACAGATACTATTTCTGTATATGATTTTTTAAGTCTACAGGAAGAGGCAATTTATAATGTTCCGGGTTTGGTTGGTATGTCACATATTTTAAATAATACTGGCGCTGCGCTATTAACCAGTGGTCATCCTGATCAAGCAATAGAGTACTTTAATAAAGGATTGGATTATGCGTACAGACCAGAACGAAGTATACAAAAAATTGCATTATTAAGTAATCGTTTGATTGCAAAAGCATATTGTTATGATCAAGTAATGGAAAACGAATTAAGAACTATAATGAATCAAATATTTGATAATAAAGAAGTATTAAATCTGCCATTTTTGTCAGCTCGATATGCACTAAATACTGTTTCTGTGGGATTTAGCCAATCTCCCCAATTAGGGCGTGAATTATTACGGCAATATCCCGTTGCCAAATTAATACAGACATCTCTTGATAAACATAGGCTTGGTTCTGGACAGTTACTTTTACAGGTAAATACTTTAATAGAAAGGTATGGGGAAATAGAATTATTATCGGATTTACATAGGAGTGAACATTTTCTGGAAGCAATGGGAATTCGTAAAGATTTTATTATAAAAAGTACTTTTAACCCTTGCTCGTTTAGTACATGGTTTTAAATAGTTTAAAAATGTAGTCAATTTAATCTTTGTTTAAATTGACTACATTTTTAGAAATTCCATTTACTGCATATTATCTAAATATGAAAGCATAGAAATAGTTAGTAAGAATTTATTAGTATTAACAGAATTAAATTCTTCCTCTAAAACTTTTATACATGGATAAAATGAACTATTTTCATTGATAGACTCAAACGAATAACAAAAATTATTTTTTTCTCGTATGGTAGGCATTACATTAACTTCTACAAAATAGACATCGGAATACGAAACAATGCTGTTATCGCCATGATACATGCCATCTATACATTTTACTCTTGCATCAATTCGGCAAAACGTCTGTATACCTAATGCTTGTACTAATTTAATATATTTTTTCTCAATAATCTGATCTAGCTGAACAAGCTTAAATTGATACCCCGTACGTGTTCGTTTTTCATCTTCACCATTAAACCAATCCATGCTTTTATTATTAGCCAGATACATCACCGTAGGCAATAATTCCATCTTTTGAGTCAAAGGATTATATGCAATCGGGGTCGTTATATCATAACCCAATATAAATTCCTGATAGATACCATTTACACTTTCTGATCCCAGCCCTCGTTTTACTCCTAAACTATTTCCCAAATTAATTGGTCGAAATATTCCATTTTCATCATCTGAATTTAATTCCTTTGGAACCTGTATTCCTATTCCCTTGGCAATTAAATTTGAAAGATACTTGTTTTCACCTGTAACTATGGTGACTGCATTGCACGGAATGCATGGAACATTAATTGAGCAACACATGGAAGGAACCAGAGCCATAACTGATAAGTCATTTGTTCCTGAATTCATATTGAGAACATAGTCAATATGAGGCAATGTTTTATTTATTGCTTTGTCTATGAAAGTACGCACATCTAAAATCAGCGGTAAACAATGCATTTCTTCAATAACATTTATCCATTCCGTTAGAATTTTCCCTTTCCATATAAAAAAATGACCGAATCCTGAATTTGTATCACCCTCAAAAATATACACAACAGCAATGGTTTTCCCTTTGATATTAAACAATTTCTTCTTAAAATTTTCAATAGTCATATTGTTATCCTCAATTTAAGTATTTTATGATATCGTTTATGTTCTTATCAGTCTGTTACTACTAACCCGATCTGCATTTTTTCATATAATAATTTCTCTTTCATCTCAATTTTACGTATAATACACGATTATCAGTCATTTTTTTCAATACCATACTCAACATCTATATAAATATCTTATAATATTACTATTCTTGTCATTTCCACAAAAATATTTTGTATTATCTTATCATTTTTTAGATTATCCAACAAGAGACAGAATTGTCCAAAACTATTTTATCAATCGATAAATAATCAATTTTCGCCCTAAATGAATGACAATATCAGCAAAGAAACAACCCCATATTTTCCCTGGCTGTCTCCTCGCCAATTCCAATAGCGCCCTACCCTCAAATTCACGGTTTTCAGGAAAATTTACTCCCTCTTCATTTCCGCCAGCAGCGCATATGTTCTACGCTGCGGCTCTTTTGCAGTTTCAATCAAGAAGTCATTTATATAGGATAACTTTGTACACAGAATTTTACCGAAGTGTTCAGTGTATTGAGCATTTGGGATATACTCTATAAACTAAATACAAACAGCGGACATCACCATCTGTCCGCCCGAAAATTCGATCTTTGGAAACGCCATCAGCACACATATATATATCATCTGCGTCGGCGCTGCATAAAAACGAATGAATGAACATGAATACTGCCAGACCTCGAAAGGAAAAGCCTGCCTACAGTTCAGTCCAGAACATCGCATTCATGATATCACTCGCGTGGAGAGAGCGCCGCAGTGTCATTGTGTTCGTGCTGGCTATGGCTGCTGCCGCGATCTTGCTCAGCCTCACACAGCTTTTTGTCGTGCCATCCATACTCGAAGCTGTCGGGGCGAACGTGTCCATCGCAGAACTGTCTGCGATCATACTCTTTTTTACATGCGCATTGATCCTGCTCAACGCATCGTCATCCTACCTTGCAGCGTGCGCACAGTTTGGGCGCATTGAAATCCGCCTTGGCATTGGCGCCATGATCCAGAACAAGGCGCTCACCATGTCCTATCCCGATATAGAAGATCCGCATGTCCGCCGGAAAATGGACAAGGCTTCCATGCTCGTCACCAGCGGCTCGGCTGCCACCGAAGCTGTCTGGACAACGCTGATGGATCTGCTGCAGAACACCGTTGAATTTGTGATCTTCCTCTCGCTGCTCGCAACACTGGATCCGCTGATGATCACAGCCGTTTGCGCCACGACCATTGTCAGCTTTTGGGTGAACAATGCGCTGAATGGCTGGGGGTATCGTCATCGTGATGAGGAGTCGGACTATTCCAGACGCATGAATCATCTCAGCGAAAAATCCAGGGATCACACCCTGGCAAAAGATATCCGCATCTTTGAAATGCGCGATTGGATCGAGGACGTCTACAACAGCATGCTGCGTCTGTACCAAAGCTTTGCCGCCCGCGGGGAGCGCGTCTATATCTAGGGCAGCATCGCGGACACACTGCTTGCATTGATGCGCAACGGCATTGTCTATCTTTTTCTGATCCAGGCAGTGCTGCGCGGAGATCTGTCAGCCGCGCAGTTTGTGCTGTACTTCAATACCGTGAATGTTTTTACCAGCGGCATCGGCAAGATCCTGTCCGACCTCGCACTCCTCCAAAGGCAGAGCCTTGACCTCTGTGCGGTCCGGGAGTTTTTGGATCATCATGAAACCTTTCAGATGGAGGAAGGACTCTCCATAACACCCGCCCCGGGCATTCCGTATCAGATCGAACTGCAGGACGTCTCCTTCCGCTACCCGGAGACGGAGAAGGACACGCTCTCCCACATCGATCTGACGATCAAACCGGGCGAAAAGCTGGCAATCGTCGGGCAAAACGGTGCCGGCAAAACAACACTCATCAAACTCATATGCGGCTTTCTGGATCCCACGGAAGGAAAAGTGCTGCTAAACAATACCGACATACGGACGTTCAACAGACGGGATTATTATCAGCTTTTTTCGGCAGTCTTCCAGGATTTTTCGGTTCTCGATGTGACGATCGCTGAAAACATCACGCAGACTGACAAAGCGGTCGACGCAGAACGGATGATGCGGTGTATCAGCCAGGCTGGACTTGCAGAGAAGATCGCCAGGCTGCCCCGCGGGGTGGAGACGCACATCGGAAAAGTATTTGACGATGGGATCCATCTGTCCGGCGGAGAACTGCAGCGGCTGATGCTGGCACGGGCTCTGTACAAAAACGCCCCGATCATCATTTTGGACGAACCGACCTCAGCGCTCGATCCGATCGCCGAGAGTGAACTATACGATAAATACAGTGAACTCACCGATGGCAGAATGGCTGTTTACATCTCCCACCGCCTTGCCTCGACCAGATTTTGCGACCGCATCATACTGATCGCTGAGGGACGTATTGCGGAGGAGGGCACACACGACGAATTGATCGCCCGAAATGGTGCTTATGCAGAGCTATTTGAGATCCAGAGCAGATATTACAGGGAAAACGACATATACGGAGGCATATACAATGAAGAAATGGACCAAGACCGTGCAGCTCACCCTGCGCGAATTTAAGATCTGGTGGCAGGAAAATCCCAGGCTGATGATATCCGTGCTGATCTGCGGGATCTTCAACGCCCTGACACCTTATGTGGAGATCTGGCTGTTGGCGCGCCTGATCGACGAGATCGCCGGAGGGCGCGATCCACAGACACTCACCGCGCATGCGCTAGTTCTGACAAGCACCTCCGCCGTACTTTCACTGCTCTGCGCAGGACTGACCCGATGGAAGAATGTGCAGACAGCCTGCCTCTGGCATATCCAGAACAAAGTGTTTGCAAAAAAGCTGCTGTCAATGGATTTTGCAGATGTGGAAGACTGCCATGTGCAGGAACTCCGTTCCAGCATATGGCAGAATACAGACTCGGGAGGCTGGGGGCTGTACAAACTGATCGAATGTCTTGATGCCGTCATCCGGTCAGTCCTGTCCATGATCAGTGCGATTGTATTGACCGCGTCGCTGTTTATACTGCCAGTCACAGCAGATACCGGATTTTTGACGATACTCAACCACCCCGTTTTTGTCCTGCTCATGGCTGTGATCATGCTCGGCGTCACACTTGCCGTCCCCCTGCTGGCTGTCAGATCCGGTTCATACTGGGTAACATATGCAGATGAAAACCAGTTGGGCAACCGGCTCTTTGGCTTCTGGCTCGGCAGTCTCGGAAATGACCGCTCAAAAGCACTGGATGTGCGGATCTACCGCCAGGATATCCTGAGCCGAAACCATCTGAAAAGATACAATCCCTTTGTTCCCACCGCAAAGCTGCCAAGAGCGGCAAGGGGACCTATGGGGGCATACCAGGCGCTGTCCGGGGCTGTGTCACAGCTGTTTGTGGGAGCGGCATATATCTATGTCTGCCTGAAAGCGCTGGGAGGCGCCTTCGGTGTTGGTTCTATTGTACAGTATGTGAGCGCCCTGATCGCATTATCCGGCGGACTGTCCACGCTGATCAAGGCGTTGGGCGATCTGAAAAACAATACCGCTTTTCTGCGCACCGTGTTTGAATTTTTAGATATACCGAACAAAATGACACAGGGATATCTGAATGTCCCGACGAAGGAATACGAATTCGAATTTCGCAATGTTTCTTATAAATATCCTGATCATAGCTATCCTAATCCGGAGGAGTACGCGCTGCGCAATGTATCGATGACGTTCCGCGCAGGACAGAGGCTTGCTGTTGTGGGCACGAACGGAAGCGGAAAGACCACTTTTATCAAACTGCTGTGCCGTCTGTATGATCCGACCGAGGGCGTGATCCTGCTGAACGGAACTGACATACGAAAATATGATCATCAGGCATATATGAAATTGTTCTCTGTTGTGTTTCAGGATTTCAGGCTGCTCTCATTTGGGCTGGGGCAAAATGTTGCGGGCAGCATGAATGTCGATATGCACAGCGCCGAACAGTGCCTGCGCGATGCCGGTTTCGGAATGCGCCTCGACAAGCTGCCGCAGGGACTTTCGACGACACTGTATAAAGATTTTGATGCGCAGGGCATCGACATCTCCGGCGGGGAGGCGCAGAAGATCGCGCTGGCGAGGGCTTTATATAAAAACGCGCCCTTCGTGATCCTCGACGAGCCCACGGCGGCGCTCGATCCGGTTGCGGAGTTCGAGGTCTATGACAGCATGAACCAAATGACACGGGAAAAGTCGACCCTGTTCATCTCCCACCGACTGTCCTCCTGCCGCTTCTGCGATGATATCGCCGTTTTTCATGAAGGAAAACTGATCCAGCGCGGCAGTCACGATGTGCTGGTGCGCGACCGGTCCGGAATGTACTACAGACTGTGGCAGGCGCAGGCGCAATACTATGATGCGGAAATTTAAACGATCCCTGCCCTCGGTCAGAACACATCACTGTTTTTCCGGTACCAATTGCAATATATTGTCCTGGCACTCTCCTCCCAATCGGCATCGATCGGAGGCAGCTCCTCCCCGTCCGTGATATAGATCCGGTCTATCCTGAGACCAGACTTCTTCCCATAGACGGAAAAAGTATGTACCCCCGGCGTGAGTTCCATATCGGAAAACGCCTGCCAGTTCCATCGCTGCTTCATGCTGTAGGTGAACATTCCGTTTGCGGAAAACTGCTCGCTGATATGCTGCATCCTGCCGTCAAGCGCCAGACGGCAGGCATCACTTCTATGATCCTCAAACTTCACGAGCAGCCAGACATGATACCTGCCCGCCTTTTCGACACAGATCTTATAGTGCATTGCCGGCGCCTGTTCCGCCCTCTCCCAGAACAGATTTTTGCCCTCGATCATCATAGCCATACCGGTCCGCCCGTCCGTCTCGGACTGTGTGTGCGTCCACAGGATATTGTTGTCGCACAATCCCGGTGTCAGGTAGGCATACGGAGAATTTTCAAGCGCATACTCCGCCCCTATCGCGATCCTGCCGCCCTGTGCCGCAAAATATCCCTCCCTGAACAGGTCAAACACATTCTTGTATCCCTTCGCGTCCGCCAGATATTTAGCCTTTCCAAGCCGCGCCTGCTGTACCTCGTCGCTCCTGACATACAGCCGGTCCGTTTTCCAGAACGATGTGTCCGCATACAATACCGGTAACAGCGGAACCGCCTCCGGCGTTGACTGATATATTGCCGCCTCGCTCTCCTGGATCTGAAAAAGCGCCCTGCTGTCATATATCTCCTCAATCTGCTCATCCGTGGAGCGCACACGCGGTCCGATATTGGACGGCTTTTTGTCCTGTGTGTATATGACCATCTTGGTCAATGTCACATACCGGTCGACTGCATACACTTTCAGAACATGATACCCGCTCACGAGATACGGCAGCCATAGACAAAGCTTTTCCCCGTCGTTCATGACAGCTTCGTCCCATCCGCCTCTCCACTCGTCCGTGATATCCGATTCCACAACGACGGGCGGATCGTTGTCCACGCCCACCGCAAACCGTATGCGCCCAGTGGGATTCATTGTCAGGAAACGATAGATCTCCAGCAGAAATATGCCGTGGCTCTGCACACAAAACGGATATTCCAGACAGGGCATTTCCCTGACCGCTCCCTTGTCAGAAGGCTCACCGGCAACAAACGCCTCCACAGCACCGCCGCAGCACCTTCCCAAACCGGGTATGACCCGCCATCTTCCATCCAGTGTATCTGCTGCGCGCAGATACCTGTCAGCAGGTATGGATATGCAGCCGTCCGCCTCCATGAAGCAGTCCTGCCCGCAGGGAACTTCCATCTCATTTTTTCTCGCGCTCACAGCGATCCTTATCTCCTCGCCAAAAGCTCCCCTGACCAGCAGCTCGTCACATCTTCCCTCCGCAAACACAGCCGGTTCACACCCGCTTTTGATTCTGACCCGGACTCTCTCCTCCGCCTGCACGAATCCTTTTTCCTTGTCCGCTTCCAGCCACACCGGCAGAACCAGCTCGTAACGGACACTGCCATATCCCTGATTGTAGATGTCCACAAGCCTTTCCCGCTGCCCATATGCCCAGAACTCGACCTCACCCTCGGGCGCCACTGCCAGAAGCCCAGGCTCTGCAATGCGCAGCGCCGGCTTTCCAGCGGGATACAGCACTGTCGGCGGCGGAGAAAAACTTTCAGGCGTCAGGATCCCCTCCCATTTCCCGCCACAGATCTCATGGTTGTAGCGATACAGCATCCGCCGTTTCCGGTCATCCATCTCCCTGGAAAAGTCCACATACGCATCCGCCGCCTGCATCGCACCGCGCTCGTAGCACAGCCTGCTCCTGTCCGCACAGTAAAACGAAGCATTGATATACCATGCCGCATGAACCTTCATCAATATCATCTGGAAAAAGGCGTCCTGCTCCTCCCTCGGAAGCGAGAGCGCGATCGCATTGGCGCGGTCAAAGACCGCCCTCAACCGGTTCAGCCTCCACCAGCCCTCATCCCCGTATGCTGTCTGTGAAAATTTGCCCGACTGCATGTGCTCTAGAGCGTGTTTGAAAAATCATTCCCGCCATCTATACGCCCCACTTTGCGTGATATTTGCACCGAATTCAGTC
>ERZ808054.1124-NODE-1124-length-17464-cov-4.697820_pt1 | contig 17464 bp, 14 predicted proteins | sample MGYA00380201_ERZ808054 | MGnify/ENA primary metagenome ERZ808054 (study PRJEB31490, sample SAMN06133419) | mouse gut metagenome | isolation source: Z5_2 | host: mice | place: China: Chengdu | collected 2015-05 ... | reverse complement strand
TATAGATTTATTAGATTGGACTTTGTAACTATTAACCAGTAGTCATTCTTGACTACACCATTATTATACTAGGAGAAGAAAGATGTTTGATGCAAAGATGAATGTCCCCCAGGCACCGCTTTACAGGGCGGAATTTGAACACGACAACTGCGGGATCGGTGCAGTTGTCAATATCAAGGGCACAAAGACGCGCGGAACCGTCGAGAATGCCTTGAAGATCGTGGAGAACTTAGAGCACAGAGCCGGCAAGGACGCGGAGGGAAAGACGGGCGACGGCGTCGGCATACTGGTCCAGATCTGCCATGACTTTTTTGTCAAGGTGACAAAGCCGCTCGGGATCGAGCTGGGCGGTGAGCGGGAGTACGGTGTCGGCATGTTCTTCTTCCCGCAGGATGAGCTCAAGAGGAACCAGGCGAAGAAGATGTTTGAGATCATTGTCGAGAAGGAAGGGCTTGTGTTCTTAGGATGGCGCGAGGTGCCGTGTGTGCCGTCGGTGCTGGGGCACAAGGCGGTGGAGTGCATGCCCAATATCATGCAGGCGTTTGTGAGGAAGCCGGCAAATGTGGAGCGGGGGCTTGCCTTTGACAGAAAGCTGTACATCGCAAGGCGCGTGTTTGAGCAGAGCTCCGACAACACGTACGTCGTGTCGCTCAGCAGCAGGACGATCGTGTACAAAGGGATGTTTCTCGTCACGCAGCTGCGGACATTTTTCAGGGATCTGCAGAGCAGTGACTATGTGTCAGCGATCGCGATCGTGCACTCCCGTTTCTCCACCAACACGAACCCGAGCTGGGAGCGGGCGCACCCGAACCGCTTTATCGTACATAACGGCGAGATCAACACGATCCGCGGCAATGTCGACAAGATGCTCGCGCGCGAGGAAAATATGGAGTCTGAATTTTTGAGTCACGAGTTTCACAAGATACTGCCGGTGGTCAACGCGCAGGGTTCCGACTCGGCGATGCTCGACAACACGCTGGAATTTCTGGTGATGAGCGGCATGGAGCTTCCGCTCGCGGTCATGATCACGATACCGGAGCCGTGGGCGAACAACAAGACGATGTCGCAGTCCAAGAAAGATTTTTATCAGTATTACGCGACGATGATGGAGCCGTGGGACGGTCCGGCGTCCATTCTCTTCTCGGACGGCGATATCATGGGGGCTGTGCTCGACAGAAACGGACTCAGACCGTCGCGCTATTACATCACGTCCGATGACCAGCTGATCCTGTCGTCGGAGGTTGGTGTGCTGCCGGTCGACGCGTCAAAGATCGTCAAAAAAGACAGACTCCGCCCCGGAAAAATGCTCCTGGTGGACACGGTAAAAGGTGAGGTGGTCGATGACGACACGCTGAAAGAAAAGTATGCAAAGAGCCACCCTTACGGGGCGTGGCTCGACTCCAACCTTGTCACGCTGAGAGAGTTAAAGATACCGAATGTGCGGGTGCCGGCATTCTCCGACGAAGAGCGACAGCGCATGCAGAAGGCGTTTGGCTATACTTACGATGAGCTCCAGACCAGTATCCTGCCGATGGCGAGGAACGGCGGGGAGAGCATCGGCGCGATGGGGGTCGACACGCCGATCCCGGTGCTGTCCAGGACGCACCACCAGCTGTCGCACTATTTCAAACAGCAGTTTGCCCAGGTGACAAATCCGCCGATCGACGCGATCCGCGAGGAGGTTGTCACCTCGACGACCGTGTATATCGGAAAGGACGGAAACCTTCTGCACGACACGGAGAAGAACTGCAATGTGCTGAAAGTCAACAATCCGATCCTCACGATAACGGATCTGCTAAAGATCAAGAATATGAAGCGCGAGGGCTTCAAAGTCGAGGTCATTCCGATCATTTATTACAAGAACACCAGCCTCGAGCGCGCGATCGACCGCCTGTATGTGGAGGCGGACCGTGCCTACCGCGAGGGCGTGAACATCATGATCCTCTCGGACCGCGGCGTGGATGAGAACCATGTGGCGATCCCCTCGCTGCTCGCTGTGTCGGCGATGCAGAAGCATTTGATTCGCACGAAGAAGAGAACGAGCGTGGCGCTCATCATCGAGTCCGCGGAGCCGAGGGAGGTGCACGACTTTGCGGCGCTCATCGGCTATGGCGCCTGCGCGGTGAACCCCTATCTGGCGCAGGAGTCCATCAAGGAGCTGATCGACAACAACATGCTCGACAAGGATTACCATGCGGCGGTGGACGACTACAACAGCGCGGTACTGCATGGTATTGTCAAGATCGCGTCAAAGATGGGGATCTCGACGATCCAGTCGTACCAGGGGTCCCAGATCTTTGAGGCGATCGGGATCGACGCTGACGTTGTTGATAAATATTTTACCAATACTGTCTGCAGGGTGGGCGGCATCACACTGCAGGACATCGCAAAGGAAGTGGACGATCTGCATTCTCTGGCGTTTGATCCGCTGGGACTTGCGACGGACTTGACGCTCGACAGCCCGGGACAGCACAAGTCGAGAGGCGGCGCGGAGGAGCATCTGTACAATCCCGCCACGATCCACATGCTGCAGCAGTCCACACAGAAGGGCAGCTATGAGATGTTCCGGCAGTACTCGGATATGATCAACGACGAGAACAGTGTGCGCAATATCCGGGGACTGTTGGATTTCAACTATCCCAAAAAAAGTATTCCGATCGACGAGGTTGAGCGTGTGGACAGCATCGTCACCCGTTTCAAGACAGGCGCGATGTCCTACGGTTCGATCTCGAAGGAAGCGCACGAGACGCTTGCGATCGCGATGAACCGGCTCCACGGAAAGTCCAACTCCGGCGAGGGCGGCGAGGATCTCGACCGCATGACGGCAGGCGCGGACGGGCTCGACCGCTGCTCGGCGATCAAGCAGGTGGCGAGCGGGCGGTTCGGTGTCACCAGCAAGTATCTGGTGAGCGCAAAGGAGATCCAGATCAAGATGGCGCAGGGCGCAAAACCCGGCGAGGGCGGACATCTGCCCGCCGGGAAGGTCTACCCGTGGGTGGCAAAGACGAGGCATTCCACACCCGGCGTCGGTCTGATCTCACCGCCGCCCCACCACGATATCTATTCGATCGAGGATCTGGCGCAGCTGATCTACGACCTGAAAAATTCAAACAAAGATGCCAGGATCAGCGTCAAGCTTGTCTCCGAGGCGGGCGTCGGCACGGTGGCTGCGGGGGTTGCCAAGGCGGGGGCGCAGGTTGTGCTGATCTCCGGCTACGACGGCGGCACGGGTGCGGCGCCGAAGAGCTCGATCCACAACGCCGGGCTTCCGTGGGAGCTGGGACTCGCGGAGACGCACCAGACATTGATCCAGAACGGGCTGCGGAACAAAGTCCGCATCGAGACGGACGGCAAGCTGATGACAGGGCGGGACGTCGCCATCGCGGCGATCCTCGGCGCGGAGGAGTTTGGCTTTGCGACGGCGCCGCTCGTGACGATGGGCTGCGTGATGATGCGCGTATGCAACCTCGACACATGTCCGGTGGGCATTGCGACACAAAACCCTGAGCTCAGGAAGCGCTTTAAGGGCAAGCCGGAATACGTCATGAATTTCATGCGGTTCATCGCGCAGGAGCTTCGCGAGTACATGGCAAAGCTCGGCGTACGCACAGTCGACGAACTGGTCGGACGCACGGATCTGTTAAAGATGCGGGACGAACTGCCCAAAGGAACCGTGAAACTCGATCTGAGCCTGATCCTGAACAATCCGTATCAGACAGAAAAGGCGGTGTTCGATCCCAGACAGGTATATGATTTTGAGCTGGAAAAGACGCTGGATGAGAAAGTGCTGTTAAGACAGCTCGGCGGCGTTCTGGAAGCAGGCAAGGAGCATAAGGCTCCTAAGAAGAAGAGCATCGCGGTGGACGTCACCAACACGGACCGCTCGTTTGGCACGATCTTTGGATCCGAGATCACGAAACGGTATCACGACACACTCGGGGAGGACACGTTCCATGTGCGCTGCAACGGCGCCGGCGGACAGAGTTTTGGCGCTTTTATACCAAACGGTCTCACGCTGGAGCTTGCCGGTGATTCCAACGATTATTTTGGCAAGGGTTTATCCGGCGGCAAGCTGATCGTGTACCCGCCGGAGGGCAGCCGCTTCAAGCCGGATGAGAACATCATCGTGGGCAACGTGGCACTGTACGGCGCCACGAGCGGCAAGGCGTTCATAGGCGGTGTGGCGGGCGAGCGCTTCTGCGTCAGAAATTCAGGTGCGGCGGCTGTTGTCGAGGGCGTTGGCGACCACGGCTGCGAGTACATGACAGGCGGACGCGTCGTCGTGCTCGGCGGCACAGGCAAGAACTTTGCAGCCGGCATGAGCGGCGGGATCGCGTATGTGCTCGACGAGGAGAATGATCTGTACATGAGCGTGAACAAGGAAATGATCTCCATGAGCGAGATCACGAATAAATACGACGTGATCGAGTTGAAGGGGATGATCGAGGAGCACGTGGCGTGCACCCACTCCGAGAAGGGCAGGAAGATTCTGGATCATTTCGGTGAATATCTGCCGAAGTTCAAGAAGATCATACCGTATGATTACGAGCGCATGTTAAAGACGATCGTTCAGATGGAGGAGAAGGGACTCAGCGCGGAACAGGCGCAGATCGAGGCATTTTACGCGAACACGCATAAATAATGCGGAAGGCGTTTCACCTGGGAAGAATGCAGGAGCGCCCGGCGCGCGAGTAGTGGAGAAGGTCATTCCCCTACTCGATTATCGAGATGTTATATATAGAAAAAAGGGAGATAGAAGATGGGAAAACCAACAGGATTCATAGAGTATGAGAGAAAAACCTCGGCAGCGCAGACGCCGGAGGAGCGGATAAAGCATTTTAATGAATTCCATGAGCATCTTCCGACGGAGGAGCAGCAGAAACAGGGCGCCCGGTGCATGGAGTGCGGCGTGCCGTTCTGCCAGTCGGGAATGACGATCGCGGGCATGACCTCCGGCTGTCCGCTGCACAATCTGGTGCCGGAGTGGAATGATCTGGTGTACACGGGCAACTGGGAGCGCGCCTACAACAGGCTGAAAAAGACGAACAACTTCCCGGAATTCACGTCCAGGGTGTGTCCGGCACTCTGCGAGAACGCCTGCACCTGCGGGCTGAACGGCGACGCGGTGGCGACGAAGGAGAATGAGTATGCGATCATCGAGAATGCGTACAGGACAGGGCTTGCGGACGCGAGACCGCCCAAGGTGCGCACGGACAAGACTGTCGCGGTGATCGGCAGCGGACCCGCAGGGCTTGCCGTGGCGGACCAGCTGAACAAGCGGGGGCACAACGTCACCGTGTTTGAGCGCAGCGACCGCCTTGGCGGGCTTCTGATGTACGGGATCCCGAACATGAAGCTCGAGAAGCATATCATAGACCGTAAGATCAGGATCATGGAACAGGAGGGTGTCAAATTTTTCACAAACACCGATATCGGCAGAGATGTCAAATCGAAGAAGCTCGTGGAGGGCTTTGACCGGATCGTGTTTGCGTGCGGCGCCTCCGATCCGAGGGATATCAATGCGCCCGGAAGAGATGCGAAGGGGATTTATTTTGCGGTGGATTTTCTGAAAGGTGTGACAAAGAGCCTGCTCGATTCCGATCTTGCGGACAACGCCTATGTGTCCGCAAAGGGAAAGGACGTGGTGATCATCGGCGGCGGTGACACCGGAAACGACTGTGTGGGCACTTCGATCCGGCTCGGCGCGAAGTCCGTGACACAGATCGAGATGATGCCCAAAGCGCCGGATGTCAGGGCGGAGGACAACCCGTGGCCGGAGTGGCCGAAGATCTGCAAGACGGATTACGGTCAGGAGGAGGCGATCGCGCTGTTTGGGCACGATCCGCGCATCTATGAGTCCACGGTCAAGGAGTTCATCAAGGACAAGAGCGGCAGTCTCCGCGGTGTGAAGATCGTGAAGCTTGCCTGGGAAAAAGATCCGGAGAGCGGCAGGCTCAACAGCAGGGAAGTCGAGGGGAGCGAGCAGGTGCTGGATGCACAGCTTGTGCTGATCGCGGCGGGATTTCTCGGCTGTCAGAAGTATGTCGCGGACGCGTTCGGGCTGGAGCTGGATGCGCGCGCCAACGTAAAGACCGAGCCCGGCAGGTTCAGGACCAGCGCGGATAATCTCTTTGCCGCGGGCGACATGCACACCGGGCAGTCGCTCGTCGTCAAGGCGATCCGCCAGGGACGCGAGTGTGCGCGCGAAGTCGATGAGAGCCTGATGGGGTACTCGAATATGTTTGTACAGTAACTTCGATAGTATAGTATTTTACGGTAAAAAAAGCTCTTGCGTGCAGGCAGGAGCTTTTTGGCTGGGAAATTTTTAACAGCAATTTATATAAAGGATTTCGCGATTTATATGATGGATGCAATTACCGGATATGGTATTTTTGACATTAGGATATTGTTAAAACACGCTCTAGACAATGTAGCATACGGGCTTTTGTTACTTATGCTGTGGTTGCTCTTGTATTTTTCCGTTGGATAAAATATAATACAAGTAAAGTCAGCAGAGAGGAGAAATCAATGGAGCATTTTATCACAGGAATACAGATTTGCGAATTAAGAAATCTGTCTGATATTACAATAGTGTTAAATCAGGAAGACAGGCAGCACCTGATGATTACTGGAAAAAATGGCTCAGGTAAAACCTCATTACTTATTGCCCTTGAGGGATACTTAGCGGAAATGGTATACGAAGAGCGTCTGAACGAATTTAATCCTCAAATACGTGCGGTCTTTAATGATGAAAATTCTTTGCATGACCTATATGGAAGTGGAAAGTTTATTATCGCGTGTTTTCCGGCAGACAGAAAAATACAGATTCTTCGAGCCAACGGAGTGGAAGACATCAAATTAAGTACGGCATATGATATTGAAGAGAATCCAAGCGCACTTCTGCATAAATATATGGTTCATTTGAAAACACAGCAGGCATATGCCAGAAATGAGGGAAGCGAGGAGGACGTTGACAGGATTCAGAAATGGTTTGACCGTTTTGTGGGGGCATTGCGTATTTTGCTGGAAGACGATTCTTTGACACTGGAATATGACTATAAGACATATGATTTCAAGATTCATGAAGCTGGAAGAAAACCTTTTGGACTGGATGTGCTTTCGGATGGCTATTCTTCTGTTATTCACATTGTGTCAGATTTAATGTTAAGGATGGATCAGGATTGGCTTTTTAAGGACGGGATCAGCGAATACAATGTAGAGGGTGTCGTGCTGATTGACGAACTGGAAACACATCTTCACATTGAACTGCAGAAAAAAATCATGCCATTTTTGACGGCTTTTTTTCCAAGAATTCAGTTTATTGTGACCACACATTCGCCGTATATACTAAATTCCATATCCAATGCCAAGGCATATGATTTAGAAAACTGTATTGAACTGGAAAACCTGTCACTGTATTCTGCAGATGGACTAGCAGAAGGGTATTTTGGCGCGGATGAGTATTCGGATGAACTCAAGGAGAAATTAAACCAATACAAGGAACTGTCAGGCAAAATAAATCTGACAGAGGATGAACGCGCCCAACGGGCAAGGCTTCGAATGGAATTAAAAAATATTCCAAAAGGATTATCCATAGAGGCGAGAGATCAATTTGAGGAAATCGAAGGGATGCGTTTATGATAAAAATAGAGCGGAAGATGACAGAGAAGGCGCAGAAAGCGGTAGAGTCCTTACAGAAGGCAAAAGCAAAAGGCGGTTCGTATAATATGGAGGCAGTCAATGCGGCACTAAGGGAAATGTTTCATGGAAAGTGCTATATCTGTGAAAATAAAAAGATTACATCGTATCAGATAGAACATCTCAGCGCGCATCGTGGAAATGATGATTTAAAGTATGACTGGAATAATCTTTTTTTGTCCTGTGCGCATTGTAACAATACAAAACTTGGCCGCTATGAGCCAATTATTGACTGTACAAAAGTGAACGTCGAGGAACTGATTGCATTTCGGAAAAAGGGGTATTTTGGAACAGATGAAGAACTGGTATTTGACATGCTTGATTCTGATGAGAAAACTGTAAATACAATCAAATTACTTCGGGAAGTTTATTATGGATCAACACCGCAGAAGAAAATGGAGGCAAAAATATTGAGAAAGATATTGAGGCAGGAGCTTTCAGAGTTTAAAGAATATGTACGCGAGTATCGGGAGGCAGAGGACGAAGAGAAGGAGGATCTTAGGTGTTGTATTAAACAGCAGTTAAGTGATAGCGCTCCGTTTGCCGCTTTTAAGAGGTGGCTGATCAGGGATCATAGTGACGCTTATCCTGAGTTATTATTGCTTCTGCGGCAGCATTAACCGAAGAATTATTTAGCAGATTAAGGAATTATTTATGACAAGTACGCCGTATAAATGTTCATCTGCAAAGAAGAAAATCGCAGGCATAGTGGGCTATGTCAAGATTTTCCAGGCAATGGAAAGAGAGGGGATTTATATGAATAGTGACAACCATATGATCGATGAGGTGCTAAAGCATCTCGACAGCGAGCTGGCGCAGGGTGCTATGCGAATGAGCGTTGTTTTCGACGAGGAAGCCAGGGAAGAAAAATCCGTGTCGCACAAATGCTGTCACAGCTACGGCAGACCAGCCACAGAGACCGTCGGACTGCTCGACATGTACACCGATATCAGCGCGGGCGCTTCTGACCGGGGATAATAAGGAGATCAAGGTATCCGCTGTCGGCGGACTGTATGATTTACGAAGATGGAGATGAAGCTTTGCCATCATTGTTGCGATGACTGAGGATGACCGCTATGTCTGTGTCAGGCAGTTCAGACAGGGGATCCGGCAGGTAACTACTGAATTCTGTGCCGGATGCATCGAGTGTATCGACGGTGTTTTGGAAGACACCCTGTCCGCTGCCAAACGGGAACTTCTGGAGGAGACCGGCTATGGCAATGACGATTGGAGACACCTGTTAACGGTTCCTTCCTATGCTACGCTGTCAGATAACTACATGAGTATCTTTGTGGCAAAAAACTGTCATAAGATCAACAGCCAGCAGGATTTGGATGAGGATGAATTTCTGAATGTATATCTGTATTCCAGAGATGAATTTGAAGAAAAGGTCAAAAACGGTGAGTTCGCACAGGCTGCACATATATTGGCGTTATTGATGGCTGATCAGGGCGGTTGATCTACTGTTTTTTGGAATTATGTATCCACTGAAAATAAGGACGCCTATATCAGCAATGATTGCTTTCGATAAAACACAGGGAACTGCATCAGTAGCGCAGTTCCCTGTTTGATTTATCTGACGCTATACGCGGTCTATCCCATAACGATCTCCACATTCACATCAGACTTCCCGGCCTCAAACGGGATCACGCAGCCGTCTGTCTTCATGCCGTCGACAGTCATGGAAGCGACGCCCTTCTGGACGTTGTTTGGATTCTTGACGGTGATGTGATATACCACATCGCGGAACCGCCTGGTAAGTTTGAAATCCCCAAAACCTGCAGGTACGCATGGATCGACGCTTAACCCCTTGTGTGTCGGGTACACGCCGAGGATATACTGCGAGATGTTTGTGAACGTCCATGCGGCAGTGCCGGTGAGCCAGCTGTTCTTCGCCTCGCCGTGATACTTCGCGTCGCGCCCTGCGACCATCTGGGAGTACACATAGGGCTCTGTCCGGTGGATCTCGCTGATCTCCTCCACATATGCCGGGCAGGTCTTCTGATAGATCTCAAATGCCCTGTCGCCGCGCCCGATGACAGTCTCGGCGATGGAAACCCACGGGTTGTTGTGGCAGAAGATACCTGCATTCTCCTTGTATCCGGGCGGATAGGATGAGATCTCGCCCAGCTCGACATGATATTTTGTGTAGGCAGGCTGCAATATCATCACACCGTACTTTGTGTCAAGTCTTTCCTTCACGGAGTCCAGCGCCTTTTCTGCCAGTCCTTCCTTCACGCCGATGCCGGCAAGCACGCAGAATCCCTGCGGCTCGATGTAGATCTGACCTTCCTCACACTCTTTGGAGCCGACTTTGTGGCTGTATGCGTCGTAAGCCCTCACGAACCAGTCACCGTCCCAGCCGTCCTTGAGGACGGCGTCGTACATGACAGCGACCTCGTCCCGCGCGCGCTTTGCCTCGGCATCATCGCCGAGCAGCTCCGCGAGCTGTGCGTACTCCTCGCCGTACTTGACGAACATTCCGGCGATAAATACGGACTCTGCGACAGGACCCTCGCTCGGCCCAAAGGTCTGGAAGGATTCGCCCGGGTGCTCGGAGAAGCAGTTGAGGTTCAGGCAGTCATTCCAGTCGGCACGCCCGATGAGCGGCAGCTTGTGCGGTCCCTTGTGGTTCACGATATAGTCAAACGAGCGCTTCAAGTGCTCCATCAGTGATGTGGCGACGCTCATGTCATTGTCGTAGGGCACCATTTCCTGCAGGATGGACAGGTCGCCAGTCTCGCGGATGTAGGCGCTCGTGCCTGCGATCAGCCACAGCGGATCGTCGTTGAAGCCGCTTCCGATATCGGAGTTGCCCTTCTTGGTGAGCGGCTGGTACTGATGGTAGGCGCTTCCGTCCTGGAACTGCGTCGAGGCGATGTCGATGATGCGTTCGCGCGCGCGGTCAGGGATCAGGTGCACGAAACCGAGCAGATCCTGGCAGGAATCCCGAAAGCCCATACCGCGGCCGATGCCGGACTCATAGTAGGAGGCAGAGCGGCTCATGTTGAACGTCACCATGCACTGGTACTGGTTCCAGATATTGACCATTCTGTTGACCTTCTCGTTGGAGGATTCGACGACATAGCGGCCAAGCAGGTCTTTCCAGTAGTCATTCAGCTCCGCAAATGCCCGCTCGACAGCGGCGTCGGAATTGTACTTTGCGATCATCGCGTCCGCAGGTTTCTTGTTCACCACGTTCGGCGCCTCAAATTTCTCCTCGACAGGGTTTTCCAGATAGCCCAGAAGAAATACATATGCTTTCTCCTCGCCGGGCGCGAGTGTGATGTCGATCTGGTGCGCGGCGATCGGGGACCAGCCGCTTGCCATCGAGTTTGTACATTTGCCAGCCAGAACAGCCTCGGGCTTGTCCGCGCCGTTGTAAGTGCCGATAAAGTTGTCGCGGATCGTGTCAAAGCCGTCAACGTCCGTGTTTACCGTATAGACTGCATAGTGGTTCCTGCGCTCGCGGTACTCTGTCTTGTGGTAGATGGCGGAGCCGATCACTTCCACTTCGCCGGTGCTCAGATTCCGCTGGAAATTTCTGGAGTCGTCATCGGCGTTCCACAGGCACCATTCCACATAGGAGAAGAGCGAGATCTTCTTTTCAGAAGCGGAGTTATTCCTGATCTTCACATGTGAGAGCTCGCAGTTGTCGTTCATCGGGACAAACGTGAGAACGGAAGCCTGCACATCGTTCTTGGAGGCGGTGAAGCGGCTGTAGCCGATGCCGTGGCGGCACTCGTAGGCGTCTAGCTTTGTCTTGGTCGGCTGCCAGCCCGGATTCCAGACGGTATCGCCGTCCTTTATGTAGAAATATTTGCCGTTGGTATCGTAGGGAACATCGTTGTAGCGGTAGCGCGTCAGTCTTAAAAGCTTTGCGTCCTTGTAGAAGGTGTAGCCGCCGCAGGTGTTTGAGATCAGTGTGAAGAATTCCTTGCAGCCCAGATAGTTGATCCACGGGAGCGGGGTCTTGGGGGTGGTGATGACGTATTCGCGGTTTGCGTCGTCAAAGTATCCAAATTTCATAGCGCATTTCTCCTTGTCAAAGATAGATTGAAAATAACGAAAACGTTTAAGTAACCTTATATGCTAAATCTATCACAAGACTTTCACAAAAGCAAGATAAAAATCAGGGAAATGGATAAATATTTGAGAAATGCTAGAGCGTTGAGCACGAAGCGCTTGCGCCAAAAAGCGTATTGGTGTATGATATACGTAAACGTTTAAGGGAAATGGCTTCCACGGCTTTTGTGATCTCACGTGAAGGGAGGAAGGATATGGTTTCCATGAAAGACATCGCTGCCGAGTGCGGCGTATCTGTCGCGACAGTCAGCAAGGCGCTCAACGACCACAAGGATATCGGCGGGGAGACCAAGGAGAGAGTCCGGCGCGCGGCGAAGGCGCTTGGCTACTATCCGAATGCGTCGGCGCGGGCGCTCAAGACGCGCAGGACTTACAATCTCGGGGTATTGTACAAGGAGGAATCCGGGAGCGGGCTGACGCACGGGTACTTTTCGGGCGTGCTCGAATCCTTCAGGAATACGGCGGAGAATGCCGGGTATGACATCACTTTTTTGAGCAACTCGAAGAAGCGCAAGGATCGGATGTCCTACCTCGAGCACACCCTTTACCGCGGAATGGACGGCGTGCTGATCGCGGTCGCGGATCACAGCGACGCCGAGGTTGCGGAGCTGCTGGCGAGCGATCTGCCGGTGGTCACGATCGACTATGTGTATAACGGCAGGATCTCTGTCATGTCAGACAACATCGCCGGCATGGAATCCCTGCTCTCGTATATTTACGCGCAGGGACACCGAAAGATCGCATATATTTACGGTGAGGATTCCATGGTGACGACCAACAGGCTTTCGGCGTATTACCGCTTTCATGAGAAAAAAGGTCTGGCAGTCAGGGAGGAATATCTCCAGAGGGGAAAGTACAGGGACTCCCACACGGCGGGGATCCTCACCAGCCGGCTGCTGGAGCTAGAGCAGCCCCCGACCTGCATCGTGTACGCGGACGATTTCTCGGCGATCGGCGGCATGAACGCGATCAAAGACAGGGGGCTGCGGATACCGCAGGATATCTCGATCGGGGGATATGACGGCATCACGATGGCATCACAGCTGGAACCGCAGCTTGCGACATACAGGCAGGACACAGGCAGGATCGGCGGGATCGCGGCAGAGAAGCTGATCAGCCTGATCGAGAATCCAAAGGCGACGCCCATCTGCCAGTATCTGGTGAACGGGGAATTGATCGCGGGCGGGTCAGTCGCAAAAATGGTGTAATATTTTAAAAAATTTTATAATTCGTTAATTTACCTTAGATGTATCGTATGGTAGGATAAGGTATAAGGATCTGGAGACAAATGAAAAGCGGGGCAGTGATATGGCGGGGATATTGTATGATGCCAGACGCATCAAGGCGTACGAGGCACTTTTGGCGCTCGGCGAGATCGCGGAGGAGACGAAAGCGTGGTGTGATGAACTCTGGGCGGAGCTTGTGCTGGACACAGCGCTTCTGGAGGAGCTTGTTTTTTTCATGGAGCATCACTGTCTGAGGGACAAAGTGCGCTGTGAGGGATACGGGCTCACGGATCTGTACATATGGCAGATGAACAGATACAATATCATCGGCGACTCGGGCAAGAATACGGCAGCCTGCAACAAGGACCGGATGGTGCTTCACGCATTCCGGGATATGGTCGATATGAAAAAGGAACCTGCGGTGTATGTAAAGCGGATGACGATGGGCAGAGGGATGGATCAGGCATAGGCGATGAGGTGGGGATTATCATGAACTGTGAGGATTTTTTGAGGCAATTTCGTGACGCTCTCGATGGAAAGGTGTCAGAGAGCGTAATACAGGACAATGTGAATTATTACAGGGCATATATAGACAGTCAGACGGCGGGCGGCAGGAGTGAGTCCGATGTGCTCAGGATGCTCGGCGACCCGAGACTGCTGGCAAAGACGATCGAGGAGAGCAGCAAGTTTGCGTCCGGCAGCGGGAGCCGGAACACAGGCAGCTTCAACGGCAGTGGCAGCTATGCCGATCCCGGTTATGCCGACCGCGGTCCGGCAAAAAGTGCAGACCGTGATCATGCGTACGCATCGGACGAGAAGCGCGGCAGGCTTCCGGGCTGGCTGATCACCTGCATCGTGGTGGTCGTGATCTGTCTGGTGCTCTCTGTCGTGTTCCGCGTATTTGTGTTTCTGGTGCCGTATATCATGGTATTTCTGCTGGCGGGTTTCCTGGTCAGGACAGTCCGCAGCTGGTGGCATGGCAGGGATCTGTAGGCTGGCAGGCGGGATATCCCGCAATATTTTCTCTTCACGGAGCTGTGCGATCGAGCTTGGGAACGATCCGCTCCGCTACTCCCGCGCCGGGCACCCGTGTGCATAAACATAAAAATGAAAAACGACCACCGCGTGGTCGTTTTTCGTTAAGGGGAGTATAAATAATTAATATATAAGGGTTGTAAAGAGGATTGAAGGAGTATCTCTTTACTGATTTCAGTATATCAAGAGTGATCACAAAGGTCAACTGATTTCTGAAAATAAAACCTACCAAACAATAATTATCAGTTTTGGGCAGTGTTTCCAAAGTTAACAAGATATGTAAATTAAAAATGATGTATAAAAAGGTGCGTTTGGGCAAATCATATCTGTGTAGCATAAAAGTGCTGGTGACATACAAAAAATGCAGATGCAGCTGTATGTCAGAAAAAAGGGAACACGTTTCCACAAAATTGGAGGTATCATTATGGCTGGAACAAACAACAACCACGATCAGAACAAGTCAAATAACAACTATCAGAATTCTCAGAACGCTCAGAATTCTCAGGGTTCTAACAGCACAAACAACAGCAATTCTGACAACAACCAGAAGAATTGCAAGAACAGCACAAACAACAATAAGTAATCCGTGCTGCAACGGGAGAAGGCGGGACTTGGGAACAGGTTCCGCTTTTTCTGTGCAGAGGAAATATGACGTTATGCGTCGCGCGGCGGGCAGGGATCTGTCCGGTTCTGACTGCCAGAGCGCAAATAGCTGCAATTAATGTTTGACAGATGGAACTAATAAATATAAGATAATATAGAAAACATATAATACAACAGATTTGAATCGGAGAATATGAGAATATAATGAAGAGATACGAATTGATCGCGCCCTGCCATTTCGGTCTGGAGGCGGTCCTGAAACAGGAGATCACGGACCTGGGATACGATGTGTCGCAGGTGGAGGACGGCAGAGTGACCTTTGTCGGCGATGATGAGGCGGTCTGCCGCGCCAATATAGGGCTGAGGACAGCGGAGCGGATCCTCATAAAAGTGGGAAGTTTTCACGCGGAAACCTTTGACGAACTGTTTGAAAACACGAGAGCGCTCCCGTGGGAGGACTTCATACCCGTGGATGGAAAATTCTGGGTTGCCAAGGCAGGGAGTGTGAAGAGCAAGCTGTTCTCCCCGTCAGACATACAGTCCATCATGAAAAAGGCGATGGTGGAGCGGCTGAAACAGGTGTATCATGTCAGTTGGTTCGGCGAGGAGGGACAAAGCTTTCCGGTGCGCGTCTTCCTGATGAAAGACCAGGTGACAGTAGGGCTGGACACGACGGGTGAGTCCTTACATAAAAGAGGCTACCGCAAATGCACGGCGAAGGCGCCGATCGCCGAGAATCTGGCGGCGGCGCTGATCATGCTGACACCGTGGAAAAGCGACAGGATCCTCGTGGATCCGTTCTGCGGCAGCGGCACGATACTGATCGAGGCAGCGCTGATGGCGGCAAACATTGCGCCCGGGATGAAGAGGGGATTTACGGCGCTGAAATGGGAGCATCTCATCGGCAAAAAGGTGTGGGACGACTGCTATGAGGAGGCAAGGGAGATGGTTGACATGTCGGTATCTGTCGACCTCGAAGGCTGCGATCTCGATCCCGGGATGATCCGCATCGCAGGGCAGAATGCCCGCCTTGCTGGTGTGGAGCATATGATACGGTTTGACGAGAAGGATGTGGGCAGGCTGTCCCATGAGGGCAAGTACGGATTTATCATAACCAATCCGCCCTACGGCGAGCGCCTTGAGGAGAGGGCGAGCCTGCCGCCGCTCTACAAAAAACTGGGGGAGCGGTTCAAAAGTCTCGACACATGGTCGCTGTATCTGATCACATCCTACGAGGAGGCGCAGAGGGATATCGGCAGGAAGGCTGACAAGAACAGAAAAATCTATAACGGTATGATCAAGACGTATTATTATCAGTTTATGGGACCGCGCCCGCCAAGGAAACAAGCGGGCAGTTAAGGATAGAGAGGGCAATGCAGACAGGGGATATAGTTGAAAAGGACCAGATCATGAATACGGATCAGGATACCATGGACGGACAGGAGGACTATGCGCTTACGCGGGCGGAGGTGGAGCAGATCACAGCCGCAAGAAGGGATCGCCTGTATCGCTCGACGCAGATCGTGTCGGTCGTCTTTGCGATCATCTCGATCGCGGTGATGGCGGGCTTCAAGATGCACGAGGGGTTCTTTGACGCGAGCAGCCGGATCGGTATCCTGATGGAGAGCGTGAATGCGCAGGAGAGCGTTCTTTCGGCGCCGAAGGTGAACGTGCGGACTTCCTTTCAGGACGAGGAGGGATCGAGGCTCGTGATCCCGCTGAAAGAGCCGATCGCCAGTGAGGATGTCAGCATCCGGGAAGTGTTTATCCAAAATAAATATGTCATTACACTGTCGGGCTACTCGGAGAATATCCCAAACGGAGTAGAGCTGGTGAGCGACTCGACGATCATGGATGCGGTGGGCGTCTACAGGCAGAACGACGATGTTGTCGTGGAGGTCTTTGGCAGGGATCTGTATGATTATGAGCTGGTGACAGGGAGCAATGCGCTGACAGTGATCTTTCGGGATATGGGCGACAGTTATGCCGCGTCCGCACTCGTGTGGCTTCCCTATGAGGACAGGAACCGTCTGGCACTCCCGGAGTGGCGGCAGAGGCTTGCCCAGTTTGCCGCAGATAACCGCATAAAGCTCTACATGGCGTCGGATATGCCGGAGCAGTACTCGCAGGACGAGGTGATCGCGTTTGCGAACAGGATCCGCGCGGACATGGTGCTCGGCGTGCAGGTGGAAGGGAACAACGAACAGCAGTCCTATATGACAGGCATCTGCAATACAACGTACTTCATACCGGATTACAACAGCACGCATCTGTCGGTGGTGATGGCGGAGGCATTTCTGGAGGCGACGCAGATCGGAATGCGCGGTTTTGAGGAGGGGGGCAGTCATGCCCTGGTATCGCAGGCGACAGTGCCCGCCGCAGTCATCAGGATATCATTGACGCAAAAGGACATGGAAAGCGTGGAAAATGAATATAGATTAAATGAGAAGATCGTATCGGCACTCGAGAAGACCATGGGTGACATTTTACAGGATTATATCAAGACGTCCGATTAGGATATTAAGATGGATTAAGGATGGATTAAGTAAGGATGAATTAAGATAGAAATGACAGGCATAGCAGGAGGAAATACAAATGGAAACAGACAAGATCGTATTTGCTACAGGAAATGAAGGAAAGATGAGAGAGATACGCATGATCATGGAGGATCTCGGGCTGGAGATATTGTCGATGAAGGAAGCCGGCGTCAACGTGGATATCGTGGAGGACGGGGAAACATTTGAGGAAAATGCCATGATCAAGGCGTCCGCCATTGCGGACGCCTTGCAAAAGGACGGCGTGCAGGCGGTCGTGCT
>ERZ808054.1122-NODE-1122-length-17469-cov-31.010350_pt1 | contig 17469 bp, 18 predicted proteins | sample MGYA00380201_ERZ808054 | MGnify/ENA primary metagenome ERZ808054 (study PRJEB31490, sample SAMN06133419) | mouse gut metagenome | isolation source: Z5_2 | host: mice | place: China: Chengdu | collected 2015-05 ... | reverse complement strand
GTATCGTCCCTTGTTTTCGTGGTATATGGCTGTAATTTCTGCCTGTTCCATTTCATACTTATCTGGACCATTCATTTTTCTTGAACTCTGGCGTATACCGTTTGTTTGCTACTCCTTTTGGCATAATAAATCACCCCACTTGTTAGTAGTATACCATACTGTCTAACAAATGGGGTGCAGTTCATTTGTGTCCCGGCGGTCTTATTGCTATAATATGTGTGACTCCCAGCCAAATTCAGCCCGCAGCTGATTCAAAAATTGTTTGGACGCCCTTGAAAAGACCTGATATTTCTTCCACACGATGCAAAGCCCCGCCTCCAACGTTGGATACAACGGTCGGAATCGAAGCTCGCTGTTGCCGGTGGTATTGATCAGCTTATCCAATGTGATGGCATATCCGAACCCTGTTTTCACAAAGTGCGCGGCATTATAGATCAGATTGTATGTCATCACAACATTCAGCCTATGGGCGTCCCTTCCCAGCCATACGGATATGTCGCTGCCAGAATACGCCTGATGCGACAAGATTAGAGGCTTGTCCCACAAGTCCTCGGCACGTATTACATCTTTCTCAGCCAGCGGGGCATCCTTCCGCATAAGGACGCCCCAAATATCGTTGACGGGAAGCCGCATGTAGTCATACCTGCTTACATCCACAGGCCCCACCAAAAGGCCGAAGTCGATCAGCCCCTTATCCAGCTTCTCCATCACGATTTCAGCATCGCCGCTGTAAATATGGTAGTGGATCTGCGGATATTTCTTTTGCAGCTTCCCAGCCGTTTGGGCAAACAGAGAAACAGCATCGGTCTCCCCTCCGCCGATATAGATTTCTCCACTGATATTCTCGTCTGAGCTGGTCAACTCCGCTTTGGTCTTTTCCATCAGGTCAATCATTTCTTCCGCACGCTTACGGAGCAGCATCCCGTCCTCCGTAAGCGTGACTTTTTTACTCCCGCGAATGAGCAGCTTTTTCCCAAGCTCGTCCTCCAGGTCTTTCAACTGCCGGGAAAGAGGCGGCTGTGTCATTCGCAGCGTTTCCGCCGCTCTGGTAATGCTCTCTTCCCTTGCCACCGTAAGAAAATATTGTAGAACCCGTATATCCAAAGGAACACCTCCCTGCTGTTTCTGCACTTTATTATAGCAAAGAGCTGCATACCTTTCAAGTATGCAGCTTCATGCTTTATGTGTATTTGATATTTTAAGGTTTTACTTATATAATCATCCACTGTAAGAAGGTGAAGCTGTGATGGGTAGAACGAAGCGGGACTGTCCCTGCTCGCAAAACGCCGCCGTTACTACTGGACTGTTACCATGCGGACCAGAAAAGGTCTGATCGTCCGGACTGCCTGATCTGCCAAATGAATCGAATAGTAAGGAGAATTTGATCATGGAAAATAAGGAAACCCGCACATTCAAAATTGATCCCAACATTGAGATGAAGCCGGTCCGTTTCAGAAACCGTTTCGGCATTGAGCTGGCGGGCCACCTCTATCTGCCAGAGGGATATGCCGCGCAGAAGAACGCCGCCATTATCGTGGCAGGTCCCTTCGGCGCGGTGAAGGAGCAGGCGGCTGGCCTCTACGCCCAGCAGTTCGCCTCTATGGGGTTTGTGTCCCTGGCTTTTGATCCGTCCTTTGGCGGGGAGAGCGGCGGCGAGGTCCGCAACACCGCCTCCCCGGACATCTTCACCGAGGATTACAGCGCCGCCGTGGACTATATTGGCCTGCTGAACTATGTGGACCGGGAGCGAATCGGAGTTGTGGGCATCTGCGGACTGTCCGGCATGGCCATCACCGCCGCAGGGACTGACACCCGAATCAAGGCGGTGGCTACCCTCTCCATGTACGATATGTCCCGCGATATGAGCCGGGGCCACATGGACTATTACACCGAGGAACAGCGCATGAAGATCAAGGACTATCTCAGCCAGCAGCGGTGGCGTGACGCTGAGAGCGGGACCTATGCCTTGGGCAATCATGAGATCGGTTTTGACGAGGCCGGTAATCTCCTGACCGCGGCCATGGAGGTCCCGGAGGAACTGCCGGAGGGCGCTGATCCCGCCTTCGCCGCCTTCTTCCAGTATTACGCCAAACGTGCCCGCCACCCCCGCGCAGTCAACTTTGTGTCCTCCTGGACGGCCACCATGCCGGTGTCCTTCTGGAACTTCCCTCTGATGACCAACATCAAGGAGGTTTCGCCCAGGCCCATTCTGCTGGTTGCCGGAGAGAACGCCCACTCCCGTTACTACTCCGAGGACGCCTACGATGCCGCTCAGGAGCCGAAGGAGCTGGTGATCGTTCCCGGCGCGAACCATGTTGACCTCTATGACAACTTCGATAAGATTCCCTTTGAGAAGCTGGAAACCTTCTTTAAGGACAATTTGTAAGTATCAAAAAACTGCATGAACAGAAAAAGGAGATGTGGATATGAAGGTCTTATTACTGAATGGCAGCACCCGTAAAAACGGCTGCACCTATCTCGCTTTATCGGAAGTGGCAAAGGTATTGGAAACCGAGGGGGTGGAGACGGAGATCGTCCAGCTGGGCGGCGGCACTGTCCGGGACTGCACCGGCTGTAATGGCTGTGCGGGGAAAGGCCAGTGTGTCTTTGGCGATGATATGGTGAACGAGATTATCGCCAAGGCCAAGGAAGCGGACGGCTTTGTGTTCGGCTCTCCTGTTTACTTTGCACATCCCACCGGCCACTTCCTCCCTGTGTTGGACAGGATGTTTTACGCCGGAGGCGAAGCCTTCTTCCACAAGCCGGGAGCGGCTGTGGTAACGGCCCGCCGCGCGGGAACGACCGCCTCACTGGACGTGCTGAACAAGTACATGACAGACGCCCAAATGCCTGTCGTCTCCTCCACCTATTGGAACATGGTCTTTGGCCCTGCCCCGGAGCTGGTGGAGCAGGACAAAGAAGGCCTCCAGACTATGCGGAACCTGGGCCGGAACATGGCGTGGCTGCTGGGGTGCATTGAGACAGGGCGTCAGCAGGGCCGGACGCCGCCCCAGGCGGAACGGGCGCACTGGACCAATTTTAATCGTTGAGGGGGCGAACATATGACGGCAGAGGATGTGATCCGGGGATTCCGGGAGGATGTACCGGAGGACGCAGATCGGGCGACTTACGCCAACGAGCTGTTCCAAGAGGCCATCCGGCTGGGAATGGAGCTGAACAATCAATACCATACCCCGGAGGAGATCCGGGAGATCATGGGACGGCTGACCGGGAAGAAAATTGATCCTACCTTCCGCCTGTTCCCCCCGTTCTATACGGACTTCGGGAAAAACATTGCCATCGGGCGGGATGTGTTCATCAACTCCGGCTGTCACTTCCAGGATCAGGGCGGGATAGAGATCGGGGATGGTGTGCTGATAGGGCACAATGTAGTCCTTGCCACCATCGACCATGATCTGGACCCGGCCATGAACCGGAAAAACCACTATGCTCCCATCAAGATCGGCGCTCATGTTTGGATCGGCTCCAATGCCACGATTTTGTCGGGTGTTTCCATCGGTGAGTGGTCCGTGGTCGCCGCCGGAGCGGTTGTGACAAAGGATGTTCCGCCCATGACGGTGGTGGGTGGTGTTCCCGCACGAGTCATTAAGAATATTGAACCAGAAGAAAGCAGGTCAGCTTTATGAAAAAGCAAAAAATCATTTCCTTCTCTGCAGCAATTTATCTGCTGTGCCTTCTGACCATGACCTCCTGCTCGGCGGCGGAAATCCCCGCTGCCAGCGGCGGGACGGAAGTGGAGAGTGCAAAGCTTACGTCTGAATCGCAGCCTGTGTCCGCTTTCTCGGATGTCCCCGCTGGCGCCTGGTATGCCGAGGCGATTGATTACTGCCTGCAAAACGGCATTATGAGCGGGACCAGCGATACCACGTTTGCGCCGGAGGACACCCTGACCCGCGCTATGCTGGCCACAGTGCTGCACCGTATGAGCAATACGCCCGCCGTTTCTGACCCGCCTGTTTTTACGGACGCGGATGCCGGGGCTTGGTACAGTGACGCGGTTTCGTGGGCGGCAAAAAACAATATCATCTCCGACTATGGCGGCGGAACTTTCGGTGTAAATGATCCTACAACACGGGAACAGGCCGTTACCATCCTATGGCGCTATGCTGGAGAGCCTGAGAATACCGCAACAGCGGATATTTCCGATATGTCCTCTGTTTCGAGCTGGGCGCAAGCGGCAGTCCGCTGGGCCGATTCAAACGGTATTTTGGCCGGTATGACAGAAAACAACCGCTTTGATCCAAAGACAAATATCAAACGAGGGGAAGTTGCCTCTATGCTATATCACTATTTAAGCATCAATACCAGCGGCCAACCGGAACCAGCAGCAGGCGGCAAGACATTGGTGGCGTATTTCTCCGCTACCAACACGACCCGCCCTTTGGCGGAGTATGCGGCGGATATTTTGAGCGCCGGCCTCTATGAGATCGTACCGGAGGACCCCTATACGGACGCTGATCTGGCCTACTATACCAACGGCAGGGCTGACCGGGAACAGAACGATGCTTCTGCCCGTCCTGCCATCTCCGGCAGTGTGGAGAATATGGCGGACTATGATGTGATCTTCCTGGGCTATCCCATCTGGCATGGGCAGGCCCCCCGGATCATCAGCACCTTCCTGGAAAGCTATAATCTCACCGGGAAAACCATTGTCCCCTTCTGCACCTCCCATTCCAGTGGTATCGGTTCCAGTGATACCAACCTCCACTCCCTCGCCAGCGGTGCCAACTGGCTTGCCGGACGCAGATTCGCCGGTGGAACCACCCGCAGCGCCATGGAGGACTGGATCAGCGGCCTTGATCTGCCCGAACCGGAGGCAGCGGTGGACGCGGCAGCTGCTGCCGCCAGCAAGGCGGCGTTTAACTTTGAAACCAAAAGCGTCACCCTCAACAGCGGCTATGAAATGCCCATCAACGGTCTGGGGACTTACAGCCTCCATGGAGAAACCTGCGTCAGCTCTGTGAAGTCCGCTCTGGCCAGCGGTGTCCGTCTGATCGACACCGCCTCCGCCTACGGCAACGAGGAAGAAGTGGGCCAAGCCGTCCGGGAGGCTATGGAGGAATTGGACCTCCAAAGAGAAGATATTTTCGTCATTACGAAAATTTATCCGGGCAGCGAAATGGCATATCCGGAGCAGTCCATCCAGGCGTGTCTGGACCGGCTGGACCTTGGCTATGTGGATATGATGCTCCTGCACCACCCCGACCGGAACGATGTGAAAGCGTATCAGGCCATGGAGAAGTTTGTGGAGGAAGGAAAAATCCGCTCCCTGGGCCTGTCCAACTGGTATGTGAAGGAGCTGGAGGAATTTCTGCCCCAGGTGTCCATTACCTCGGCGCTGGTGCAGAATGAGATACACCCCTACTATCAGGAGAATGAGGTCATTCCCTATATCCAGGATTTAGGAATCGTAGTTCAGGGCTGGTATCCCCTGGGAGGCCGGGGCCATACGGCGGAACTGCTGGGAGACGCGGTGATCTCCGGTATCGCAAAGGCTCACGGCGTATCCTCCGCACAAGTGATCCTCCGATGGAATCTGCAAAAGGGCGTGGTGGTCATTCCCGGCTCCAGCAATCCCGACCATATCAAGGAAAACACAGAGTTGTATGATTTCGCGCTGACTGATGAAGAAATGGCTCAAATCAACACCTTAGACCGGAATGAAAAGCACGATTGGTACTAATAAAGCACAAATATCTCGCGCTTGGATACCAGGCTTCCAAAAACTTCTTTCATGGCAGGATTTTCGGTCTACTCTACCAAAAGAGGAAACCGCGTTTCCACCAATACGATCCATCAGCGCTGCAAACTCTTGGATTGCCGGGTAGAGGATATTATAGAATATACCGAAGACATCAAAACTCAAGAACAAGACCGCCAGGACATTCGTGTCCCGGCGGCCTTATTCTTGTAAAATGTCTCACTTCAAGAGGGAGGTCGAGCGGAAAGTGTAAATTATTCCTTGGACGCAGATATCGGCCGCTCTCTAGCCGCCACGTCAAATTTCACAATATCGACCGGAACCTGACCATCAATATATGCGGTCGCATTTCTCTGCAGGACCAGAAGGGATTCAGGATACCAATTTCCGTCAGCGTCCCTGCCTATGCGTTTAACGATCTTAACAGTATTTCCGCTATGCAGCATCGCAGAAATATATTGGAAATTCATGATCTTCTTGTATACTTCTTTGTGGTTTGGAACGCTGACCACATGCTCCAGAGTCAGCGTTCCGTCCTTTAGCATGGAATATATGTAGTTTGCATATTTTCCCTGTACCTGCCGCAGCTGTAATCGCTTGATGCCCAAAAGATGCGGCACATTACTTCTTTTTATTTCAAAGGAGATCGTTTCTCCATCAGAGAGTAGGAATGTATAAATGCTGCCCATCAAATCTCTTTCGTAATCCAATATCAGATCCTGCAAATAATTCGACATTTTTCACACACCTACTCAAAAAAAGCGGCATCCTCAGAAGAAGATGCCGCTCCTTTTTCCTATGGCAGCAGAAAAGATTTCTTTTCTTATAGCAATCCTATTATAAGCCCCGGACGCGTTAGGGGAAGAGCGGCTACCAAGCTCTCCCGAGGATTTCTCCTCAGCTGCTTATAGTATACGTAATTTCCTGAAAAATGTCAAGTTATTCGACAACCTTTTTCTTATTCTTTCAATTAAACCGATTCTGCGCCTCCTGCACGCCCTTCTCGATAACGCACAGGGCGGCGTCCACGGCGCGGCCTACGGCCTCGTCCACGGTCTTCTTCTCCTTGGACGTAAAATGCCCAATGACCCAGTCAATCATCTCGTGCTCCGGATGCTCCGGTGCGCCTACGCCGACCCGTATCCGGGGAAACTGGTCCGTGCCCAGATGGGCGATGATGTTTTTCAGCCCGTTGTGCCCTCCGGCGCTGCCCCCGGCGCGGATACGCAGCTTCCCCAGAGGCAGGGCCACATCGTCGGAGATCACCAGGACCCGCTCCGGCGGGATCTTGTAAAAGCCCCCCGCCAGCTTCACGGACTCTCCGCTGAGGTTCATATAGGTCTGGGGCTTGACCACCAGCACCCGCTGGCCTCCCGCCCGGATATCCCCGGTCAGAGCGCGGTAGCGCAGCTTGTTGAATTTCACGCCCTCCCGGCGGGCCAGTTCGTCGGCGGCCATGAAGCCGATGTTGTGCCGGGTGGTCTCATACTCCTTCCCCGGGTTGCCCAGGCAGACCAGGAGCCACTGATAATTGGATGCAAACATGGAGCCTCTTTCCTCGCCGCCTCACCGGCGGCGGATACTAAATAATCGTCTTCGAGGATTATATAACCATTTTTCCCAATTGGCAAGCCAATTTTTCGCCCGCCCCGTTCCCTGTTACTTCTTGCCGCCGCTCTGTAACTTTTGTCACTATTTCTGTAACCGTTTCTCTGCCGGACCGCCAAATTTTACCTCGTCATAACACCCGTTTCCGGCTCTTATGTCAACTTCTACAAAAGTATTTGCGAAAAAAGCTTGACAAACCAGGGTTCTTCCGTTATAATACACGAAGTTTTCGAAAAAGTAACAAAGGTTACAATCCGGTATCCAGCCCGTTTAGGATCTGGAAATTTTGGTAATCCTATCCTATGCGTGGGTGACACGGACGCCGCCTGCAGCACCCCTTTTTTGAAAACGAACGGAGGAACAAGTATCATGTTTGAAGAAAGCAAGAAAGCCGCCCCGAACAAAAAGCGGCTGACCGCTGTCGCAGCTGTACCGGCCCTCTTCTTTACCATCCTGGTTCTGTCTTTGCTCTGCCGCTTTGCTCCCATTGGGGCCGGGGCCATGTACGTGGTCTCCAATGACGGCCCCGTCCATGTGGACGACCTGGAGGGCAACGTATTTTTGACCGACGGCTTTGCCGGACTGGTCTCCCGCACCTCTGGAAACGAGCTGGACCTCACCCCCGGCCTGGCGGTCACCGTGTCCTATCAGGACCAGCAGTACACTGCCATTTCCATGGAGGAGACCCTCGACCAGCTGCTGGAGCGGCTGGCCATCCAGCCCAGTCCCCTGGAGATGATCTCCGTCTCCTTCCAGGACGGCGGGGTGGACGTGTGCATCGGCGGCGAATTCGTGTTCTATGAGCACATCTCCACCGTCAGCGAGCACGAGATCGTCTATCAGTACAACGACAAGCGCCCCGACTGGTACGAGGCCGTCATCCAGGAGGGCCGCGACGGCGAGTATACCGAGGTCTACGAGATCATCTATCAGGACGGCCAGCGCACCGCCCGCCAGCTCATCGACGTGGTGGATACGGAACCCGTGTCCACTGTCATTGAGAAGGGCACCATGGAGAACTTCGCCAACAACGACGACGCGGTGTCCGCCATCAACGTCAACGAGGACGGCTCCGGCGTCATCACCCTGGAGAACGGCGAGACCGTCACCTTCAGCAGCACCCGGACCATGCGGGGCACCGCCTACACCACTGGCGGCAGCGTGGGCACCCGGACCGCTTCCGGCACCACCGTGCGGGTGGGCGTGGTGGCGGTAGACCGGAGCGTCCTGCCTCTGGGCACCAAGGTCTACGTCATGAGCAACGACGGGATGTATGTTTACGGCTTCGCCGTGGCGGAGGATACCGGCGTGCGGGGCAACACCATCGACCTCTATATGGATACCAACCGGGAGTGCATCCAGTTCGGCGTGCGGGAGTGTACCGTATACATTCTGGACTGACCCCCGGCATCAGAAGACAGCTGCGACAGGATCGAGAACGTCCGCCGGATTCCGGCGGACGTTCTTTTTATCCCCATAGGTTTTTTGTCGTTTAAAAGCCCTTTTCGGAGGCAGGCGGTATAAAACTCTGCTTCCCCTTTATAGAGCGCGAATTGCTTTCGGCGGGAAGCTGTGCTATACTCTGGTTAACAAAGTAATCGGCAAATCAGTAGTTGTAGAAAGGAGCAAACAACTATGAAAATGCCCAAAGAAAAAATTGATGTAAGTATGTTTGCTCCATGCGGGATGAATTGCAAAGTCTGCTATAAGCATTGCTGCCATAAAAAATCTTGTGCCGGTTGTTTGAACAGTGACAAAGGAAAACCGGAGCATTGTCGAAAATGTAAAATAAAAGACTGTATCAAAGAAAAATCTCTGTCCTACTGTTTCGACTGTGACGAATATCCATGCAAGCTGATTAAAAGGCTTGAAAGAAGCTATAATAAACGGTATCAAGCAAGCCTGATAGAAAATAGCCGTTTTGTTCAAGCACATGGATTAGAGCCTTTCATGGAATGGCAGAAAGAACAATTTACTTGCCCTAAATGCGGTGGCATTATTTCCATTCACGATAGCGAGTGCAGCGAATGTCAAGAAAAAATTAAATAGCCAAAATCTAAACAAGGCGGCGGAAAGATGTTGACAATCCCGCCCTGTCTGCTGTTAATGCCGGCATGGGATCAGCCCTCTTTCCATCTCTGCGCGTCCTTTCCCGCGCCCTTGTGTTGCCTGTTGTATTCGGAGTATTCCCGTTCCTTTACGACATACTCCATTCTGCCGAAAATATCGCAAAAAATCCTGCCTGCCGCCCTCGGAATTTGTCGGATAGATAGAAAAGGGACTCATGTCCGTTTTTCTCCTTGCGCCAGAGGGTCCGGTCTGGTATGATAAAGGACGAAAATGCAGAAAAGGGGCAAAACAGGGATGGGGAAAAGCACGCTTTCTTCTATGGGAAAATACCTCGCCGAGGTATCTTTTCTCCGTTCCCGCAGCGCTGTTTGACGGTCAAGTTTTTTGATCGTCACTTTTTTTGCGCAAAAGCGGCGGACCATCCAGGCCCGTCAAAAAGAGAAGGGAGAAATTTCTATGCACGAGAACACCGAAGCCATCCGCGACGCGCGGCAGCTGGGCCTGCCCAAGATGCTGCTACTGGGCGTCCAGCACATGTTCGCCATGTTCGGCGCCACCATCCTGGTCCCCATCATCGTCTCCAGCGCCTACGGCCTGCCCCTGAACATCCAGACCACCCTGTTCTTCGCCGGGGTGGGCACCCTGTTCTTCCACCTGTGCTCCAGGCTGAAGGTCCCCGCCTTCCTGGGCTCCTCCTTCGCCTTCCTGGGCGGCTTTGAGACCATGAGCAAAATGGACCAGGGCATCTACGCCGGCATGTCCCCGGCGGACAAGCTGTCCTATGCCTGCGGCGGCATCGTGGTGGCCGGACTGCTCTATCTGGTCCTGGCCCTGCTGGTGAAGGTGGTGGGCGTGCGGAAGGTCATGCGCTTCCTGCCCCCGGTGGTCACCGGGCCCATCATCATCTGTATCGGCCTGAACCTGGCCCCCTCGGCGGTGTCCAACGCCGCACAGTGCTGGCCCCTGGCGCTCATCGCCCTGGCGGTCATCATTGTCTTCAACATCTGGGGCAAGGGCATGTTCAAGATCATCCCCATCCTGCTGGGCGTGGTGATCTCCTACATCGCCGCCGTCATCATGAACGCCTGCGGCATGGTCAACGCCGATGGCTCCGCCATCCTCAACTTCGCCTCCATCGCCGAGGCCGGCTGGCTGGGCCTGCCCCCCGTCCAGATCGCCAAGTTCGACCTCTCCGCCATCCTGGTGATGGCCCCCATCGCCATCGCCGCCATGATGGAGCATATCGGCGACATGTCCGCCATCTCCGCCACTGTGGGTTCCAACTTCATGGAGGACCCGGGACTGCACCGCACCCTCATCGGTGACGGTCTGGCAACCACGCTGTCCGCCATGTTCGGCGGCCCCGCCAACACCACCTACGGCGAAAATACCGGCGTGCTGGTCCTCTCCCGGGTCTTCGACCCCCGGGTCATCCGCCTTGCGGCGCTGTACGCGGTGATCCTGGGCTTCTTCCCCAAGATGGCCGGCGTCATCGGCTCCATGCCCACCGCCATCGTGGGCGGTATCAGCTTCATGCTCTACGGCATGATCTCCGCCATCGGCGTGCGCAACATCGTGGAGAACCAGGTGGACTTCACCAACTCCCGGAACCTCATCATCGCCGCTGTCATCCTGGTCTGCGGCCTGGGCTTCTCCGGCGGCCTGACCTTCTCTGTGGGCGGGACCAGCATCACCCTCACCGCCCTGGCCATCGCCGCCATTGCGGGCATTCTCCTCAACGCCGTCCTGCCCGGTAACGACTACGAGTTCGGCTCCAATCCCTCCGGCGACCAGAACCGGGGCATCCATCAGTAAGCAGAGCCTGCCAAAGCGCCCTCCGTATGCTTTTCACATACGGAGGGCGCTTTTCATTTACTTCTGCTCATTCAAATACAGCCCCACCCGGTTCTGGAGGAGCCCTATCATATCGTCCAGGGTCCGGTCCCCGGCGAAGTAGGAGCCCAGGGTCTCCCAGACGATGTTGGACAGTTCATCCTCCGGCCAGTAAAGCTGGGTGGTGTGGTCTATGAGGTCTCTGTGCCGCTGGAGGCCCTTTTCTGTAATGATGTCCATCAAATAGATCATAGGACCATATTGAAACTGTCGTATCGGCAGATAGGAGTTCAAAGGATCTTCTGGGAACTGGTTGAGCACATAGTTCATGTAATCCAACTCGTACCAGCAGATTGCTTCATAATCGCTCAAATTAACCGGAAGATTAGTGCTTCTGCTGCTGTTGACGATGGAAGAACTGGATTTACGTAAACGCGGCGTAATCATTTTGCGGATATACTCCCAGGCCGCCTCTTTGTTCCGGCATGTGGAAGACATGCCCAGAACCGTTCCCGTCTGATAGAAAAAACTACCTGAACTACCATCTGCCGTAGGATACCCAGGAAAGGCGGTGCGTTCCTGGAAAATACTGTCGGAAAAATACATGCCCCGCGGCCAGGAAATCGTCATTCCCTCCAGCATCTGCGTCCCGTTTCTAATCCGGCGCATGATCTCCTCCTCCGCCTCCTGCATCGTTTCGTAGTCAATTTCATCAGGAAGTGTCTCCAAAAATCCTACCAGAGAATAGAATCCCTCGCTGTCAAAGGTACATTTTCCAGTATCCCTGTCCACAAACCGCTCCAGCGAATTGCAGAGCAGATTATAAAAAACATCCCGCTTAGTCATGTTATACCGCATGATGGTAGCCCCCTCCGGCATAGAGGCATAGGCATCCATCATGTCGTCCAATGTCCAGCTGTACCGCGCCCCCACCACGCTCTCCCGTCCAATCAAGGTAAATATCTCCACTCTCTCAAAAAGCATATAAAGGCCACCGTTTACTTCAGCGGCCTTCAGGGGCGCTTCCAAGACTGCCTCCCGCCCCAGGTCCGGATCGTTTTCAATATAAGGCCAAAGGTCTTCCAGGTATCCCTTCTGGACCATCTGTCGATAGGGCATGAAATATCCGCCTTCGGGACCTGTATAGCTCCCTGGAAGATGTTGTACATCGTATACACCTTTAAGTAAATCTTTCCCATCCTCGCCATAACATCGCAATTCCATAATATCCGGGACTTTCCCCAATACCAGTTCCGTTTGGAGGCGTTCCCTCCCGCCCTCGTCCGAGTAATCCCGTATCTCGATCTGTACGTCCGTATGGATTTCGTTAAATTTTTCTATGGATTGGGTGAGTTCATTTGTCACTGGGTTCAAGGCCGCATAAATCAACACACCTTCCTCCCGGGCGCTTTTACCCTCCCCGCAAGCAGAGAGGGTAAAAGCGTAAGTTAGTAGCAGAAAAAGCAATGTATATCTGGTACACCTAAAATGTCTTTTGGCAAAATTGTTTGGGAATGACCTCATGCTCACCAAGGGATGCCCAACACAGTAGTTCCATCATACGGGCATTCAAAGTCAACGACCCGCTGATTATATTGGTCTTTATATACCCGAGTTACAAACATTCCCTCACGGCACTTCGGACACTGCATCGCCGGTATTCTCGGCTGGATCGTCTCCTCGCTGCACACCGCGCAGTCATGCTCATGCTCCGCCCCTGCGGCTGCGGCGGTCACGGCCATGAGAGAAAAGGCCATCACCAGGGCCAGGACCAGGGCCGCCAGTTTCTTCATTTTCTTCATTTTCGGTTACCTCCGTTTTGTAAATGATTTCCCGCAGACGGGACCCCGATATTGTTTTCGCGCTCCGCCCGGGCGTGGGGGCCGCGTCCTTGGTACGACCAAATCATACCATATTCCGCGCCTCCTGTACAGGGCGTCTCGCGCACATATTTAAAAAAGCGGGAAAATGTGCACGGAACGCCTCGTTTTTGAAAAATTTTTATTGACACCGGCCGGAACTTTCCCCCATAATAAGTGTATCCTTATCATCACCCGGGAGGAAGACGGTATGCACACAGAAAAGTTGGGCGAATATATCCAACAGAGCCGGAAGGCAAAGAAACTGACCCAGGAAGAACTCTGCGCGGGCATCTGCGACCGCACCACCCTCTCCCGGCTGGAGCGGGGAAAGCAGACCCCCGGCCGGGACACGCTCCGCGCCCTTCTGCACCGCCTGGGCCTGCCGGGAGACCTTGTGCCGGAGAGCGGGCACGACGCGAAAATCAGCGCACTGAAAAAGGATATCCGGGCCGATGTGATCGAATTTGAAAAGGCGGACCAGAAGACCCGCCCCCAGCTTCGGGAACAGGCCATGGCGAAGCTGGATCAGATGAAGGCGCTCACGGAGAAGGACGACGTGATCAACCAGCAGTACATACTGTCCACCCAGGTGACCCTGGGAAAGCCGGACGGACCCTACACGCCCGCCCAGCGGAGGAAGCTGCTGGAAAAGGCCATCCAGATGACGGTCCCCGGATTTCGCCCGGACAAGGCGGAAAACTTCTGGTACCGCCTGGAGGAAACGACGCTCCTCAATAAGCTTGCCCGGACCTTCTCCATGGAGGGAAAAAGAGAAGAAGCAATCGACCTTTACAGCCGACTGCTTCAAGCTATTGAGAAAAATGGACAGGAGCTGGAAGGATACCCCGGACAGTTCTGCCTGATTGCGTATAATTATGCTATCAATCTAGGGTTGGCGGGCAGATATGCGGAAGCGCTTGAGTTGGTAGAACGAGGGCAAGCAACCTGTGTACGCCATAATCAATTTCTGCACCTGCCTGGCTTTTTAGCCATTCAGGCAGAATGCCAATTCTTTTTAGGTGAGTGGGAGAAAAGCGCCGATTTGTACATCCAGGCCGGGTATCTATGCAAAATTCTCAAAAATATAAGAGATATTGAAATTCTCCGGCAGGAAATGCGTGAACGTTTACAAATGGACCCGCCTTTTTAATCCAGCCCGCTTGCTCCCTCATCGTTCCCCTCCGGCACCTCTCTCATAGGCATGATCCCCGGGTCCTCGGGCTCCTCCGGCCCTACGGTCTCCAAGATCACCGGCGGGTCTGCGGGGGCGGACTCATGGCCAGCCAGCACCTGCCCAGATAGCAGGGACAGACACAACAGCAGGGACAGCAGTAAGGAAGCAAGTTTTTTCAACATGGGGGCACCCCTTTCTTTTTTATGCAGGCCTATCATACACCATTTTCTTCCTCCAGTACAGGGCGTCTCACGCACATTTTGGAAAAAGCACGTGAAATGTGCACGAGACGCCTTATTTTACAAAAAATTTTTTGCCGCCGACCTGCGCGCCCCCATGAGCATAGCGGGCCGGACTTATTCTGTAAGGAAAATCCCATTTCCACCTTTTTCCCTTCCCCTATTGAAAAAGAGCCCAATACTGATATAATAGTGGAAACCAGAAACGCAGATCGGAGAAAGACCATGTCCCAAAAGCATTCCGGCTTGACCGTGCACACGGAGGGCAGTCCCTGGCGGCTGCTGCTCCTGTTCTCCCTCCCCCTGATGGCGGGGAATATCTTCCAACAGATGTATACCGTGGTGGACACCGCCGTAGTGGGCCGGGTGCTGGGCGTGGACGCCCTGGCGGCCCTGGGGACGGTGGACTGGCTCAACTGGCTCACACTGGGGACCATCCAGGGCTTTACCCAGGGCTTCTCCATCCTCATGGCCCAGCGGTTCGGCGCGGGGGATTTTGACCGCCTGCGCAAAGCGGCGGCCAGCGCCATCCTGCTCTCGGCGCTGTGCGGCATCCTTCTGACGGCAGGCAGCGAGGCGATAGCGGAGCCGGTGACGGCGCTGCTGCGGGTCCCGGCGGAGATCCGCCCCATCGCCGTCGACTATCTCCGGGTGCTGTTCGCCGGACTGCCGGTGGTGACGGCTTACAATCTGGCGGCCTCCATGCTGCGGGCCCTGGGGGACGGGCGGACGCCCCTGACCGCCATGGTGGCGGCCTCTCTGACCAACATCGCCCTGGACTTCTGGTTCGTCATGGGATTCCACTGGGGCGTCCGGGGCGCGGCGGCGGCAACCATCATCGCCCAGTGCCTGGCGGCGGGATGCTGCATCCTGCGTCTGTGCCGTGTGGAGGCCCTCCGTCTGAAGAAGGAGGACTGGTCCTTTGACGGCCCGCTGTGGGGCCTGCTCATGAAGCTGGGCCTGCCCATGGCCCTGCAAAATACCATCATCGCCGTGGGCGGCATGATTATCCAGACCATCGTCAACGGCTTCAGCGTAGCCTTCATCGCCGGGTTCACCGCCACCAACAAGCTCTACGGCGTCCTGGAGATCGCCGCCACCTCCTACGGCTACGCCATGACCACCTACGCCGGACAGAATCTGGGGGCCGGGAAGCTGGAGCGGATCTCTCAGGGGATGCGCGCCGGACTGGCCATTGCCCTGGCCACCTCGGCGGCCATCGCCGCCGTCATGCTGGGGGGCGGGCAGTGGGTCCTGTCCTGGTTCATCCCCGCCGGGACCGCCCAGAGCGGGGAGGCCCTGGAGGTGGCCGTCCGGTATCTCTCCCTGATGTCGGTCTGCCTGCCGGTGCTGTACGTACTGCACCTTACCCGCAGCTGCATCCAGGGGCTGGGCAACACCCTGCTGCCCATGGTATCGGGCATATCGGAGTTCGTCATGCGCACCGGCGGGGCCCTGCTGCTTCCGGCGGTGCTGGAGGGAACGGGGGTCATGTGCGCCGAGGTCCTGGCCTGGCTGGGCGCGGACCTGATTCTTGTTCCCAGCTATTTCTATGTCATGAACAAGGTCCGGCGCCTCCAGGCGCCGGAGGAAGGAGTGAAGCGGTTATGACGGAAAAGGTACGCCTTGAGCGGCGGGAGCATCTGCCCGTGCCGCTGATCTATCTGGCCTCGCCGGAGGACCTGGCCCTCTGGTATGTGAGCGGGCTGCAATGGGCGCTGGACCACGGGGAGCGGGAGCTGTCCATCACCTGCTACGACACCCAGCGCGCCTTCGGGTTCGACAACGCCCGGGCGGCGGAGAAGGTGCTGCGCGCGGTAACGGACGTGCTGTACGACCACCCGGAGGCGGAGAGCCTGACCATCCTCTGCGGCGACGGGGAGAGCTGGCGGGCCTACAGCTTCTGCTGGAACCTGTGGTACGCGGAGCATAAGCCGGAACACGGCGAACACTGACAGAGCGAGGGGGCCCGCCGGATGGCGGGCCCCCTTTTACCGTTTTCTTCCCTTACCCCTGCTCCGGCAGACGCTGCACCATGCCGCCGATATACCCGCTGTCGATCATCTGGAAGCGGTCCTCCGGCGGATACAGGCAGCCGCCGTAGTAGATGGAGCGGTTGTTGTTGACGGAGGCGTCGGCCACCTGCTTGTGGGCGGCCAGATGGATCTGGCTGCACCCCGTCTCCTGGATGATCCGGTCCATATTCCGGGCGGTGATCCCCGCGCCGGGCAGGATCTGGATGCGCCCCGCCGCGTACTCGATCATCTCCCGGACGGTGCCGGTGCCCAGGGAGACGTCCGGCTCCTGGCCGCTGGTGAGGACACGAGTGATCCCCAGCCCGATCAGGGCGTCCAGGGCCTCCCGCCAGTCGGGGACCACGTCGATGGCCCGGTGGAACACGCTCTCCTTCCCCGCCTCCCGGGCCAGCTCCGCCAGCACCCGGGTCCTCTCCAGGTCGATGGTCCCGTTGGGATGGAGGAAGCCGAACACCAGACCGTCCGCGCCGTGGTGGAGCAGCAGCTTGGCGTCCTCGATGGCGGTGTCGAACTCCGCCTGGGTGTAGCAGAAGCCGCCCTCCCTGGGCCGGACCATGGTCATGACGGGCATCCCGGTCTCCCGCTTGGCCACGATCAGCTCTCCCAGGGTGGGGGTCAGCCCGCCGTGGAACAGGTCGCTGTTCAGCTCCACCCGGTCCGCGCCGGCCAGATGGGCCTGGATCACGTCGTCCGCGCTGCCGCAGCAGACTTCTAAACGCACTCGACTCATAATACGAAATACCTCGTTTCCTAATAATGGTAGACTCCATTATAAAATGTCTGCCGGTTCCTGTCAAGAAGAGCTTGCCACAAAGGCCCTCTGACGGTATAATACCCCTAACAAACAAAGTCCAGTGGTATGAAGTCAAGGGGTGATTGAAGGAAAAATTCAGAGGAAACCAGCGGAAATAGCGTAGAGACACAG
>ERZ808054.1120-NODE-1120-length-17474-cov-3.952808_pt1 | contig 17474 bp, 14 predicted proteins | sample MGYA00380201_ERZ808054 | MGnify/ENA primary metagenome ERZ808054 (study PRJEB31490, sample SAMN06133419) | mouse gut metagenome | isolation source: Z5_2 | host: mice | place: China: Chengdu | collected 2015-05 ... | reverse complement strand
TGGCTGGCCAGAGGTTATGCGTGTCGTAAAGGCATCGGAGAGACTGCTCGAAGATACTTTGGCGTGCGATGAAAAGAGAGTTGCCAAGGGGCTTGACAGGGCACATATGGAAGTGGCGTCCGTGCTCACATATAATGATGAAAATTCATTGGCTTGTGCGATCGGTCTTGCATATTACAGTGCGAGAAAAGATTATCTGTTCATCAGGGAACTGCCGACGGGTCATGGATTTGCGGATATCGTATTGATACCGCTTCCGCACACAGGAAAGCCGGCGCTTGTGATCGAGCTTAAGTATGACAGGTCTGCGGATTCTGCCATACAGCAGATCAAGGACAGGCATTATACGCAGGCACTCGAGGATTATACGGGAGAAATCCTGCTCGTCGGTATCAGCTATAATAAGGATCATGCGGATAAACCACACAGTTGTGTGATAGAAAAAGCAGACAAGAGAGATCATTGGGAAGAATGATCAGAAGAATGATAATAGGAGAGATTTTGTGGGCAGCAAAAAAGATAGTACGAGTAAATTTATCAGCCTGATCCTCCGCCACCATCCGGAGGCAGCCTATATACAGCTAGACGAGCATGGATGGGCGGATGTGGAACAGCTACTATCTGGGATGAAAAGAGCTGGAACGAAGATCAGCAAAGAAATGCTGGAGGAGATCGTCAGGACAGACGAAAAGCAGCGGTATTCGTTTAACGAGGACAAGACCCTGATCCGCGCGAATCAGGGGCACAGCATCCCGGTCGATGTGGGATTACAGGAACAGGAACCGTCGGAATACCTGTATCATGGGACGGCAGCCGGATATTATGAAAGCATTATGAAACAGGGGCTTAAACCGATGTCACGGCTATACGTGCATCTGTCAAAGGATATCGAGACAGCGGTGAAGGTGGGAAAACGCCATGGGAAGCCGATCGTCCTTAAGATATACAGCGGGCGCATGTACCGAGATGGTATTCCCTTCTACCTGTCCGAGAACGGCGTGTGGCTCACAGGGAAGGTTGAACTAAGGTATTTTGAGCGGATCAACATTGGATAAATATAGATGAAACAGATAGGAATCTAACCGTCAGAATGTGACAGTTGGATTCCTTTTTTAGTTGAAGTTTATTTCCTATTTTGAATTTCTTTGCTTTTGAGGAGATTTGCCAGATAGATCAGTGCATCCAAATCTTCGCTGGGAAGTTCTTTGGCAGAACTATATAACTGACTCAGTTGGATGGATGCATCGTTTTTTACATCGAAAAAATCCTTTGGAGTGATTTCCAAATATTTACATATATAAAGAAATTCGGACATGGAAGGCATAGCCCTTCCGGATGAGATGCTTTGGATATAGCCTTTGCTGTGTCCTAAGTCCAGACTCATTTTGTATTCCGAGACATTCTTTCGTATACGTAGTTCTGAGATTCGTTCCCGAATAAAGTCTTCATTCATATGCGATACTCCTTTTTTGTATAGCATATAATAATCAAAATTGTAACCTTACTTATATAATTAGTAATTTTTATTGACATTATACTAATATAATTGGTATAATATAAAACAAGAGATCGAAAGAGAACGAAAAATGGTGAAAAAAAGTGAAAAATAGTGGGGAATCTTTATGAAAATTAAAGTGTCTGTCTGTTCTGATGATACATTGTATTGTGAAAGACTGGTAAATTATTTTAATTCTCATTATTATGATAAATTTCAGTGGAATGTTTATACACGATCTGGATATCTGCAGCATTTATTTGAATCTGATACGTCAGATCTGATTTTGATCGGGGAAGAAATGAAATCAGAACTTCAGAAGTTGGACGATGCATTTAAGGCGGAGCAGTTATGGGCATATCTTGTGGAGGATATCGGTGAGAAGGAAGACGGTATCATTTATTTGGAAAAGTATCGGCGTGCAGATCAAATTTATAAAGACTTATTGGATTTATACGCAAAAAAAGAACATGCTCATTACGAAAACATATCAATCGTTAGTAGTAAGACAACATTTGTTATATTTGTATCTGCAAGTGGAGGGATCGGTGCTTCGACAATTGCCTGTGCGGCTGCAAAAGCTTTTTCCCGGATGGAGAAAGTCCTCTATTTGAATCTGGAAGATTTAGGATCCTGTGAAAAATCTTTTTCAGGGGAATGCAAGGCGGGGCTGGACGAACTGGTTTATGCAGCAAAGAGCAGACGCAATACATTGGGGTTGAAAGTTGAGAGCGCTGTCTCCAGAGATGAGTCGGGGACATATTATTTCAAGGAGTGTGTCAATCCAATGGATCTGCAAAGCTTATCTGCGGAGGATATAAAGGAGCTGCTGATAACGATCGAGGCATCTAAAACGTACGATAAAGTGATCATAGATTTGGGGAATGGCTTGCATGATAAGGAGATCACTGTGATGTCAATGGCTAACAGGATCATAATGGTGACAGATCACAGCGAGATCGCGGCGCTCAAATTGCAACGCTATGTGCGATATATTCAGACAGTTGAGGAAGTCAAAAAAGTAGATATCATATCCAAAATGCAGATTTATTTTAACAAAGTATTAAAAAGTATGCAGATACCGGAGCAAATTTCAGAGATTCGCGTAAAAGGTGCTGTTCCCTTGATCGAGAATGGTAATTTTGCAGGTATAATACAAAAAATTGCTAAGATGGAGCTGCTGCAGGATATCGGATAGAGACCAGAGGAGGGATAACGTGTCTCGGGATGCGATCAATGATGCACAGGATTATATACGAAAAAAAATATTGGAGACGATCAATCTGACTAAAATAACGGATGATCTGCTGGAGCAGCAGGTCAGGGAAGAAGTAGACCGGCACTTTGAAGGAACATACGTTTCGATAGAGAATAAGGCGCTTTTGATTGATCAGGTGTTCAGTGCGATCAGGGGGTTTGGACTTTTGGACACGATCATCAATGATGATACGGTCACGGAAGTTATGATAAACGGTCCAAATGATATCTTTATAGAAAAATCCGGAAAATTGAAGAAGTTAGATGAACGGTTTGAAAGCGAGGAAAAATTGCAGGACACGATACAGAGGATTGTGGCATTGGCGGGCAGGGAAGTCAATCAGGCCAATCCAATCGTGGATACCAGACTGCCAAATGGTTCCCGCGTGAATGTAGTTTTGCCGCCGATATCTTTAAAGGGTCCCATCGTCACGATCAGAAAATTTTCAAAAGAGCCGATGACAGTAGAGAAGCTGATACAATATGGTTCGATTACGCCGGAGATCGCAGATGTATTGAAATTGCTGGTAAGAGCGAAATACAATATATTTATCTGTGGTGGAACAGGCAGCGGGAAGACTACTTTCCTAAATGCGATCTCCAATTTTATTCCTTCTGATGAGCGTGTGATCACGATAGAGGATTCGGCTGAATTGCAGATAGCCAATGTGGACAATCTGGTCAGCCTGGAGACTAGAAATGCCAATACGGCTGGGGTTGGCGCTATTGAGATCAGGGATCTCATCAAGTCCGCGCTTCGTATGCGGCCCGACCGTATCGTAGTGGGGGAGGTCCGGGGCGCTGAGGCGTTGGATATGCTGCAGGCTATGAATACCGGGCATGATGGTTCTCTGTCAACAGGACATGCGAACTCTACGAAAGATATGCTGAGCCGTCTGGAAACAATGGTATTGACCGGGGCAGAAGGTCTTCCGTTAGATGCAGTCCGGCAGCAGATCGCATCGGCTGTTGATCTGATCATTCATCTATCAAGGCTGCGGGACCGGTCCAGAAAAACGATGGAGATAACAGAAGTGGTGAATTACCAAAAGGGAGAGATTCAGTTAAATCCTATATATATATTTGAGGAAGATGAGACGTCCACGATCGATAAAGTGAGCGGAACACTGAGACGGACGGACAATCCATTGATTAATGATTTCAAATTAAGACTAATGGGATATAAAGGAAAGATATAGAGGTAAGCATATGGCGCTTGTAAAAAAGAAGGAAAAAACATATGAGCCGATCGAGCCGTTAATCGGGGTTGGCGATGATTATCATATTTATCATATGTCCATCCAGGATCGGATCACTGCAGGTTTGGCGGGGATGGGGATCGGAGCGCTGGTATTCTATTTGTTTTTTAGAAACGGTATCGTAGCAGCCTTGGCAGCAGCTGCGGTTGCAGTGTTGGCACAGGGGATCTATCAGGAGAGCAGACTGAATAAGCGGAAGAAAGAATTACTGTTGCAGTTTAAGGATTTGCTGGAATCACTCACCTCTTCGTATGCTACAGGGAAAAATACGTTGGACTCCTTTAAAGATGCATGGAATGACCTGGAACAGATTTATGGGGAGCAGGCTGACATTACCAGGGAATTGGCGATTATTGTGACAGGAATGGAGAGCAATATTAATGTGGAAGATCTGCTCACGAATTTTGCCCAGCGCAGCGGTCTGGAGGATGTGGCAAGTTTCGCAGACGTTTTCAGAGTATCTCTGAGACAGGGGGCAAATATTCAGAATATTATTGCTTCTACAAGAGATGTCATCAATGACAAGATTGAGATTGAGTTGGAGATTCAGACCATTATAGCGGGGAATAAGAATGAGTTGAACATTATGATGGTAATGCCGTTGATCATACTGGTCAGTCTGGGAGGAATGGGAAGTGACATGACGGCGGCGTCAAACACATCGGAAAACGTAGTCATTAAGTTGATCGCGCTTGGTATGTTTTATCTGGCGTATCAATTGGGGCGCAAGTATACGGATATCAAAGTGTAAATACAAAAAGGAAAGGCATGGTAGAGATGCAGAGTACATTTCAGCTTGTAATGCTGGTGCCGACGACAGGGATTGTTCTGTTCTGGATCTTGTTGGCGATGAAATACGAGCGAAAGTTTTATGAGATCACTTCTTCGATCAATTCCGATGATTATTACCTGTGTGAACTTTTTTATATCGGATTTCAGATCATGGAGATGGTTCGTTTTAACATCAAGTCGGATACGTCCAGGAAAAAAATTAAACTGATGTCAGAAGTATATGGAAAAAAATATGCCGAGTATTATTACTATGTGTCAGTGGGAGGCAAGATTACCTATGTGGTCACAGTCCTTCCCATTATTTTTCTGTTGGCACTTCTGGCGAACAATCCGGTCGCATTGTTTTTTGGAGTGGTCATAGCAGTTATTTTTGTGTGGTATATGAATGAGAGTTTTAAAGATAAACTCACGGCAAGGCGGGAGGAAATTCTCGCGGAATTTCCACAGGTGCTGTCCAAAATGACACTCCTGGTAAATTCAGGAATGCTTCTTCGGGATGCGTGGTATCTGATCGCGAATCAGTCGGATACAGTATTGTTCAAGGAAATGCAGTTGACAGCCGCCCAGCTGGAAAACGGCGTGCAGGAGTCGGCGGCATTTCGGGAATTTGCGGAGCGGTGTGGGATCAAGGAGGTCAGGAAATTTTCTTCCATGGTTATTCAGGGATTGGAGAAGGGTGCGGCTGAGCTGACCATATTTTTAAAGGATATGGCGGATGAACTGTGGATGGAAAAGCGCAATCTGGTGAAACAGAAAGGAGAAAAAGCGAACTCCAAGCTGTTGATCCCGACGGTGATCATCTTTATCGGTATTCTATTTATGATTATGGCTCCGATTGTCTTGGGGTTATAAGATATAAAAAACACAAAACAAGGAGAAAGGAAGAGGGAACAATTATGAAAACATTTTTACAGATCAAAAAATTGCAGATGAGACAGATTTTAAATCAGAAACTGAAGGAACTGTTATCTGAGGAAGGCGATACAAATTTTGTATCTATTATTCTGATAATGGTGATCGTGATTGCAATTGCTGTTATATTTCAGGAGCAGCTGACTGAGGCGGTAGAGGCTGTGTTTGAGAAGTTAACGGATTTTATTGGTTGATGAGATCACGGATATGAATGATAAGAAAGGCGCGGTTATGGTGGAAGCAGTCATCGTATTTCCGATCGTACTATTGACTGTTTTCACTCTGATCTACTTGGGGTTATTTAAATTGCAGGAGATGGCAATGCTCTATCAGGTGCAGCGCGTGGCACATCAGGGGGCCCATGTACTGGCCAGCCCCGGATATCAGGAACTGGGAGATTATACAGAAAAGCAGATTGATTTCGACACCAGACCGGCAGATGTCAATAACTATTACAAAGCAACACACAGAGATCTGCTTGTACTGTACAGGGAGATTGCTGGTTACGGGGCATGGACCAGCGAAGGCGAACTGCAGGATTTTATGAACGAAGTGGCAAAGAGTACTCTGATATTGGCAGGCGGTTCTTTTGCAGATAATACAGTGTCTGTTGACAGGGGATTATTCTCTACTCAGATTATGGCAGAGGTGACTTTCAGCTTTCCTACGCCGGGAGTTATGCAGTATTTCGGGTACTCGGACACGCTGGCGTACAGGCAGGCTGCAACGGCGGTGGCTTTGGATCCTGCCTCCTTTGTGCGGATGGTGGATCTTGCGGGGGATGCCCTTACGATCGTCAGTGAAAAGCTGGGGATACAGGGAGATCTGCAAAAGATCATGAATGGGATAAGAAAGTATGTATTTTAGGTGGAGATCATGATAAATATCTGTAGAAAACATGAAGGGGCGATCGCTGTTTTTCTGACGCTGATTCTGATTCCGACATTTATATTCAGCGGGGTCATGGTCGATGGCAGCAGGATCATAGCATCCAAAAATATGGTTTCAGGGGCAGGGGATCTGGCTATGAACGCAGCCCTTTCCAATTATCATAAGCAGTTGAACGATGTGTATGGTCTGCTGGCAATGGCGGATACGGCAGAAGAAGTGGAAAGCATCATGCAGGACTGTTTTCAGATGTCGCTCAATGCCAGCGGTGTTTCCAATGAGGATTTCAGCAAAGCGCTGGTTTATCTGGAATTGACAGAGGGGGGATTTTCTGCTTCTGACATTGTTGATACGGAGATTTATCAGACAGAGGTCTTTAAACAGGAAGTGCTGGAATATATGAAATATCGAGGGCCGGTGATGCTCGTTGACCGGGCTATGGAGGACCGGATCAGCGGGCTGGAAACGATAGCGGAAGAGCGGGCTGCGGCAGATGCGGAACTGAGGTTTGAAAAGGAACTAAATGATGTCCAGAAATTATTGGATGATCTGAACGAATTGGTCGACAAACAGAAAAAGTATGTGGACAGGATTGGCAGGGAACAGCAATTAAATCGGTTATTATCGGATACAAACAATAACTACTGTAAAATTACATTGCTGGCAGTTGCACTGTATCGGCTGCAGCACTGCAATGACAGTGAGTCCGGGGATATGAAAAGCATGATGGTGCGGATGGCAGATCTGGTCTGTGATGTGAGCAGTATCACGGCGGGATCAGCTTCCAACCTGATCAAAATGAAGCGTATCGAAAATGCCATGCAGGGGATGGATACCTCCGAACTGTTTGAAGGGCTGGCGCCGGGTAGTGAGGAGTATCGCGAAGCGCAAAAAATTATTGAGGAGTATGAAAATGCGCGTGCTGTCCTGGCGGAAGGGATAGAAAATACAGAAAATGAGCTGGATGCGCTTGTCAGGGCATCTTATGAAGCGATGCATGAGCAGTGGGAATGTGCCAAGGAGGGGAGCGAAAACTGCGAAGACATTCTGGATAAATTAAATGAAATCAAAGACAAGCTGTCGGATTGCAAGGGGAAATATGAGGATTGGAAAGACGCAGTCAGCAACTTGTCGAACAGTGAGTCGAGAAGTGCTTATCAGAAGAGTATTGATGAGGTAAGCGGATTGTTTGAGAATGAAGGTATCATTGCAGACTTTGAGGAGAAGATAAACAATAATAAGATTTATTTTGATGAGGTGATGAAGTCTCTTGACCAGGTGATTTTTACGGGATACCGCATAGATTATGAGGTGTCTTCCAAAGCGGTATTTATGGGAGAAGCGGATTACGGACAGATTATTGAAAGCGGTGAGGTGAGCAGTGCTGCGGATAATTTTATGACTTACTATCGTTCGCCGTCCTTGATGGGATTGCCTGTGGAAATCAATGAGATGATCGATGAGCGGGATGCCTTTGTGGAAAAACTCAAGAATGCATATTGTAATACGGACAATTCGGACAAGGCGAGAGCGAATGAAGAGACAAAGAAATGGAAGGATCAGTTATCAGAAAAAAAAGAGCAGTTAACGAATCTGCTCACTACACAGGATATAAATGATGATAACGTGAGATCGATCGCAGGGAATGATATTCCATCCGTGTGGCTGGGGATTTCACCGGAGGGAGATTACGGAGAAGAAACCATTCAGACAGAAGGAAGTCTGGATGATAAAAGTACAAGAAAAAAAGCAGCTGACAGCGGAAATGCAAATCTGAATCAGGACAATGCCACACTGACACAGATGTCAACCCTTGGATCCAAAATGGGCGGTTTTGCGGAGGCAGCAGTGGAGCCACTGTACTGTACAGAGTATGTTATGGATATGTTTTCGTATTATACAGTCAATCGGCAGCGCGACGGAAGTGAGATCGAGGATCCGGAATCACTGAGCAGGGCTTCCTTAAAAGAAAACGCTATTTACCGGGCAGAGGTCGAGTATATTTTATGGGGTAGCCCCAACGCGAGAAGCAATATTAACAAAACGAAAGCAGTCGTGTTTGCAGCGAACTATGTGTTTAATATGTGCTTTGCTTTTACGGATAGCTGTATGAATCGTCAGGCAAGAGACATTGCCGCTTTTTTTCCGGTTGGGATTGTCGGAAGAGTAGCTATTAAGTGCGCTCTTTTGACGATTGCCGCTACAATAGAGACGGTTGACAATATGTGTGATCTGATGGACGGCAAGGCGGTTCCGCTGATCAAGAATGAAACGAAATGGAAAACGTGGCTGTTGGGGGCGCCGGCTCCTTACAATGACGACCAGTCAGGCTTTACCTATGAGGATTATCTGTGGATTCTGGTGTGCGTTAATATGTATATTCCTTCACAGCAGACGAAAATGCTGGGCAGGACTGCGGATTGTATTGAGTTAAATCTGACAGAAAAAAAGACAAAAAATGAACATACATTAAAAGATATGTATACCATGGTTTCGATTGATGCTTCCGTGTATATCGATACATTTTTTTTGCAGAGACTGGGCGGTGCAGGTTATGATGTTTCCTATGACAGAGAGGCATTTAGGGTAGATTATTATGGAGTGCAGGGATATTAAGTATCGTACAGAAAAAGAAAAGGGCAGTATCACGTTGGAGGCTTCCGTCTTTTTGGTCCTGTTTATCGTATTTTATCTGGCTATGATGGATCTGATCCAGATTGCCAGGGCACAGGTCATATTGCAGTATGCTGCCAATGAGACAGCCCGGGAGATTTCCCAGTATAGCTATGTGTTGACTAAATTGGGAATTGTGGATAAGAGAGTTGCCACATCCACGCAGGCGGCAGCGTTTCGTGCTGATGCGCAAGAATTGTTGGACGATATAGAAGCAGTAGGAAATGTGCTGACTTCTGGCGGAGATATAGTCGGGTCAGTACAAAATGCCGGACAGCATGCGCAGGATTTTTTTGGTGATCCGGATGCCTTGATGAACAACATATTTAGCTTGATAAAAACATGGGGGGCGGATATGCTAAGCGACGCTGTCATTGAGGCAATTGTAAGGGCTACGGTCGAGGAACAGATTGAACATATGTCATCGAAAGGAGCCGACGAATATTTGATCGATCTGGGAATAGACAGCGGTATGGGCGGATTGGATTTTAGCAGTAGCAGTTGGGCAAATGCTGCGAATGGCAGCATGCCGGAGTTAGAAGTTTCTATTGCGTATGTGATCGATTTTCATTTTGGAATTATTGAGTTGGAACCGAGAAGATTTAAGGTATGCGCGAAGACAGCGCTTTGGTGAGATGATGTTTGTATGGGTGGCGATCGGAACAGGAATACTGTGTTATTGGCTGAACATAATGTGTCAGTATGATTTGGAAACAGAGAAGAGGGAAGGCAGGATCCGGTATTTTTTGCGGTTGGATAAGCAAAGGGGAATGACTATGGTCCTGTCGTTAATGATGAGTATAGGGCTGACGTGGCTGTTTGACCAGTATCATTACGGACCGCTTAAGGTAGTGCGCTATTTACTGCTGCTGGCTCTTCTGTATCCCATTGCACGTCAGGATGCCAGGGAAAAGGTGATTCCTAACCGATGGCTGTCCTATATTCTTGTGTGCAGGGGAATATTGTTTGCGGCGGAATTGATCTGTTTTCCGGGTATGTGGATAGAAAATATCAAGTTCATCCTGATTGGGGGCATCGCGAGCGGGATGATATTCTTTATCGCATATGTGGTTTCCAGACATGCAATCGGAATGGGGGATGTGAAATTGTTTGCAGTGATCGGACTGTGCCTGGGATTTAAAACCACATATCTGGTAATGATCGTATCTTTGATCCTGTCGGCGTTTTATGGAGGAAGTATGGTGCTTTGCAGGAAAAAAAGCATGAAAGATGAGATGGCGTTTGGACCATTTGTGACTGCCGGAACATTGATCGTTCTGTTATTAGGAGCATAGGAAGTGTGAACATGAAAAAAAATCTTTCGATTGTGATGCTGGTTCTATTAGGAATAGCATGGTATATTACCCTGTCTACATGGCTGGGAAATGAAAAAAAATATAATAACCTCGTCGCGGAGGCAAAGCGGTTTGAGCAGAAAGGGCTGTATCTGGATGCGATTTCCCAATATGAAGAGGCGAAGCGGATCAGCAGTGATCAGCTGATATTGGATGAATATATTGCGGATGTTTATCTGGCAATGGGAGATTACAAGGAGTATCGCAAGAAACTGAACGCAATCATTGCCGCCTATGGTCCTGTGGAACAGGATGTGGTAAAACTATATGAATTTACCCAGGAATACTTCTCGGAGGACAGTGTGATTGAGTTGGTAAGTGACTTGTATGATCAGTACCCAGACAGCGAAATTGTCCTGCATTATTATAATGGCGTGAAGGGAATATATGCGGAGCGGACGTGCGTTTACGATCGAATTTATGATTTTTCGGGGAACTTTGCAGTTTATGAACAAGCCGGGAAAAAGGGCGTGATCGGACTGGATGGCAAGGTTGTGGTTGATGCAGCCTATGATGAGATTGCATTTAATGAAAAAGATCCCCAGGTTATTTCCGTGAAAGATGGAAACGATTGCTATTCTATGAACCAAAAGGGGTATAGGACAAGAGTACCGGAGGAGTCATACACTTCACTGGGGATGGTCTCACAGAGCAGGATCGTCGCGGAAAAAAATGGAAAGTACGGATATCTGGATAAAAAATTTGGAGAAAAGACGGAATTTATATATGATAGTGCGACTCCTTTTTATGAGAGTATAGGTGCAGTCAAACAGGGGGATAAGTGGGCACTGATCAATAGAAAAGGTGAACTGATCACAGAGTTTCTTTATGACGCAGTCGTGCAGAACAGCAAAGGGATATGCAGTGTAAATAAAATGATCGCCGTTAAACAAAATGACGCGTATTTCTTCGTAAACGAAAAAGGCGAGAGATTATCTGATAAAAAATATGATGACATTAAGGCGTTTGAGGCGGAAGAGATGTGTGCGGTATGTGTCGATGGAAAGTGGGGGTACATCGATCGGGATGAGCAGATGATTATAGAATGTTCCTACGAGGATGCCAGGTCTTTTACAAATGGTTACGCGGCTGTCATGCAAAATGGATTATGGGGGTACATTGACAGAAATAATTATATGACGATCTCACCTGTCTTTGACGATGCGGGACTTATGACCGAAGGAGGGGTTGCGCCGGTATGTCATGGTGCTACCTGGACATTGATTCAGCTGAAAATTATGGAATGAGTGCGAGAGGCAGAAAGGTATAGATAGATGGATTTGGAGTTTAGGCAACAGTGTGTAGGAGAGACAACCTATCTGGTATTGGATATGGATGATAATTTTGATATTGATCTGTTTGCGATGAAGATGATGGCGCACAATCGATTTACCAATATCATCCAGACACAGATTGTTCAGATCAATGAAAGGAAACAGATTCAATTTAACGTGACAGGATTCGTAAAGTTAAATAACAGAATATCAGGTCCAAGATCTAAAAAGGAGATTTTGGGAATGTTAAACAGTATCTTAAATGCGTTTGAGGAAGTGGATGATTATATGCTGGATATGGATCATCTGTTATTGGATTGGGAGCATGTATACATAGATGGGCAGCAAAATTGTTTGTTGATGTATCTTCCGTTTGGTCACACTTCCGACAAAGACAAGATTGTTTTCCTGCAGGAGATCGTGAGCAAAATACAGCCGGATTATCAGGAAAGGGATCCCTATCTATTTGATATCTTAAATGCCTTTAGCAGGGGAGCGATACAGAGACTTGCTGATTTCAGGGAGATCATCAAGAAGAGTGCCGGCGTACAGATAAATGAAAACAAGGAAGAAGTGCGATCATCACATTCAGATAATAATGCGCAGGCAATAGAACCAAGGTCACACGAAAGCGCGGAGAAATCTACTCCGGAAGTGGTGAAGAAAACAGAAAAAAGAACGCCATCCGATTCCAAAATTCCGGTGATCAATATTCCGGGAAGAGAACCAGGGAAAAAGGAAATACCGGCTGTGCCGGTCAAGGCGGTTGAAAAGAAAAAAAAGGGATTGTTTAAAATCCCAAAGGCAGAGCATATTGCAATTCCGAAAAGCGAAAACAAAGGCAGTGAGATAAAAAACATCAGTCCGCCAAGCGTGTCTGCAAATGTTGATGGAAAACAGGACAATATGTACGAAAGTTATGAACATACAGTGATCATGCAGGAAACTGGTGTGAAGCCGCCAGAGAGGGGTGAGGGGACTATCATATTGGAACAGCCGAATCGTTCTATGAGTGCATCAGCAAGATTGATCCGTAAGCAGAATGGCACAGTTTACAGGATCGATCAGGAAAAGATACTGGTTGGATCCGGGGCATCAGCGAACATCTGCATTTTCGACAATAAAGCGATCAGCCGGAGTCATGCCGTGATCACCTTTGCGGACAGAGATTATTACATGGAAGATAATCACTCGAGAAATGGCAGTTTCGTAAACGGCAAAAGACTGCAGCCAGGAGTGAAGGAAACAATTTATGATGGAATGACGCTGAGATTTGCCAATGAAGAATTTGAATTTAAAAAAACTTGATTTAGATAAAGGATCTGTATCACAGATTTTTTATAAATAAAACAAAGGAGGGAAAAGCAATGCAGAAAATACTTAAATCAAAAATATTATTGAGTGCAGTATTCACATTGGCAGCAATTGCGGCAGCTGTTGTGGTTATTGTAGTAAATGTAAATCAATCCGGCAATGATTTGCAGACACAATTGGATTTAGGTAGAAAGTATGTCTCTGAGCTTGATTATGAAAATGCGATCATAGCATATGAGAAAGCCTTGGAGATCGATCCGTACTGTTCTGAGGCTTATTTTGGTTTGTCTGAAGGTTATCTGGCGTTAGGTCAGCAGGACAAGGCAATAGAGATTATGGAACAGGCTAAGAACATGTTGCCGGAGAATGTTGAGGTATATATAAGTCTGACGGAATTATATGCATCTCAGAATCAATTGGATCTGGCAGTATTGACACTGGAAAAAGGGATTCAGGTTACAGATTCAGACCGCTTAAAAGAAATGCTGGAAGGGTATCAGTCAGATGTGGAACCGACTGAAAAGGTTCAGCCAGATCTGGCAAAGGGAAACAGTGCAGTCGACAAACCGAATGAATCAAAGGAGCCATGGGAAGAGCCAGCCAGTGCAGACAGAAAGGAAGAGACCCGAAAACCGTCAGTCGGTACTGGATTGCGACAGGACGATCAGCAGCAGAGTATGGAACCATTGCCTATGGTCGATCGGGAAGACGAGGAACAGGTAGTGATACCGCTGGTCACGCCAATGCCAGCTCCGGCTCCTGGATATGAATTGCCCAGCAGTAAAAAGGATCAGATTCATAATTCTCAGATTAACACGGGAAACCATGAGGATGATCAGGAGAATAGTTCGAATCATGGATCAGGAAATAGCGGCGGAGATCAAAACGGTGGTTCGGATAATGACTCTGGAACAAATACTGCACCTGTGTTGCCGCAAATGGGTGTTGCAGGAAATGTATATGGAGTTGACGGACAAGGCATTGATGGTGTGACGATCAAGATTTATTCCGATCAGTCCGGACAGGAGACACCGATTGCTGTAAGCACGAATATGACAGGGGAATATGTACAGGGATTGACAGAAGGGACTTATAAAATAGTACTGTCCAAAGACGGATATGTCGAGTTAAGTACATTTGTTACGGTAACGGACAATGTGATGACAAGTTACAGTTATGTTATGCTTACAACAGGTGAAAGTCAACAGGCAGCGTCTTTAAAGGGTGTGGTGATCAGCGCAACGGATTCACAGAATGTCGAGGGGGCTACGGTAGCGTTTCTCAAGGGATTTGATAAGACTTCAAATGGTAATCAGGATGTCATTGACTCGAGCACACACACAACAACGGGAAGCAATGGCACATTTTCGATCGAAGATGGAGTGAACGCAGGATATTACACAGTAGAAGTTTCCAAAGATGGTTATTCAACGTATCATCGCAATGAGACAGTTAAGCCTGGAGAAAATGAATTTGCGATCAATATGTCTCCGGCGATCGAAACACAGGGAACATATCGCATTGTTCTTACATGGGGAAGTTCGCCGAGGGATCTGGATTCTCATTTGATCTGTACCGGAAACGAGAACTATCATGTTTACTATGGAGATAAGGTTTCATATGATAATAAAGCGTCTTTAGACTGGGATGATACAACATCGTATGGACCGGAAACGATCACGGTCGAAATTGGGCAGGGTAATTCTTATATTTATGCTGTTCACAACTTCACGGACCGCAATGCGACAGCAGGGGAAGGGCAGGCATGGAATTTAGCGAATTCCGGCGCTAAAGTGGAGGTTTATGATTCGAGTGGGATCATTTTCGATGGAAATGTACCAGTTGGTGTGCAGGGAACTACTTGGGAAGTATTCAGGATTGAGAACGGGCGACTGATCGTAACAAATAATGTGGGATTTGATCATCCAGGCAATCTGGTAAATGATGATGTGTCGACAGTTTCTGCCGATGAAACAGCAGATCTTCCGCTGAAATCTGGTTTGTCTGAAGACAATGCAGTGGCGGATGGAGCTGGCATTGTGGATGAGGCAAGAAATATTGAAGCGTCAGAAGCAGAGGCAACAGAAAGCCAGGAAGTCACAGAAACGCAGACCGAAGAGACAGAAGAAACCGAAACAGAAGTGGGCGAGGAGTCGTCAGAGACACAGACCGAAGAGACAGCAGAAACAGAAGTGAATGAAGAGTTGTCAGAGACACAGACCGAAACAGAAGTGAACGGAGAGTCGTCAGAGACACAGACAGAAGAGACCGAAACAGAAGTGAGCGAAGAGTCATCAGAGACACAGACCGAAGAGACAGCATCAAGTGAAGAGCTGCAGTCCAATGATGTTTTCCTATCTGAAGAGAATCAACAATCTGAGGAGTCGATGGTATCAGAAGAAAGTGAAGCCAATGAGGAGACAGAGTCAGGCGGTTCTGAGGAAACAGATGAGACAGCAGTGAGCGAATCGTAACGGAAAGATGAGTTGAATGGATATGGGAGATTTTACAGTAAATATTCAGGCACAATTGAAAGATACATATGACATCGCAGGGCAGATTGGAGAAGGTGGAGGAGGTTCTATTTATAAAGCATATCACAAACGTCTTCAAAAGGAAGTCGTCATCAAAAAGATGCATATGAAATCCGGAAATGAAATGAAGAACCGACAGGAGGCAAACATACTGAAAAATCTCCGCCATTCCTATCTGCCACAGGTGCTGGATTTTATCGAAACCGGCAATGAGGTTTATACGGTGATCGATTTTATCCCCGGAGAATCGTTCCAACAACTGCTTGACAGAAATGTCAGGTTTTCACAGGAAAAGATCATTAAGTATGCGAGGCAATTGTGCAAAGCGCTGGTGTATCTGCATGGACAGACAATACCGATCTTACATGGAGATATCAAGCCTGCAAATATCATGCTGACACCGTCAGATGATATCTGCCTGATCGATTTCAATATTTCAGGCTATTTTGAGCAAAATGAAGTTATGGCGATTGGCTATAGCAAAGGATATGCAGCGCCAGAGCAAAAAGCTCTGGTGCTGGAAATTCAAAACAGAATGCAGCAACTGAGAGAGAACTGCGAGACATCAGTAACAATTGGATTGGAAGACAATACAGTGCTTTTGGGGGATGATAACGATAAGACAAGGACGGAGACAGAAACACTGTTGTTAGATACAGATCACAAGACAGAGACATTGCTGCCTACTACAATGGACAGTTTTTTTGTAGATAATTTAGAACATCGGATCGATATCCGTTCTGATATATACAGTCTGGGAGCGACGCTATATCATCTGCTAACTGGTAAAAGGCCAGACGATGATCAGCCCGATCTGCCATATGAGCAATTAAGCGAGTTGTCGTCAGATGCGTTTGCTTATATATTGACGACCGCCATGAAACAGGAAAAGGAAGAACGATTCCAGTCTGCTGGGAAAATGCTGGAAGCGTTAGAACAGATCGCAAAACTTGACACCAGGTATAAAAGGCTGTTATTCAGGCAAAGAATGGAATTGCTGTTTTCATTTACAGCATTTCTGGCGGGAGTGGTATTGATCTTTGTGGGGATTCGGACAATTCGTACAGAGCAGCGGGATCTATATGAATCTCATATTGCTCAAATGGAATCTGCCATGGAACAGTATGATATAGATACGTTTGAAGAAAATTATACTGCATGTGTGGCATTGGATGAGAGGAATCCTCAGGCGTACTATGAAAAAGCTGTCTGGATGTATAAAAACAGAGAGTATAGTACATGTATAGAATACATATGCGGACTGTTCGATCAATATCAGTTTGAGGAACCAGTTATGGCTGCGAACCTGTATTTGCTGCTGGGAAACTGCTATTATGAAGAAGGGGACGATCAAAACGCAGTAAAAGTATTGGAAAAGGCGTTGGAATATGATGAACAGAACAAAGCGATCTACCGGGATCTGGCGATTGCTTATGCAGGGATTGGAAAAGGTGATGAGGCACAGGGAATTCTGGATGTAGCGATCGGAAATGGTCTTGAAGAGGATCAGATCTATCTCGTGCAGGGGGAGATCGCGAGAAGTCAGAAAGATATCGAGACGGCAAAGGAAAAACTAAAAACCTGCCTTTCGATCACACATGATGATGCGATTCGTATAAGGGCGTATGTGTTTTACTGTGACCTGGATAAAAATAGTACGGAAGCGTTGCTGGACAGCGCAGGGATGCTGGAGAAAGGGATCAGAGAAGTACCACTGGGAA
>ERZ808054.1118-NODE-1118-length-17481-cov-23.240405_pt1 | contig 17481 bp, 19 predicted proteins | sample MGYA00380201_ERZ808054 | MGnify/ENA primary metagenome ERZ808054 (study PRJEB31490, sample SAMN06133419) | mouse gut metagenome | isolation source: Z5_2 | host: mice | place: China: Chengdu | collected 2015-05 ... | reverse complement strand
GAGGAGAACGGCGGGAATGTATTGACGCAGCAGGAAGCCGAAGAGATGCAGGAAAAGGAGTTTGTGATCCAGGCCGATTCTTTTGTATCCTATGACTCGGAGAGGCGGATCGGGACAAGGGATGACCGTGAACCGGTGTCGGAGGAAAGTATGATCAAGGAGTACCGGGACGATAGGCATTCAGTGTATATCTGGAGGCCGGCGGCTTCGGATACCTTGTTACACGGTTCCCAGCCGGATGACAGGCTGCGGGAAGCGGTCGGGGAGGCATATTATAATAAGATCAATGGGGTGTTCACCAACTTTTATCTTGGATGGCAGCAGTTCTACACGTTGGACGGCGGAGAGGAACTGATTATGCATTCCATATTGACCGGACAGGATTTTATCCTGGAAAAGAAGAGAGCAGGAAAATAAAAAAGCAGACATAGAGGTGCAGGTATGAACAGAAAAACAACATTGGATATCACTATCGTCTTGTCCGGCATCACCGGCATGATATTATCTTATGCTTATCTGGAAGATCCTGTGAAAAGACAGGCCAGTCTTGCTGTGCTCGGCATAGTATCGCTTGTTTTCTTTCTGCTGGCAGCGGCAGACAGGGAACGGACTGGACAGGCAGAAGACCGCAGGGCCGGCCGGGAAGGGATATCCGAACTCCTTCTCCTGGGGGAGGAAGACAACATAACAGACATATGGGATATCTATGGGAAGACATCCATCGTCTTTGGCAGGGATGAAGGGGAGAACCAGGTAGACGTGGACCTGAAGAATACAGATTATGCAGGCACTGTAGATAAGGAGCACGCCGTCATGAATTTCAGCGGCGGCAGCTGGTACATAGAAGACCTGGAAAGTGAGAACGGGACGAGGATACGGCGGAGCGGGGAAGATAAGGCTTATAAGATATCCTTTAGGGAACCCTGCCGGGTAGGGAAGGGCGACGTCATCTATCTGGGACTGGCGCCGCTTAAGATACAGTGAATGCCCGGGTAAAGCCGGGAAAGCGGGACAGAAGAGGAAAGGAACGGGAGAGACACATGAGCAACTTGATCAGATGCCAGAACGGGCATATGTTTTCCAGCAGGCGGTACGGGACGGTATGCCCCTACTGCAACATCGAGACAGCCACCAGGGAGAAGAAGGAGACAGGACAGACGGAGATCGAAGTGGAGGAGGCGCTGTTCTTACAGGAAGAGCATCCGGTATGCGGCTGGATCGTCTGCATCGAGGGAGCCAGGAAAGGGAAAGACTATAAGGTCATGGCGGGGAAGAACTTCGTGGGCAGGGCGGACGACATGGATATCCAGATCCTGGGGGACAATAAGATCTCCAGGCGGAACCACTGCGTCATCGTCTATGACGCCAAGCAGGGGCAGACGGTGCTCCTGCCAGGGGACAGCAACGGCCTCGTCTATTTAAACGATGAGGCGGTCTATGTGCCGACGGGGCTGAACATCTATGACGTGATCGAGCTGGGGGAGAGCAAGTTCCTGTACATCCCCTTCTGTGGGGAACATTTCAAGTGGGAGTAGGCGGAGGGAGCGGTATGTCATTGGCGGAAGGTACACTTTTTATTCTTTATCTCTTGATCCTGCTCCTGGCTGCGCTCCGTTTCCTTGGAGGGAAAAAAGGGCGGGTGAGCCAGCGGTTACAGGCGGGCAGGGCGATGACGGTGGGGGACAGGCAGATCCAGGAGGATGCCTGTGGCATCTGCCAGAGCGCGGACGCTTTCCTGGCGGTGCTGGCGGACGGCATGGGCAGGCACTACGGCGGCAGGGTATCCTCCCGGACGGCGGTGGATACGATAAAGGACATGTTCCTGCACTACCGGCGGAGCGAAGCTCCGGCCTATTTCTTCCGGAGGGCCTTCCACCAGATGAACAGGGCCATCCTGGAACAGCTGGATGACGGCAGGGGCGGCGCCAGCGTGGGGGCGGTGCTGATCCGGGACGGCAGCCTGTACTATGCGGTGGCCGGCAACGTGAGGATCGCAGTGCTGCGCAGGGGGAGCCTGATCCCGGTATCCTCCGGCCATACCATAGACGTCCTGGCAGGGGACAGATTCGTGGAGGGCAGGATCACAAGGGAACAGGCCCTCAGGATGCTGGAGGATACGCGTCTGTATAACTATGTGGGACAGGACGGCTTCCGGGAGATCGAGTTTGTTGACAAGCCCATAAAGCTCAAGGATAAGGATATCGTGGCCCTGATGAGTGACGGCCTCTATGAGGGGCTGGAATGGCGGGTCATAGAGGAGGTACTCTCCGGTAAGGGGAAATGCCAGCAGAAAGCCTGTGACATCGTGGAGCTGATCAATGCGGACAGCCGGAAAGGGAAGGATAATGGGGGCATCGTACTGGTCGAGGTGGCATCATGAGGAGAGATAACAGCAGCTTCAAGACCGCCTTCCTGTCGGAGGCAGGCAGCAGGCTTAAGAACAATGATTATTTTGGCTTCGTGGAGCTGGACGGCTATGCCTGTTACGTGGTGGCCGACGGCATCACGCATATGCACGGTTCCGAGAGCGCCAGGACGGCGATAGAGGCAGTGATCAATGCATTCCAGGAAGAGCCGGGCATCAGCAGGCGGAAGCTGCGGGGTTACCTGCGCAGGGCAAACAGGGAGCTGCTCCATGCGAAAGGCCGTGAGAGGCTGAAGGCATCGGTCACCGTGGTGGTGACGGATTACCGGAAGTGCCGCTACGGCTATGCCGGCAACACCAGATTCCGACTGTACAGGAACGGGAAGAAGATCCGCGCTTCCTTCGACATGTCCAAAGGGCAGGACCTGGTGAAGGAAGAGAGGATCAGCCAGGACAGGCTGGCGCGGCATGAAGAGCGGAACAACCTGTATTCCTTTTTCGGGGATAAGTCCTACCACCCTTACCTCTCCGGGAAGATCAGGCTGCAGGAGGGTGACATCATCACCCTGTATACCCGTGGCATCTGGGAGAACGTGGACGAGGGGGAGCTGGAGGACGTATTCGCGGAAGCGGGAGACGAGCCTGCCGAAGAATGTGACAAGGTGGAGGACCTGCTGCTCTCCAGACAGCCGGAGGACCTGGAGGACTATACCTTTGCCGCCATCTACGTGGACAAGGTGTTCCAGGACCCGAAACGGAAGAAGCGGATCAGGAAGGCGGTCCTCATCACAGTGGTCGTGACGGCCGTCATCCTGGGGATCTGCCTGGCAGTCTTTTTCTGGCGCCGGGCCAGGGCGCGCAAGAGGACGGACATGGAGCAGCATTTCTCGGATATGGGGGACTACATAGAGGACGATAACTTCATCCGTGCCAAAGAGGAATGTGACAAGGCCCTGGAACTGGCCGGGGAGCTCGGCGATGAGGAAGCGGAAGGGGATTACCGCAGTTTCCTGCGCTTGCTGGAGGCGGTCATAAACGCGGATGATGCCTACGATGCCGGCGATCACAGCGGGGCAAGGGAGGCCTACCTGTCTGCCCGGGCCAGATCCCGGTATGCGGATAATGCGGGGATGGGCCATATCGAGAAGAGGCTCTCGCAGATAGGGGACTATGAGCAGGTCTTTGACAGCATCGCCATGGGGGACAGGCTGTCGGAGCTTGGCAGCTATGAGCTTGCGGAAGAGAAGTACCTGGAAGCGAAGGCAAAGGCCGCGGCCATCTATTTCACGGAAGGGAGGCAGCAGGCGCTGGACGCATTGGATGCGCTCTATGAGGCGTGGGACGCTTCACTGGAAGAGACACAGGAGGAACAGGATGCGCTGGCGGCGGCACAGGCCTCGGCGGCGGAACTGGTGAAGCAGGGGGATGCTGCCAGTGCGGAGAAGGACTATGACGGCGCGCTGGTATATTACCTGATCGCCCAGGAGAAATACGGTGAACTGGATGATACCGCACAGATCGCCCTCCTGAACCGGAAGATCAGCACGCTCAATGAGAAGAAGGCGGAAGTGGAGGCGCGGATGGAGGAGGCCCGGGCGCTGGAAGAGCAGGCGCGGAAGTTCGAGGAAGAGAAGGACTATGAACAGGCCAAAGCCCAGTACCAGTACGCCAAAGCCGTCTATACGGAGATCGGCCAGGACAACAAGGCCAATGAAGTGCAGGGCAAGATCGATATCCTGGAGACCAAGACCGCGAAGCAGGAGAAGGAGCAGGCTGCGGCGGAGAAGGAAGAACAGGCGGAGAAAGAGGCACAGGAGAAGAAGGAGAAGGAAGAGAAGGAAGCACAGGAGAAGAAGGAGAAAGAAGAACAGGAAGCGAAGGAGAAGGAAGCCAGGGAGCGGGCGGAACTGGAGCGTCTGGTGCGGGAAGAAGTGGAACGTCAGAAGAAGGAAGAAGAGAAGGGAAACGGAAGTGTGAGCGGGAACAGTATCAATGGTGGATGAGAAGAGATTTGACTATGATAAGTACATACAGGAACGCCTGCGGGAGATCGACGACCTGGATGAACGCAGGCCGGACAGCCTGGCGGCCAGGTACCTGCAGAAGAACGGGCGTTTCCTCCAGACTCCGGCGGAGCCTGGCCGCAAGGTACAAGTTTGCGGGCGGTTACAGAATGGAGATGGCCGGCTTTGAGATCCTGGAGAAGGCGGAGGAAGGCTTCCTGTCCGGGGACATGAACGGGTTCACCGGCACCAGGGTGTTCACGGATGACAGGCGGAAGGTACTGCTCATACGTCTGCGGCAGGCGTAATACAGGAATCTTATTCCTTGCGGATGGGGAGACCAGCCGTATGGGAAGAAATATCACAATAGCAATGTCCGAAGTCATGGCAGGGAAAAAGGAGAGTGAGACTTCATTTCCGAGTGTCTTTAGATCAATGGATAATTATACGGTCAAAGGCGGATATAAACTGCCGGAGGAATAGGATTGACGATTGAAGAACGGAGGGGATATATATGCCGATACAGTTACCGGTAATTGCTTTATTGGCAATATTGGCAGCAATTATTGATGGGTGCAGCAGGGCCAGGGCTTATCTATTTTACCGATGCTGGCCAGAATTTGAAAAGTTTTATTAATGAACTTGAAACTGATGAGATTGAATTATTAGAATTGGCACAATTGATCAAATGTTTTGAAATAGGGGATATTTATAATAAAAACAACCCTAATTATATAAAAAGTGGGGATAAAGTTATAGGCATAAGATTACAGAATGCAAAGGACGGGTATTTGACGATTAGGTATGGACATGCAATTCAATCTAATCAGGATGCACAAAAATATGGATTGGACAAGATCCCAGGATATGAGATGTTTGATTTTGATGCAAAACATTCCATTAAAGAGATAGATGATTTGATAAAATCCTGTGAAAGTTATTATGCAAATAACAACAAACGGAATATAGCGCAATTGTCATTAGAGGAGGCAGAAATTCTTATGATTGATGACATAAGGGCGAAACGACAATTAACATATAATGTAATTGATCAGCAGACAAGTTATACCAAAAATCAGATAGATGCTATAACAAGTGTATTATATAACGGAAATGACTATACAGATCCAGAAAGCATGAGTTATCATCTGATAAACCAAGCATCGAAATCAGATACATTAAGTATTCTGGAGACGGCTGTTAATATGGGATGGTATGGTGATGGTTTATTGAGAAGAAGACTTATGGAGTTCAATATTTATTATAATGATGACTACAGTTTTTATGACGATACAGAACTTGAACAACTAAAAAAAACAACAGGATTTACACCATGAATTTGTATGCTGGAAAGTTTAGAAGAAAATTATAAGGCATTAATGAGGAGAATTATGAGAAAATTCGCAATAAAAATCACATCATCAGAGGATAAAAATGCGGGCTTTCAAATATTTATTGTGAAAATGGTTATTGTAAAAAAATGGGTCAAAGCGATCAAACTGTTTGGTGCTCTGGCATTGGCTGGATCCTTCTATGTGACAGGCTATCGGATAGCTGGTCATATTTCGTATGTGCAGGACAAAGCGGGGATCGAGGCAATAAAAGAACAGATGAGCGATCGGGAACAGCATTGGAGTGCGGTGCGTCTGTCAACGGATTCCAGGAATTTTTTGGGCAAACATTTGTTTGGATCATGGAGCTTTTCAAGAAGACTCATATCGTTGGAAGAATGTGGACAGGAAGGTGACTTCAGCAGTCTGGCGGAAAAGGGACTGGAAGACCTGTGGATCACCTTTGAACGTGATTTCATAAGTATAAAAGGATATGATGCAGATACATTTTCGAATGTTTATGATGTTTACCTGTTTTCAGAATATGGCGGAAATACTATGCCAAATCAGCCTGTTTACCAGATACAAAGTGATGTGGATGAAGAAAATATTATATTGCATCATACCTTGACAGAAGATATGGAAGTTCTGATCCCGTTTCCGGAAAAATGTGAATTGATGCGGATAACCTATGATCTTGGATATGATCTGGACCAGTTTCCGGCAGTGGATACAGTTTTGTTTGGAGACAATATATATCTTGATCCTGAGGATACAGATACGATCTATATGGATTTCGGCGGTTTATGGGAATTGAAGAGAGAAGGGGAACAAGGCAGCTATTCGACAGCAGGGAAAAGCAAAAAATGAAATACTGGATCTATAGCAGGAGAAAATGCATGGGAAAAAGAAAAAATATGTTATTTCTTATGAGCGTATGTTTTGTATTTTGTGTACTGGGATTTGTAAGTTTCGGCAGGATAGCTTTTTTAGACCATAAGAGACAAATCTGGATTCTAAAAGAAACTGTGAATGCAAGGAATGATAATAATAATTTTGGATTCAATCTGACTGAGGAGGATGCGGAATTTCTTCAGAGACATATCTTTGGAGAATGGAAATTTGTGGAACAACTCAAGGATGATCTGGGATGGGAGAGCGAAGTCAGGTATTGGAATACTGATGAAATGTCTGATATTACGGTTCTGCTTGATGAAAGTGTGGTGAAGTTAAATGGCTATTCAGAACAAATCTTTTCTGAAGCAGAAGATGCGTTCGTATTTACACAGTTTAAAGAAAGCATGGAAGTAAAGATGCCGGTTTATCATATTTACAAAGAAGAAGATGCAGAAAAAATGGAAGACTGTATTTACCTGATGAAGGTATTGGAAGAGAGAAGAGGGAATGTAAATAGGCAGAGTGAAAAGAGCCGGATGATGGCAGCATGGTTTGATCTGGGATATGACAGGTATCGTAATCCGTCAGTGAGCATATGGTATGATGCCCGCCGGATTTATGTCAATCTGGAGGATGCCGATACGATTTATCTGGATTTCTGTGGATTGTGGGAACTTGAGCGTGTCAATTCCGACTGATTTAAAGTATGTATTTATTGAGAAAGGAGCAGCTCCATGAATCGAAAACTAACTTTGGACATATCGATTGTGTTGTCCTGTATTACTGGCATGTTCTTATCCTATACCTATAGATATCTTCCAGGGAGTCCTGCCGGGTAGAAAAGAATGATACGGTCTATCTTGGGCTGGCGCCGGTAAGGATACGGTAAGAACAACAGAAGACAACAGAAAAAAGAACAAAGAACAAAAAGGAACAGAGAAGAGGAACAGGAGTACACACGATGAGCAACTTGATCAGATGCCAGAGCGGGCATATGTTTTCCGGCAGGAGGTACGGGATGGTATGTCCCTACTGCAACTTTGAGACAACAACTAAGGAGAAGAAGGAGACAGGGCAGACTGAGATCGAGGTGGAGGAGGCGCTGTTCTTACAGGAAGAGCACCCAGTATGCGGCTGGATCGTCTGCATCGAAGGACTCAGGAGGGGGAAGAAGGAAGAAGAGAAGGGAAACGGCAGTGTGAGCGGGAACAGTATCAATGGTGGATGAGAAGAGATTTGACTATGATAAGTACATACAGGAACGCCTGCGGGAGATCGACGACCTGGACGAACGCAGGGAGGCAAAGGTGCTGCTGGCGGAAGGCCTGGGCAGGATGATGGCATGGTCGGAAGGGCGCTATGCTGCTCTGGAGGAGCGGGTGCAGCGGGAGCTGGAAGCGCCCTGGCGGCCCTTCCATACCTACACCACCATCATAGGACGGGAGGACTATGACCCCATCAACAGCTTCTGGGCGCCGCTGTGCATGGAAGACCTGCAGGCGGGCCCGGGGCAGGGCGGCCGCGAGACCGTGTACCTGGCGGCGGACGACGCTGCCTGCAGGGCGTTCCTGCAGGCGGGCGTGGTAGAGGCACAGGATGCGCGGACCGGACAGCCCGTCAGGCTCACGGTACGGCGGCCGTCCAGATACCGGGCCTGCCTGGAGCAGCTCTACGCCCTGTTCTCCGGGAACCATGTGCCGTGGCAGACGGTCCATCTGGGACATCTGGAGCGTTTCTTTGACCTGTTCCCGGAAGGAGAAGGGGACGGGGAGACAGGGACGGGCAGCCGCAGGGTATATCATTTCCCGGAGGAACGGTGGGACGGCTGCATCCGGCAGGGGATGGTGCCGCTGTGGAACATCCGGCAGATCCCGGTCCGTTCGCGGGAGTTCCGGATGCCCTGTATCGACGAGGCGTTCTATGAGCATGCCTTCTACCTGCCGGAAGAAAAGGGACAGACGGACGGTTATCTGGCGCAGGCCGGGGACGAGATCCTGTCGATCCGTTATGAGAAGGATAAGATCGTCCTGAAGACAAGGCGGGATACACTAGAGGATATCTCTGTCTGCAGGCTCTGCCAGGCCGGACCGGAACCTTCTGCCGGTTACCGGTATCCCGTACTGACGAACCACAGGCCGGACAGCCTGGCAGCCAGGTACCTGCAGATGAGCGGCCGTTTCCTCCAGACTCCGGCGGAGCTTGGCCGCAAGGTGCAGGAGTTTGCAGGCAGTTACAGAATGGAGATGGCCGGCTTTGAGATCCTGGAGAAGGCGGAGGAAGGCTTCCTGTCCGGGGACATGAACGGGTTCACCGGCGCCAGGGTGTTCACGGATGACAGGCGGAAGGTACTGCTCATACGTCTGCGGCAGGCAGGGGGATATGAGGATGGCTACCTGCTCGGGGCGCAGGTAAGGTACATGCTGTCACAGCTCCAGATGGAGTTTCTGGAATACCGGTGTATGGGTGTGGTGATTAAATGAACGATATGTTGGTAAAGACAATCGAAGAGATTGTCAGAAATGCAAAAAAAGTATATGAAGAAAGTGTTGCAAATTTGCCATTAGTAGAGAAGGCGACGGTTTGCTGTACTTCTTCTGATCCTGAGGATGCTGTTTTGAAAGTACACAAAAATGTAAAAACGCGTAATCAATATAATGGAGCAGAAGGATTAAATGAGTCAGATATAAAGCTTCAACCGGAAACCTTTGGGATGTGCAACTGCTCAGGGGAAGAATGCGTTCCGGATATACTATATTCAAGGTGGGAGAATTGCGATGAAACCCATGCCATTAATGGAAAAGCAGGGGTTACAAAGGATTCGTATATGGTATGCGCTAATGGCGGACTTATCGTTCCGGTAACGGACGGACAAACTGCGGAAACGTGGTTAGCAAATAACGGTGATGATCTCGAATATGAAGATTACTTAGCTTATCTGGGATTCCCACAAGTATACATATATTATCTGCTCGATTTGCATGCGGAATATCCTAATTGGGAATTTGAGCCGGTTTTTACTAATGTTGATTTTGAGGAGTTTGTACAATATCAGATGAAGAATAATACGAAATGTGCTGATATCAATGATAATGTAAAATATTGCGGCGTGAGTAAATATCCTTATGAAACCAGCTCCCGATATCGTGTTGTTGATGAGACTGCATTGAGGTATTTAATGCATCCGGGAAGAGTTTTAATATCTGAGGATTATATGTTACAATTTTTAAAGGCGGATCAGATATTGCCTCAGGATTATGCGGCATCAGCAACAAAGAAGATTCTAAGCGGAAAAAGGGATATCGGAGCAGAAGTGGAACGTGCGATTCTTAATTCTACAAGTTGTTTTAACCCTGTTTTGATGTCAACTATATACAGACAGGAAAATGGACCAGCTGGTGAAGACTATCAAGGAGCTAAAATATATAATTTGTTCAATATAGGTGCGAATACAGGAAGGGAAGATTCCAAAAAATATGCTTTTGAACATAACTGGTTTACAGCAGAAGACTGTATCAAAGGAAGCGACGACATATTTCAAAAGTATCTGGATAGGGGACAGAATACATTATATGCAATGGACTGGCATTATCAAGGATATGCAGACGGTACGGGCGTTAGACAATATGCTACTTTGGTAAATGACGCAGATAATAAAGCGGGTAATTTGAAAAGTGGAATTCCATATGAAACACTGAATCAAGACTTAAAACTTTCTATTCCTGTCTATAATGACCTCCCGCAATATCCAATAGAAGACTTAAGAAAGTATTTTGAATAATATGTCATGACGAAAAAGAGGTGAGTAAAATGAATACATTCAAAAAGCCTGTTTTGTTAATACTGGGAATGCTGCTTCTTATTTTTATTCTGTGGAGTTTTACAAAGACAATGAAAGAACCAGACGATACAGATGCAGTGAAAACAGAAGCAGAAACCATACAGAACATTGACAAAAAAAAAGAAAAGCATGTGAACGGAGGATCTCAGCCTTCATCAGTGGAGGCCGGTCTTGATCTGCAGGAAACGCAGGCAGAATCCTTTGAGATCACTGATATCATATGGGGTGAAGAATATTATGTGGCTTTATGCAGTGATGGTAATATCCGGCAATGGCATGTTTCAGAAGAGAAAGAAAAGGCTGTCAGAGTAGGTGGCATTGAGAATGCAGCAAAGATCATGACCGTGGGAGAGGGCCGGGCATTCTATGCAGTGACTGATGACGGGGCATTGTATATGTGGGGCGAGAATGATTATATTGATGTCCATAATAATGGGAAGTGGGGAGACGAACGACAGAATATATATGAAGACTATGCAGTCAATGTGCTACCGACAAAAGAGTTTGCTCTGATAGATGCCACCGATAGGCAGGTTTTTGCGATAGACCGAGAGGGGGAGCTTTATTCATGGGGAGATGATGGATATATGTTCTTTTATAATTCGGACAAGGAATTATATCATCTGGACTATGAACAGGTAAAAGGAACTGCAAGAATCTTTCCTGGTGCTTACATTTTCCATTACATGATCAGGGAGGATGGATCTGTATATTCTCTTATGAGTCGGGATACATATTTTTACAGTGGTAATCTCCCTTGGATTTATCCGGGTATCAGCAGGAGAAACACCATACCATGGAATGGAATTGATTTTATACAGGTCAGTATAGGAGGAGGCAGATTATATCTATACGAATTAGGAGAAACAGATATCGAACAGATCGCTGCTGATGAGTATACAGTATTTCTGTATGGAGAGGACGGGGTACTGCGTTACTGGGACAGTAACAAGATTAGATATCATGACTTTGTGGAAGCAGTTTACAGACCAAGTGGGTGTGAAGAGGGCGGCCCATGGGTAGATGTCAATGGAGAGTATATAGTAGTAGACATCAACAGCATCTTTGGCAGGCCGAAGGAAGATAAAGTAAGGATCACCGATATGTGTGCCGGGGACGAGAGTGTGCTGTTCCTGATGGAAACAGGTGAAGTTTTTATGAGCAGCTATCAGACTTACGATGGGGATGAAGTGGAATATTGGATCGACAGCACCAATCCCTACCGGACTGCATACACTGCTACAGTAGAACTCGATTTAAAGAAGGTGGCCTTTGCCCCTTTGGAGTGGAAAAACATTGTCAGGCTGAACAGTGATGGAGGAAGCCATTTTACGGCTGTGGACCGGGATGGGAATTACTATGTACTGGATACGGATCAGCCAGTTGGGCAGGAAGGGACAGAGGAAGAAACATACGATGATAAGAACCGTCGAGATGAGTGAGCAGTTGGAAGAGGTAATGGAGGATTTGGCAGAGCAGAGGATTGAAAAGCAAAAAACTGGATATGAAAAGGACAGGATAAAGTTATGGGTAAAGATACAGGAAATGGCAGCCGGCAAAGAGGATGGAAGCATTACTCTTTCTTATTTGAGATCTGGGTATATAACTAAAAAGTATAATTTCTATATGGCATATCATGAGGGGGAATTATTTGTGGAAGAAGAATCTCAGTACAGATATGTAGATATGTCAGGATTTATGGAGGATCTGGAAGAGGATTTTGAGACGATATGCAGGGAGGCAAAGAAAAGATTCATACGTGTGCTGGCAGGGGAAACAGAATATCTTTGGGAATGTTATATGAACAAACTGTACGGAAAATTTGGACAGGTTGTAAAAGCAGCTGTAGACGGTCAGAAGAAGGAAAATGGAGTTGTCTTATATTATGGAGGCTATATGGAGGAACAGAGCATGATCGGTTATGTCTGACGATAAGAGGGGTGCATGAAAATAATGAAATACTATGAGGTAACCGTACACGATAAATACACACCGCCAAATCCCATAGGCTGGTATGGGACATTAGATCCTAAAACACTCTCTTTGAAAGGGATACATGGAATACGGAAACATATCTTATTGCTTGTAGAAGACCATATGCAGATGAGCTTTACGGATGTGATCACTTTTCCATGTTTTATGGTAAGCGCATTGGTCAGGGACGTGATCGGGATGTATGATACAGACATCAGTTTTGCCAGGATCATTTTTTTAGACCGTAAAAATAGAGAAAGTAAAGCTTACTACAGTGTGGATCTACCGATGCTGTATGCTGCAAATGGAGAGAAGAGAGCAATAATGAAAGTGAATAATAAATCTGCTGGAAAAGAGACAGTAGTCATGCGGATGGATCTGATCGAAAGCATTTTAAGGAGGGGTGCGGTCGGGATAGGGCTTAAGGAATATGGGATGGAAGGAGCCGGTAATGTCATATATTGATGAAATAATCCTCCGGAAGAGAGAAGAAAAAAAGAGTGAACAGCATACGTCATTAGATGACGGAATTTATATAGAAGGTGCAGTATTGGAGTTTGAACGCCGCAGGATACTCGAAAAGTTCAGCGTTATGGTACCTGCTGCATGGAGACGTATGCCGGATAAATATGCAAGGATCAAATATCCTTCTGAATTTCGGCCGCAGGAGATCATTACTTCGCCGGATCTGGGTGTAAACTTGGGTTTCACAATATTCCAACAGGAAGTACAAGGGGATACACCGGCCGTTGTAGAGAAGATGCAGATGGTGATCCATAGAGCAAATCCGGATTTCCAGATTTATAAGGGAGGATCTATAGAGAAGGTCGGAGGGGCGTGGTTCGCCTTCCGAAGCCATTCACTTGACAGTGACCTTTATAATATGATGCTGGCGGTAAAAGTAGATGGCTTAAGTATACAGGGGATATTTAACTGTCCTTACCAGGAATGGACCTCATGGAAAAAAGTTACGTTACAGATGTGGGAGACGATCAAGACAGAAAGGAAAGGGTTGTGATGAGAGAAGTCGGGATTGTTGTAGAGCCATTTGTGTTTGTCAGTTATTTGTCAGTAGAATGCGTGAAAGAACTGAATGAACATGGTTATATAAAAATAGGAGGGATGATCAAAGCCGAAAATGTGGCCAGATATCTGGGATATGCGTCGGCGGAGACATGGGTAAAAGTAAAGTTGTTTTCTGATGAGGGGCTGGTCAGAAATTATTTTACAGGCATTCTGACGGGCTTCTATATTGAGAAGGAGGGGGAAGTACATATCTTAAATATCGAAGTCAAAACAGGCTCGTTTTTGCTGGATATCAAAAGACATATACGTTCCTTTCAGACAGAGGGATTTTTATATTCAAAGATGGCTGAAATCTGTGTGAAGGACGAAGGTGCAGAATGTATCATGGAAAAGCCGGTGGATATTCCTGCGGATGGCCTGGTACTCCAATATCAGGAAACAGATTGGGAATTCCTGCGGAGAATGGCATCTTATGCCGGCGTACCCCTTATAGCGATTGACAGTATGCCGGGGAAGAACTGCTGTCTGGGATATCAGGGCAATGGGGCTGTTGCAATGGAAGCAAATGACTACCGGATGGAGCAGGAGAATGAAGAGTTCCTGAAAAGAAGAGCGGAAGGGAACGCAGCGATAGAAGACTATCTGTATTATATAGTAAATTCCAGAGAGGTATATGATCTCGGAGCCAGTGTTATTTTTGCAGGCAGGCAGTGGGTGATTGGCAAGATAGTGAGCAGATTAAAGGGACAGGAGCTTGACCATGAATACTGGCTGGTCAGCCGTGGGAGGGGAGTGTTAAAGCCGATATACAATCATGATCTTATAGGAGTATCTGTGAAGGCACATGTCACGGCGGTAGAAAAGACTGTGGTATGTGTACAGATCGAAGAGGACGAAAATAGAAAAGAGTGTGGGGCAAGATGGTTTGATTATGCAACGATATATTCTACACCGGACGGAACAGGCTGGTATTGTATGCCGGAAACAGGCGATGAAGTGAGATTAGTCGTCCCAGGGTATAAAGAGGCAGAGGCTTATGTGGCAAGCAGCATGCATCTTGGAGAAGCTGGCGGCAGGACGGATCCTGATATCAAGTTTTGGAAAAATAAGCAGAATAAGGAAATAAGATTTACGCCTGACAGTATTGTTCTGACCAATAATGCCGGGAACCAAGTTGAAATATCTGATTCCGCGGGAATCCGGATTGTCAGCGACCGGGGCATAACATTGCAGGCTGGCGGAGATATGGAGATCAAGAGCCATAATGCTGCTGTCAGCATAGATGCGGACAGCGAGATCCTGTTACAGCAGAAAGCTGCCGTTGTCAGGGTGAATGATGAGATTAATATAGCAGGCGGGAAAATCTACATGAACTGACAGAGGCGTGGGAGAATACACGGAATGAAAAACATATACGAGATAAAAGACGGAAATATTTTATTGCAGACAGAAATCCCGATTCTAAAGATACTGGATCTAAGGATAAACTGCCGGGAGAACAAGCATGGAAGGATCGCGGTGAGAGGGATCATTGCACCAGACAGTCAGGACGCAGTCTTAGGAAAAGACTGGACAGATACACCGATCACTGCAGTAAACAAAGCTGCAGATAATAAAGTGATATTTTCGGGTAATATTGAACGAATGGATTGCAGGATGGAAGCAAAGGTTCTGATTATTGTAGTTTATGGCATTGACCATACGGCAGAACTTGACCGAAAAAAAGAAAAATGTTCTTATCAGAAGATTGGAATGAAATACCTGGAAATCTGCCGGAACGTGATGAAGAGATATCAAAACGGAAAGATCATATGGAACATAAAAGAGGATCAGATGATCGGGGAACCGATTCTGCAGTATGAGGAAACAGATTGGCAGTTCCTGATAAGGCTGGGCAGTCATTTACATCAGCCTGTCATAGCGGATAGTGAGTCAGCAGGGAATGATGTGCATATCGGATTGCCGCGGGGGATACAGAGAAAGCAGGGAGAGTATGAGATCTGTAAACTTGGAGTAGATGAAACTTATTACAGAGATGGCTGCTTTGAAGCAGGATGGGCGAAAGGCGATGCTTTTTACATAGAAATAAAAACATTGGAAGATTGGAATATAGGAGACACCTATTTATATAACGGAGACAGCTATAGAGTATATCGAAAAAAGGCAGAATTTATACATGGGGAACTTATGTATTTGTATCGGCTGGGAAAGCAGGGAACATATTACCAAAGGAAAAAATATAATCCCATGCTTCCCGGATGCAGATTAGAAGGAACGATCCGCGGGGTACAGGAAGAATCCGTGTACATACAGCTTGATATTGATCAGGAGGAGCGGGCGGAATATCTTTGGCAATGGGCGCCTGAAACCAATAACCTGTCTTATTGCATGCCTGAAATTGGCACAAAAGCAACATTATACTTTGCCACTGCAGAAGAGCAAGAAGGCAGGGTGATATGCGCTGTAGTTCATAACTGTCAGATGGACAGGTATATTAATCCGCAGCAGAGAGAATTTATTACGGCTTGTGGTAAGAAGATTGGGTTGTATGAAAACAAATTTTTTCTGGAAGGAAGAGACAGGGCTTCTTACTGGGAAATCCTCGACGAAACAGGTATGAATCTGCATACTTGCCATGACTGTATACTGAATGCAGAAGGGGAGATAAATTGCATAGCAAAGAAGGTTTCTGTACGGTCACCAGTAGAACTTGTATGTATGACACGACAAGCTAATATTGAATTGTGCAGGGACATCAATCTCTATGCAGTAAATGGAGTCAATACGGTTGGATTGGGTGAGACGAGTGCAGTGAAATCTAAAGAAACAGAGCACAGTGCGTACAACGATATGGATGAGCATTGGGAACAATCTTTTACAGCTTTGGCGGCAGTTCCGGCATTAAATCACAAACAGGATCAGGAAGCAGAAGCTATATCAGATCTTTGTGTCAGTGGTGCAATCCCACAGGTAGCTACGGGACCGGCGGTAGTTGCATTGTCGCAGGTCATGGAAGGAACCAAGGCGAATGAGAGTACTTTCCCAAATGTATTTAAAGCTATGGGAGCATATACGGTAAAGGGCGGTTATGCAGTTCCGAGAGAGAAGACATAACAGAAGAAATGGATGAAGGCAGTTTGAATTTCTAATATAGGAGAAGTGTATGGGAGACAAAGAAAAAGAATCAGCGGCATATGATGAGCAAAGCGTTATAAATGCGATACAGCAATCTTATAAACTTGTTGAGGGAAATGATTCTCAAGTAGTGGAGAAAGCGTTTGTGTTCTGTAATCGTGCAGTATCGCTTATGAATACAGTAAGGGTGTATATTTCTGCTGAACATAATAATGAAAGAAATGGGGCAGCTGGATTAAGAGAGTCTGATATTGAGTTGAATCCAGAATCGTTTGGAGTATGCGAAGTTATATCAGGGAGATGTATGCCGGAAATTGAAGGTAATAAATGGCAAGAATGTGATCAAACACAAAAGATTAATGGCGAGGCAGGCGTTACCATAAATTCATATATGGTATGCCTTAAGGGTGGAATTATTGTACCGATGAACGATGGGCAGAGGATAGGGATTAATAATATTAATCTGAATTCTGAGGAATATGAAAAGATTAAAATCTGGGCAAAAAAATGGAATATTGATGAAAAATTGGTCAGATGGAAAAATTCCGATTTTATATTCTGGCAGATTCATGGAAAAGATGAATTTCTTCATAGTAAAAAAATAGAGTTTATAACTCAATATAGGGATGTTATTAAGGATGCTGCAAAAGTATATGATTTGCCAGAAATTCTAATTGCAGGCGTAGTTTACAATGAGTATGCAGGGGATCCGATGTTTGTCGATGATATAGCATATATGATAAGAAGTTTTGATTGGTGCGGACCTGATTGGATAGACGATAACCTAACAATTACGAGAAATCCGGATCTAACTTCATTTGGAAATGTAAGTATTCATAGGTAATTGTTAAATGTTTTTTGTCTTTGATGTGGATAACTATCCGTATATAAGGAGAAAAAACGAGTTGTTAT